>Ga0307427_1001960_pt1 | contig 10076 bp, 3 predicted proteins | sample SalMarWE160190MG_FD_202162 | JGI IMG/M metagenome (GOLD analysis project Ga0307427, IMG submission 202162) | Salt marsh sediment microbial communities from the Plum Island Ecosystem LTER, Massachusetts, United States - WE1603-190 | ecosystem: Environmental > Aquatic > Marine > Intertidal zone >... | reverse complement strand
GGCGGCTGCGTCTTCGGTTTGGTCGCCGGCGGTTTGGGTGCCTGGGGCTTTGGCGGCTGCGTCTTTGGTTTCGGCGTCGGCGGTTTGGTGGCTGGTGTCTTCGGCGGCTTCGTCTTGGGTTTCGTCGCCGGCGGTTTGGGGGCCGGAGTCTTCGGCGGCTGCGTCTTCGGTTTCGCCGCCGGCGGTTTGGTGGCCGGAGTCTTTGGCGGCTTCGTCTTTGGTTTTGCTGCCGGCGGTTTGGTGGCCGGAGTCTTTGGCGGCTTCGTCTTTGGTTTTGTCGCAGGCGGTTTGGTGGCCGGGGTTTTTGGCGGCTTCGTCTTTGGTTTCGTCGCCGGCGGTTTGGTGGCCGGGGTCTTCGGCGGCTTCGTCTTTGGTTTTGCTGCCGGCGGTTTGGTGGCCGGGGGCTTTGGCGGCTTCGTCTTTGGTTTCGTCGCCGGCGGTTTGGTGGCCGGGGTTTTTGGCGGCTTCGTCTTTGGTTTCGTCGCCGGCGGTTTGGTGGCCGGGGGCTTTGGCGGCCGCGTCTTTGGTTTCGGCGCCGGCGGTTTGGCTGAGGAGGGCTTCGACGGCGGAGGCTTCGCTTCCACTGCCTTCGTGGGCGTCTTCACCTCGGTCTCGGCGTCGGGTTTCTCGACCTCCTCGCTCAGGCTCCGATAGTAGGCGTCGATGAGCGGCTGGTACGCCTCGGGACCGCGTTCCTGCATGCCCTCGACGAGCGGCTGCCGGAGCCAGGGCGGCAGTCGGTACAGGGCAAGGCCCTGCTCGGCGGGCAGGTCGAGGTCCCCCAGATCGATGTTCAGGACCATCCCCGGCCGCACGGGTCCCATGGGCGGCATCGGCCCCATGCCGGCCATGCTCGTGGGCCAGAACGCCTGCATTCGGCCCTGTGCCTGAGCGGCAGCCAGTTGCATGGCCGTCCGCGAGAGCATGCCCATCATCCGCTGCATTCCGCGCGAACCGAGCGTTTGTTGGAGGCCGTCGAGCGCGTCGGCCGCCATGGGTCCCGTGATCTGCTGCGACGGGCCCTGCATCGGCAGCATGGCCTGCTCGAGTTGCGACATGACCCGCGACAGTTGGCCTTGGGCGGCCGACATGCGGTTGCTGTTGGCCGTCAGGGACTGGTACAGCCGGTCCTGGTGCGTCATGAGCATCTGGCGAGGCGTTACGGGCCCGGTCATCCACGGCCGCCCCGGTTCGGTCGGGCGACGACGGCCGGCGAACCGTTCGTTGGCCTCAAGCGTGAACGGCGTGGGCGGGGTGTCAACCGGCCGGTCCCACCAGTCGTCGACGTCCTGCTGCTGGAGTTCATCGAGGTGCTGCCGGATGGCGTCGAGGTCCGGCGGTGTCGGCGGCGGTGGCGGTTCCTCCTCGGGCGTGTCGGCCTCGACGGGCTGGGCCATTTCGCGCCGGCCGGGCGGCAACCACGGCGCGGGCGGCAGGATGTCGCGGTCTTCGCGCATCCTGTCGAGCCGCTGCTGGAGCAGTTCCCGGGCGCGGCGGACGAGTTCAAGCGCTTCGGGGTCCAACTCCTGCTGCGCCGCCGAGATGGTCTCGAGGTGCTCGGTGTCGGCCGACTCGGCCTGCTCGCGCAGCGTGGCCACCTGCTGTCGCAACTGCTGGAGCAGTTGCTGCTGTGACTGGAAGTAGTCGCCGAGTCCGCCGAGTTGCTGCATCGCCTGCTGGGCGCGGATCTGGGCCATGAGGGAGGCGTACTGGTCCTGGGCTTCGAGGGGAGCATCCCCCAGCGTCTGGCGGGCCGCAATCAGTTGCTCGAACTGCCGCTGCAGTGCCTCCATCTCCTGCTGCTGGTCGAGCGACAGTTCCTGAAGCGCCGCCAGCCGCGCGAGCACGCCCTCATCGAGTGCGTCGCCGTCCGGCATCTGCGGTATCCCGTCGGCGAGGCTGCGGGCCCGCTCGGCCATGGCCCGCAGCGCCTCGGCCTCTATGGGCAACTGGTAGATGGACCGATCGGCGTCGGTCGCCGCCTGATCGAACCCGCCGGCCAGTTCGAGCAGTCTTTCGCGCTGCTCGGCGGCTTGCCGCCGCAACTGGGCGAGGTGGTCGAGTTGCTCGTCGGTAATCTCGTCTTTCCATCGGTCGATGAGGCCGCGGATCTGGCCGGCCGTCAGCGGCGTGCCATCGCTGCCCAAGAGTTCGACGACGCCCGACCCGGTGTCCACGTCCAGGCTGGCGCTTTGCGGCACCGAGATGAGCACCTCCTTGGCGCCGTCGCCAAGATGGTCGAACACATCGACCATGCGTTCGATGCCGCCCAGCAGATCGGCCATGGCCTCCCGGCTGCGGGTCTGGGCCTCGGAGCGGTCGGCCTCCGATTCGGCCAGGCCCAGACGGAACGGCTCGCTGGCCACCTGCTGCCCTTTCCGGTCGCGAGCCAGAACCCGGTAGTAGACGGACTGGCCGGGCTGAAGGCCGACGCGTTTCGCATCGAGAGCGCCCACGACGAGGCGGCTGGTCTCGGGCCGCTCGTACCGGGCCAGCGGCTCGGGCTCTTTGAAGGCGCGAGGCTTCGGGCCGGTCTGGATCCACACGTCGGCCACGCCGTAGTCGTCGAAGACACGGATCATCAGCGGGACGGGCTGCGGCTCGGTGAGCGTCAGGCTCTTGCCGGGCCGCTCGATCAGGACGGTGGGCGGCCGGTCGGCCGTGGCCACCAGGGGGATCGCCTTCATCGCGGCGCTCGGGTGACCGAGCGGACTGCGGAACTCGATGGTGACGTGGCAGTCGGTCTCCAGTGGGACGCGGCCGACCCATCGGCCGGTCGCCTCGTCGCGGTGCATGTCGAGGTCCACGAGACGCGCCAGTTGCGTCTGCTCCATCTGGCGTGTGATGCGGCTGACCGCACCGGCCCGGTCGAAGCAGACCGCGCCCCGGTCGATCTCGAACGACAGGCCGTCGAGGTGGGTAGGTCCGGCTGGCGCGGCGCCCAGCACTTTCTCGATGGGCACCTCCAGGCGATGCCAGGCGCCGGGGTCCGGCAGCGAACCGATGTACCGCAGCCTCTTCTTCTCTTCCTCCATGAGCGGTGCGCGTGACGTATCCCACGCGAGTTTGTGCTTGCTCTTGCCGACCGACACGGTCACGTCCAGCCGCCCCGGCGGATCGTTCGGATCGAGCCGCACGAAGAGGAAAAACGCCTCCCCCGGGGCCACGGTCAGCCGGTGGAGCCGCGTGCGGAATCCGTAGGGTTTGCGGTCCCATCCGAAGGTATGGGCGCGGCTGCCGCCGTAGGCCTGCTCGGTGACCCAGCGCCACTTGCCGGTCAGTTCGGCGTCGGCGGGTGGCTCGTCGTCGAACCAGATCGTCTCGCGCCGCTCGGTCTGCTGCTCTTTCTGGTCGCGTGCCTCGAAGACGTGAATGGTGCCTCCGGCGACGTCGCCGGCGACGGTGGCTTCGAACTGAACGGTTGACCCGGCCGGGGCGCTGATCTGGTTGGCGTGTTCTTCCACCGGCCGTGGCTCCGGAAGGCCCATGTACGCGGGCATGTGGAGCGCGGCGGCAAGCCGTTCGACGATCGGGCGGCGGACCATCGTGATGCGGTTCGGCGAGGTCCAGGTGCGGCCGCCGAAGATCTGGTAATCGTAGGAGATGTTGACGGCGCTTAAGGTGAAGGCGAAGCGTCCGTCGGTCTCGCGCTCCATCGGGTAATTCAGCCACTTGCCGTCGTCGGGCTTCAGCCGCAGGGCGAGATGGCCCAGCGTCCCCCCCTCGACCGTCGCCCAGACGCGGAGCGGTTTCCCCTGAAGGACAGAAACGTCCCCTGGATGGGCTTCGAGCCGGATCGAGGTGAAGGGCGGGATCGGCCGGGTCGGCATCATCAGCCGCTGCAGTGCGGCCGACATCCGCGCATCGAGGGCGAGGCCGAGGGTCATGAGGACCAGGACGGTGGCGGCGGCGGCCAGGACCATCCGGCCGACCGGCCGGGAGTTTGCCACACGGTCCAGGCGGTAATCTGCCATCCGGTCGGCGGTCTGTTCGATGAGCCGCTCGACGAAGGCGGTGCTGCGCTCGGTCAGTTGGGTCTTCGGCTCGCGCAGCGCCACGACCGAGACCAGGCGGTTGTGCATCCCGCCCAGGGCGCGCTCGATGCGAAAGGCGATGGTCTGGAGTCTCATGGGCCTAAGCGCCGGCCAGACCACCACGACCCCCAGCCCGCCGACAATGACGAGCCAGAAGACCGCCCAGGCGGCTATCCGGAGCGGCACCGGCATCGCGACCAGGATGTCGGCGAGCGCCGCCAGCGCCAGCCATCCGACCGACGCGATCACGAGCAGGGCGAACCCGGCCAGCACGGCGTTGCGGCGAAGGCAGCGGCGGGTCATTGCGACCTGTTCCGCCAAGCGGTCGGATTGTTGCTGCGTTGTTTGGTTCATAGTTTTGCAGCGGTGTCGTGCCGGCGGACGGCCGCCCGATCGTGCCACACGCCCAACGTGTGCGCGACCGAGGTGGCCCACAGCCGGAGTCGACTCGTCTCGGCGACGGCGCCGCCCAGCCCGGCGCCGCGCGTCGGGCGGCGCTGCGGCCGCAGCGTCGCCATCAGGAACTCGATCCCGATCACCAGGAAGGTGATCCAGATGAGCGTCCGCCAGATCTCTCGTTTGTGCGTGAGTTGCTCGGCCAGGATCGGGTCTTCGGGCGATCCGCGTACGTAGGTAAATCCGTGCGGACGGGCAAGCAGGTCGCGGATCTCCGTCTCGCCGAGGGTCCGGAAGTCCGCCTGCTCGCCGGCAAGGTTCACGGCGAACCCGAGTTCCACACGCTCGGGTGCGCCCTGCGTGCGAGGCAGAACCTCGAACGTGTAGTAGCCTTTGCGGTCGGTTTCGAGCATGGCGCCGACCAGAGACGCGCCGCTTCGATGCAGTTGGATGGCGTGCGGCTTGCCGGCCGGGTCGATGGCCTGGACCTGCGCCCGGGTCCAGTGACCGGCCAACCTGACGACGGCGGGCCGGGCGGGCGCCACGGCCGCCGGCGCCATGGCCTCGGCCGGTTTCTGGAGATGAGCCACAGCGCGGAGCAGCAGCGGCACGAACTCGGGCTTCAGCGGCAGGTTCGACCAGTCGGGCGTGGCCGCGAACCCCGCCACGAGCAACCTGCCCTCGCCAAGGGCGGTCTCGACGAAGATGGGTGTGCGGTCGATCAGCCGCATCAGCACGTTCGCGCGAGGCGCGGCGTGGGGCTCGGCGGCGGCCGCCTCTGCCGGCGCATCCTCCTTCGCCTGCCGGTCGGGCAGTTCGAGCGGAAAGTACCGGTAGAGCCGGACGGTGCTGAAGTAGGCGGCCGCCTCGTCGGCGAACGCGGTCAACACGGGGTGGGCCAGGTTCAGCCCGGTGACGGGCTTGAAGTTCGATTCGTCCTCGACGTCGCCGGTCGGCTTGGCCAGGGCGAGTGGCACGGCGTCGGCCTTGCCTCGGCCGAGCAGATGTTTGGCGTAGCCGCCCGGATCGACGTGCGGCCCGGGCAGGACAAGCGCCCCGCCGCCGGCTTCGACATACTTGCGGACGAGCGCGCCGCGCGCGGCATCGAGTGGGACGTCGGCCAGAATGACGGCGTCGGCAGCGTTCAGCATGGCCCCGGTCAACTGGTCGTGGCGGACCGTCGTAACGTCCAGCGCCTCGGCCAGGCGCTGCTCCTCGGCGCCGATGGCAGAGGACTGGACGCGCCGTGGCGACGACAGTGCGGCGCCCAGGTAGAGACCGGGCTTCTCAACCTTCTTCGCCCCGGGCGGCCCGGTGACGACCAGGACGTCGAGTTTCTCGGCCACGTTCAGGCAGAACAGGAAGGCGTCGTCGGCGGTGAAGGCGTCGGCCGGCACCTCGAAACGGCCGCGAATCGCCCCGGAGCGGCTCGGCGTAACGCTCAAGGACCGCGTCACGCGCTGCCCCGGCTCCAGCGACAGGTTGATCTGGCTGACCAGTTCATCGTCCAGGAGGACCGAGAGGACCGCGTCCGTGGCCTGCCGGTCCGAACTGTTGAGGACGGTGGCATTCAGCAGGACCGGCAGCCCTTTGACGGCGCGGTCGGTCTGAGGCGTGTCGCCCACGATGGCGACGTTGGCCACCGGTTCGGCCGGGCCGACGTTCATGACGACGACCTGCGTCTGGTCGTCCAGTTTTTCGAGGACCGGGTGGTCGGTCAGGTCCGACCACGTGCGGCGGAGGCCGTCGGTCATCAGGTAGATGACGCGGCTGCCGTGCGGTTTGGCCGCAAAGACCTCCTCCAGGGCAAGGGCCAGGTCGGCGCCGCCGGCGTCGGTGCCCAGGTCCTGGAGCAGTTCGACCGCGCGGTCGGCCCGCGCGGCAAACCCCTCGGCGAGGACTTCGGGCCCCGTGCCGGCCCGGATAACCTTTACGTGGTCCTCGGAGCCGAGCAGTTCGATGACCGCCTCTGCGGCGGTCCGTGCGCGCTGGAGGCTCGTCGTGCCGCCGCTCAGAAGGTCCATCGAAGGGGACGCGTCGATGATGACAGCCACGTCGCGCCCGGCGCCCCCGCCGCCGAGGAAGGCAAAGCGCTCGAGGACCGGCCGCGCGAACGTGAAAACGATCAGGATAACAAAGGCGAACCGCAGCAGCATGACCAGGAACTCGAGTAGTTGCACCCGCCGCCGCTGCTGCACATAACTATCCACGAGAAAGCGGAAGGTACTCAGTTCCACCGTCCGCAACCGGTGCCGTGTGATGAGGTGCAGGATCACCGGCACCAGCGCGAGCGGCAGAAACAGAAGCAGTAGCGGATTGACCATTCGCCTGTCAGCCCATTCGACTTCGCCGGTCCAGATAGGCGCCGAGCATCTGGTCCCACGGCGTGTCGGTGGTGGCCAGTTCGTAGGCCACGCCGCGCTCCAGGCACCCGGCCTTTACCTGGCTCATGAACGCCTCGAGTCGCTCCAGGTACCGCCGCCGTATGTTGCCCGGGTTGGCCACGATCATGGACGTGCCTTCCATGTCCTTGAACCTGGTCAGCCGCTCGTAGGGCAACGTCAACTCATGCGGGTCCATCACGTGGAAGACAAGGACCTCGTGCTGGCGGTATCGGAAGTGGCCCAAGGCGCCGAAGAGCACCTCGGGATCGTCCAGGAGGTCGCTGATGAGGATGACCATTCCTCGCCGCTTCAGTCGTGCGGCGAGTTCGTGCATAACGGGACCCATGCGGGTTTCGAGGCGCGGTTTGGCCGCCTCCAACAGCCCCACGATCAGGCGGAAATGGCTGGCCGTCGCACGCGCCGGCAGGTAATGACGCAACTGGCTGTCGAACAGCGCCAGCCCCACCGCGTCGTTCTGGTGTAGCATGAGGTACCCGAGCGCAGCCGCCAGGTGCGTGCCATAGGTCAGTTTGGTCACGCGGCCCTCGGCGGCGAAGTTCATGGACCGCGAGACGTCGAGCAGGATGGTGCACCGCAGGTTGGTCTGGTCTTCAAAGAGTTTGACGTAGTACTTGTCGGTCTTGGCGAGGAGTTTCCAGTCGAGTGCCCGCAGTTCGTCGCCCATGCTGTACGGGCGGTGGTCGGCGTACTCGACACTGGACCCGTGATAGGGGCTGGGGTGGCGGCCGGAGAGGAAGCCCTGGACCACTTCGCGCGCGACCAGTTCCATGCGCAGAATCTTGGCCAGGCCCTTCGGGTCGATGAAAGTTTGCTCTGCCATCGTTGAACGACCGGTTCAGTGCCTCCCGGTCAAACGGGAAGCGTGCCCGCGCCCCGCCACCTGGGCATGTAATCCCCCCCCGCCGCACGGAAGAGCCCCATGGCCGCACCATCCCGCCGCGCCTGAAGTCCGGACCCGCACCGGTCCGGTACGTGACCCTGCCGCGCCGCTCCCGCATACGGTCCCGTACCGGGCACTCGGGCGCAGGTGGCTACACCGCTTCCGGCAGTTCGTCCAGGAGTTGGCCGACGATGTCGTCGGTGCTGACGTTTTCGCTCTCGGCAGTGAAGTTGGTGACCAGCCGGTGCCGCATCGCCGGTTTGGCCACGAACCGCACGTCGTCGATGGCGACGTGCGGCCGGCCTTCGAGCAGCGCCTTGGCCTTTCCGCCCAGGAGCAGGGCCTGGCAGGCGCGCGGGCCGGCGCCCCACGTCAGGTATTGCCGGATGAACGGCGGGTTGCCTTCGACTCGCGGCCGGGTGGCCCGGACCAGACGTACCGCGTACGAGGCCACCGGCTTCGCAACGATCACATCGCGTACCACCTCCTGCATTCGGAGGAGGTCTTCACGGGCCAGGACCGCATCGAGTTGCTCCAGCGGTTTGCTCGTTGTCGTCTGAGCGATGTCGATCTCTTCGTCCAGCGTGGGGTAGTCCACCTTGATCTTGAACATGAACCGGTCGAGTGCGGCTTCGGGCAGCGGATATGTGCCCTCCGACTCGATCGGGTTCTGCGTGCCGAGGACGAAGAACGGCAGGTCCAGTTCGTGGTGGATGCCGGCCACGGTGACGTGATACTCCTGCATCGCCTGGAGCAAGGCGGCCTGGGTCTTCGGCGGCGTGCGGTTGATCTCGTCGGCCAGCACCATGTTCGCGAAGATCGGCCCGCGGACAAACCGCATCACGCGCTTGCCGGTGGCCTGGTCCTCCTCGAGGATCTCGGTGCCCGTGATGTCCGACGGCATCAGGTCCGGCGTGAACTGGATACGGCCGAACTCCAACGACAGCAACTGCGACAGACTTGAAATCATCAGCGTCTTGGCCAGTCCCGGGACGCCCTCAAGGATGCAATGGCCCCGGCAGAACAAGGCCATGAGCATCAGTTCCATGACGTCCTGCTGGCCGATGATGACGCGGCCCATCTGGTCCATCATCTTCTGGTGGGCCTCGGTCACCTGCTTGGCGGTCTCAAGCACCGCTTGGCTGGGTTTCTCGGCCACGCGACTTCCCGACGCGCCCATACACTGACTCCTTCCGGTCGGCTTTCCTGCACGCCGCGGCGCTGCAAGCGCGCCGAGCCATCCCCCGCCACCCGCCCGCGCGCTGCATAGACGACCGCCCTTGAAGTATACCTCGCCAGCGGTTAAACGCCACCCGCGCGCCGGGGTTATGCACAAAACGCCTTCATCCCAACCGGCTCGACGACAGGTACCGGATGAAGGCAAGAGCGTTCAGGACATCGACGTGCCCGCCTATCGCAGCGCCCTGCTGGACGCCGGCCAGGTCCTGGAATGGGACGGAACCGGGTACGGACGGAAAGGCAAGAGGGGAAAAAGTGACGGTCCGCAGAATACCGCATTCCACTGCCGCCCATACGGGCCAATAGGGATAAAATTCCGGAAATTAGGCTTGCAATTGCCGCTTAATGCCGACATGATTCAAGCCGTGGTGGACGTATCGGACGTGTCGAAACGGACACGAGGACAGGAGTTGTTCGAACGCTCAACAGAAAGGGAAGGACCATGCCACAAGCCTTTGTGGACCAGATTATGGAAACGGTCAAGTCTCGCAATCCGGGCGAGAGCGAATTCCACCAAGCCGTCCAGGAGGTGGCCGAATCCGTCAGCCCGGTCATCGACAAGCACCCTGAGTTCGCCAAGTTGAAGATTCTCGAGCGGCTGATCGAACCCGACCGGCAGATCCTCTTCCGCGTACCCTGGATGGACGATGCCGGCGACGTGCAGGTCAATCGCGGTTTCCGCGTCCAGTTCTCGAAGGCCATCGGGCCGTACAAGGGCGGGCTCCGGTTTCATCCTTCCGTGTACCTCGGCATCATCAAGTTCCTCGGCTTCGAGCAGGTCTTCAAGAACGCCCTGACAACGATGCCGATCGGCGGCAGCAAGGGCGGCAGCGACTTTAACCCCAAGGGCAAGTCCGACAACGAAGTCATGCACTTCTGCCAGGCGTTTATGACCGAACTCTTCCGCCACATCGGTCCCGACACCGACGTCCCCGCCGGCGACATCGGCGTGGGCGGACGCGAGATCGGCTTCCTGTTCGGCCAGTATATGAAACTTACGAACACCTACAGCGGCGTCCTGACCGGCAAGGGCCTGGAGTGGGGCGGCTCGCTTGTGCGGAACGAAGCCACCGGGTACGGCCTCACGTATTTCGTCTCGCGGATCCTCGAGAATGCCGGCAA
>Ga0307427_1001959_pt1 | contig 10088 bp, 9 predicted proteins | sample SalMarWE160190MG_FD_202162 | JGI IMG/M metagenome (GOLD analysis project Ga0307427, IMG submission 202162) | Salt marsh sediment microbial communities from the Plum Island Ecosystem LTER, Massachusetts, United States - WE1603-190 | ecosystem: Environmental > Aquatic > Marine > Intertidal zone >... | reverse complement strand
CGTGCCCGAGCAACTGTACACTTTCTACAGCGAGAAGGAGCGTTACCAGACAACGGACTACAGGGGCTACCTTCTCCACCCCATGGACGACCAGTACATCGAGGCTCTCCTATACGAGTTCAACCTGATACAGGTGGACGAGGGGCTGAGCGAGGAAAATAAGACCGATTTAATCATCTCGTTCATCCAGAACATGGATTACGCCCTTGACCCGGACTCGAAGGGCCTAACCGAGTACCCGAGGTTCCCAGTGGAGACCCTGGTCGACGGGGGCGGCGACTGCGAGGACACAGGCATCCTGATGGCGTCGCTGCTAGACTGCATGGGGTACAACGTATCCCTGATCTTACTGCCGGATCATCTCGCGGTGGGCGTAGAGGTGAACGCCACAGGTGTCCACTGGGTCTACGATAACGTGACCTACTACTACCTCGAGACGACGGCCACCGGCTGGGAAGAGGGCGAGGTCCCGCCCGAGCACGACCCGGAGGAGGCGAACATATTCCCCGTCGAGGAGATGCCGTTTCTGGCGTACAGCTGGACGGCGACGAGGTTGAACAACAAGGCCACCGTGAAGGCCCTCGTGACCAACGAGGGCGCCCTCACCGCCGAGGATTACCGCGTCTGGCTTGCGGTGGAGGATGAGGACGGGTTCATAGTGGCCGAGACGCATAGCAGCTACTTTGACATGGCCTTCGGCGAGGATACGTCGTTCAAGCTGAAGGTGACCGGCCCACGATTCGAGAAGCAGAGGCTGGTCGTGGGAATCATGGACCCCGAGGGCGAGACGAGCTTCCTGAGCTACTCCGAGTACTACACCACCCGTTAACGTATATACGCTGCGCGTCTCAGTCACGCTGAGGCACCTTGTCTAAGAGGATAGGCATCCTAGGCGGCATAAGCCACGAGTCCACGGCTAAGTACTACACGCTGCTCCACGAGAAGTACCACGCAAGGCTGGGCGACTACCATTACCCAGAGACCGTGGTCTTCAGCCTCGACTTCCAGCGGTTCACGGACCACGAGAACACGGACAGGGACGCCTACATAGGGTACATCATGCACGGGGTCAGGGGGCTTGAGAACGCCGGCGCCGAGCTGGTCGTGATGGCGGCTAACTCGCCCCACACCGTCTACCGTGAGGTCTCGGAGGCAGCTGGGGTGCCCATGATCAGCATCGCCGACGCCACCGCGGAGAAGGTCGCAGAGCTTGGGCTTGAGAGGGTTCTGCTCCTCGGCATCAAGTTCACAATGCAGTCAACCTTCTATCACGAGAAACTCGGAGAACACGGCGTCGCGGTGGTGACACCGGACGAGAGGGAGCAGGACGAGATCAACCGCATCATCTTCGACGAGCTCGTGATCGGCGTCCACAGGGAGGAAAGCAAAAAGAGGCTCCTGGAGATCATGGGAAGCTACCCTGTGGACGGCGTGATCCTGGGGTGCACCGAGCTGCCTCTCATCATAGGCGAGGGAGACACGGGGCTAGCCGTGCTGGATACCGTGGACATCCACGTCGAGGCCACCCTGGACTACGTTTTGTCTTAGGGGCTGCCCTCGGTCATGTTCAGGCTGAAAGTGTGGACTCTCTCGTAGCTGCAGCCCATGGCCACATGCATCTCCCCTGTCGACGTCTCGTAGACTATGGACCATATGGTGCTTGACTGTGAAGCCTCGCGTAGCAGATCCATGGCTTCACCCGCAGACACCGCGCCGTTGGACGCTTCGAGTCCCCGGTGGACTGCCCTGTACCTCCAGCACGGAGCGTCTAGACCCGTCTGGGAGCCCTGGATGACGAAGTTGGTCATCACCTGGTACGGCGTCTCCTCCCTGATCACATGCATCTCGCCTCGGAGGTACTCGACGACCATCGACTCGCCTGACCTGTCGGTTATCATGTAGTGGATGGGCGGTGTAGTCATCTCGACGTTGTACTCTGTGAGGAGCGTGAGAGCCTCGTCGACGTCCTCCGCGTAGTCTAGGAGCAGCCTGATGGCCTGGATCTCGCCTATGGTCGTCTTTCCATCGGATTCAGGAGCTAGGGCTTCAGGGATGGCTGCCATGCTCACTACTAGCCCTTTCTCGTTCATGCCGTCGAAGGGCAGGTATGGGGCTGTGAGGAGGCTGTCCAGGTCGTCTTCCTGCGGTAGGCTGTCCAAGCTGTAACCGAAGTAGCCTAGGTCCACCATGGAGACGCTGGCGTAGCCGTCGGGCGGGTTCGTGTAGAGGAGCAGCGCCGGGTTGCTCGGGAAGTCGAAGTTCCTTCCCATCAACGTCATGCCTCCGCCGGAGGCCGTGAAAACTGTGCACCCCGGCCTATAGAAGCCTCCCGTGAGGGTCGTCTCACCCGTGGCGAGGTACTCGCTGAAACCATAATCACCGTTGTAGTGGACCACGTAGAGTGGATGGTCGTCCACCTTCCTGAAGCCGGTGAAGACAGGTTCAACGTTCTGCGGCTCCGTGGTATCCGGAGGCTGGTCCCACTCGATCGTGGAGGCCGCGACAAGCAGTAATGCGAGGGCTAGGAGAGGGAACGTGTATCTGGTTTGCTTCAAGGGTTACCCCGAATAGGTTTCTGTGAGGACTGTTATGAAAATGTGGTGGCATACGCCTAGAACAGCCTGTACATACTCACAGTATATATCGCGGGAGACGCATCTTCGTATGAAATGGAGTTTTACGAGGTTATCAGGACCCGTAGGAGCATCAGGTCTTACAAGGTCGACCCCGTCCCCGAGGAGTCTCTGAGGCGGGTGCTTGAGGCGGCGAGGATCGCGCCCAGCGGCAGCAACAGGCAGCTCTGGAAGTTCTACGTGGTAAAGAACCCCGAAAAGAGACGTAGGGTGGCCCAGGCCTGCGGGGGTCAGACGTGGATAGGTCAGGCTCCGGTAGTGATCGTGGCCACAGGGTGGAAGGTGTCTTTCAGTAGGGGCGGCTACATGGGGGAGATGTCGTTCATCATGGATGTCAGCATCGCGTTCACGCAGCTGATGCTTGCGGCGCGAGCCGAGGGGCTGGGCACCTGCTGGATCGGGGACTTCCAGAACACAGAGGTAAAGAAGGCTCTGGGGCTCCCTGGCGACGAGAACGTGGTGGCCGTGACGCCCCTCGGCTACCCGGACAAGGGGGTCTTCACTGAGAACACATCAAGGAAGCCCTTGGAAGAGATAGTCGAGGAAGTCTAGTGGAAATGCCCCGGACACGGCTAGCCGTCTTCGACATGGCGGGTACCACCGTGGACGACCTCGTCGACGGCGTCCCTCTGGTCCTCAAGAGTTACAACGACGCCTTCGAGGCCCACGGGGTCTATGTGCCCATGGAGGTCCTCAACGAGCAGCGGGGCAGGGACAAGTGGACCGTCATCAGCGAACTGGGTGGCGATAAGGCCCCCAAGATATACGAAGACTTCTTGGGGATACTCAACGCGAACACGGGGCGGGTGAAGGAGGTGGAGGGGGCGTCAGAGACCTTCAGGTTCCTGAAGGAGCGCGGCGTAGTCGTCTACGCGTCCACAGGTTTCCCCGAGGAGGTCGCTGAGGCCATGGTAGAGCACCTGGGCTGGCTCAGGGACGGCCTGATAGATGGCTGGGTGTGCAGCGAGCAGGTCGGTGCGTCCCGGCCCGACCCCGCCATGATCCTGCACGTCATGAGGATGCACGGAGTAACCGATCCCGGCGAGGTGCTGAAGGTGGACGACACAGCGAAGGGCATAGAGGAGGGCTTGAACGCCGGCGCCCACACGGTGGGGGTGCTCACGGGCACCCAGAGCATACAGCGGCTCGACTCGGCCGGTCCCCACAGCATCCTCCGAAGCGTCGCGGAGCTCCCCGGCTACCTATCCGGGAAGGGGCTGGTCTAGGGGCTCAGCCTCCGGCGTCTTCAGCCAGAGCCACGCCATAATTATCGGTGGCACGATGAGCACAAGCTCCAGCAAGAACGGCATCTGGTGGCTCACGTTGTCGTAGAGCCAGCCCCCCATCAGCTGTCCCAGAGCCGCCGCTATCATGGCGAAGAAGCCTCTGGAGCCGTTCACCTTTCCGCGGTGCTCCCGGGGAACGAGCTCCGCGGACAGCGCCGATGTGGCGCTGTTCACCAGTATCATTAGCAAGCCGACGAGCATCATCGATAGTATGAGCCTGTAGAAGTCGCCGTACACGAGGAGCAGTATCGCGGCGCCCCATAGGACGAAGGAGAGCATTATGGGCACCCGTTTATCGACTCTGTCGACCATCTTACCGGCCGGCAGCGCCAGCAGTATCATGGTCACCGGGAGGGCGGTCATGATGTAGCTGAGCTGCACCTCGCCTATGCCAAGGTCCTGCACTATGTAGAGAGTCAACACGGGCTGGAAGAGCCCCGAGGCGAAGCTTGTTATCACGCTGATGAGGAACAGGACGAAGGCCGCGGGTGGAACCAGCCTCCAGACGTTCACGGACTCCCTCAGGGAGACGGGGTACTCGCCCAGCATCTCTTTGACGTTTATCTTGGCGGGGCTTTCCACAGTCTCCTTGAGCCTTGTCCTGAGTATCGCCGCCACGATGAACCCCACGAACACCATCTTGTAGGTCAGCCTCATGCTGGGCACAAGCCCGTACCGCGTGAACAGGTACCCAGCTATGAGGGGGGCGGGGGTCGTCGAGACGCTGGTGATGAGGTTTATGATGCTGAAGCCCATGCCCCTCTTCTCCTTGGGCAGAGAGTCGGCCACGATGGCGCCCAGCGCGGGCCGGTAGATGCTGCAGAAGCCGGAGATGACCGCCCCTACCAGTATCCAATTCCAGCTCGGCGCGTAAGCGTAGAATAAGTGAGCGAAGGCGGCGACGAAGGTCATGGACGCGATGAGCCACCTACGGCCATACTTGTCTGTGAGGTACCCGCCCGGTATCTGCACCAACGCGACGGCGACGTTCTGAACCGCGCCGATGAGACCGATGGTGGACGCCGTGCCGCCTAGGGCCTTAACGTACAGAGGGTAGTAGGTGCCGGGGAGCTCGGTGAAGAAGTCGAGGAACAGCCAGCTCATCACCATCACTAGGAAGTTGCCCTGCACGAAGTCGAACTCGGATCGCAGCCTCTGTAACAGACCCTGAGGGGCCCCTTCGCCCTCATCCTCCACAGACATGTTTTATCGTTTAGACGATCTTAACAGGCTCTTGCGCTAGATATGAGTTGGGGCTCACCTCGATGGACTCGGTGTACTCCACCTTCCCGTTGACCCTGCAGCCGCCGCGGATCACTACCCGGCCGCCCCTGATGTTCTCGCACTCCACGTTCTCTATGGTCACCTCTCTGACGCCTACGATGTCCTTGGTCCTGAGCTCTCCCTCTCTGTCCCAGTCCCGGGGCAGGGGCTCCACGTCGACGACGTCGGCCTCGATGCCCTCCTCGGCTACGCTGAGCTTGTTCCCGAGACGCGCCTCGAAATGCCTGGCCTTGATCCTACCTCTTACCTCGAAGACCCCTCTCAGCTCGACGACGCCCTTGGACTCGACGCCTCCCTCGACACGGATGGAGCCGCTCGACCTCAGCTCATCGACTATCTCCGCGTCTCCTCGTATGGTGGTTGACCCTGAGACCCGCATCGTTTTCCCATAGGCATCTCCATCGACGCTGAGGCTCCCCGACTTCCTGAGGTGGTCGAAATGGGCGTCCCCGTCGATGGACGCGGAGCCGCTGAACTCTATCCGGTCGGCGTGGATCTCGCCCTCCACTCTGGAGGAGCCGCTGGTCTTCAGCTCCCCTATGTGAAGCCCCCCGGGGAGGGTGCTGCTTCCACTGGTGGAGATGCGCTCGGGAGAGATGCTGCCGCTCCCAGATACCTTAACGGTGCCGAAGCCTTGAAGGGTCATACGACCCGAGCCACGTATCCTGGTGGCCGGTATGTCACTGTACTCCAATGTCTTTCAAGGCTTGTGACCCGTTTTTTCTTTATAAAGTGGACTCACCTCTTGAAGTCTCATATGGTAGTCACAAGATGTGACCAAGAGGCCGCCGGAGTTGTCTAAAGGTTTTTGAGCGTCTAGGGGCTGAGGTCTCTCATGGGCGTCGTGTTCGACATAAAGCACTACGCTATCCACGACGGCCCAGGCATAAGGACGACCGTGTTCCTCAAGGGGTGCCCCCTGGACTGCGCGTGGTGCCACAACCCCGAGAGCAAGCACCCCCAGCCGGAGTTCATGTGGTGGCCGACCAGGTGCATAGGATGCGGCAGCTGCGAGGAGAGCTGCCCCGAGGGCGCCGTGACCATCGGAGACAAGCTGGTCATCGACGAGGAGAAATGCGTAAGATGCGGCATATGCGTCGAGGGATGCTACGCTGAGGCCCTGGAGCTCGTCGGCAGGGAGATGAGCGTCGAGAAGGTCATGGAGGAGGTTCGCAGGGACTCCACGTTCTACCGCGAGTCGGGCGGAGGCGTCACCTTCAGCGGCGGCGAGCCCCTGATGCAACCCATGTTCCTAGCGGAGCTGCTTGAGGCATGCAAGAGGGAGGGGTTCCACACCGCCGTGGATACCAGCGGCCACGCCGAGCAGGCGGCCCTCGAGAAGATCATGGAATACACCGACCTCTTCCTCTACGACGTGAAGCACATGGACCCTATACAGCATAAAAAGTTCACGGGTGCGTCGAACGAGTTGGTGCTGTCGAACCTGGCGCTCCTCAGGGGCAGGGCGGTCGTCGTCCGTGTGCCCCTCGTCCCCGGTGTCAACGACGACGAGGATAACATCAGGAGTATGGGCGAGTACGTCTCGGGCCTAGAGTTCAGCGATCTCTGTCTGCTTCCCTACCATAAGGTGGGAACGGAGAAGGCTCACCGCCTCAACAGGGAGACGGGTCCACAGTTTATAGCTGAGGCGCCGACCGACGAGAGTCTGGATCGGCTCCGCGGCGTCTTGACGGAGTACGGTTTGAGCGTCAAGATAGGCGGCTAGCCCGTGAAGGTGGGTGGCCGCCACATACTATGTGCCTTAGAAGAAGACCCAAAATTAGGGGGGCTCGATGCCCCTCTACGTAACGTCGAAGAAGTGCTGCGGCGGGTACTTGGGGAGCTCTCTCGTGAACGACTTGTCGGGCCAGAAGTAGTGAATCACCTGGTGGGTCACCTCCGCGGGCATGGTCAGGTTCCGCATCGTCCGGGTGTACTGCTCCTGGCTGTCCACCTCGTGGATGAAGCACCAGTTGAACTTGACCTGGCTGGGGCCGTAGAGGCCCAGCAGCTTGACGCCTTGCTTCTCGCACTCGGACCTGACCGCCTCCACCCAGCTAGTGAGGCTGTTCCTCGTACCCGACCAGTCGAAGTAGTTAATCACTAACACCCTTCTCTCACCTCCCACCGGTAAGGGAGGAAAACCCGGTAAAGGCTAAACTTGTGGCAGATATATGGGTTGCTTACTCCTCGGCCTTCTCGGGGTTCTTGAGCATGAACCACAGGTAGACGAGGGCCGCGGTCAGGAGCACGCTCTGTAGGGTCCACGGGGAGCTGGGCCGGAGTGCGTAGATGAAGCCGCCCACTAGGTTGCCCAGTATCTTTGGGAAGAAGACGAGGAACCCCGTTGGGAACCCGACGCCCGTGACGCCGAGGGTTATCCCGCTTCCCAGCCCCGCCATCACCCTGCCCCTCATCGTTCTGGGGATGCTGTCCGCCAGGTAGACCTGGGAGGATATCCAGATGAAGACGGCGCCGACCACGATGAAGGTGTAGAGCAGCAGAGCCGTCCTGAACCCCTCGGCGAAGGTGAAGAAGTACATGCAGGGTATGGCCATGAGCAGCCCCGTGATGAAGCAGGCGCGGGCTCCGAACCGGTCCACTATCCCCCCGATGAAGAGGCTGAGCACGGCCTTCGCGACGCCGCTCCAGAGGAGGATGACGCCCCACATGTATGGTTCCAGCCCCATCTCCTTGGTCACGTAGATTATCCAGAAGGGCAGTATCATGCTGCTCAGGAAGGAGAGCAGCATGGTGGCTCCGGCGTAGCTGCGTATGTTCTGGTATATCCAGCGGAGGCTGCCGTCCATGTCCTTGTACGCCGCCTTAACGAGCCTGAAGGGGTTCCAGTCCATCTTCTCGACGTGCTCGATGGTCTCCCTTAGGAAGAACATCCTCATCGCCGTGACTATGAGGCCGATGGCGAGGCTGATCATGAACCCTATCCTCATGGCAGGTATGAGCTCGAAGCGGGCGATGAACAGGCCGCCGATGTACGGCGACACTATGCGGATGAGGTTGGGGAGGGCGAAGTTGAAGCCGAAGAGCTTCCCCCTGTCCCCAACGGGGATGCTGTCCGCCATTATGGCGTTCATCGCAGGCACGTAGAATAGCACCATCTGCTGGTAGACCATAGCGAAGGCTGCCCACTGCCACGTCGGGGCGAAGAGGTAGACGACGAAGCTGGAGACGTAGAGCAGCGTGGAGTAAGCCACGAGCTTCACCCGGCCGCTCTTGTCGGCGATGTAGCCGCCGATGGGGTACAGGAGCATGGCGCCGAAGCTCCCAAGCGCGTTCATGAGGCCGATGGCCGGCACGGTGGCGCCGAGGGCGAGCATATAGCTGCTGATGAAGTTGTCAATGTTGGTGTCGGACATGCTCCAGATGGTGCGGCTCATGGTGAGCACTAACACGTTCCGCGGGATGAGTGACTTCTTCTCGGTTTCCTGCAACTAACCTGACACCGGTTCAGGTACCCAGACAGGTGTAAAATTGTTAAACCTTACGCAATCCGAATCCATAATGTTGGCATGGTGCAGAGCTCGGTTTTCTTAGTGGCCAAGAAAAGTGTTATACCGTCACCGGATTTGATTTGCCTCAGTGAGACACATGGACGAGGAGAGCTTCATTCATCCCTACATCCCCAACTCTGTGCCGGAGATCAAGAGAGAGATGCTGAGGTTCATCGGGGCTGGGGGCGCCGACGAGCTGTACAGGGAGATGATCCCGGAGAGACTGTTGCTCGGCAGACTCATGGACCTCCCTGCCCCCATCCTCAGCGAGCTGGACCTGAAGCGCCACGTCGAGTCCATTCTCTCGAAGAACAAGACCACTGAGGAATACGTAAGCTATCTGGGTGCCGGCTGCTGGAGACACTACGTGCCCAAGGTTTGCGAGGAGATCGCGAGCCGCAGCGAGTTCCTCACCGCCTATGCTGGGGGTAGCCACAGTGACCTAGGCCGGTATCAGGCCAACTTCGAGTTCCAGAGCCTCATATGCGAGCTCCTAGGCATGGAGGTTAGCGGCATCCCCACCTACGACTGGGGGGCGGCCGCCGGGCACAGCGTCAGGATGGCGACGCGGCTGACCGGGAGGAAGGAGGTGCTGGTGCCCCGGAACGTGAGCCCCATCAGACTGAGCATCATAAGGAACTTCTGCGACTCGGCCTCAGACACGAGCCGCATAGACGTCAAAATTGTTGAGTACGACGCCGCCACGGGTATGGTGGACATGGCTGACCTGGAGTCCAAGGTATGCGAGGACACGGCCGCCGTCTACTTCGAGAACCCCAACTACCTGGGCGTCATCGAGGCGGAGGGGGCGTCCATCTCCGACGTGGCCCACGACGGCGGCGCCGAGAGCGTCTGCGGCGTGGACCCCATAAGCCTGGGGGTGCTGGCGGCGCCCAGCGACTACGGAGTGGACATAGCGTGCGGCGAGGCCCAGCCCCTGGGGATACACATGTACGCCGGCGGCGGAAGCTGCGGCTTCATCGCCAGCCGCGACGAGGAGAGGTACGTCGCCGAGTACCCTCTTAGGCTGGTGTGTATAGCGGACACCGCCGTCGAGGGCGAGTACGGGTTCGGGCAGGCCCTCTACGAGCGCACCAGCTACATGGCCCGGGAGAACGCCAAGGACTGGGTGGGCACCACGACTGCACTCTGGGGGATCACCGCCGCCGTCTATATGAGCCTCCTCGGACCCCACGGGATGAAGGAGCTGGGGGAGACCATCCTCCAGAAGAGCCACTACGCGGCGGCGATGCTCGACGAGCTAGACGGCGTTGAGGTCCCGTTCAAGACGTTCTTCAAGGAGTTCCCGGTCACTTTCAGGAAGTCAGTCAAGAGTGTTAACGAGGCTCTCCTCGGTCACAGAATCTTCGGCG
>Ga0307427_1001958_pt1 | contig 10090 bp, 6 predicted proteins | sample SalMarWE160190MG_FD_202162 | JGI IMG/M metagenome (GOLD analysis project Ga0307427, IMG submission 202162) | Salt marsh sediment microbial communities from the Plum Island Ecosystem LTER, Massachusetts, United States - WE1603-190 | ecosystem: Environmental > Aquatic > Marine > Intertidal zone >... | reverse complement strand
ACACAGAAGTATGGTGCGGATTTGTCCGTACTTCCCGGAGAGATAGGTGGATATGGGTGGAATGAGGATCAGGCATAATGGGACGCAGATTTTCGCAGATTTTATGGATTTAAATTACCACACCTCATCCCCAAAATTTTTTACCACAGAGCACGCAGAGGGAAAAGAACTCACAGAGAACGCAGAGATTTTAATATGTTGATTTATAAAAAAAACACACCAACCGACCCACAAATTACACAAATATGTCACGGACTGAAATGTGTAATTTGGGGATATTGAATATAGGGGATTTCCCTAACTTATTTTTTACAAAAGACTTAAAGACTTGACAAAAGTATATATTTTTGTAGAATAATTTACGAGACTTACCGCTTTCGGCTTACGGGTTTATTTAATTTGATAAAAATGGAATGTGGGAATTGTAGGAGCGGTTTCCCAGCCGCGATTATCGGGACAGGGATGTCCCTCCTACAGCGGAAGATTAATTGAAAAATAAAAAAAGGAGGAACAGGTGGTGAGGGACTCCTCACTCCTAACTGCTCTCTCCTCACTAACACATGGAGGTATAAATGCGTAAATTGTTATTGATCGTTTTATCTTTTTGTTTCTTACTCGGAATGGCGGCAAAGGCAGAAGTGGAGAATGTGGAAAAAGAAACTGGACCGGTATCTACGGCGATTGAGGGTGGAAAGGCTTTTGGGGCTGAAGAAACTCCATTAATTAAACCCGAAGAAGAAGTAATAGAATCTGATGTTACAGGTGAATGGACTCAGGCGGAGATTGGGTATTTTCAGAATAAGAAGTATGTTGGGGATAAGAAACTTTATAATATTTATACAACAATAATAGATTATTATCCTCTCTATACAGAAGGAAAAGTTAGAAAAACCGATTTTTATAATTATAAAAATATCGATCAGGCGCTTAGAGACTTAATATCCCTTGGCAAAGTAGAGAAAAAAGAGATTTTGCGGTATTTTAGCCTTCTTCGTAATGAAATTTATGCTAGAAAAGGCTATATTTTTAAAAGTCCAGATTTAAAAGACTTTTTTGACAAGATGAAATGGTATAATCCTGAAAAAAAAGAAGTTACCCTTAATGGTAAAGAGAAATATAATGTTGCGGAGATTGAAAAAAGAGAAAATTTGATTGCAAATGTTAAGCTACTTGAAAACCTCTACACCAAAGAAGTAATAATAAAAGCCAGATGGGGAAGTGGTCCTGGAGAATTTGGCCTTGAGCCACTTGATGAGTCTTATGAATGGAATACACACATTGTCCTTGATAATGAATCAAATATTTATATAGCGGATGAAAAGAATCTAAGAATTAATACTTTCGATAAATCGGATAAATTCTTACGAAGCATCCCAATCCCGGAAGACCTTATTTATACATATGGAGATACAAGGACTTCTCTGGTTGAGGGTTTAGGAGTAGATAAAAATGGTAATATTTATCTTGCTAGTTCATCTACTAAGGCAATAATAAGTTCAGGTACGCAAGGAGAAGTAGTTTTGAAGATTGATAAAGAAGGAAAACGGTTAGAGAAATATTCGTTTAGTGGAAGTTACGTATATCCAGTTGTTTTTTATAGAAGGAATAATGAAATGTATCTATGGGGTAGCTGGGGTGTCAATAATACCGCTGCAATACCTCTTGGATATGGAAAAATTGGGGTAAGCACTTTTTCCCCGGGAGTTATTTCTTCGCGTTCTTTTCAAAATAACAGACAGGAAATAGCGCTTAATAACATAGGGATAAAAATAAATAATAAAAAGGCTCCGGTTTCTTTTAATGTATCAAGAACTTCAAGAGTTGTCTTTTTTGACGGAAGGGTTTTTTATTTTCAGGATGCAGATGGAGAGCTAAAGGCAGAGATTCATCATAAATACTTCTGTTATTATCCCTTAGGGGAGGGTTTTCCCTATAAGAATGCAGGAGTAATGGTAGGGGCGGAACCTTATATTGATGAGGAGTTAAATATTTACTGGGTAGAGGGGACTCCAACACATCTTCATGTTATAAAATATACTCCTACTGAGGAAATTTGGAAATGAAATTTTTAATGCTATTAACGGGTCTTATTTCATTTACCCTTCAGGGCGTTGTGTTAAGTCGAGAGGATGTTATTTATACAGCTCTACCGTATGCATACCATCCTTGGTCAGTTAATGCTATAAATACAAGGTATCCCATTTATTCGATACCAGGACTCAACATCCATGGAGAAGCATATAGTTTCGGAAATAAGCATACTCCCCCTGAGTTTGACACTGAGATTGCTGCAGGAAAGATACCAAGGAACTGGCAAGATAATTATAGTCAAGAAAACCGAAACCAATATACGGGAATAGACTGTTCGGGTTTTGTTTCACGTTCCTTTAAAGCTGATGAACTTGTTGATTGGATTGGTTCGTCGGACTGGCCTAATTATACTATTGAGGTAGAAGAGGGAGAACAGAAGGAAGGAGATGTATGGTGTGGAAGTGGACATGTATTTTTGGAAGGAGAATTTGGTTACAAATTGGAAGCAAATCCGAGGGATGACCCAATCGGAGGGAATAGAGTTCAGTTTTTAAGTAGAGGAACACGTCGTTTTACTGCACGCTCTATTTTTCCACAATTTCGGAACGTTTATCCTTCTGACAAACAGATTTTAGATGATATTGATATGATAGATATTTCGCTTCGTATCAACGTGTCCGGTTCTATTGCTCCTGGCGGCGTCAGAATGTTTATTACCAGAAGCGGAGAAGGGGAAGAATTTGTAGGAGAGACTTCCTTGACGGACGAGGGTGACAACACATGGGAATTTAAAAAGGAAGATTTTGATGTCAGTGAAGGGGGAGAATATACAGTAAGGATTATTGCAAGGAACGATGTTACTATTGCAATTGGTCCAGGTATAGTAAACAATGGCTATAAAGACGAATACAGCTGGAGTTTCATTGTAAATCAGGATTCAACACCACCGATGGTTGTTTCTACTGACCCATCAGATGGAACAAAGGATGTCTCAATTGATAAAACCCCTATAACCATAACCTTCTCTAAACCAATGGACCCGGCAACGACAACTCCTGCTGTCTCTGCTCCTTTTGGGTTTACCACTTCCTGGGATGGAGATAAGACTATAAACCTTCATCCTAACGATTATTTAGAGTATTGCGAAGATTACTCAATAACAATAACGGATAACGCTATGAGTAAGGATGGTGTGCAACTCGATGGAAACTCAGATGGGGATGCGGGAGATCCCTACATCTTTACCTTAACGACCGAAGCTCCGGATATAAAACTAACTATCGATCCCGCAGTCGCGAATATCAGGGAGCGGAACTCTATAAGCCCTGATGTAATCACGAATGGGAGTGAACTTAAAAAAGAGATAGATTGTAACATGGATTTCGATACTCATAATCCCGGAGGGTGGTCGGTATCAGGACTAAGTGATCCTTCTTTTTCTCTTTCTCCCGGAGGAACGCATGAAGACAATTTTACGGTTACTAACTCAGGTGCATCTGCTGCTCTTCGAGTTACATGTGAGATACCTCGTGATTGTGGTGATATTATTTCTGCGGAAGGATATTACTGGTCGGAAGAGGGACATAGGAAAGACCACCCGGATGAGAATCAATCCCCCGGGAAGATGGAATACCCGACTCCCTGGTTGATACGTACACAATCTTCCCCTGCTAAAACTACTAAAATAAGAGGTGTTTCTCCTGGTTTGGGATTACCCGATATCGGGATCCTACTCTCAGGATGGGCTGATGGGTATGGGCATATTCTTGGAAGATATGGGATAGAAACATTGCCCATTAAACCTGATTTGAAAATTCTTAATAATCCGGATGTTGATATTTCGGATGCGGTTAAATTATTGGTTATTGGGTCAGCCGGGTTAAAAGGATTTAACTCTCCTACCTTCAAACAGGATTTGGAAGATTATGTGGTAAATGGGGGAAATTTATTAATGGGACGCAGATTTACGCAGATTTTATGGATTTAAATTACCACACCTCATCCCCACGACCTACAAATTACACAAATATGTCGCGGACTGAAATGTGTAATTTGGAGAAGGTTTGGTATAATGATAAGTTCAAAAAAGAGATTGCGAAATAAAGGAAATTATATAAATTAATATAGTTGCTAATTAAAGTAGTTTTAGTAAGGAGGTTTTTTGGAAAAGTTTATACAATATTCGGTATTTTTAATAAAAATAAAAAAAAGGAGGAACAGGTGGTGAGGGACTCCTCACTCCTAACTGCTCTCTCCTCACTAACAATTGGAGGTAAAAATGCGTAAATTGTTATTGATCGTTTTATCTTTTTGTTTCTTACTCGGAATGGTGACAAAGGCGGAGGTGGAGAATTTGGAGAAAGAAGCTAAGCCGGTATCTACGGCGATTGAGGGTGGAAAGGCTTTTGAGATAGAAGAAACTCCATTAATTAAACCTGAGGAAGAACCGGCTTTATACAGAACCGAAATAAAGCAAATAACTCCGAATTCTGGCATAACAACCGGGCATGTTATCGCTTATGGTCATTATATTAAACCACCTTATAGATTGGAGATAAAGTCCGATACAATGTTGTTTATTAATGGGGTTCAGATTTTTCCTCATATTCGTTCTAAATTCGAAATCGAGAAGAAAAGAAGGGAAGAAATAAAGCTTGAGGAGAGATATAGAGAATTTTATACTATAGCGGAACCTTATATGAGAAGGCAGGACGCATTATTTAAAAAAATGAGAAGGGTATATATAGTGATTGAGCCAAAGATAGGGAGAGATAAAGCGGTTGATTCGGTTCTTAAGATAGCTGAAGCCGATACTCTCTTTGTAGTTTTAGATACAACTATTGTAGGTAAGGATGATTGTACTATAGGCGTTGAGTATACCTTGCCCGGTTTAGATAATCCTGCTGCATATCTATTGGAGTTACATGGCGGAGATCCCTCATCCGGTTATAGTCCTCGCCCGGCTCGAGATATTAATACGATGAGGGAATATGTGATTAATATGAAAGAAGGAACAGAAAGAGTCTTGAGCGATCAACTTGTAATATTTTACACTTATAGAGATAGAGGTTTTCGCCTCGAATACTATCTTTGGGAAACTTTGGAGATATTAAAATCCGATACACTCGATATGAAGGAAAAAATTGAAAAGCTTAATAAAACTTTAAATAAGAATGCAAGTAAAGAATTGTTCTATAATTTTGACCCCTCAGAATGGCCTATCAAACAAGAGGATAATAAAAAATGAAGAAAATATCACTGTTTTTATATCTTTTTTTATTTGCCAGCATCTCTCTTCTTGGCGATATCCCCCCGAAGATACCAGAAACTACTATTGGATATGGATATATCACTGCAAGCGCTCCGCCTCCTTCTAGCAATCCGTTTACCCCTGTAGGACAAGTATTGATACCGCACGGATATATGTGGGCTGATAATCAAGGCAGCCCAGGCAACAATTTAGTTGAATTTATGTCTGTGGTAAATGGTTACGTCGGATTCCTTATGATAGCAGCGCATGGAAGATCGGATGGATGGATGCAAATTGAAGATAGGGGTACGAATATAAGAGCGGCGGAACTCAGGCGGGATTCTTTACTCAATAAATTCAATGCCGGTTCCGACGAAATTAGATTAATGGTAGATACTTTAACCGGGGAGTGTCAGATTGTAATTTCTCCTCTTTTTCTTCAGAAGAGAACAAATCTGCCTTATTCAATAGTATATCTTAATAGTTGTCATTCTCACAATTTCACCAGCGCTTTTACAGGAGCGGGTTGCTGCTTTGGATGGAGCGGTCTTGTTGAATACGGTAGTCAGTACTTTGACGTTCCCATGAATATATTTTACAGAACAGGAGGGAGAGATTATTTTGAGACTGTTAAACAGACGATATTAAGAAATAAAACAGTTGCTGAGGCTATGAATGAATATAGACATCCAGAACTTGTAATGTATGGTGATGAAGACATGAAATTATACAACAGTCCACGGATAGCAGGGGTTCTTATCAAACAGGGGGAAAATATTATTTATCAATATGGGGTTTATGGGGGTATCCAGAGTTATCCTTACGAATGGGATTATGGGGGAAGAGCAGAAACGGAAGCCGGGATAAAGTCTCCAGCCAGTATAGGCGATAAAGAAATACAAGTTAAAATATTATTTTCTTCTTTTATGGATGAAGAGATGTTGGATGAGGTTAGGGTAAAATCGGAAGAGGGAAATGAAGAATTTGTTGTATCAGGAGGTTGGACAGGAGGTACTATTTTCGGAAAAGATTTATGGGAAGGAACATTTACAATCGATTCATGGGAAGATTATGAGAGCAAAGCTTTTTTGGTTGTGGACGCGAAGGACGACTTTGAAAGAGATGTGAATGAAAGATTGGATGTTACTGGTGATGGGAATTCAAACGGTGTTGATGAGAGGCACGAATTTGAAGTAACCGATTTGCCCATTGTTGTATACACCGACCCTTCAGAAGATGCGAAAGATGTTCCCGTAGATAAATCTCCTATAACAATTACTTTTTCTAAACCAATGAATCAGACAGTAACCGCTGCGGCTGTGCAGGTCCCGTTTGCCTGCAGTAAGAATTGGCGTAGTGACGAGGTCCTTGAAATAGTTCTGGATGGTTTCCTTATTTATTGTAAAGATTATACAATAATCGTCGCTGGAACGGCAAAGAGCAAGGATGGGGTTCTTTTAGATGGAAATGAAGATGGAGAGCCCGGAGGTAATTATCCATTCACGTTTACTACTGAGAGTCCGGAACTTAATATGGATATCAGTCCCGAAGCCACAAATGTAGCAGAAGGATCATCTATAAGACCGAATGTGATTACAAACGGCGGCTCACTAAAATATGATGTTAAATGTAACATTAGTTTCGGCTTTTCGGGAGGTTGGTCAGTCTCCGATGTCGATAACGCTCCATTTTCTCTTTCCCCCGGGGGTACTCATAGGAATGTATTTACTCTTAGAAACAACGGGAGTTCCTCTTCTGCAAGTGTCTCAAGCCAGGTTTCCGCAAAGTGCGCGGTAAATTTTGCAGAAGGATATTACTGGTCGGAAGAGGGACATAGGAAAGACCATCCCGATGAAAATCAGTCTCCAGGGAAGATGGAATATCCGACTCCCTGGTTGATACGAACACAATCTTCCCCTGCTAAAACTACTAAAATAAGAGGTGTTTCTCCTGGTTTGGGATTACCGGATATCGGTATCCTCCTTTCGGGATGGGCTGATGGGTATGGACATATTCTTGGAAGATATGGGATGGAAACATTACCTGTAAAACCTGATTTGAAAATTATTAATAATCCGGATGTTGATATTTCGGACGCTGTTAAATTATTGGTTATTGGTTCAGCCGGATTGAAAGGATTTAATTCGCCCACTTTTAAAAATGATTTGGAAGATTATGTGGTAAACGGTGGGAATTTGCTTGTATTGACTCAGAAGTATGGGTCGGATTTATCCGTTCTTCCGGGGGATGTTTTTTTGTCACGGTGGATTAGTATGATTTATATGGGAGATAATTGTTAATGAAAAAATCTTCAAAAAAACAGAATCCAAAATGGTTAATCAGAGCTGAAGCCTTAAAGTCTCTTAAAGACGATAAGCTTTTTAAAGACTATTACGAATATGTAAAGAATCTCATTCTTTCAATTAATCCGCCTTTTGTTCTTGGAATATCAGGTGAATGGGGTAGAGGAAAAACTACACTATTTAATTTTCTGGAAAAAGATTTGAGTAAATTTTATGTCTTTGTTAGATTTGAGAGTTGGAAATATCAGAGAACAGGGAATTTATCTTATGCGTTTGTAGAAAATTTAATATCAAAATCAAACAAAAAAAGAAAAAGTTACAATACTCTATTAAAGCAAGTTTTGAAGATTGGACAAGTTTTTAAAATTTCTTTACCTTTAGGGTCTTTATCAGTGCAACCAGATTTTAAAAAACTGGAAGATTTATATAAAAGTGTAGATAAGTTGGAAGATAGGTTTCAAAAATTAATAAAGGAAATACTAAAATCGAAAAAAGGGAAAAAACTAATAATTTTAATAGATGATCTTGACCGATGCCTCCCAGAATTTTCTTTGGAATTTTTAGAGAATATAAAGCACTTCTTCTCAGTTGAAGATGTGATTTTTCTTATATCACTGGATGAACAGCTATTAGAAACGGCATTGAATTGTAGATATAATAATGATAATAACTCAAGATTTACCGCTAAGGTTTACCTCGAAAAGATTGTTGATTTATTCATCAAACTCCCCCACTATCAACAAGAGAATCTAAAGGAGTATTTGGTGTTTCTATTAGAGAGCAGCTATCTCACAGGAGAAGATACTAAAAAAGGAATTACTGAGGAATTAATCAAAACTATTGAAAAAATTCCGGAAATAGAAAAGTCAAGTATAATGACTAATCCAAGAAAATTGGATAGAATAGTAAAGAATTTTAGAATAGCAATTCGCAGTGTTCCGAAGGATTCGATAATTCATAAATCTTACCCGATATTCTTCCTGTTACTCGTATTAAGAGAATATTATTACGAAATATTTAAGCTTCTTAAGGTATCTCCAACTCTTATCTTTAAAACTTGGAGTGTAAAAACAGGAAAAAATGAACTAAGAGTAAGTACTTCTGGAACTTATAGTATAGGAACTCCCGCACAAAGTAGGGAATCCTTAAATCATATGGGAGAAGAGGTGATAGAATTTTATAAGAACTTTGAATCAAGTAATCTTGCAGTGATTCTTGTAGAAGTCTTTGCAAAGGAATATGACTCAGGGAAATTTGGGAAAGAGATTTCTAGAATCGGAGTATCTTTAGAAGAATTTGTTAAAGAGATAGACAAATATCTTTTTTGAGGAATAAACTTATGAGATTGTTAATGGATAAATTCTTTGTTTTCATAAACAGTGTTTTGAAATTTGACAAATATGAGAGATTTGGTAGAATGATAAGAAATAAAATACTTGCTCGAAGCTGAAGGCTGAGAGCTTAAAAAAAGGAGGTTTAAGATGTTTAATCGTAAAATATCTTTTTTATTGGTTTTATCTTTTTGTTTCTTACTCGGAATGGCTACAAAGGCGGAAGTGGGGAGTGTAGGGAAGGGGAATGGCGAAGGGGTAGTCGATTTTGACCTCACAGGTGAATGGACTCAGAAAGAGATTGAGTATTTTCAGAAGAAGGAGTATGTAGGGGATAAGGAAAGATATACCCCTTATAGTATAGATTTTTTTCCACCTTATCTTAAAGGGAAAATTAAAGAAGAATTAGAAAAATATGGTATTATAGGAGAAAATGGTTTAAAGGAAATAATTAGAGAGGGGAAAGTAAGCAAATTAGAACTTCTTAGATATTATAACTTATTACGCGACGAAATATATGCCAGAAAAGGATTCGTTTTTAGGAATTCCTATTTAAAAGAGTTTTTCGGTATGGTGAATTGGTATAAACCAACATCGAAAGAAATCGCATTAACCGGGAGAGAAGAGAGAAATCTTAAAGTAATAGAGGAGTTAGAAGAAATTGTAAAAAATACCAAGGTAGTAAGTGGACTTTTTAGCAAACAGGTAATAATAAAGGCGAAGTGGGGAGAAGGTCCTGGAGAGTTTGCACTTGAGCCGCTTCCTGAGTCTTACGAATATAGAACAAGTTTTACCATAGATGCAGATGGTAATGTGTATATTGTTGATCCGAACAATCAAAGGATTAATGTGTTTAGTAAGGAAGGAATATTTGCGAAAAGCATACCTATTCCGGAACAACTGATTTACACTTATAAAGATGAGAAGACATCTTTAGTTGAAGGTATAGGTATAGATAAAAATGGAAGTGTTTATCTTCCCAGTTCATCTACTTCGGCGTTACTCACTTCAGGTGGCTCAGGGGAAGTTGTTTTTAAGATAGATGCGAAAGGTAAGGTTTTAGATAGCCTTACCTTTAAAGGATATTATGTATCTCCGGCTATTTTTTATGAGAGTGATAATGCGATGTATCTGTGGGGTGATTGGGAGGGAGGGATAGTAGCAGGTATGCCCCT
>Ga0307427_1001957_pt1 | contig 10096 bp, 12 predicted proteins | sample SalMarWE160190MG_FD_202162 | JGI IMG/M metagenome (GOLD analysis project Ga0307427, IMG submission 202162) | Salt marsh sediment microbial communities from the Plum Island Ecosystem LTER, Massachusetts, United States - WE1603-190 | ecosystem: Environmental > Aquatic > Marine > Intertidal zone >... | reverse complement strand
TCTCATGCCGTGATAGGCAATATTCTTTCTTTGCTCTCTACGGCAAGGCTCCGTAGTGATAATATTCAGTTTTACCCTTACATGTTTGATGATACTGCAGGACTTCTTATTACGGTGCTATTTTCAGGAATATCTCAAGTAAATCAGGGATGGCACCAGCAGTAGTTACAGGTAGGACAAAACCAGCAATCTGCTGCTCATGAGGAGTAGCATAGTCTATCTTTGAAACACTGCCATCCTCCTGGAAAATCATTGTCCTCTCATCATCTGCAACACCCTCTGTACCTCCTGCTGGAATTACCATACATGGACCCCAAGTCTGAATCCAGCAATAGTAAGCTGCTGTAACGAAGCGGTTTGGGATACCAATCCATGAAGTCTTACGAAGGTCTGTGGCAATACCATCAATAGTCCTCTGTCGCATACTGACAACCCGTCTCCATGGGCTATGGAATATGGTTATCGTATCAGTTACCGGTATGGTAGTAATGATAGCCTCAGTCAGAGTTACGACAAAGGTATTACCTGCCGTTGCTGCTGTATTCGACCTAATCTTATAGTTGACACCGTATCCCCCACCACCACCGCCTGCTTTTGAAAGAGTACCACCTGCATACTCATTCAGAGCAACGTCACCTACCGCAGTTAAGGTTATTGTACGAGCTCCAGCAAGAGCTTCTGCGGCTGGGACGCCGGTCTCACCATAATCTATTTGAGGAAAGACTGCATAAGCAGCCCGCAGTTGCCTGTCAGCATCTGCTTGCACATACCGATAGACTCTATCTCCATCGGAATGCCTCATGCCAAGCGGGTAAACCGGAGTAGCACTGATTTCCATAACTTCTTGTAACATCTTATCTTTATCTCCTTATGCGTTAGTGTTTGTCACTATGCCGGCGTTCTACCGGTCCGTGACGCCTTCGGACTTAACTCCCATATGGCAGGATATAGGCCTGTAGTACACCCCACCACAAACCTGTCCCACACTTAAAGCCGGTGCGGTTAGCGTTGAACATGATGTGGTCCCAAGCTGGCGGCGCGGCTGGGGTATAGGCTGCGTAGGTCACAGCAACATAAGGCTCTAAAGTGAGTGGGATTGTGCCAAACCAAGGGTCATTTACATAGATTTCCCCGATATATTTTTCAGGGAAGGCTGGAACATCACTCAAAATGGCAGCCTCTGCTCCCGGTATATTGGGAGTATCTAGTAAAGTAGCCAGTGATTTCATTTACCTACCTCCTTATCGTTTTATGGTATGCAGGTCATCCGTGCATCTCTATGCGAGTCCCGGTCATTGCCACCACTATTCCTGTTGGAGGTTCAACCGTGAGGTCGGCTGCTGGTATAACAGTTCCATCATCTCTGACCACCAGCATTCCTATCTCATCCCAGATGAGGTATGAGTTCTCAAGTTTAGGAATAGCTCGGAACATTGGTATATTGGCGGCGAAGAAGGGGAAGCAATGTCCGAAGTGGAGTGGATTAAGCCCTTCTGTCTCCGGAGTGATACTCTGGGGGGTTGGGATTAGTCCCTTCGGATGATAGTCACCGGCAATTCTCAAGCCAGTGAATTGCAGATTAGCCGGTGCCCTTACCCCTATTCCCTCTACGAGGAGGGCATCCTTCTCGTCAAACTCAAAGTGTAGGTTCTCATCGGCGTCGGTTACATTGCCTATATCATAGCGGAACTGGTAATCCCCCTGCATACCGTTAGTGGCGTTAAGGTTCCAGGCATACCGTATAAAGGGCATTATCTTGGGGATACCCTGATCCTTACCACCGGGGAGGGTTTTCCAAGTATTGCCATTCACAGGTATCGCAGACTTCATTAGAGTTAAAGTTCTGCGCCGGGCTTTATCCACTAGCTGAGTGGGGAAAAGCATAGTGCCAAAAACGATAGGAAGTTCACTTTCCTTATAGACGTAGCCCCACAACCTCACCCGGTAGTCACTGTCGATTTGGACGCCTCCGGCCATACACTCGATAGTAACATTCGAGGAGTATTTGAGTGTGGTTGACTTTAAGGGGTTGTTGGACCTCGGGGTCCCGAAACTAAGAAGTTTTGCACCCCATATTCTATCCTTAGCTGGCATCATATTTGAGTCCCTGATACCAGAAAGGGAGACATACTCTCCTTGTCGTTCACCGTCAAGGACGGGAATAATTTTCTCCAGGACTTCAGCGTTGCCTCCACCAGTGCGGGGGGCAAAAATCTCGGCATAGACCACCTCGGCTCGCTCATCAGTCTCTAACTCACCACCGACCGTTCTGGGGGTAGGTCTTGCCCATGTATTGGCTAACTGCACACCTGTATGGTAGTAGTCAGCCAACAGTCTCATTTCATAGTGTTCAGACATCTTATTTTACCTCTCTTCCATTTGAGGTATTTGTAACCTCGATTAGAACTCGACTGCGGATTTTACTCGACCAGCGATGGTAGCGGGAACGAAATTGACCGGACTTCCCAGCAACTTGACTCCCCGCTTCTCTGCCTCTATCTGTCGCTTGCGCGCAGTTCCGCCAAGTAGGTTAGGTATCGAAGCACCCAGAGCACCCATTGCTGCGGCTCCACAACCCTGTAGCAACTGAGACATGAAACCTGTGGTCATCAGCGCACCGATGGCTCCGCCAGCTCCGGCTGCGAGAGTGATTCCCGTGCCCCATGCCGGCCGTGTTGAGCATACCCAGCCCAGTACGATGCCGGTGCCGAAGGCGCCTCCATAAGTTGCCATCTGTGCTTGGACCTCTTCCCCTCTGATAGCTAGTGCATTCGCCATTCTTTTCTCCTTTCCCTTGGGGGCACCGGGGTAAAAAGAAGCCGGGGGTACGGACTTTTCGCCCCGTGATGCCCCCCGGCTTTTTCCGAGTCTGCTTCCTGAACTAAAAAAGGAGTCGGACTGAGCCTAAATTAGCTCAGGAAGCCCGACTCCTTTTCAGATACTATATTTAAAGTGTAAAACCTTTGATAGAGTTTGTCAAGTCCCCGCTATAAATCGTAGCTTGGCAAGCTCATTTCTCCTAATTTGGAACAACTCTTCCAGTGCTCCCGACCATAGTTCTATTGCTATTTGCTCATTGAAGTAGGCGTGAGCGAAGTAATTTGCAGGGTCATTCACGATTATAGGACTAGATAAGGTCGTCTCGAATATTTGATTATCAAATTGTACCCAGGCGTGCCCGTAGCCTAGATATTCACCTAGCACGACATAAGATGTAGAGAAGTTATTTAGTAGGCTGGCAAGTAGTAGGGAAGTGTCCTCGCAATTATGAGCTAGAACAGATGTATCAGCAAGAAGGAAATTATGTGTGTTTGCTACGGTAATATCATAAACTGGCTCTTCTCCACATGGTTCTACCGACTTAATAGATACGTGGCTTAAGTCATGCAGCGTTGGTTTGTTAAATCTAGAATTGTTGTTCTCGTAAAGTCTCCAAATAGGATGCTTACCTACTCCCCCATGATGTTTTTGATAGTACGTATAAATAGGACGCCCTAGAATAAGGGGTGCAAGGCGAATTTGTGATGCAAGATTAGAACTGGATGTAGAATGCATAAGCCTTGGTTTGGGCCTGTTCCCTCTTGGCTTAGTGGAAAACCGTACAGGCTGGTGTATTTTCCCTCGCTTTGGATAATAGCCATCCCCCCTTATAAAACCTTCCAATAAAGTGACTAATTGCTTTCTATTTAAGGACAGAAATTCATCCGGCATGTGCTTATCCATTGAATTAGAACCCATTTCTAGTAACCTTTTTTTAACATAACCAGCTTTACTAGCACGATTCTGTTTCCTAATGGTAATGTAAGCATGTCTTTTCCGTGTTGGGGGGGAATAAGACATTCCGAGCCGGTCAAGACATTTTATCACGTTGGTTTGGATGGTAGGATTGTCATTAGCTAAGCACAAGCATGTACTGCCATGCTGTTTTGGATAACCCTCGGCTAAATATAGCCCCGAGAGCCATAACTCATCACTGGTTATATGGGAATTCCAGTTAAGAGCAGGTATTCTGCGGGCACAATAGATGGTCTGATTGCGATTTATAGATGATAAAGAAATCGGTTCGCCATCATCTGCAAAGAAGCGGTGATCTAATGTGCATTTGAAGCTAGTCCCATTTCTAAGGGATACTCTGTAAACGGAGCGGTAGCCCTTTGGAATGAAATCGATAATAGGCTGAAAGCAAAATCTTTGTTCTCCAAAATCATAGGAAAGGGCTTGGTAACCTTCATGGTGGGATAATTCAGCAATAGGCTTTGCCTCATACCTTCCTTCTGGATTCAGCGTTACAATTTTTGTATCCTCAGTGAAGCAGTCACCAGATCCTCTGGCAAGTGTCTCATATGGATACTGCCAGAACTCGCCCATCTCTCTGGCATAACTGATATTCTCACATACCCAGCGGTAGCACTGCCACGCATCGGGTCCGATTTCCTGGTATAGAGCTTGTACCTGTGCGTCGTGAGGCTGGACAAATTCTCTCACATCATGCCACTCTCCGAAGTCTCTCACTGCAAGCATGTACTGTCCGTTCTGACAGGCTACCCTTCTCCTCTCTGTTAATGCCTTTATCAGTCCTCTTACGGCGAGGAAACTTACAGCGGCTATTGAGCCGCTTATGGCGGAGCGGGTAACTAACTCTCGGATGTTCATTACATAAATTCCAAATCAGGCTCTGGTATCATATTAAGATAAGTTTCAAAATCATCTAGTGCCTTTTTTATATCCTCAATATTAGCCATCTTTAATCCTATCCTACCCAAATAAAAACACCTGAGACAGTTAAAAGTAGGTACTGTCCTGCTGCTAACGCACACAATACTAAACCACCAGTAGTTTCAATATTAACCATCTTTAATCCCCCATTTCTTTAACTGGGCTTGCCAGTCAACAGGGTTAATTGAGACCCACTTTATTTTTAATGGTGCTCTACCATAGGTGATAGTCTTATTACTTTCTATCCACTCCACCAGTGGAAGTGCGAGGTCTGGAGCTTATTAAAACCAACCTCTGTTCGGCACCGCTGTCTTATTAAGCGGGCTACAGTATTCCGTAAATTTTAAGCATTATGTAATTTATTAGAAGACTTACCACAGCCCCTGAGGCAAAACCTATCGCCCACCAGCCAAATTTATCCTTTGCACTCATCTGACACCCCCAGCTTTTATATTATTTTAACTATTTACTACTTCTCTTGTCAGTACCGGTTAAAAGACCGATACCTATTAAGGCTACTCCAGCGCCTATACCTATCGCCCACCAAGAAATTCCCTTAGATGGCACTTCCTCCTCGGCTATCTGGTCAAGGTAATCTCGAAGCTCTGATTCTGACATCCCTTCTAACTCCTCTTCGGGAGTAACAGGGCGTTCAAAAACCTTCTCAGAGTCTTGGATATCTAAAATTAGTGCCTCTTTCCCCCAAGTCGGCTTCATATCCTCTAAACTCACCGTTGGGGAGCGTGTTAAAGGTTCAATCCAGTATTTATATGTAACTAAGACAATTGCGATTATAGCCAGTGCCGAAATTAAAATCGCTAACCAAAAAGCGATCCCAATACCTACTCCTGCTACCCCTGATGGAGGGATACCTATAAATTCAATCTTGAAGTTTGTCCAGATGATGGCACTAGTATCGGCATATACCCTTATCTCTAACACACGCCCGCCTTGTTCCCTTACCTTACTCTCTATGGCATTGGCAAGCGGTTCTCCCCACCACTCGCCTGCGTAAGTAGGCACAGTGAAGGAAAGGACACCGGAATCAAACTCGCCATCATAGATATAGGCTAAGTGATAAAGGTGCTCATAGATAAGGTCATAGCTTGGATGAATACCGATTATGTCTATAACATCGTCCACCTCAGGCATTCCCTCTCCAGGGTATTCCTTGATCTTCACATAGAGGTCATAGTCGGTGCCCGGGTTTATATCGGCGGTGATTGGAATGTCGACGCTACCAGAAACAGGGGAGAATGATATTAGCGAGTTTGGGAGTTGCAAGGTGGCTTCGCCAAAAACCTTTTCTTCAAAGGACAGAGGCGCCCTGACTCCTATGGCTCCATAAAGAGTAACCGTCTGCGCTGAGCCTCTATACTCAAGGCTGATATTGACTCTGAGGGTATCGCCGTAGGTCAACTCGACATTCTGCTCTGCGGCGATTGGATTTGCCACTGGGATATCAGTGCCACTTCTGATAACATCTATACCAGTAAAGTGCATAATTCCCTCCGGTTACTATACTTTGCTGTAGCTTTCTATAGTGAAGTTGCGGAATTCAGGCTCAGTCGGCGCGGGTTCAGCGTTGCATAGCACTCCAGACCACTCATTGACGATTTCAGGATTGTCGTAATTCATTTTCAGGCGGACATCTATGTGATAATTTCCCTTTTTGCTTATAGGAAAGGTTGGACCCATAAATCCTTGTTCAAGCCCAGGGCCTGTATGCCATGTTTCCCACTGGTCCCACGTCTGAACTTGGTGACCATCCGGGTCATAAACCTCCCACTCGATGCCCATCTTTTGGTTGGTGGGCATATCATTTCTACCCCACATGTAGACTATGCCTTTATCACCTATTTCAGCACTGGCCGGGATATCATCTTGAGAAGAGTTGTGTCTAAACTCTTTCCCAGTTATAGTACCCTCATATGGCAGTATTTCGGAGAGCACTCCTGAGGCACAATCGTAAATATAGTCTTTATCATCATAGATAGGTCCGAGACCACTCTTTTGATGTGTATAGTTCCAACCACTATCCATCACAAGAATAGTTAAATCGGTAGTTCCATACGCTCCATAAGGGCAGTCCCAAATTTCATTGATAGCCAACCAACCAGAAGTAATCGTACCATAACTACCTGACCACCGGACTGAACCCCCAGGGGCATTTTTTATTGATAATGTAAACATTTATCTCTATTAAAACAAAGTGCCGGGTAAGCAATGCCCCCGGCCTTTTCTCCATTCTAAGTCCGCCTTCTTAGAAAAGTCAAGTACCGAACACATCCGCCATGGCGGACTTGAGTTGTCGCTCTACCCAGGGACGATGTTGCTGTAATACCTTACTATGCTCGGGGGAAACCTCAGAGAAGAGTCTAATTAAGGTGTCAGTATTGGCCATTCCCTCCACCACATGGCGGTAGGGTTGAGCCTTTTTCCTGCCCGCCTTCTCCTCGCCCGGTTTCAAGAGAAAACGCCTCAAGAGGTCATGGATAATGTTCAGGTCATTATCAGCAGCGTATCGGAAATCATCAACCGGCATACCCTGGCAGAAGCCAGCGATATATTTCTTGGACTGCCTCTCTGCCACGTGGCTGAGGTAAGATTTCATGAAGGTGGGCATAGTAGCCATCAAAACTCCACACTGCTTTTGGGACTCTGAGGGGGATCCTGAAGCCTCAATTGGCCGTGGCACTTGGGGCACTCGAATATTCCTGTTGGCTTCTCAGTGAAGATGGAATCTTGGTTACACAGGCTACACTTTACCTTGTAGCCCTCCTCATTATTCTCCTGGGGAGTATCCTTCCTAGACTCGCGGTGTTCCTTCACCATATCCCGGCTGGCAAGAACAATGTCCTCAATGTTGTCCTTCACCGTGCTCACTAGACCGCCCAGGTGTGTATTCCGCTGCTTCTGTGTCTCATACTCATGATTAAGTCTCAAGGTCTCACGGTCGTTTTCTAAAAGAATCTTGAGAACATCGCTGCGCATACTCCCTGCTTGATTCAGATAGGGATTACCGTTAGCCTGTCCCCCACCCCACGTTTCTACCATCCTTTTCTTGGCGGTTTCGGCAGCAGTGATGAAGCCCATTAGGTTATCCATTATCTGCTGTGGTGTCTGCTGGCTCTGTGTCCCCTCCTGCACCGCCTTATCAGCTATCTGCTTGATGTCCTCTGCTGTCAGTTGTTGCTGGTTGTTGCCACCGATAATGGAGCTGAGGCGGTCGGCGATGAGTGTATCGATAGCATCATACATCGGGTTGCGGCGTTCTCCTTGATTACCCGCATCATGAATATTCTTGTCGGCACTTGCTGCCAGTTTTTGTAACTCCTCCACTCTCCGGTCTATTTCTCTCAGCCTGAGCTCGTGCAACTCCTTTTCCATGGTACTGGTTGCTTGGCGAGCCTGCGTGAGTTCCCCCTCCCTGGTCTGCCACAGCTCACCCAGGTTTATCCCAAACGCCTTGGCCGTCTCTGTTATCCCTTCCCAGGGCTTGGGTATAGTGGACTCCCCGGGTTGTCTCGTAATATCTCGCTCTGATTCGTACTCCTTTTTTGCCCGTAACTCGTCCGCTAACCTTCTATACCGGTCGGTTAGGGACTCGCCAGTACTGGCTTTGGCTCCTGCTGTTCTTTCTCCAAGGTTGCTTTTCCAATTTCCTGCCATCCTGATACCTCCTCATAGTAATTCATGTCCCTAGCCTGGTAGAAATCATCGATAACCTCAGTCAAAAATTCCCCCACACTGCCCTCAAATCCGTACTTCTTAGCACAAAAGTATCCATAGATGAGAGCAGGAGTGTTGGGTACCACAATGGTCTGACCCACAAACTCAAGCATGGCAGCTTCTACCAGGCTAGAAGTGGTTTTTACCTTCTGCTTGTGCTGCAGGTCACCATCTCCTTTAGTTTTACCCGCTTTGGCCTTCCCCCCCTTGCTTCGCATCTCCCGCATTTCATCTGGGTGTTCTTCATTAAAGTGCTTGAACAGCTCCTTTTGTGGCACTTCATCTCCACAGAACTTACATAACGCCATGATTTATCCTCCTAAATACAAGGGGGGTACCGAGTGCCACCTAGCACCCGGTACCCCCCGGCTTTAATACCATTAAAGCAGAAGAGGCTTTGCTTGTCAAGTATGCTTCTTAGTGCTCGTAGGAGATGCTCGTAGGAGATGCTCGTAGGAGTTTGTGCCTTATACACCTAATACAAGAATCATACACTTGACAACTCTACGGCCATGGTTTATTATAAAACTAAGTTGGGGAAAAGAGCTGTACGGCTCTCCCCGGCTCTTTTTCTTGAGGTGAGTATGGACCAGAGCGTAAAAGCGATTGTTTTCAGCTTAGGTGGTAAGCTTGTTGACTATGCCTTCAACCGAATAACCGTCAGGGGCGGTGACCCTGTGGAAGATAGAATCGCTCAGATCAATAAAGTTATCGAGTCGCTACCGGCCGATATAGAAGAGTTAACAGAAACCTCTACCATAGCCCCTGAGACAGCAAATGAGCCCCCTGTTCTAAGTAATCCGATGGTTGATAGCTCTATCGATTCTAAGAAGCCATCTGAGACGCCAAAAGAGGTTCCAACGGTTACCGCTACTGTCAGTCCGCCCAGCAATGCCACCAAAGCAAAGGCGATAGCCACTGGCTGTGTCCCTTGCTCTATAGGTCATCTGGCTACATGCTCAGGTTTACTTAATGAGGCAATGAGATTCGCCAAAAAAGATGGGATAGCATCGGAAGAAGTCTTGGACAGGGTAAACATGTGTTTAGATGAATTAAATGCGCTGGAGCGTGTTGATCTCAGGTCAGAATTGATAGTTAATTTACCTGGGTGGCAAAAGGAATTGGCAAATAAAGCCCTCACTTGCAGTCGAGATTTGAGACACAAACTAGAAGGCTTGAGCGGTGTGGATGATTTAGAACAAGTGGTTGCCATCGCTCAGACTAAAAGGAATGATATAGGTAGAGAGTGGTACTTGCATAGATTAGAAATGGTCACCCCTGATATAACCATTGACGAAGCGAAGCAAATGGCATCCGAGGAAGCAGCTAAGGAGGTAGAAGAAAGTTAGGAAGGCTAAATGAACGACTTTGACAAAGATTCTTTCGTAAAAATAGTAGGTGTTAACGGTAATTTCCACTATGGATATATTCAGGAGCTCAAAGAAAAAGGTTTTGTTTTTATTATCAGCCTATATGAAGAAGGAGAAAGTGCTATCGAATATGAAGCAGCAGTAGGAACTATATCATCTGATTGGGAAAACTTGCTAAGTGCTGCCGAAAAGACACTCATCCCCCTGCTTGCTCTAAATTTAACAACAAAGAATATGGCTGAACAATTAGCTATCTCACCTGTGACAATAAGATCACA
>Ga0307427_1001956_pt1 | contig 10096 bp, 9 predicted proteins | sample SalMarWE160190MG_FD_202162 | JGI IMG/M metagenome (GOLD analysis project Ga0307427, IMG submission 202162) | Salt marsh sediment microbial communities from the Plum Island Ecosystem LTER, Massachusetts, United States - WE1603-190 | ecosystem: Environmental > Aquatic > Marine > Intertidal zone >... | reverse complement strand
CCCGAACGCCTCGACCGGTGCCGGGCCTTCAGCGAAGGCATGGCCGACCTTGGCATCACCCACGTGACGACGCACGTCGGCTTCATCCCGGAGCCGTCCGACCCGTCGTACGGCGACTTTATGGATCGCCTCGGCCAGGCCGTGGATGCCATCCAGGCCTTCGGTCACACGGTCGGTTTCGAGACGGGCCAGGAATCGGGCGAGGCGCTCGCCAGGGCGCTCGACAACCTGGACCGTGACTTCGTGAGCGTCAACTTCGACCCGGCCAATTTCATCCTCTACGGCTCCGACGATCCGGTTGCCGCTGCACGCGTCCTGGCCGGCCGCACGTCGATGGCTCACATGAAAGACGGGACGGCGTCGGATGCCCCCGCCGAGGTCTGGGGCGAGGACGTGCCCCTCGGTCAGGGGCAGGTCGATTTCGTGGCCGTCCTGAAGACGCTCGAGGAAGGCGGCTTCACGGGGGCCCTGGTCGTTGAACGCGAAGCGGGCGACGACCGCATCGGCGATCTGGCGGCGGCGAGGCCGTTCGTCGAGGACCTTCTCAAGAGACTGGCCGAATAGGCCCCGACGCGCCGGCCTCGGAAACGCGCCGAACCCAGCATTTTTTACTGGAAAAGCAGACGGCTGTTCGTAATAAAAGGTGAGAGAGTGAGGGTGGGGCGCCACTTGCTCGGACGGGGGTGTTTACCGCGCGCAGCCTGCACAAGGGCCAAACGGAGCCGCTATGGCTAAGGCCGCCGTTGCCGTCGCCGGATCGTTCGAGCGCCAAGGTCGACGCGGAGCCGCCGCCGATTACGACGTCGGCTTGATGTTGGCCTTCCAGAAGGGCAACGAACTGGCGTTCCAGGAACTCGTCGAGCGGAACCACGGCCGCGTCACCGGGCTCATCTACCGCTTCATCAGCGACGCCTCCGACGCCGAAGACCTTGGCCAGGAAGTCTTCCTGCGAATCTATCGGGCGCGAAAAACGTATAAACCCACCGCGAAGTTCTCGACGTGGATGTTCCGCATCACCGCCAACGTCAGCCTGAACGCCCTCCGGTCGCGGGCCAACCGGCGCGACGACGTGTCCATCGATCAGTTGTCCGATTTCGGAGACGGGCCGCGCGCCATGCCCGACCCCGACAGCCGCATGCCCGACGTTCACCTGCATCAGAGGGAGTTGCAGGAGAAGGTGCGGGAGGCGATCCTGGCCCTTCCGGAAAAGCAGCAGGTCGCCGTCATCCTGAACAAGTATGAGGGCATGAGTTACGCCGACATCGCCAAGACGATCGGCTGCACCACCATGGCGGTCAAGAGCCTTCTGGCCCGGGCCCGCGACAACCTGAAAGACCGTCTGCTGCTCTACATCCGCACGGGCCGCGGGCGGCAGCGTGTCAGTTAGATTTCCCCGCTTTTTGCAGCACCCCCCCCGATGCCGACGTGTTTAAACCTCCGAAGCCCCCGCGAAGGAAGGTTTGCGCCATGCCGTCTCCGTGTCAGTGGATTCGTAGTGTGCTGGCTGCCTACCTCGATGGCGAGTTGAAGCCATCGACGGCGAAGGCGGTGCGCCGGCACCTCGAGCATTGCGAGTCGTGCCGGGCCCACGCACGGCTGCTTCGAGACAGTTGGGGCCTGCTGGATGAGTCGCCCCCAGCGCCGGTCCGCGCGGGGTTCACCGAACGCATGATGGCCCGCATCGTCGAGGAGAAGGACCTGAACGCCGTGGCGTCCCGCCTGCGCCCGCATCGGGTGCGGCAACGCGTGGTGGCGTCGGTGCTGGGCATGGCGGCCGGCCTCGTGCTGGGTTTTGTGGCCTACTCCTGGACGGGGCTGCCGCAGGAACCCACCAGCCCGGTCGAACGCGACGTCAGCCACAGCGTCTCGTTCATCGAGGACGTCGACCTGCTGGACGAGATTGCCGTCATCCAGGCCATCGATCGCCTGGTGATCCCCGACGAAACCGGCAACGGAGCCTGACGGATGGACCTCCGACGCGAACAACTCGTGCGTCTGCTCAATCGCCGCCGCAGACGTATCCGCCTGATGCTCGTGTGTCTGACAACGGCTCTGGCGTGCGGTCTGGTTGCCGGCATCGTGGGGCCGCAGATTCTGATCGGCGGCGTGTCACACCGCGGCGCCCAGGCCGCCGCCTCGAAGGGCCGGCCCGCCGAACGGGCTGCCCGGACGGCCGGGCCGGTCAACTTGTCAGAGCGGTTGAGACTGGACCCCCGTGAGACTCAGGCCAACGCGATCCGCTGGCAAGCCCTGCCGGACGGCCAGCGCGCGGTTGCACTCGACCGGTACTGGCGGCTGGCCGAGATGGATGCCGACGAGCGCGAGCGCGTCTTCCAGCAATATGCCGCGTTCCGCCGGCTTCCCGAGAAGCGTCAGGAGTTCTGTCGGTCGCGGGCGCGAGAACTGAAGGCCTTCATCAGCACCCTCAGCCTGCAGGACCGGGCCGTCCTGGCGGGCATGAGCGACGAGCAGCGCGCCCGACGACTCCTCCAACTGTGGCAGGCACGCTACGGGACGTGGTAACAGCCGCACACCCCCCACAGGTGACACCCCGCGCGACGGGCGCCGCTGCGCGTCGCGTTCGGCAACCTGCGATTTCAGGTTTGGGATTTCAAATCGCAGATTTGAGGTTTGGCGATTTCAGATTTGAGATTTCAAATCTGAGATGTCAAGTCTGCGATTTCAGGTTTTAGGTTTGGAGATTTGAGATTTGGGATTTCAAATCTGAGATGTCAAGTCTGCGATTTCAGGTTTGAGGTTTGGAGATTTCAGATTTGAGATTTCAAATCTGAGATGTCAAGTCTGCGATTTCAGGTTTGAGGTTTTAAGATTTCAGATTTGGGATTTCAAAGTTGAGATGTCAAGACACACTGAGATTTCAGGTTTGAGGTTTGGAGATTTGAGATTTGGGATTTCAAATCTGAGATGTCAAGTCTGCGATTTCAGGTTTGAGGTTTTAAGATTTCAGATTTGGGATTTCAAATTTGAGATGTCAAGACACACTGAGATTTCAGGTTTGAGGTTTGGCGATTTCAGATCTGAGATTCAAGACCTGACGGCAGGCCGCTCAGAACTCACTGACCCGGCCCTCGATCATCCGGTCGGGGCCGACGGTCTCAACGGCCAAGTCGGCCACCTCCAGCGCCTGGATGAGTTCGCGCCCGTACGGTCCGGCCACCGGCCCGAGCGCGTCGGCGCTGCCGAGGATGCGCGGACTGACAAAGACCATCACCCGGTCCACGAGCCCCCCGGCGAAGAACGATCCGAGGATGCGCGACCCGCCTTCGACAAGGACCCGCGACATCTCTCGTTTGCCGAGGTCCGCGAGCACGGCCGGCAGTGAGAGACCGGCCGGGGCTGGCGGAACCGTCACGATCTCGCAGCCCGTCCGCCGCAGGGCCTCGGCCGCATCGCCGTCCCCGGCCAGCGCTGCCTCCGACGTGTACACGATGACCGGCACCCGGCCGGCCGACCGGGCCGGCTCGCGCATCGGGTCAAGGACGAGGTGGGTGTCCAGGATGACCCGCGTCGGCTGCCCTCGCTCCGGATACGGCTCAACGTGCCGGACCGTCAGCGAGGGCTCGTCCACGAGCGCCGTGCCGGAACCGACCAGCACGGCATCCGAGACGCGTCGGAGTTCGTGGACGCGCCGGCGGCTGGCTTGGGACGAGATCCAGCGGCTGTCGCCCGACGACGTTGCCAGGCGACCGTCCAGCGTCATCGCCCACTTCGCAATGACGAGCGGCAGGCCGGTCGTCTGTCGCTTGAGGTAGGCGGCGTTCAGGCGACGGGCCGGCTCCTCGAAAACCCCAACCCGGACCTCGACGCCGGCTTCCTCCAGAATCGCCAAGCCCCGGCCCGCCATCTCCGGGAACGGGTCGACGATGGCTGCAACCACCCGGCGAATGCCTGCAGCCAGCACGGCATCCGTACACGGAGGCGTCTTCCCGTGATGGCAGCAGGGTTCGAGTGTGACGAACAGTTCCCCGCCGCGCGCCCCGTCGGCGGCCTGATCCAGCGCGACGACCTCCGCGTGCGGCCCGCCGAAACGGGCATGATACCCTTCGCCGACCACACGCTCGCCCTGCACGACGACGGCGCCGACCATGGGATTGGGCTCGACGCGGCCGAGTCCCTCGGCGGCCAGGTCGAGCGCACGCTGCATGTACGCTTCGTCGCGGCTGAGGGCGTCCACCTCACGACTCCTTGCCGGAGCGTTTTTCGTTGCGACGGGGTTCACGGCTGCCGGGGCCGAACAGCATCGTCCAGGCGACGGCAAAGACGCCGACCACCAGGTACACGTCGGCCAGGTTGAAGACAAACGGCCAGATGGGCCGCCCGCCCATCTCGATGGTCATCTGAATGAGGTCCCGCACGTGGCCGAAGACCAGCCGGTCAAACAGGTTGCCCATCGCCCCCGCCAGGATGAGACCGCACCAGACGTGCGTCCAACGGTGCGTGGATCGTGATACGGCGAACACGTAGAAAATGAGGGCCGAGGTCACCAACGTCAGGACGACCGTGACGATGCGGCCGGCAACCGGGCCCAGGCCAAGGTCTTCGGAGAAATCGATGCCGAAGACGATGCCCGGATTCTCGCTGGCCACGAGCCGCAGCCAACCCGAGACCACCGTGACCACGCGACCCCCGCTCTCAGCGGGTCCGCCGAGGTAGTCCCAGGCGAGGTGCTTGCAGGCAAGGTCCGTGAGCGTGCCGAGGCCGACGGTCAGCCAAAGGCGAAGGTGGCTCCCGGCGTCGGTTACAGCAAGCCCTTTTCTTTCTGGCGTTGGCATTCGATGCAGTACTTGGCGTGGGGCTTGACTTTGAGACGTGCCGCAGGGATCCGGCAGCCGCACCCCCCGCACTTGCCGTACGACTTGTCATCGATCCGGCCCAGGGCCTCGTCGACCTCCTGGAGGGTGGCCTGCTCGGTCTCGATCAGGCCGAGCGTAAACTCCTGCTCGTAGTTGTCGGAGCCGATGTCGGCCATGTCGAGCGGCACCTTCGAGAGGTCGCCGCTGGCGTCCTGGCGGCTGTTGTGCAAGGCGGCCTTCTCCAGACCGTTTACGTCGCCGGCCAGGACGCGCCGCTTGGCAAGCAGAATCTTCCGGAAGGTTTCAAGGTCTCGGGTCCGCATAAACCTCTTCCCCTCTGCCATAGGATCCATGGTCCCCGTTCATCGAGCGCAGCAGTATAGGCACCGGGCCCGCCCCTGTCAAGAAGGTCATCGACCCAAAAATGGCCGAGGGTTAACACGACTACGCTAACGGAAGAATCAGGGCAGATGTAAGTGCTTGTGCCACTGGACGTTGAGTCGAACGGGCAGGCCGTCCTCCAGAAGCCAACCCGCCACCGTTCGCGGGTCCAAACGGTCCCAGGCACCGCCGAAAAGGACCGGCAGCCTGTCGGTCAGGCCGTGACGTTCCACCACGCGGCACGCCCACTCGTAGTCGGCGCGGCCGGTGAGGACGAACTTGACCTCGTCGCGTGGCATCAGATGGTCCAGGTTCGGCCAAAAGATGCGCTCCGCCATACCGCTGCCGGGCGTCTTCACGTCCATGATCCGGATTGCCCCCTCGTCGAGACGGTCAATCGGGTAAGCGCCGGACGTCTCGACGAGGACCTCGCGTCCGCCTGCAATCAGCGCGGCCAGAAGCGCGTTGACCGCCTCGACCTGAAGCATCGGCTCCCCGCCGGTAATCAGGGCGAAGGGAAGGGCAGGGGACGGGAGTGCGGCAAGCACGTCGGCGACCGCCATCTCACGGCCGGCCTCGGGGTCGCGGGCATCGGGCGTGTCGCAGTAGGAACACGCCAGGTCGCATCCGGCCAGGCGGATGAAATCCATCCCCGCGCCGGCCCGTGTCGTCTCGCCCTGGATGGTGCGGAGAATCTCGAATACACGCATGGTTGTAAGTACCAAGACGGGTGAAGATGCCCCCGACCCTTCGGCCATGCTCAGGGCAGGCTCTCCCGGTCGGGGCTCGGAGCGGCGTTTACATGCGTTCGGCCGTTTCGATGCCCAGCAGGCCGAGGCCCTTTTCGATGACCCTGGCCGTCAGGGCACAGAGCCGCAGGCGGCTGGTGCGCACCGGCTCGTCGGCCTTCAGGACGGGGCACGTCTCGTAGAACCCCATGAACGCCCCCGCCAGACGGTACAGGTACCCGCAGAGGACGTGGGGCACGCAGTCGGCGGCCACGGCCTCGACCGTCTCGGGAAACTGAAGGAGCGCCACCGCCAGCCGGCGTTCGGGCGGTTCGCCAAGCGTGAAGCCGTCGCCCGCCGCCGGTTCCCGGGCGAGTTTCTCGAGGTCGATGCCGCCCTTCCTGGCGATGCTGTGAATCCGCGCGAAGGCGTACTGCATGTACGGGGCGGTGTTGCCGTCGAGCGAGAGCATCTTGTTCCACGAGAACACGTAATCCTTCGTGCGGTTCTGCGCGAGGTCGGCGTACTTGAGGGCGCCGATGCCGACGATGCGGGCGATGTGCTCTCTCTCTTCTTCCGACAGCGGCTCGCGTTGGTCTTCGGGAAGGTTGGCCTGCTTCTCTTCCAGTAACGTGCGGGCACGTTTCTCGGCCTCGTCAATCAGGTCCATGAGTTTCACCGTCCCGCCTTCGCGCGTCTTGAACGGGCGGTTGTCGGGCCCGAGCATCATGCCGAAATCGACGTGCTCGAGCGATACGTCCTCCGACGCAAAACCCGCTGCCTTCGCCACCGCAAAGACCATCCGAAAGTGCAGCGACTGACGGGCATCCACCACGTACAGGATGCGACTGGCCACCCAATCCACGTTGCCGTCAGCCTTACCCTTGCCGCAGCGAAACTGGATGGCTGCCAGGTCGGTCGTAGCGTACAGGTAGCCTTCGTCGGATTTCTGGACGATCAGCGGCAGGGGCGACCCGTCCTTGGCGGTGAATTCAGGAAGGAATACGCACCGGGCGCCTTCGGATTCGGTAAGCAGGTCCTTGGCCTCCAGGGCCTCGACGATGTCCGGCAGGACGCCGTTGTACGCGCTCTCGCCGCGCACGTCCATGGCCGTCAGGAGCACCCCGAGTCGCGTGTACACCTCGTCGCAGTGCCCGAGGGAATTGTACTTCAAATGTTCCCAGCGGCGCTTGACCTCAGGATCCCCCCCCTGAAGCCGTACTACGAATTCACGCGCGACAGACGCGAACTCAGGGTTTTCGTCAAACAGCCTCTTGGCTCGACGGTAGAACTCCTCGAGGTCCGTTATGTGAACGCCTTGCCAGCTGGCTATCACATCCGTTCTTTCGTCCAGATCGCGTGTCTCTAGATCAAAACAAGCCACAAGCATCCCGAACTGCGTTCCCCAATCGCCCACGTGGTTCTGGCGAATGACCGTGTGGCCGAGGAACTCCAGCACGCGCACGAGGGCGTCGCCGATGATCGTGGAGCGCAGGTGGCCGACGTGCATCTCTTTGGCCAGGTTCGGGGCGGAGTAGTCTACGACGATGGTTTGACGCTGAGCGGGGGAGGGCACGCCCAGGCGCTCGTCGGTCAGGACATCCGCCAGCCGGGCGGCCAGCCAGTCGGGCGAGAGCGTGATGTTGATGAAGCCGGGGCCGGCGATCTCGGGTGTCTCGGCAATCCCCGCCAAGTCGGCCTTGGCGATGATCTCGGCCGCCACGTCGCGCGGCTTCTTCCCGAGGCGTTTGGCCAGCGCCATGGCCCCGTTGGCCTGGTAGTCGCCGAACCGTTCGTCCTGCGCCTGCATGACGATGGCGGGCGCGTCAGCGGCGTCGGGAAAGACTTCGCGGATGGCTGCCGCTAACCTAGCCTCGAGAATTTGCCGGACGTTTGGCATGATGCTAACCCCACCGCTCGCTTATGCTCGCGGCTAGTCGGCGCCCTCTGCTTCGCGGGGCGTCCAGCCCTTCTTCCAGTCAACGCGCGGCGCGTCGCCCCAGAGCAGTTCCAGGTCGTAGTAGGTGCGAGACTCGTCTGTAAAGACGTGCACCACCACGTTCACGTAGTCGATGAGGAGCCACTGGGCGTCGCTGGCGGTGCGGCCCGACGCAATGCCCTCTACGCCGAAGGGCTTCTCGCCGAGTTCCTTCCCCTCATCGACGGTGCGCTGTACGGCCGTCCGCATCTGCCGGGTCGAGGTGCCCGTCGCGAGGACGAAGAAGTCCGTGACGGGCGACAGTTTCCGCAGGTCGAGCACGGTCACGTCGCGGCATCGGTTCTCTGCACACACGCGCGCCGTCCGGACGGCGAGGCTGCGGGCTGTACGCGTGCGTTTGGCCATTACTTCGCCAAGTGGTTCCAGCCAATGTGCAGATAGTCGCCGATGATGGGGCCGAACTTCACGATCAGGCCGGCAAACACCACGCTGACCATGCTCATCAGTTTGATGAGAATGTTGAGCGACGGCCCCGAGGTGTCCTTGAAGGGGTCGCCCACGGTGTCGCCGACCACGGCCGCCTTGTGGGCTTCGGAGCCCTTGCCGCCCAGCGCCCCGCCTTCGATGTATTTCTTGGCGTTGTCCCACGCGCCGCCGGCGTTGGCCATGAAGACGGCCAGCGCAAAGCCCGCCGTCAGGCCGCCCACCAACAGGCCCAGCACGCCCGAGACGTCCAGGAGCAGTCCGACCAGGACCGGGACGACGATGGCAAGCGAACTCGGCAGGATCATCGCCCGCTGGGCGCCGCTGGTGGCAATCATAACACACGATGCGTAGTCCGGTTTTGCCGTCCCTTCCATGATACCGGGGATGGCCTTGAACTGGCGGCGGACCTCGTCGATCATGGCGCCGGCGGCCCGTCCGACGGCCTTCATCGTCAGGGCGCAGAACACAAACGCGAGCAGCACGCCGCTGAACGTGCCGACGAGGAACTTCGGATTCATCGGCGTCACCCCGTAGTGCCGCATGAAATCGAGCATCCCCGCCTGGTACTGGCCGATCTCGGGCAGATGCGCCTTGGCGGTTGTGCCCGCCGTGGCGGGGATCAGGAACACCGTGTTGCCCTCGAAGGTCCGCTCGACGGCGTTGTCGGCCTTGCCCGCGACCTCCATGTAAACAACCGTGGCCTTCTCTTTCTGGGCGAGCGTCTCGGCGTCGGCCTCGGGAAGAACGCCCTGGGCGAACTTGCCGTGGCCGAGACCGTAGACCGCGCCGGCCTGCGTGTAGTGGTAGGCGGCCGCTGCCTCGCGGTGCATGCCGACGCGGACCTCTTCGACGTAGGCCGCCAGCAACGCCAGGGCCGTCAGGGCGGCGCTTCCGATGGCGAAGCCCTTGCCGATGGCGGCCGTCGTGTTGCCGAGCGAGTCGAGGGCGTCGGTGCGCCGGCGGACCTCGGGCGGCTGTCCGCTCATCTCGGCGTTGCCGCCCGCGTTGTCGGCGATCGGGCCGTAGGCGTCACTGGCCAGCGTAATGCCGAGCGTCGAGAGCATTCCCACCGCCGCAATGCCCACGCCGTACAGACCGAGGGTAATATCCGAGAACCCGCCGGGCAGCGCGAACGCCACGATGATCGCCGCACCCACCGCCAGGATCGGAATCCACGTCGAGAGCATGCCGGTGGCGATGCCGTCGATGATGACGGTCGCCGGGCCGGTCTTGGTCTGCTCGGCGATGCCGCGCGTCGGCCCGAAATCGGCCGACGTGTACCGCTCGGTGGCCCACCCGATGACGATGCCGGCCACCAGCCCCGCCACGACGCTGCCGAAGATCGCCCACGGCAACCCGAGCCACCAGATCACCAGCGCCGTTGCCGCAATGACCAACACGCTCGACAGGTAGATGCCGCGGTTCAGGGCGCCCATCAGTTGCTTCATCGAGGCGCCCTCTTTCGTGCGCACGACGAAGACGCCGATGATCGAGACGATGATGCCCAGCCCGGCCAGGGCCATCGGGGCCATCAGCAGGTTGATCTGCGTCTCGGCGGTGACCATGTCGGGGTGGACGTTCCGCATGCCGAAGATGGCCGCCACACCCAACGCCGCCGTCGCCAGGATCGAGCCGCAATACGATTCGTACAGGTCGGCGCCCATGCCGGCGACGTCGCCGACGTTGTCGCCGACGTTGTCGGCGATGGTGGCGGGGTTGCGCGGGTCGTCTTCAGGGATGCCGGCCTC
>Ga0307427_1001952_pt1 | contig 10109 bp, 10 predicted proteins | sample SalMarWE160190MG_FD_202162 | JGI IMG/M metagenome (GOLD analysis project Ga0307427, IMG submission 202162) | Salt marsh sediment microbial communities from the Plum Island Ecosystem LTER, Massachusetts, United States - WE1603-190 | ecosystem: Environmental > Aquatic > Marine > Intertidal zone >... | reverse complement strand
ACGCTCTACGCTATACGCTATACGCTAGTTTGCACGAGATACGGATTTATTCTGGCTTCTGAATTCTGGCTCCTGGCTCCTATTCTCTTTCCTAAGCTAGTTAACCAGCTAACTATTTTTAGATTTCCTCGCCAAGTTGAAATCTGGCAAATCTTTTAATTACAATATTTTCACCCAATTTAGCAATTAACTCTAATGCTAACTGATTAATATTCTTGCTGTTATCCTTAATAAATATTTGTTCCTTTAAACAGTTTTCCTTGAAATATTTTAACAATTTACCTTCCACAATTTTTTCAATAACCGGGGCAGGTTTTCCTGATTTTTCAACTTGCGCATAAAATATTTCTTTTTCCTTTTCAATTATATCGTTGGGGACTTCTTCCCTGGTGATAAATTTAGGATTTGAAGCTGCGATTTGCATGGCGATATCTTTTACAAATTGTTTAAACTCCTCAGTATTAGCTACAAAATCTGTTTCACAATTTATCTCGACTAAAACCCCAATTTTGCCATATAAATGAATGTAGGATCCTACCGCTCCGTTTAACGCTTTCCTGTTAAGCTTAGATGAAGCTGTGTCCATTCCCTTTTTACGTAAATATTCAATTGCTTTTTCTGTGTCTCCATCGGCAGCTTTTAAAGCTTTCTTGCAATCCATCATTCCGGCACTTGTCTTTGTTCGTAATTCTTTAACCATCTGGGCACTAATGTTCATTCTTATCTCCTTGCTTCGTTTAAATTGATATTTTGTGTCCTAACTAACCAGTTTAACCTCTTTTTCAATGACTGACTTTTTTCCTTCAATAACTGCATCAGCTATAACTGAAGAAATTAATTTTACTGCTCTTATTGCATCATCATTCCCCGGAATCACAAAATCAATTTCTTCCGGATTACAATTTGTATCCACGATAGCCACAATAGGAATAGAAAGTTTATTGGCTTCAGCAACTGCAATCTTCTCTTTTTTTGGGTCAGCTATGAATACAACATCTGGAAGTTTCTGCATATTTTTTATTCCGGTTAATACTTTTTGAAGTTTCTCTTTTTCTCTCTTTAAGTTTATCACTTCTTTTTTAGGAAGAACTTCAAACATTTTAGTATCTTCCATTTCCTCCAATTCACAAAGCCTTTTTACTCTTTTTCTAATAGTACTGAAATTAGTTAATGTTCCGCCCAACCATCTATAATTTATATAAAACATATCACATCTCTCAGCCTCATTTTTAATCGATTCCTGGGCTTGTTTTTTAGTTCCTACAAAAAGTATGTTACCGCCATTACTAGATATTTCTCTTACAAAATCATAGGCCACCTGGATTAATTTTACAGTCTGTTGAAGGTCTATAATATATATATTATTTCTATCTGTAAAAATATAAGGTTTCATTCTAGGATCCCATCGGCGCATTTGATGGCCAAAATGTACACCTGCTTCTAGTAATTGTTTCATTGAAATTACACTCATCTGCTATCCTCCAATTTAATTTTTTTATTTATATTTTTTTATTTTTTCTTATGATTCCAAAATTGTCATAAGTCGTTATAACTTATGAATAATAAGTGCATAAAATCAAAAATAGTATAACATAGTTTATTTTCTAAATCAAGAATAATAAAAGAAAGCATCGGGTATATAGTATCGAGTATCGAGTTAAGAAAAAAATGACTAACTTAATCAAACAATTGGTGAATTGGTTAATTACAAGATGTATCTGCTTAAATCTTCGCTTTTTACAATGCTTTGCAATTTTTTCTTGACATATTTTCTATCAATAGTAAATTGTTCCTTTTTTAAACCAGGAGCGTTAAAAGAAATATCTTCCAATAATTTTTCTAAAACAGTATATAGTCTTCTTGCCCCAATATTTTCTGTCTGTTCGTTCACCAAAAAAGAAGCTTCAGCAATCTCGTCAATAGCGTCATCTGTAATTTCAATCTTCAAACCTTCGGTAGCAAGCAAAGCTTTGTATTGTTTTATTAGTGAATTACAGGGTTCAGTTAATATTTTTTTTAAATCTTCTTTATTTAAAATATTTAATTCAACCCTAATAGGGAAACGTCCTTGTAATTCAGGTATTAAATCAGAAGGCTTTGAAGTGGTAAAAGCACCGGCAGCTATAAATAAAACATGGTCGGTCTTTACTGCTCCATGTTTAGTCATAACTGTTGAACCTTCAATAATAGGTAATATATCTCTTTGAACCCCTCCTCTAGATACATCCGGTCCGTATGATTTTTCCTGACCGGCAATTTTATCGATTTCATCGATAAAAACAATCCCTAAATTTTCCACCCTATCAATAGCAGCTCGAATTACTTCCTCCATATCTATCAACTTTTGAGTTTCAGCATAGAGCAATATTTTACGAGCCTCTGCAATGGTAACTTTTTGTTTTTTGCTTTTTTGGGGGAACATTCTGCCCATAATATCTTTAAAATTGATACCCATTCCTTCTATTCCGGCATTAGAAAAAACTTCAACTGTCGACTTAATATTTTCTTCAACTTCGATTTCAATTAGTCTATTTTCCAACTCACCTTTTTCTAACTTATCTTTAAACTTTTTTCTAGTCCTTTCAAATCTCTCTTCTCTTTCATCTTTTTTTGTTGAAACATCAAAAGATTCTTTCTTATCTTCTTCTTCAGTTCCAGAATAAGACGAATCATTCAATAAATTTGTCTTTTGCTCTCTTCTTTTCTTTGATACTGGGAATAAATAATCTATTATTTTTTCATCGACTAACTGTTTTGCTTTATCTTCTATCTTACTGGCCCATTCTTTACGAACCAGTTGAACACCTACCTCTGTTAAATCTCTAATTATAGATTCTACATCTCTTCCTACATAACCTACTTCGGTAAATTTTGTTGCTTCAACTTTTACAAAAGGGGCTTTAACTAATTTTGATAATCTTTTAACAATTTCTGTTTTTCCAACTCCGGTAGGCCCAATCATTATAATATTCTTTGGAGTGACCTCGTCTATCAATTCCGGGGATAATTTTTGTCTTCTAATTCTATTTCGTAAAGCTATAGCTACTGCTTTTTTGGCATTATCTTGCCCGATTATATATTTATTAAGTTCAGAAACAATTTGTGAAGGTGTCAGGCCGTTAATCAATTATGGTTCCTCCTTTCTATTATAATTTTTCTACTGATATTTTATCGTTAGTATAGATACAAATTGAAGCAGCAATCTTTAGTGATTCTAAAGCTATTTCGGGAGCAGATAAATTTGAATATTTAACCAAAGCCTTTGCTGCCGCAAATGCATAAGGACCACCTGATCCGATAGCCGCGATATTATCATCCGGTTCTATTATATCACCAGTTCCGGAAACAATTAATATCGCTTCTAATTTTCTTAAAATTTTATCAGTTCGCCACTCTTTGGCCAAAGAAATAACCGCCTTAGGTAAATTTCCATGAAGTTCTTCTATCTTCTTTTCAAATTTTTCAAATAGAGTCATGGCATCTGCAGTTGCTCCGGCAAATCCGGTAAGTACTTTATCATCATAAAGTTTTCGTATTTTTTTAGTATTATTTTTCATAATAGTATTTCCCATACTTATCTGGCCGTCACCGGAAATAGCTACTCCGCCTTTATGCTTTATTGCTAAGATTGTAGTTCCTTTAAACATTTTTTATTTCATCTCCTTTAAACTTTTAATATTAAGACCTGGGATAAGATTTTTTATAAATTTCCCTTAATCTTTCTTTAGTAATATGAGTGTATATTTGAGTAGTAGATAAACTCTCATGCCCTAAAATTTCCTGAACAGAACGTAAATCTGCTCCACCTCCTAACAGGTGGGTAGCAAATGAGTGCCTTAAAACATGTGGACTTATCTTTTTATTTAAGCCAGACATTTTCATGTATTTAATGAGAAGTCTTCGTATGCTTCTTGCTGATAGTCTTCCTCCAAAACGATTTAAAAATAATGCATTTTGGTCAATTTTGTCTAGAGATATATTTTTTCTAAATATATCTCTACTGGTTAAATATTCTTGTACTGCCCTTATGCTCGGATTTCCCAAAGGGAGAATTCTTTCCTTTGAACCCTTTCCAAATACTCTCACAGTTTTCTCATATAGGTCTATATCGCGAATACTCAAATTAACCAGTTCTCCAACCCTCATCCCGGTGCCATAAAGCAATTCAAGGATTGCCCTATCTCTAATTCCTAATATTGTATGCCCGGATGGCGTTTCAATAAGTTTGTTAATTTCTTCTAAGTATAAAAAAGAAGGTAATTTCTTGACAATCTTAGGTGTTATTAGATTGATAGTCGGATTAATATCTACCATACCTTCTCTTGAAAGAAATTTGAAGAAAGAACGGATGGTAGATATTTTTCTGCAAATACTTCTTACCGAATAATCACACTTCTTTAAATATACAATATATTTTCGCATGATACTGCGGTCAATATATTTTATGTTATCTCTCTTTATTATTTTATATTCCTTTAAATAATTTAACAACTGTAATAAATCGTTTTTATAGGAAATAATAGTATTATTGGAATAATTTTTTTCATTCTTTAGAAAAGAAATATACGAATTTATATGTTCCTTCAAATTTAAACACTCCTCCTTTTTTTCTTTTTTTGAGGAACAAATTCTCTTTTTCGAAATAAATTACCATTTAAATTCCAAGTACAATCTTAAATTACGATTTATCCTCTTTTTTAAATTCTTTATAATCACAATCAGAATTACTGCACTTAAAATAAAGTCCACTTTTCTTATTATTACTTATTAATAAAATAGAATTACATTTTGGGCATCTTTTGTTAACTGGCTTGTTCCAGGTTATAAAAGAACATTTAGGATAATTACTGCACCCATAGAACATCCTCCCCTTTTTGGTCTTTTTTCTAATAATCTCACCCGAACAGTTCTCCTCGGGACAGGACACGCCAATTTTATCTAAAAAGGGTTTTGTATTTTTACATTTCGGGAATCCTGAACAAGCTAAAAATTTACCAAAACGTCCATTTTTTATTAACATTTTACTGCCACATTTATCACATATTTCATCGCTGAATACTTTTGGCATTTCAATTTTTTGTGCCTGATTTCCTTTCTCCAAATCCTTGGAAAATGCCTTGTAAAATTTATCTAAGACATTTTCCCACTTTTTTTTATCAGATTCGACTTCGTCGAGCTGCTTTTCCATTTTTGCAGTAAAGGCAACATTTACAATATCGGAAAAATATTGAACTAAAAAAGAGTTTACCGTAATTCCTAATTCTGTAGGTCTAAATTTTTTCTCAACTTTTTCCACATATGTCCGATATTGCAAGGTGCTTATAGTCGGTACGTATGTACTGGGTCGCCCTATTCCTTCTTTTTCTAATCTTTTTACCAGACTGGCTTCTGTGTATCTGGGAGGAGGTTTGGTGAAAGATTGATTTTCCTTAATTTTTAACAACTTAAGCTTATCTTTTTCTTTAAGATTAGGGATTTTATCTAAATCTTGGTTGTTTTGGGCGTAGAGAATCATATACCCCTTAAATAGTATCTTAGAGCCGGAGGTTCTAAATATATACCTCCCTGCTTCTATATCTATAGTAATTTTTACCAACTGGGCAGCTTTCATTCTGCTCGCTATGAATCTTTGCCAGATTAAATTATATAATTTATATTGGTCATTAGTTAAATATTTTTTAATTGATTCCGGATGATTAAATACATAGGTAGGCCTGATGGATTCATGAGCATCTTGAATCTTTACATTTTTTATTTTATTTTTTCCTATTTTTAAATTTTGAGATAATTCAGCAAAATCTTTACCGTAATGTTCTTCAATATATTTTTTCGCTTCACTCTTTGCTTCATCTGATACTCTTACTGAGTCCGTACGCATATAGGTAATTAAACCGATATTTCCTTTATTGCCTAAGGTGATACCCTCGTATAATTGTTGGGCTATGAACATAGTTTTTTTAATGGGAAAATTTAATTTATTATATGCATCTTGTTGTAAAGTACTGGTAGTAAACGATGGTTGCGGATTTTTCGATTCTTTCCTTTTGTTTATACTTTTAACATAGATTTCCTGATTTTTTACTTCTTCACAAATATTTGCGGCTTCTTTTTTAGTATTAATAGTTGCTTTTTTAGAATTTATGGAGAAAAGTTTTGCCTCAAAAGGCTCGGCCTTTTCATCTTCTATTTTTCTAAACAAAGCATTTATTGTCCAATATTCTTCTATTTTAAATTTAGCTATTTCTTCTTCTCTTTCGCATATTAAGCGTAATGTTACAGATTGCACCCTTCCTGCACTTAGTTTTTTGCCAATCTTTTTCCATAATAATGGACTAACCTTATAACCCACTAATCTATCCAATAATCTCCTGGCTTTTTGGGAATTAACCATATTAAGGTTAATTTCTCTCGGATTTTTAATGGACTGAGATACAGCTTTTTCAGTTATTTCGTTAAAACTAACTCTGCTTTTTGCATCCTTAAGATTTAATTTTTGAGCAATATGCCAGGCAATTGCTTCACCTTCTCTATCCGGGTCAGTAGCTAAAAATACTTTCTCTTTGCCTTTAACACTTTCTTGTAATTCTTTCAATGTCCTTCTTTGTTTAGGAATAACCACATATTCCGGCTTAAAGTCATTTTCAATATCTATCCCTAATTTTGTTTTAGGCAAATCTATTAAATGACCCTTGCTTGATTTAATAGTATAATCCCTACCCAATATTTTTTTTAATGTTTTTTCTTTGGTTGGTGATTCAACTATCAACAGATATTTTGTCATTTTTTATCCTTAAGACCTTTTTTTTGTGATTTTTTTTATTTTCCTTTTAATCGGTTAAAAATATCTTGTGGCCATGAAGGTAATATTATTGCACCATGAGGGCAATGTTCTTCACAGCAGAAGCAAGAAATGCATTTTTTTCTATCCGCTTCCGGAAATTTATCGGCTAAATTCATTGCAGAGACAGGGCAAACTTCAATACATTTTTTGCATATTTTACATTTGTTATGATTTACTATCGGCTTAACTGACGCTAGATTAAATATATGAGGGACCGCCGTTTTTCTTATTCTTTGCAAAAGACCATTATTCGGTGTTTTAAAGCCCGAAATTACTTCTAATTCTCCATCAATAATTATTTTGGAGATATCTGTCTCCCCTAAATTTCTTTCTTTGGCAACCTGTAACAACTCAATTGCACCAGGCTTAAGCCCCATCATGGCAGCCATAACCGAATCAAGAGAAATGCCATCATCACTGCTTAATATTTTATTTATAACTCGTATTTTGCCATTGGTAGGTCCAACGCCTTCCATGCCGGTTATAGCATCCATAATATTTAAATCTGGAATTCTTATCTGGTAAATATCTACTAAAAGTTCAGCAAATCCTTTAATGGATCGAGAAACAGTATGTAATTGTGCCTTCTTACCTCCCGGAATAATTCCAAACATATTTTTTATGGCACCGGTAATAGTAGTTAGACTATGGGTTTTAAATTTTGGAACATTAATTACGTAATCTGCTTCTTTAACTATCCTGGAAATAAATAATTCTTCAATAAATTTTGAATTTACCTTTACCTCGACTACTTCCCTGGCAATATTACTATAACAACCTTCAGAAGCATCTAATATTCCGGTAATTTTTGCTATTTTTAAAGGGTCAAAATGAATGCTCCCGGAATTATCCCCCACTACTATTTCTTTAGCTCCACACTTTTTTAATTCCTGAACAATTGCAGAAATTACCCTTGGGTCAGTAGTTACCCCTCTCTCCGGAGGGAATGCTCCTAACAGATTTGGCTTTACTAAGACTTTTTTATCTTTTATTTTGTCTTTTACTCTAAATGTCTCAAAAACATTTTTTATTATTTCAGATATTTCATTATTTTGCGTATCACTGATTATGACTTTGGACATATTTTCTCTTTCAACTTTATTTTTTAATTTCGACTTTTTCTCCGATTTTTCTTTCTTTCTTGGATTTTAATCTTTTAATATTCTCTTTATGTTTAAAAATAGCGAGAATTAAAATTATCGCACTAAATATAATATATTCATAAGGTTGTTTAAATAAAATTGTAAAAATAAAAATAGAGATTACAGCGAAAATAGATGCTAAGGAAATATATCTTGTTGTTATTACAACAACTCCCCAAATTATTAATGCTAAAATTGATATCGTTGGATTAAGAGCAAATACAACTCCAAAGGTAGTAGCTATCCCTTTCCCGCCCTTAAAACCGAGAAATAAAGACCAGCCATGGCCACATATTACTACTAACCCTGCAATAGCCAATATTAATGAACTATCAATATTTAAATATTTTACTAAATAGATAGATAAAATACCCTTACCAACATCTCCAATTATTACTAAAGAAGCTAACGGAAGCCCCAATATCCTAAGAGCGTTGCTTGCCCCTATATTTCCGCTTCCGAATTCTCTTATATCTACTTTCTTAAATAATTTACCCATAATATAGCCAAAAGGTATGGAACCCAAAAGATAACAGATCGTAATAATTAAAATAATTTTCATACTATTTTCTTTCCTCTTTTTTTTTCGCTAAGTTAATAACTACAGGAGAACCTTCAAATCCAAATGTTTCATAAAATTTATTTTCTAAATATTTCTGATAAGAAGCATACATTAATTTAGGATTATTTACAAATAATAGAAATTTAGGAGGTTTTATCCCCATTTGAGTAGCATATCTAATTTTTAATGTATTCCCTCTTACATATTTGGGGGTATTTTTAGAAATAACTTCTCTTATAAAAGTATTCAATGCTGGAGTAGGAATTCTTTTACTATATTGTAAAGCAACTTCTTTAATTTTTGAAATAATTTTATAAATATTATAGCCTGTTATTGCAGAAGTCATTATCACGGGAGAGTTTTTCATAAAAGACAATTCATATCTTATCTCATCAATAAACAATTCTTTATCTACACTATCTTTAATTAAATCGAATTTATTTAATATTACTATACAGGCTTTTCTTTCATCTTGGATGTAATTTGCCATTTTTTTATCTTGCATGCTTACTCCCTGGGTAGCGTCCAATATCAATAACACTATATCTGAATTATGCACCGCTTCAAAAGTTCTTAATGTACTGTAATATTCAACATTTTCTTTCGGTTTCGCCTTGCCTCTCAAGCCTGCGGTATCGATAAATATTAATTTTAGTAAATCATGTTTAAAAATTATTTCAATAGCATCTCTGGTGGTGCCGGGATGTTCGCTGACTATAATTCTATCTTCCCCTAAAATACAATTTAATAAACTTGATTTTCCTACATTGGGTTTCCCAATAATTGATATTTTTATAATGTCCTCTTCTTCTTCCGGTTCTGCTCCTACTTCTGGAATACAGGATACTATTCTATCTAATAAATCATCAACATTAAGTCCGTGTTCTGCCGAAATAATATAGGGATCTCCGAATCCTAATTCGTAAAACTCATATAATTTTAATTCACTTCCCTTTACATCTCCCTTGTTGGCTACCAGGATGCTTGTTTTATTTTTTTCTCTAATCGCTTTAGCCACCTTAAAATCATCCGGATTTATTCCCTCTTTGATATCGACCAATAATATAATTAAGTCTGCCTCTTCAATAGCCAATTCAGTCTGAACAGTTATTTTTTTTTGCATTTCTTCTTTTTTTATAAAATCCACGCCTCCGGTATCTACCAGAACAAATTGTTTTCCTTTCCATTTACATTCTGCATATATCCTATCTCTGGTAATTCCAGGTTCGTTTTCCACAATAGCGGTTCTTTTCTTGGTGATTCTATTAAATAGGGTCGATTTCCCTACATTTATCCTTCCGATAATAGCGACAACGGGTTTTTTCAAAATAACACTCCTAATTTTGTATAAAATACACAGTAACAAGTAATAAGTAATGAGTAATGAGCTTAAATTTCCTAAATCGTAAAAGCAGTTATTTATTCATAATATTTTTTATCTTCTTTATGATCATTTCAGGATTTGGGCTTTTAAATATGATTTGACCAGCTACAATTATTTCTGCCCCGGCTTTAACCACCTGAGAAATATTATCTAAATTTATTCCGCCATCAACTGCTAAAC
>Ga0307427_1001948_pt1 | contig 10116 bp, 7 predicted proteins | sample SalMarWE160190MG_FD_202162 | JGI IMG/M metagenome (GOLD analysis project Ga0307427, IMG submission 202162) | Salt marsh sediment microbial communities from the Plum Island Ecosystem LTER, Massachusetts, United States - WE1603-190 | ecosystem: Environmental > Aquatic > Marine > Intertidal zone >... | reverse complement strand
AACTCAGATACGACATGGACCTTGGAAAACAGTCCATACATCATAACTGCCACGGTCCAGATACCAGAGAGCGTTACGCTTACGATTGATCCTGGTGTGACAGTCACCCACAATTCAACTGATGACATTATGTTCACGGTACACGGCAGAGTTATAGCTCACGGAACTGCATCTAACAACATAGTCTTTATTGGTGGAGGTGCCCACGCAACATTCTTCAGTACTGGTGGAGCAACATCTGACCCCTCCGTGAGTCTGGATTACTGTACAATAAGACATGGATATGCTGCATGGTGGGGAACACGTGGGCACATTAATTTGACAAATTCAGAGATTAGCGATATGGCGCTGTCTATTTTTGGAAGTTTTGGGGGATATTCACAAATTTATAATCCCACACATGACATCTATATCGAATATAACACATTTATAGATACAAACGGATTCACAATTGACCACCACACCGGTGCCAACATCTACATAAGATACAACCTCTTCAAAGGAAATAGAGGTTTCATTGTATATGATCACGTTTCTGGTGGCTTATCACAAACCGTTATCAAATACAATTCGTTTATTGAAATGAATGAAACAGTTTTGAGGATATACTCATGGGGCGATCAGGCCACCATGGATGCTACAGAAAACTATTGGGGCACCTCAAATACGAGTTTAATTGACTCTATGATTTATGATGGAAATGACGACATTAATATTCGTGGTTTTATTGAGTATTTGCCAATTCTAACCGAACCCCACCCAGACACTCCCACACCACCTGAACCAACATCTGAGCCTGAACCAGAGCCTGAGCCAGAACCAACACCAAAGCTTACATCTCAGTTATCCATTTCAGTTGACGCATCATCAACTGTCGTAGGCTCAGCAGTTAACATAAACGGGAAACTAACAGACGTAAACGGAAGCGCATTACATGACAAGTCAATAACTCTATCATACTCTATCACAGGTAACGAATGGGTTCCTATCGGCTCAGGCACAACAAACGATGCTGGAGAATATAACATTCAATGGGTCAACACCGCCTCTGGCACCTTCACGCTGAAAGTAGAATGGATCGGAAATGATGATTACCTTGGAGCAAGCGCCAATACCACACTTAGCTTTCTGCCTCAGCAGAACCAGAAGATTTTCTTTGTCGAATCAAACAGTACAGTTTCAGCACTGACTTTCAACAGCACGAACTCAGAGTTGCGCTTCACCGTTAGCGGATCTTCAGGAACCACTGGCTACGTGAAAGCCACAATACCAAAAGAGCTGTTATCCGCGGAAGGCGACTGGGTCGTTTTAGTTGATGAACACCCAGTAATCCCAACGGTCAACGAGGATGCAAACAATACATACCTTTACTTCACCTATGGACACAGCACTAAAACAGTAAAAATAATTGGAACATACGCAATACCAGAATTTCCATCATGGATGCCCCTGCTGATTATGTTAGTTGTTGTTCTAGGAGTAGCGGTCATTTATAGACGTAACCTGACCAAACCTAATGAAGGGAGAAAGGATCAGAGAATCCCCCGGTATCATTAAAGACTAGACCAGATAGCAGTAAACCTCTTTGAACACCAAAAAATTGACGAGATTTATTGTGACTTGCTTCGTTAATGGCGGAAAAAGCTGAATATATCTGTGTAAAAACCTATAGTTTCAAGGCATCGCATAGAGGCAAAACCGCATTCATACATTAACTTATGGCAAGTGTACTGTCGTTATTTTGGAATTATTTTATCACATCTAATTTTGTGGTATAGAATTAGTTTTCTTTTTCAGGTGGTAATGCTGTAAGTATTTTTTGGAGGGTTCGTAGAATCAACTCGTTTTGTCTTATAATTATTTTGTTTTGATCGATTAATGCTTTAAATCCTGAGGCGGTCATTTGGTCTGTGGCACTTCCAGTTAAGAAGGTTCCTACTTGCATCCAAGCTGTTCCTGATTCATGCATTGCAAGGTTATTCATGTCTTCCCAGATTTTTTGTTTAATTTCCTCTTCGTTTGTTTCCTCAGAAAATAATAGTTTCGATTTATCAGGGATTGTTTCGGCTTCAATGTTTTTTGGGTCTTGCCAAAATTTCACATCAAATTTCTTACGCTTTAATTCAGTTCCTTTTCCGTCAGCACAGGGCTCCCAGAGCGTTAATTTTTTCAGTTCTTTTCCACCTATAAAATCTGGAGATTCAAATTTTGCTCCACAGGATCGGCATTGTACATAATCTTTTAACATTCCCGAGACTTCATAACTGCCATCAGCTTGACATAGAGGACATCTTGGAAAATATTTGAGCATTAATTCATCCGCTTTTAGTTTTCCCATAATTCCATCCCTCAATAAACGTATGTTATTGTTACTGCCAATCTAACTGTTTCAGACGACGGGTTTCTCACAGTGATTTGCAAAGATACTGGAAATGTAAGGTCAGCAACAGGAATTAATGCAGTACTAGTGTAATAATATTCTCCTGTGCCTGGAGATAAGTGAAGAGTTCCCTGTCTGGAAATGTACGGTTTTGAGGTTACTTCAACCTCTATTTCAAGTGTACCCGTCTCGGCATAATCGGGTTCCGGTATCTTCTGAACTCTTACCAGTAATAAGCCGGGATAGTTTGCGTAAAAGGTTTGCCATGTTTTAAACGCATTAGTTTGATAGATGAGTGTTTCATTATCTACCCAGACAACAGACTTTTCCATGTTAGTTATTTCTGTAAGATTTAATATCTGAGACTCCAAAGAAGCGATCTCTTCATTTAACGAGTTAATTTCAGTTTGTAGATTAGTTTTTTCAGACTCTAGATTGCTTATCTGACTCTCTAAGCTGCTCTTATCATCCACGAGACCGTTAACTTGGGTTTCCAAATCGCTCTTTTCTGATTCAAGAATACCAACTTGGCTTTGCAGATTACTTACTTGCTTTTGTAGATTGCTTTTGTCTGTCTCTAGATCGGTCACTTGACTTTCCAATTGGCTCTCATCCCCTTCAAGGCTACTGACTTGAGTTTGTAAACTATTCTTGTCTGCTTCGAGACTGCTAACTTGGTTTTGTAGCACAGTCTTATCTGCCTCAAGACTGTTCACCTGATTCTGTAGACTTTCATTTTCTAGGAAAAACCACACATTAGAAAATGTGAGCGCAATCACCAGAACAGTACATATGGTTAAACCAACTTTTGTTTTTCCAAATCCCGTTTTCTTGGTGTCTGCCATTGTGAAAACCATAAAACAGTTATCAATTTTGTGTTTTAAGACTTTGGGATACCGGAAAACAGGATAGAGTAAACGAAAACAAAGATTATTACAAATCTTTCTTAAGAGTTATGGAAATTTTTCTCCTTTTAATTGTGGATATAAATGCGTCTTCATCGAATTTTGAGACAAGAACCCCCAAAGATTAGAGAACAAACCAAAAATTATATAAGTTTGTATAATTATTGTTGTAAGCAGAAACAGTAAGGAAGCTGCAGGAACATGACACAAAACACATATGCATATCACGAGCCACAACTGGACACCATTCTAATGGTGGAAAACGCAATCAAAGAGAGCGGGTCATACCCCACAAAGAAAGAGCTTCTGGAAAGTTTACCAAAAAAGATACAGTACCAAACCTTCAACCGAATATTAGACTATCTGGAAAGCTCAAACAAAATCATGTTTGACGGAAGAAATATCATCTGGATTTTCCCCGACAACCCTAAACTAAAGAAGCTGCTAGAGACAAGCGTAAAACTTGAAATCTAATCAGGAATATCCGAATCGTCTTTCGTACTCTTTGTGACTTGAGAAAAACTCTAAAACAACAACCGCTTTCTTTTTGTTCTCTGAGAGTATCGTGTAACTTAGACGGGTTCCCTTCCCTGTCTCCATCCTAAACAGGTTGCGAATACCGTATTTTCTAACATAGATTTTTGGGAACTTCTTTTTCTCAATCTTATCGCCAACAAGCATATCCGCCTTAATCGCATCTAAAGCAGCCCTTATTCTGCGATAGAGTCCACAATCACTATCTAAACCTTGAAAAAACGCTGCAAACTCGGGAGATCCCCGCAGATCATCAGGTGGCTTAGGCTTTCTCAAAGGATTCAACCAGGACTAGATTAAAGTCTTTTAACCCTTATGATTTTTGCACCTCAAAAACATAACTACGGTTACAGAAACTCTGCATCAGGACAGTCCTGACAGCACTTTCTACGAAGAGTCTCCTTAAGGTGGACAGCATACCCACCGAGAAGAGCCTTAGCGGTCACCGTCTTTTTCTCCAACCACTTTCTTAAGAATGGCTTTAAGTTCATCTAGTTCTCGGCGCAGCTGCACCATCTCCGGGCGCTGACCGCTAAGCTGACTCTTCAGTTCTTCAATTTCTTCGGTTTTCTTTTCCAAGTCTTTTTTTAGTTCTAGGTCTTCAACGGCATAAACTGAGACTTTTACCATGTTTTTCTTGTAGGCTTCTGCAACTTCTGCCTCGTTAAGTCGAACATACGCCTCGTCTAAGTATCCGCTATGACCCATTAACGCGTGGGTTATGTCGATGTCTAAGCCGATATTGCTTCTGAAGAACTTTCTTAGGCTATGAATGTGTATCAGGCGCCTGTTTGTTCTTCTGTCCTTTTGGTCGAGTCCCGCTTTGTTTGTGGCAGTATAGAACATGGTAATAGCTGTTTGAATGGATATTGGGAACATTAAGGGACTTTTGAATGTGTCTCCTGTAGACTTTCGGGTATTGTCCTTTATGGCTAGCCAATTCTTCAGGGCGTCTCTTGCTTCATAACTAAAATAGACTGTGCGTTCTCCTACCCCACTTTTTGTTATTTCTCCGCGTATGTATGCTCTTGGCGGGTCTGCTTCCAACTCGAAGTCTTCTATCTCAATTTTTAGGGTTTCCCCGATTCTTGCCCCACTGCTTGCTAAGAACAGAAAGAGAGCTTTGGCTTTTATGTCGCTACAATACTCGATAATTTTCTTGAGTTGTTCTTTGGTCGGTTTCAGGTCTCTTGTGCATGCTTTCACTCTTTTGGGGTAGTAACCTCTTCGCAACTGGCTTTAGAAAAACTTGTTCTTATTTTCTGAGGAGAGATGAAAGACAAAAAAGTAGTAATTAGTAAAAGTGATATGACTTATTAGCGCACATAGTTACTAGTAATTAATCTTTCAGGCGGGAGGTTTGAGTACGAGAAAATCCTCTAATAAAATGAGTGCAAATGTTAAGAAATCCACGTTTTCTAATGGTGCTGTTTTGGGTTTTGAAGAAAAACTTTGGAAGGCAGCGGATAAGCTTCGCAACAACATGGATGCGGCAGAATACAAGCATGTCGTTTTGGGGTTAATTTTTCTGAAGTATATTTCTGACGTTTTTGAAGAAGTTCATCAGGAGTTGGTGAATGATCCCGAAAAGCTGTCTGATCCTGAGGAAATAGACGAGTACAAAATGAGAAATGTGTTTTGGGTTCCACCAAAGGCAAGATGGAGTTTGTTGCAGAAAAACGCGAAGCAGCCAACAATAGGCATAACTATTGATGATGCGATGGACGCCATAGAACGCGACAATGCTTCCCTTAAGGGCGTTCTGCCCAAGAACTACGCTCGCGAAGGGCTCGACAAGCAGAGAGTTGGAGAATTAATTGACCTAATTGGAACCATAGGCTTGGGTGACAAGGAAAGCAGGAGCAAAGACGTTCTTGGCAGAGTCTACGAATACTTCCTTGGACAGTTTGCGGATGCTGAAGGCAAAAAAGGTGGACAATTCTACACTCCACGAAGCATTGTCCAGTTGCTGGTAGCTATGATTGAGCCTTTCAAGGGCAGAGTTTTTGACCCTTGTTGTGGCAGCGGTGGCATGTTCATCCAAAGCGAGAAATTTGTCCAAGCCCATCGAGGAAGAATTGATGACATTTTCATTTTTGGTCAAGAATCAAATCAGACCACATGGCGACTCTGCAAGATGAACCTTGCCATACGAGGCATAGAATCAAAAAAAGTAAGATGGAACAACGAAGGCAGCTTCCTAAACGATCTCCACAAAGACTTGAAGGCAGACTATCTTCTGGCGAATCCGCCGTTTAATGATTCTGACTGGAAAGGCGAAATGCTCCGAGAAGACATACGATGGAAATATGGAGTACCGCCCGTGGGAAACGCCAACTTTGCATGGGTACAACACTTTATACATCATTTAGCGCCACGAGGAATAGCTGGATTTGTCCTTGCTAACGGCTCCATGAGCTCCAACACCTCAAACGAAGGAGAAATACGAAAAAACATAGTCGAAGCCGACCTAGTAGATTGTATGGTTGCCTTGCCCTCGCAATTGTTTTACAATACTATGATTCCTGCCTGTCTTTGGTTTATTTCTAGGGATAAACAAAACTCGAAGTTTAGAGACCGCAGAGGCGAAGTAATGTTTATCGATGCACGAAAACTTGGTGTAATGGTGGACAGAAGACACAGACAACTAACACCAGAAGACATCAAGAGAATCGCTGATACATATCATGCTTGGAGAGGCGAACCCGTTGATGGTCAAAAAATAGAATACAAAGATGTTGCTGGATTCTGCAAAGCAGTAAAACTTGACAAAATCAGAAAACAAAACCACATCCTAACACCCAGCAGATACGTAGGATATGAACAAAAAGAGGAAGACCCAGAAGAATTCCAACAAAAAATGAAACGACTAACAACAGAACTTGCACAACAAATGAATGAAGCAAGGAAGCTTGATGAAGAAATAAAGAAGAATCTTGGGAAGATTGGTTATGGGTTCTGAAGTTAAAGTTAAGTTCAAGCAGACTGAAATAGGAAGTATTCCTGAAGATTGGCAAGTGTTACCGTTAGAACAAGTATCTGAAATAATAGATTGTTTGCACAGCAAAAAGCCTCCCAAAAAGAATAGAGGATGTGTGTATCTTGAAGTATTCAACTTAATCCCAGAAATGGCTTGTATTAATGTGTCAAATCTAACGTATATTTCAACAGAAGATTATGATTATTGGATAAAAAGAGCCATTCCCAAATGGGAAGATTTGATTATAACAAAAACAGGAATTAAAGCTGTTGCTATGATTCCAAAAAATTTTGAGTGTTGTATCGGAAGAAATATGGCTTTGGTTAAACCTAACAAAAAGAAAATTATCCCAGAATTTCTACGGTTCTATTCTTTAAGTCACATGTTTAAGAAAGAAATTCAAAGGCTTTCTTTATCTGGAACAATCCTAGAGAGTATGCATGTTAAATATATTTGCAAAATAAGAGTTGCAATTCCTAGTTTGGCAGAACAACAAAGGATTGTCGAAGTACTTAACCCTTTTTTCAAAAAGGACACAATAAACAAAAATATGGGTAGTAATTTGGAGGATATTGGACAATCGCTTTTTCACCGTTGGTTTATTGATTTTGAGTTTCCGAATGAGGATGGCAAGCCCTACAAATCGTCAGGCGGGAAAATGGTTGACTCAGAATTAGGAGAAATTCCAAAGGGCTGGGAAATTACTGATATTTCAAAGGTTACTAATATCGTTGATTGTTTGCATAGTAAGAAACCTGAAAGAGTGAAAGAGGGAAAAATTCTCCTTCAAGTTTTCAATATAGAAAAAAATGGTGAACTAAATCTTTCTGATTTTTATTTCGTGTCTGATGGGGATTATGATTCTTGGACACGAAAAATTGAGGTGAAAAAAGGAGATTTAATAATTTCAAAAACTGGTCGTGTGGGTGCAATTGCCCAGATTCCAGAAGATTTGAAGTTTGGAATTGGGAGAAATTTAGTAGCAATTAGACCTACCAAAATGACCCCTACTTTTGCGTTAGAATATTTGTTATCAAAGTATGGAAAACGAGAAATTCAGAGAATGACAATGTCAGGGACAATTCTAAGAAGTTTACATGTGAAATACATTAAAAAGTTTCAAATTTTGGTTCCACACCCACACGTTATTAATTTGTATGAAAAAATAGCTAGACCCTTTAGAGTACAAATCGAAAATAACCTCAAAGAAAATATTATCCTTACACGTCTCCGAGAGACTTTGATTCCAAAATTGATGACCGGCAAAATCAGGGTTCCTATTGTTAATGATAAAATGGAGGCATCTTGATGTCCAAAATAATGACTGAATTAGAACTTGAAGAGACTTGTCTTGAGATGTTGCGGAACCTTGGTTATGATGTGTTTTATGGTCCTGATATTTCTGAAGGTGGTCTTGCAGAAGAGAGAAAATATAATGAGGTTGTACTGGTTGGCAGGTTGCGGGATGCTCTTAGGCGAATTAACAGGTCTATTCCTGAGGGCGCGATTGATGAGGCTGTAAAGAAGGTTCTGAGAACCGAGAGCCAAGATTTAGTTGTTAACAATCAGAATTTCCACAAGTTAGCTGTTAATGGCGTCCCAGTTCAATACAAACGGAAAGATGGAAGCATCAAAAACGAATTAATTTGGCTATTCGACTACCAAAACATAGACAATAACGAGTTTTTAGCTGTTAGCCAATTCACAATCATTGAGGAACGCAACAACCGAAGACCAGACATCATTTTATTCGTTAACGGTTTGCCCTTGGTTTTGTTTGAGCTAAAGAATCCAGCTAATGAAAACGCGACAGTGTGGTCTGCCTACAGCCAGTTAGAAACCTACAAGCATCAGATCCCCTCAATTTTCCGATACAACGAAAGCCTAATCATCAGCGATGGACTGTTGGCAAAAGCTGGAACCTTAACCTCAAAAAAGGAACGCTTCACCCCATGGAAAACCATAGACAACAAAAAAGCACCACCTAACGCTCCCGAAATCAACGTTCTCATAAAAGGCATGCTAAACAAAAACACATTATTGGATTTGGTTAGACACTTTATAGTTTACGAAGCGGACAAGGACACGAAAGACGGCAGCGTCAAGACCTCAAAAAAGATCGCTGCTTACCAGCAATACAACGCCGTCAACAAGGCGATTGAATCAACCGTCAAAGCCACCAAAACAAACCACAAAGCAGGCATCGTTTGGCACACTCAAGGCTCTGGCAAGAGCTTAACAATGGTCTTCTACGCTGGAAAAATGGTATTGCATCCACAACTAGAAAACCCAACAATCGTTTTACTTACTGACCGCAATGATTTAGACGATCAGCTTTTTGGAACCTTCGGACGATGCCAAGAACTTCTACGACAACAACCCCAGCAGGCAGACAACCGAGAAAAACTCCAAGAACTCCTCCAGGTTGCCTCAGGCGGAATAATATTCACTACCATCCAAAAATTCTTTCCAGAATCCGGAACAAAATATCCTCTACTCTCAGACCGAAAAAACATCATAATTATCGCCGATGAAGCACACCGAAGCCAATACGGTTTTGGCTTAAAAGTCCCCAAAAACTTGGACAAAGACGCCCTAAAGTATGGATACGCCAAATACCTCAGGGACGCTCTACCAAACGCCACCTTCATCGGCTTCACGGGAACACCTATTGAAAAAGCTGACCGCAGCACACCAGCAGTTTTTGGCAACCCCATTCACACCTACGATGTACGCCAATCCGTAGAAGACGGCACAACCGTAACAATCCTTTATGAAAGCCGCCTCGTTAAACTGGAACTTAAGCCTGAAGAACGCCCACACATAGACTCCGACTTTGAGCAAGTCACTGAAGGCGAAGAAATCGAAGGCAAAGAATACCTAAAAAGCAAATGGTCACGACAGGAAAAAGTCGTAGGCAGCCCCGAACGCATCAAACGCATAGCCAAAGACATAGTTGACCACTGGGAAACACGCGAATCAATCCTAAACGGAAAAGCCATGATCGTATGCATGAGCCGAAGAATCTGCATCGAACTCCACAACGAAATCATAAAACTCAAACCAGAATGGTACCACAAAGACGACGACAAAGGCACCCTAAAAGTCATAATAACCGGCTCAGCAGCAGATGGGCCAGAGTGGCAAGAGCACATACGCAACAAACAACGCCGCAGAAACCTTGGCGAACACATGAAAGACCCCTCCGACCCCCTAAAAATAGCCATAGTACGCGACATGTGGCTTACCGGATTTGACGCACCAAGCCTAAACACAATGTACTTAGATAAACCCATGAAAGGGCACACTCTCATGCA
>Ga0307427_1001947_pt1 | contig 10121 bp, 6 predicted proteins | sample SalMarWE160190MG_FD_202162 | JGI IMG/M metagenome (GOLD analysis project Ga0307427, IMG submission 202162) | Salt marsh sediment microbial communities from the Plum Island Ecosystem LTER, Massachusetts, United States - WE1603-190 | ecosystem: Environmental > Aquatic > Marine > Intertidal zone >... | reverse complement strand
GCCTGATGCAATCCGACGGGGTCGATGAGGTCTTTATCACCGCCAAGCCGACCGAAGCCAAACCTCCCCACGAGCAGGCTGAGGCTCTTTTCTCAGCCGTCGCCGACGTGCTGCGCAGCCACAAGGCCCACATCCTGCAGGAGCGGGGCTTCGGCACCGACGCCGCGCTCCAGGAAGCCCTGCCCGTCCGGAAGGCCGTCTACGGCGACCTTGACGACGGAGTCCCCCCCCTGCTGCTGTCCGTGCCGGAAGGACCTTACGGTGGGCTGTGCGGCATCCAGGTTCACGCGGTCTCCTGTGACGAGGCGCCGAAGGTCCTGCGTTCTGAGGGCGCCGCCTGTGGTCGCAGGCTCGACGCGGGCGGCCTCGGGTACGTGGCGCTGTCGGGCCTCACCGCGCCGAAGGCGGGAGCAAACACCGACCAGGCGCGGGCCATCTTCGGGAAAGCCGCCTCGGCACTGCGAGAAGCCGGCGCCGACATCTTCGCCGTGGCGCGGACGTGGCTATGGCTCGAGGACATCCTCTCCTGGTACGACGACTTCAACGGCGTGCGGAGCGGGTTCTTCCGTGAGCGCGGCATCATTAAGGGTGGCCCGTATGAGAATTGCCTTCCGGCAAGTACGGGCATCGGCGTGGGTCCGGCCGGCAACCCGCACTGCGCCCTCGACGTCATCGCCACCGTCGGCGACAAGGCCTGCGTTGAGTACTTCCGTGCCGCAGGAATGCAACAGCCGCCGTTCGAGTACGGCTCCGCGTTCTCGCGAGCGGCAACCGCACAGACCCCCGCCGGCAAGACGGTCTACGTATCGGGCACAGCCGCCATCGACGAGGCCGGCATTACGCAGCACATAGACGATCCGAAGGGCCAGGTGGATATGACGGTGACCAACGTCCAGGCCGTCCTTCGCGACGTGAACTGCACCGACGCCGACGTCGTTCACGCCATCGCCTACTCAAAGACGCCGGAAGTCCAGGACGTGTTCCGCCGCGAGTGGGCCGATCTCGGCTGGCCCTGCATCTCCGTCATCAGCGACATCTGCCGGGATGACCTGCTGTTCGAGGTCGAAGCCACCGCCTGCCCCGGCGCACGAGCGTGCTGACAAGCACCCGGTCATCCTAATCCTACAGCGCCACTTCGCCATTTCGCGCGGTGGGTCTCCGGACGTGTTTATTGAGGCCTGTATTAGCAATATTCCAGGCGCTGGCGCCACCAAGAGGGTGGCACGGCAGCGGCGAAGCCGCGGCCGTGTGTCGCGTCGCGCCGAGGAGCCCACGGTCACGCTGCGCGTGGCCGTGCCATCCCGCCTAAGGCCCGCAAGGATGAACAGCGGCAATGCGCGGTGCGCGCGGCGGGCGCTAAAGCGGAAGTGGTGCTGCCGTATTACTCCCCACCGGCGCGGGGCATGTCGTAGTGCTTGCGGTCGGCGACGATGGCCTTACGGGCCTCGGTCTCGCGGTGTGCCATACGCTGGTACTTGGCCTCGCGGTCGGCGTCGATGCCGTACAGTTTGGCGTCGGGCATGTCCATACGTGGCCGTTTGGCGAGCATCTGCTGGCCTGCCCGGATGATGGCCAGCGCCTCGGCATATTGTGGGTCACGTTTCTCCTTGAGCCCCGCCAGGCAGGGGCTGAGTTCGGGCCGGGTGAAACTGATGAGCGGTTCGTGATGCTGCCCGTTCAGTTTCTTGCCCGTCAGTTTCGCCAGTGCGGCCAACTGCTTGCCGTCCAGGGGACAGCGCCCGTAGAGGTTGTCCGGGTAGACGCTCGCATACGATGGGTAGTACGGGGCGTTGATGTCGATCCACGTGACAATGCGGTCGAAAGTCTCGGCGTCGAGTTTGACGTTGTTATGACCTTCCTGGAGAACCCGGACCAACTTGCTCGCGTGCGATCCCCAGGAATACGGCATCTGCACGTCGGGCGGCCCGGCGCCGACAACCTTGACCAGGTTCTTCCGCCTGAGTTCCATGTACGAGACGTTAAACGCCCGGGCGAGGTCGCCCGCCAGGACAACCTTCTTCGCGCCTTTCTTGCCGAAGTCGTGGCACCGGACGCAGTGTTTGTCGAAGACGGGCTGCACCTCCGTGCGGTAGTTGAAGAGCCGCGCGGCGCCGTGCCAGGGCTTCAGCCTGTCGGGCGTGCGGCCCACCGCTTTCCTGGGCGCATTCGGCACGGACGAGCGGCGGTCCTCGTGGCAGCCGATGCATCCGAGCGTCTCGCCCGGCCGCACGATCGTGCCGCTGCGCATCGACTGGACCATCATCCCTTTCTCATCGAGGAGTTGGAAATACACGAACCGGTCGGCCGGGACCGCAAAGTAGGCCGAGCCGTCGTCCTCGACGGGCACGGTGCCGAGGATCCGCTTGTTGTTGAAGTCGTTCCAGGCCATGCCGGGGGCCTGGGTGCCACTGCCGTTCCACGCCGTGCGCGTCCAGAAACGCTTCTCCGGCGACTCGACCACGCGCAGATACTTCACCGTGCCGCGCTCGACGCGATCCATGCCGGTCCCAACGTAGACGTCGTACACGTAGAAGTAGCCGTCCGGCCGGCGGAGGTCGATCCGGTCCGGCGCGACAGGCGGCCGCGGCCGCGGGCCCAGCGGCATGGGGTCATAGCACCCCGGCCCGTCGGCGTGCAGTACGAGTTCATTGCCGAACACGTCGATCAGGACGATGCCCATCTGCTCACCCTCAATCTGGCGCGAGCAGAGGAAGTACTTGCCCGCCGAGCGCCGCGCCGACGGATCGTACAGCGGGTACGGGTCCTCGTACTTCGGCTTGACGCGCTTGAAGGTGTCGTAGTTGCCGACCATAACCAGTTTGACGGCATCGTGCGGCCAGGTGCGGACCACCGGGTCCTTGCCGTCCATACCTCGGTTTCGGTCCACGATCGCCAGCGCCCCCCACGGCCGGTCGTGGCAGGAGGTAAAGGTGGCGATGAAACGCTCGGTGCCCGGAATGGCCCGCGTGTCGATGATGCCGCCGGGCGACTTCGTGTTGTTGCCGAAGTACAGGGCGTGGTTCGTGCCGTCGGGGTTACACGACCAGACACCCTGGGCGTCGCCGAAGTTCCGATCCACGTACTCCCAGCGGTCGTACACGATGATGCCTTGGGGCGTCAGGGCGGCGTGGCCTTCGTGCAGCGTGCTGCGACCGATCTGATGGATGTTCGCCCCGTCGGCGTCCATGCGGAACAGGTTGCCCATGATGTGGCGGTTGCACATGCAGTACTTCGGTTCGCGGGTGGACGAGAAGGCAATGCGCCCGTCGGGCAGGTACAGCGGGTCGAAGTCCGAGACGCCCGGCAGCGAGGTCAACTGCCGCAGGCCGGAACCATCGGCGCGCATCTCGTACAGGTGATAGTCGTCCTTCACGTCGCGCCGCATCGAGAAGAGTACCTTGCGGCCGTCGAAGGCGACCTCGAGATCTCGCGCAGCGCCATCCCGCAGTTCGAGCAACGTCTTGACTTCGCCGCCGCGGGCGAAGTCGATCATCTTGATGGCGCCGGGGCCCTTGAACGAACGCGTGTTGATCTCGCCCGTCTGGAACATCGTCGCCGTGTTATGGTGATCGGACCGGTACTGGGGGCGGGCGATAAACACAATGGGCCGCCCGCTGACCAGCGGATTGGCAATCAGGGCCTCGCGACTGAGGGCCTCCAACTGTGCGAGCACTTTCTTGGCCTGTTCGCCTTCGGCGGTCTTCTGCTGCTGCCGAAGACGATCGAAGCGGGCGAGGTACTGCTTGCCTTGGGGATACCGCGGGCCGAACGTGGAGGTCAGGTCCTCGATGGCCGCCCGAAGCGAGTCTTCGGCAAGCCGTGAGGTCGCGGCCGTCTGCTGCAGACGCCGCTGCTTGCGACGCCGCCCCAGTGAAGCGAACCGGGCCTGCGTCGCCTTCTCGTCGATGCGGCCGACGGCCTGGAAGTCGTCGAAGGTCACGTGCCCCCAGCCCGTCTCGTGTTTGTCCACTACCCGCAGGAAGACCTTCTTGCCCACCAGTTCGGGCGCACGCCAAGCGATCTCCTGCATGACCACGCTGTTCTTGCCGCGGGCCTTGAGATGTTCCTTGCCATCCAGCGTGCAGAGGGCCATGTATGTCGAAGCGTGCTTGCCTCCGCCGACGCGAAGCGACATGTCCGGGGCACGGAGCACAAACACGGGCGATTCGACGACGCCCGTCATCGCGTCGCTCTTGTTTCTCTCCTTCTCCCGTTGCAGCGTCGTCAGCAGACGCGTGCCCTGGTGGTTCCGCACGTCGCGCGGATCGCTGACCAGCAGGCCGAACTCGCCCTCCACCGCGCGCCAGCCCTGGAGGTCGCCGCACTCGAAATCGAACCGCACTCGTTCCTGCTCGGCGGCGTCCACGCTGCCGGCAAGTGCGACCAGCAGGCACACGGCCATCGTCACGATGCGCCGGTTCAGGCGGGCTTTCCTCATATCGAACCCCTCGCGGGTGTGACTCTTTTCACTAGCGGGCGGCAGGGCAAAAAGGTTCCAGGAACCTTTTCCCTGAAGGGCCCGGAGGGTGCTACGCAGAAAAGGATCCTGGAACCTTTTTGCCTGCTCACCGCTGTTTCTCCCATGCGGGTGCTACTCGAAATTCGTGACGTCGTCGTACACGGCCCTCCCGGCCCGGACGTCGGCGTCTGTCCCCGCCCTGACCACGTCCGGGTTCGTCGGGTCGGAGTACACGTGTCCGTAGTAGCGGTCGGGGCCGGGGGAAATCAGGAGGTAGTCCTCTCTCTGCCACCTGGGCGCTTGCTGCGCCACGGCCGTGTACTTGGCGCTGAGCAGGAAATGGGTCCTGTTCGCAAAACCCAGGAGATCCCGAAACTTGTTTTCGCCCACCGGGTTGTCCTGTTCGCGGAAGTTCCCGAACAAGCCGCCCACACTGGAATTGCCCCGGGGCTCGAATCGGTAATACAGGACCAGGCCGCCACTGCCGTAAGTAGCGAACCCATCGTGGACGCACGTCGGGTCGGCCGACTCCTGCTGGAAATAAGGTCCGTAGGCCTTCCTGGCCTGACCGCCGAAAGGCAGCAACCAGTCCGTGGCGACGGTCTGGTCCGCCGCCGCGACTCCCCAACCCTTCCCGTCGGGCCCCATCAAGGCATGGGCCATCAAGTGATACCCCTCCCAACTACCTGCCAGTTCAAGTTTATCGGCGCTGGTGTGGTCGCTCGGCGGATACACCCCCCAGTCGTCCTTGAAAGCCTCAAGGCCCACGGTCAGGGACTGAATGATACTCTTGGTGCGGCCGACGCGGGCGGCTCTGACAGCCACGCTGACCGCCGGCAACAACAGGCCGATGAGCAGGCCGATGATGCTCATCACGACCAGCAGTTCGACGAGCGTAAACCCGGCCGATGCGCGGGTCGTCCTGTCGCGGATCCGTTCCATTGCCTGAACCTCCATGCGGCGGTCTTGGCCGATCATTTCTCCCACGGCCCCTTCCAGTTGCCGACATCGTCGCAGTGGGAGCCGACTGTATGCAGGTCCGTCGGGCTCCATTCCCCGGTGTGTTCGTTCTGTATGATGGCGCCGTACCGGCCGTCCAGTCCGGGCGAGACCAGGAAGTAGTCCTGCCGCAGGTACGGCGTCGAGGCCTCTTCGCCTTCCCCCTTCACACACTGCTTGAAACGCTCGTCCGTGTCGTAGTTCTCCCTGCCCTCATCCGAGTTGCTCTCGCCGTCCGACCGGTAGAAATGGGTTTCGCCGTCCGCATCTTTCCAGCCGGAGAAGTACAAGATGACGCCGGGCGGACTGAACGCGTCCAGGAAGCCGGCCACTTGTCCTGCCTCCCCGGAGTGGTCGGAGTACCGCATGGCGTCTTCGTCGGCCTGGAAATACGGCCCGTAGGAGCGTCTGGGGCGTGCGTTGCTGAAGGGCATGAGGCCGCCGCCCGCGATTCCCCATCCCGACCGGCCCGGTCCGAGAAGGTAGTAGGCCAGGTTGGCGGCACCGGTCCGCCGCTCGCCCTCCACCCGCCGGTCGAGGGCGGAGGCGGGGGACGCATGCGGCTTGCTCGTGGGATAGACCTTGAAATCGAACTTGAACGCCTCAAGGCCCACCTCGAGTTCCTTGATGATTGACCGCGTCATGTGCTCGCGTGCCATGGCTGTGGCCCTGGAGATGGTCGGCATCAGGAGCGTAATCAGAACGCCGATGATGCCGATGACCACCAGAAGTTCAACCAGCGTAAACCCGCAAGTGCTTCTCGGCCTGACCATCGGTGTCTCCTTGCGAGCGCCGCGTCACAAACATGTGGTCTGGCGGGCTGGGCGCGGCACCGGGGCGCCTTAGCCTTTCTGCCCCACCTCTGAAATCAGTGTTACGAGCGGCAGGAACAGCGCGACGACGACGAAACCAATCGTGCCACCCAGGAAAATGATCATAACCGGCTCCATGGCACTGACGAGGCTGCCGATCAGGTGGTCCACCTCCTCATCGTAGGTATCGGCCACCTTGACGAGCATCTTGTCAAGTTCGCCGGTTTCCTCTCCCACGTCCACCATGTTGACGACGATGGGGTCGGCCACGCCGCTGGCGCGAAGGGGTCCCGCGATGCTCTCGCCCTCACGGATCGAGTCGTGAACCTGCCCCAGCGCCTTGGCGACGACGGCGTTGCCGACCGTTGCGCGGGTAATGTTGAGGGCTTCGAGGATCGGGACGCCGGCAGCGATGAGCGTCCCAAGCGTACGGGCGAACTTGGCGATCGCCTGGCGGTTCACGATGCTGCCGATGATGGGCAACTTCATTTTCAGCCAGTCCAACGTTTGCCGCCCGAACGCGGAGGCCCGAACCGCCTTCACGAGCAACCACAGGCCGAGGGGGACCAGCGGAAGAAGGTACCAGTAATCCCGGACGGTATTGGAGGTATTGATCAGCATCACGGTGGGGACGGGCAGACCTCCCTTGATGTCGAACTTGCGGAAGATCTCCTCAAACTTCGGCACGATGAACCACATGATGCCCGTCAGGATGATGACCGCGATCAGGATGACCATCACCGGGTACACCATGGCGCCGACAATGCGGCGCTTGAGGGCCATAGATTTCTCCATGAAGTCGGCAAGTTTCCGGAGAATCTGGTCGAGCACACCGCCTGCTTCCCCGGCACGGACCGTATGAACGTACAGGCTATTGAAGGCCTTGGGATGCTTGTCCATGGCCTCCGAGAGGGTCGAGCCGGCCTCGACGTCCTCGATGATGTCCTGGAGTGCGTTGCGCAGGACACCCGGCTTCGTCTGGCCTTCCAGGATGCGGAGGCTTCGCAGGATCGGCAGGCCCGCGTCCTGGAGTGTGGACATCTGCCGGGTGAACTGGGTGAGTTGCTTGTTTCCGACCTTGCCGAAGGTAAAGGTCTTGCCCTTCTTTCTCGGGCCGGCGGCGGCAACTTTGGCGCGTTTGCCTTTGACGCGAACGTGGGTCGGAAAATGTCCGAGGGCGCGGATCTTGGTGACGGCTTCCTCCTGGCTGGTGGCCTCGACCTCCGCACGGACCTCCTGGCCTCGCGCATCCATCGCCTCATACTGGAACACCGCCATGAGCAAGCCTCCTTCCGCGCGGCGTCCGTCACCCTTCGGTCACGGTCGCCATGATGATCTCTTCGATCGTGGTAATGCCGTCATAAACAGCCATGAGCCCGCCGTCGCGCAGTGTCCTCATACCCCTCTTCTTCGCCTCTTCGCGAATCACGTTCGTGGACGAGTCCTCCATAATCAAATCGCGCAGGGGGTCGTCGATGTGCATGATCTCAAAGATGCCTGTCCGGCCTTTGTATCCGGTATTGTTGCAGGCCTCGCAGCCCCTGCCGAAGTAAAACGTGCGGCCGCGCACCTGTTCGGGTGTCAGATCCAGGTCCCAAAGCATCTCTTCGGTGGGCTCGAACTCGGCCCGGCAGTTGGTGCAGATCTTCCGGACGAGTCGCTGTGCGACGATGGCCTCGAGCGTCGCCGTCACCAGGTACGACTCCAGCCCCAGGTCCAGCAGCCGCGTGATCGCCGTCGGCGCATCGTTGGTGTGGAGGGTCGAGAACACAAGGTGCCCGGTGAGCGACGCATGGATGGCGATCCGGGCGGTTTCCAGGTCGCGGATCTCGCCGACGAGGATGACGTCGGGGTCCTGGCGCAGGATGTGCCTGAGGCATCGGGCAAACGTCAGGCCGATGTCCGGATTGATCTGAACCTGTATCAGGCCATCGATGTCGTACTCGACGGGGTCCTCCGTGGTGATGATCTTCGTCTCGACGCTGTTGATCGCCGACAGGGCCGAGTAGAGGGTCGTCGTCTTGCCGCAGCCTGTCGGCCCCGTCACGATGACGATGCCGTTGGCAAGCCCGAGCAACTCATTTATGACCACCTGTTCTTCATCACGAAGCCCCACTTTGCTGATGTCGAGTTCGACCTGGCTCCGGTCCAGCACCCGCATGACGACGCTCTCACCGAACATCGTCGGCAGAACGCTGACGCGCAGGTCCACCGGCTTGCCGCCCACGGTCAGTTCGATGCGGCCATCCTGAGGCACGCGGCGCTCGGCAATATCGAGGTTGGCCATGACCTTGATGCGGCTGGCCACGGCCAGTGCGATGTGCCGCGGCGGCGGGACCATCTCATAGAGGACGCCGTCAATGCGGTACCGCATCTTGAACTCGTCCTCGAACGGCTCGAAGTGGATGTCGGAGGCGCTGTCGCGGATGGCCTGAAGCAGAACCAGGTTCAGCAGTTTCTTGACCGGCTGGCTCTCGCTCATCGTCCGGATGTCTTCCAGGTCGATCGACTCCTCGTGGTCGGCGATCCACTCGGCGGTCGAGTCCAACTCGTTGATGACCGCCTCCACGGACTCCGCGTGAGCGTAGTACTTGTCGAGGGCCCGGATGACGTCGGCCGGATCGCTGACGGCGGCCCGGATGTCGTGACCCAGGAGCATGTGGAGTTCGTCGAGCGCACGGAAGTTGTTCGGGTCCGCCATGGCTACGGTCAGGATGCCGGCGTCGAACTCGATTGGGACAACGCTGTAACTGCGGGCGGTCATCCCATCCATCTGATCGATGACCTCGGGGGGGATCTCCAGTTCATCCAGATGCACCCGCCGCATCCCCGCCTGGATGGCCAGCGCCGCCGAGATATCGTCCTTCTCGCAGTACCCCAGGTCCACGAGGACCGCGCCGATGGCCCCTCCTTTGCGCTTCTTGATCTGAAGCGCCTCGTCCAGTTGTTTCTGGGTAACCTTTTCCATTTCCAGAAGCACCTGGCCCAGGCGTTTCTGGGTGGGTACGGTCATGGTCTTCGGGCGGGACTTTCTTTTCGGCTTCGCCGCCTTCGGCGTTTCCAGCGCCTCGGCCGTCTCCGGTGCTGCCGGCGCCTCGGTCGAAGCCGACTCAGGCGTTCCCGAAGTCTCTTTTTGGCTCCCTGCGCGGCTCACAGATTATCCTCTCCGTTTGCGTGACGGCTCGCGCGTCACCGGGCAACCGTTTTCTGGAACTTGTTGAGGTCCGACACGTCCAGGGGCCCGCCGACGCTCTTGAGTGCCCTGCGGCCTTCAGCGGTTGCCGTGAGTTTCTGTTCCAGTTCGTCGCGGCGCTGCGCCCGCTCAAGCATCTCGCCCACCGCGATGATCTTGCGTGAGTAAAGGTCCCACAGCGAATCGTCCAGCAACTGCATTCCCCACTTGCGTCCGGTCTGAATAAACGATTCCAGCCGATAGGGCTCGTTCTTGCGGATCAGGTTCTGGGCCGCCGGCGTGATCATCATGAACTCGTAGGCCGCAATGCGGCCCGGCATGTCGATGCGCGGAACCAGTGTCTGCGAGACCACCGCCATCAGGGAACTGGCCAATTGGACGCGCATCATCTCCTTCTGCCCCGCCGGGAACGCATCGACGATACGGTTGACCGTCCCGGCGGCGCCTGTGGTGTGGAGGGTCGAGAAGACGAGGTGGCCGGTCTCGGCGGCGCGGATGGCGGCCTCCATCGTGTCGATGTCGCGCATCTCACCGACCAGGATGACGTCCGGGTCGGCCCGCAGCCCCCGCCGCACCGCGTCGCTGAAGGTGTTCACATCCGTGCCGACCTCGCGCTGGTTGATGATCGATTGCTTGTGCTCGTGATAGTACTCGATCG
>Ga0307427_1001945_pt1 | contig 10135 bp, 2 predicted proteins | sample SalMarWE160190MG_FD_202162 | JGI IMG/M metagenome (GOLD analysis project Ga0307427, IMG submission 202162) | Salt marsh sediment microbial communities from the Plum Island Ecosystem LTER, Massachusetts, United States - WE1603-190 | ecosystem: Environmental > Aquatic > Marine > Intertidal zone >... | reverse complement strand
TTAAGCGAACCCAGTTTTCAGCGGTTGTATCATAATAGGCGATATAAACATCTTCTTCAGATAGATATTGAGGGACATCATTATCCACATAGCTCAAAGTGAGACTTAGAGCTGGGGCAAATTTAGCCCCTGCAGGTTGGAATTCATAAGCTGTGCCGATAATGTCATAGTCCTCGGGAACTGGTGGCCAATCAGTTTGGTTGCTTATCGTGATGGTGCTGAGTCTATTGTCTTCCTTATCGAGGCAGGAGGCATCCTTGCCCAGTGAAATTGTTACTTTGTTATCCGCAGAGCTGACGTGTAGTGGTTCCAGTAGATTGCCTTGTTCGCTAATCTCCCACTCTGAAATGTCTCCGAACACGTTCACTGTGAGGTTATATTCAGCAGGGCCAGGGCCCGCTGTTACTCCAGAGCCACTCAAGGACACTAGCACATTAGCTTCATCGGGGTCATTTGATGGGATGTAGAGCGTTGCTGACTTAGCTCCCGTTGATGTTGGGGTGAAAACCACCTGAAGGGTAGCGGAGCCTCCTGGGATTATAGTCTTGTTCGTGACATTGTCGTTCTGGATTGCGAACTGGTCGGCTTTTTCCCCAGTTATTTTTATCGTCCCTACCACTAAGTCGGCATAGCCCACATTGTGCACAGTAAACGTCTGTGGTGAGCTTGATGAACTCACTTTAATACTGGCGAAATTCTTCGTCGCTGGGCTAACTGAAATATCGGGCTTGATTGGTGGTGCCTCTCCTACCTTAAGGTTAAGAACGGTGACATCACCAGACTTAAATGGATAGCTATCTAACCATTCTCCGCCAGCCTGAACATCGTAGCATTGAGCGGTGACATTGTTCACATAGAAAGTTAGATTGGTTCCGTCAGTTATATCTCCTTGAACTACAAGCTTAGGGTCAAAACCACCTGGTCCACCATATTTACCAGTTTCGGTAACGGTTATGGGATTGCCTTCAATGCCGGTTGACACGCCTGTGCCCCTTGCCTCCACCACTGCGCGAATTGGCGCTGCCGTACCGTCTATGGTGACACTCCCATAGAAAGCATGAGGCAATACTGGCTGTGCCCAAGATGGAGTAACGGGTATAGCAAGAACCGGGATTGCTATAAGGCAGATGAGCAGAGCAATAATTAGCCGCGGTAGTAACTTCATTTAACAGTCCTCTGTGTTATCATTGCCACCTTTTTTGCTTGTCATTGCGAGCCCAATATGGCAATCCCAGGGCGAGATTGCTTCGTCGCTACCGCTCCTCGCAATGACAGGAAAGGGTGTCATTGCGAGCTTTTTCCTTTGTCATTGCGAGCGCAGCGAAGCAATCTCAAGGCCCCTCACCACACAGAATAGTATCCCCCACTCCTGACTCATTCCGTGTATAATAATGAAAGCCTACTACAAAAGTAAACACCCAGCCCGGGAAACGAAATATTTATTGTAATGGCTTGCCATGCGGACAGAGAAACAATTCCTGTTGTTTCAGCTGCCGCTAAAACAGAAGTCTCTTCCCGGCGAAGTTAAGCCCCCAATTGAGGCAAACCACGGATTCGAGCTTCATAAAGACTGGCTATGCCACACTCCATAATGCTGCGTGATATCACACCAGGTCTCCATGTTGAGCCCAGTAAGTATACATTATCGTCCTGTCCGCCAGAGTAAGCCATCCATCACGATTGAAATCACAATGAGCATTCCACCCGGCATCTCCTTGTTGCGTCCCCCAACCCGTGTACAGTATCGTCCTATCCGCAAGAACAATCCAATCATCGTTATTCGAATCTCCCTCCCGTGTCGTGCCAAAATATACCACCGTGGTGTTATCAGCAGTCAACGTTACGCTGGCGTTCACCTCGCTCAGGCATGTCCAGTTCTTAATTCCGATATCATAGGTGCCCGGAGTAAGACCGGTAATGTTGAACACTCCGGTACTGTTGGTGGTGGCATTACCTGTCCATAGCATGTGACTAAGATTACCAGGCTCGAAGAGCATTACATTAAATGGCTCTATCCACGTACCACAAGGAGCGCTGCCTCTTTCGGCAAAGCTAACATGCCCCTCCAGGGCAGCATAGGTTATTACCCCAACACTTAGGTTAAGCTCGTTATGGCTGCCTGACTTAAAGGTGAAGTTAGTGGCCCAGGTGCCAGCCACATAAAAGTCAATGGTGTCGCCGTTATTGCCGCCTTCCTTTTCAGTTGTATTAGGGTCGTCTCCCAAGACGTAAAATGGAGGCGACCAGCCATAGGTGTGATTGGCAGCTACTGCTGTAGTAAAATTCTGTGTCACGTTCGCTATCCTGGCCATCACCTCAGTTCCCTCAGGCGCAGGGACACTGTCAATACTAACGGTGCCCCAAAACTGATGAGGCATCTGTGGCACAGCTGATACCGGCGCTACGAAAGCAACGACCAGAGTCAGGGCTAGCAGGAGCCCTGAGGCTCCTGCTAGTATCTTGGGGCTCTTGAATTTCCCCAGCCTAATCGGGAACTTCACAATCTATCCTTCTCATCCGGGAAATATCGTCCCCGCTTCAGTGATGGCAATCCAATAACCGTAGCCTGGCTGGAGACTATCGCCACTTTGGACGGTGAAGTATATGTCGGTGGCAGCGTCATAGCCGTAGATTACGGTATATTTGCCATCTATGCCTGCCAGGTACTCACTTGCAGGCTTGGAAGTGGTGGACTTGAAGCCTATCAAGTTCCAGCCCTTGATCACATTATAGCTTGGTGGTACCTCTGGAGGTGCAGGAAGTTCGCTGCCCAAAGCACTTAGATTAAGGGTATCTGCTGCGGTCATGTTTATCCAGTAACCCTTGCCGTCACGTATCTCGGTAAGGCTAGAAGGACCAGCCGGGATATATGATTTCCAGGTGCCGTTAGCAGGGTTGTAGTCTCCCCACACAATGTCAGTATTATTGAGGACGCTAGCCAGTAAAGTAGCTGGTGTTCGGTTCCCCGTTGGGATGTATAGCATCGTGGAGATGAGGTTCCAGCCCTTGTATAGCGCAATGGTGGTAATTGCTGCCCCTGGCGTGGTGATGGTGAAGGTATGGTCGCTGACATCAAAGCCGCTGTTCCCGACCGCATCCACAGCCACTACCTTGACCAGGCACAGGCTACTGTTGATGCTGGGCACAGTCCAGAGGTAAGCCCCGTCATTCTGTTCGCCGGTGGCGATGCTTGTCCAGTTAGCGCCACCATCGCTGGAGTAGGTCAGGTTAATCACCAGATTAGCACTTGGCGTCTTGTCATCCGTAGCAGTCCAGGTTATCGTCTTGGTTGAGCCTCCTTCCCAGCTCTCACCACCATTGGGACTGTTGACTGTAACTGTTGGCTCAGTGATATCGACGGTAATGGGTATCTGCTCCACAGCAACAGAGGCAATGGCAGTATTGGTATTGTTGCCCACGGCGGTAACAGCGATATTGGCATCCTCACCACCGGTGCAGTTCACTCTCCACTCAGCCTTAGCCGAGTTTCCCGCAGCTATGGTAGCAGCGGTAATGTTGGTCACATTGGCTACCAGTCCGGCATCACCAGCTATCTGTATGGTGGCGTTGACACTGGTGGCCGTTTGCTGCCCTTCATTGGTCACAATTGCGGTTACTATGAAGCTATCTCCCTCAGTTACCTGAGCCGGAGCACTGACTTCCACTGTGAGGTAAGGCTCGGTAATGGCTATCTGGGTCACTGCGGCACTATCCTGGGCAGTATTGGTGCCCACGGCAGTAACCACCACATTGACGTCGGTCTCACCGGTACACTGTAGAGCAAACTCCACATCGGTAGAGTCTCCCGCTCCAATGCTGGCGATAGCAGGTTTAACCTCTGATGCCGGGGTAACATCGCCGGTGGCATTCATGGTAACAGTGACATTGCTATCTGCCGTGCCACCGATATTTGTTATCAAGGCCGTTACCGTGAAGTTGGTTCCCTCCAGCACCGGCTGAGAAGGAGCACTGACTTCCACGGTGAGGTAAGGCTCGGTAATGGCTATCTGGGTCACTGCGGCACTATCCTGGGCAGTATTGGTGCCCACGGCAGTAACCACCACATTGACATCGGTCTCACCGGTACACTGTAGAGCAAACTCCACATCGGTAGAGTCTCCCGCTCCAATGCTGGCGATAACAGGTTTAACCTCCGATGCCGGGGTAACATCGCCGGTGGCATTCATGGTAACTGTGACATTGCTATCTGCCGTGCCACCGATATTTGTTATCAAGGCCGTTACCGTGAAGTTGGTTCCCTCCAGCACCGGCTGAGAAGGAGCACTGACTTCCACGGTGAGGTAAGGCTCATCAATGCCTATCTGGGTCACTGCGGCACTATCCTGAGCGGTATTGGTGCCCACGGCAGTAACCACCACATTGACATCGGTCTCACCGGTACACTGTAGAGCAAACTCCACATCGGTAGAGTCTCCCGCTCCAATGCTGGCGATAACAGGTTTAACCTCCGATGCCGGGGTAACATCGCCGGTGGCATTCATGGTAACTGTGACATTGCTATCTGCCGTGCCACCGATATTTGTTATCAAGGCCGTTACCGTGAAGTTGGTTCCCTCCAGCACCGGCTGAGAAGGAGCACTGACTTCCACGGTGAGGTAAGGACTTATCGCAATCTGCTCCACAGCAACAGAGGCAATGGCAGTGTTGGTATTGCTGCCAGAGGCAGTAACGGCGATATTGGCATCCTCACCACCGGTGCAGTTCACTCTCCACTCAGCCTTTGCCTGGTCTCCCGCCCCTATGGTGGCAGCGGTAATATTAACCAGACCAGTCTGATTTGCTGCCAGTCCAGCGTCACCAGCTAACTGTATGGTGGCGTTGACATTGGTGGCCGTTTGCTGCCCTTCATTGGTCACAATTGCGGTTACTATGAAGCTATCTCCCTCAGTTACCTGGGCCGGAGCACTGACTTCCACCACAAGGTAAGGACTTATCGCAATCTGCTTCACAGCAACAGAGGCAATGGCAGTATTGGTATTGTTGCCTATGGCAGTAACAGCGATATTGGCATCCTCACCACCGGTGCAGTTCACTCTCCACTCAGCCTTAGCCTGGTCTCCCGCAGCTATGGTGGCAGCGGTAATATTAACCAGACCAGCCTGATTTGCTGCTAGTTCGGCATCACCAGTTATCTCTATGCTGGCGTTGACATTGGTGGCCGTTTGCTGTCCTTCATTGGTCACAATTGCGGTTACTATGAAGCTATCTCCCTCAGTAACCTCGTCTGGAGCAGTCAACTCTACGGTGAGGGTTGTCGGCAGGGCAGCAACGATAGAGAAAACATCATCGCTGGTGTCAAGGCCTATATTGCCGTTGGCATCCGTAGCGGTTACCTTGACCAGACAAATGTTGCTGATGGTGTTGTTCACCGTCCAGAGGTAACCGCCGTCGTTAGTTTCATTAGTGGCTATGGCTGTCCAGTTTGTGCCACCATCACTAGAGTAGTAAAGGTTAATAACCAAGCTCCCTGTCGGCGTTACATCATCTATAGCACTCCAGGTTATGGTGTGGTTTGAACCAGCTTCCCAGGTCTCACCGCCATTGGGAGCTTTGACGGCTACCGCCGGGCCCTCGTACCCACCGTGTACCTCGAATAACCACTTAGGATTGGTAGTATTAAACGTGCTATTGGTCAACGTATGATTATTGCAGGTATCAGTTACATTCACATACCAGCCCCAGTGATCGTCGAATAGGGTCTGATAGGTGGTAATGGTCTGGTTCTCCTCGCATCCGGTGCGCGTTATCTCTTGTATTATAGTATTATCCTGATGATCCTTCTCGAATATCACCAGCGTGTAGGTGGGATTAACCACCAAGCCGGGAACAGTCCAGTTGAAGGTCACATTGTTCTGCGTTATCGTCCATCCATTGGGCGGGTAATGCCGGTCTGGAGCGTTCAGAATGTTATGGACAGTAACATTATAGTAAGAAGAATTGGTCTTGCCACACCAATCTGTGGCGGTAGCATTAATGGTTACATTGCAGGAATCAGATACCGTTGTGGTATCCCACGACACCGAATAATTACATGTGGTGTTACATGAACAGTCAGTGCTATCGGTGCCAATCAGCTCCCAGCCACTACTAGTAGTGTTATACCAGTAAAAGTCCACCTTGGTGACATTAGGAGCACCACCGGCAGTGGCATTCAAAGTTACATTTCCATGGACGCAACTACCTTCTGCTGGCGCAGTCAGGTTAACTGTGGGTGGGTAGTTATTTATGGTGATATTACCAACGGTAGCGTTATTGGTGACGCCACACCAGTCTGTGGCCATAGCCCTGAGTGTCACGTTGCAGGCATCAGATAGCTGTGTGGTATTCCAAGCTTGAGTATAAATACAAGTGGTATTACAGGGACACCCGGTAGCATTGGTGCCAATAGAAGTCCAGTTACCACCCTCGAGCAAGTAGTAAAAGTCCACCTGGGTGATATTAGGAGCACCACCAGCAGTGGCATTCAAAGTTACAGTTCCATTGACGCAGGTGTTATTTGTGGGATAATTCCAGGAAACTGTGGGTACAGCGTTATTTATGGTGATGTTAGTGACGGTAGCGTTATTGGTGACATTACACCAGTCTGTAGCCATAGCCCTGAGTGTCACGTTGCAGGCATCAGATAGCGGTGTGGTATTCCAAGCTTGAGTGTAAGTACAAGTGGTATTACAGGGACAGTCGGTGGTATCGTTGCCAATAGAAGTCCAGCTACCACCCTCAAGCAAGTAGAAAAATTCCACATTGGTGACATTAGGAGCACCACCAGCAGTGACATTCAAAGTTACAGTTCCATTGACACAATCGTTGTCTGTGGGATCATTCCAGGTAACTGTGGGTACATCGTTATTTATGGTGATGTTAGTGACAGTAGCCGAGCTGCTGCAGCCACAGCAGTCCGTGGCATTAACCCTGACTGTTACATTACACATATCAGGCACCGTTGTGGTATCCCAGATTATCGTATAATTACATGTGGTATTACATGTACAGTTGGTGTTATTGTAGCCTTGACCAATCGGGTTCCAGGCGGTGCCATTGAAGTATTCAAAGGTCACATTGGCAACACAGGTGCAGTTATCGCTGACATTAGCACTCACAGTGTAATTTCCCTCGATACACTCGTCTTGTTGCGGCGAAATATTGGTAATTACAGGCCCCTGTCCTCTGTTATCTATACAGATGTCATGGACAGAGGAATTGGTCTGGCCACACCAATCTGTGGCAGTAGCATTAATGGTTACATTACAAGCACAAGTTACATTTGCTGTGGTATTCCAGGTCACTGTATACGGACATGTGGTATTACACGGACAATTAGTGCTATTAGTGTCGATCAGCTCCCACGTAGTACCATTAAGCCAGTAAAAGTCCACGTGGGTGACATTAGGAGCACCACCGGCAGTAGCATTCAAAGTTATAATTCCACTGACACAACTACCTTCTGCTGGCGCAGTCAGGTTAACTGTGGGTGGGTAATTATTTATGGTGATATTACCCACGGTAGCGTTATAGGTGACGCCACACCAGTCTGTAGCCATAGCCCTAAGTGTCACGTTGCAGGCATCAGCTCCTAGCGCTGTGGTATCCCAAGCTTGAGTATAAATACAAGTGGTATTACAGGGACACGCGGTAGCATTGGTGCCAATAGAAGTCCAGCTACCACCCTCAAGCAAGTAGAAAAATTCCACGCTGGTGACATTAGGGGCACCACCGGCAGTGGCATTCAAAGTTATATTTCCATTGACGCAGGTGTTATTTGTGGGATAAATCCAGGAAACTGTGGGTACAGCGTTATTTATGGTGATGTTAGTGACGGTATCGTTATTGGTGACGCCACACCAGTCTGTGGCCATAGCCCTAAGTGTCACATTGCAGGCATCAGATAGCGCTGTGGTATTCCAACCTATAGTGTAAATACACGTGGTATTACAGGGACACACGGTAGTATTGTTGCCAATAGAAATCCAGCTACCACCCTCAAGCATGTAGAAAAAGTCTACCCGGGTGATATTAGGAGCACCACCAGCAGTGGCATTCAAAGTTACATTTCCAGAGACGCAGGTGTTATTTGTGGGATAATTCCAGGAAACTGGGGGTACAGCGTTATTTACACTGATATTACCCACGGTAGTGGAGTTGCTGTTGCCACAGCAATCCGTGGCATTAACCCTGATTGTCACATTGCAGTAATCAGCTCCTAGCGCTGTGGTATTCCAGGGCACCGAACGAGTACATGTTGTGTTAGCTGAACATTGGGTGTTATTGTAACCAATTGAATCCCAGTTACTACCACCATCGAGTGAGTACTCAAAGGTGACATTGTCCACACAGGTGCAGTTATCAGTGACGTTAACACTCACGGTCAAATTTCCACTGACACAACTGTCAACCGTCGGCGAAGTTATGGTAACTACGGGTAAGGTGTGGTCTATGGTGATATTACCAACAGTATCCGAAGCAGTGTTGTTACAGCAATCTGTGACATTAGCACTAACTGTTACATTCTTGGCACAAACTAGACCGGAGGTATTCCAGACCACAGATACGATACCTGTCTGCCCGGTGTTATTATAGCCAATAAAATTCCAGCCGCCGCCATCCACATCATACCAAAAAGTCACGTTTGCGAGGCAGCAGGTATCGTTGACGTTAGCGCTTACAGTCACGTTATTGTCATGGATACAAATATCCCCTGACGGCGCAGTCAGGTTAACTGTGGTTGTGACATTATCAACAAAGACAGCGTTTACCTCCGTTGCATTGGGTTGGGGTTGGGGAAAAAGAACCGGACACCCAGCTGAGATAGTGAGATTATAATAGGTGCAGTTGGCGGGCGCTGAGGCGCTTATAGCAAAAGTGTGGTTTAAGGCGGTTTCAGTGCCGATAATTACGGTCCTGTTTACCGCAATATTCTGAAAGATAACGGTCGTACCGTTATACACCCGGATGCTAAAAGGAACAGATGTACAATTGGCGTCGCTGGTATTGTATGTCCAGTTTACCGTGAGGCTGCCTCCGGGCTGGACACATACGGTGTTGTTGGCAGTAGGCCATGTTATATTCACCACATTGGCGCCTTGTGCCAGCGCCACACCTGGCCCAACATTTGACAGCGGGCTTCCCTGGGGCACCAGTGGCGCGAAAACCATAGCTAGCACCACTGCCAGGGCTACCAGCAGATGAACTGCTTCTTGATACCATTTCGTTCTACTCATTTGTATCCTCCTTTGTATTATCATTATCTTTACTTAATTATCTTGGATTATTGAGATTGCCACGCCTTCGGCTCGCAATGACAAGAGGGAAAAGCTCGCAATGACAGAGAGAGGAAAACGCCTCGCAATGACAGAGAGAGGAAAGCTCCTCGCAATAACAAAAAAGCTCTCATCCGAAGTCGATCTCATCATGGGTTGAGCTTTTTGAGCTATATTTTCCCCCATGCATAAAATGCGGCACTATGTCCGCTTCCATGCTTTTCACTTATAATATCTTACTCTATCTTAGAGTATCTTACTTTATCCTACTTTAGATTAGGCGGTACTTTTTGTCAATACATTTTGTGGGTATTTTTTGACTTTTTGTACTGCCTGACTGATTTGCCATGCGTCTAGTTGCTGTTTGCCTCCCAGGAAGCTAAAGCTAACCCCAGCCCTAGTTGGCTATATGCGTTTTTCATAGCTTATTCCAAAATTAAACTCAAAAGATTGTTGTATAACAATACCGTCAAGTATGGATAGGCAGACAGCTAGGTGATAGGCGACTTCTATAGCATCATTGTGGTTCGAGCACCATTGTCAAGTTGTCCTGACCTGCTGCCACATTATTGGCGAAGCAGGGTCGTGTTCCTTATACTGGCGTTGGGCGATTTCGTTACTCCTGGTGGAGTAACAGTAAGGGCATCCCAGTATGCAGGTATCGTTTATGCCAATATCCTTGCTTACCGAGCATCGGCAGTGTTTGCGCTGATAAGGGTCCTTGGGGTAGTTATCCGGTAATCCCCAGAGTTTATGGAGCAGACTTCCGTCGATGCATCTTCCCGGCGGCATGCCGAATTCGGTGAAGTCGCGTTCTGAAGCACAGGTGAAGCTCTCCATCTTATGCTGTTCAGCGATAG
>Ga0307427_1001944_pt1 | contig 10138 bp, 9 predicted proteins | sample SalMarWE160190MG_FD_202162 | JGI IMG/M metagenome (GOLD analysis project Ga0307427, IMG submission 202162) | Salt marsh sediment microbial communities from the Plum Island Ecosystem LTER, Massachusetts, United States - WE1603-190 | ecosystem: Environmental > Aquatic > Marine > Intertidal zone >... | reverse complement strand
TTGCTTAAGTCTTTTTCTGGCGATCTCAGCCTCTTTGGTCTTTGGAAAATTCTTAACCAGTTTTTTAAATACGAGGTTGGCAGTTGTCGTATCATTTATCTTCTCGAATGTGAGTGCCTGTTGTAACATAGCTGAAGGAACCTTATTCCCCTTCGGATAGCCATTAATGACCTTTTGATAGGCCAAAATTGCTTCCTCATATTTTTTTAAGGCCCTGTAACACTCGCCGATCCAGAAATGCGCATTATCTGCTAAATCAGATGTGGGATACAGTGTGAGAAAATTTTTAAACCCTGCCATAGCTTCTTCATACCGATCATCCCTATAATAGCCCAATGCCCTATCATATGTTTCTGATTCTGTCAGCTTTTTCTCCTGTAAAGTGGAGATATCTTTTTTTGGAGTCTCCTGGACAGGTAAAACCTTTTCCGGGCCAGTCGTTTTTGTAGTAACCGAAGGCTTAAAGCGTAATGAACTCTCAACCTTCTCAATCCTTGTTTTGAGCTCATCAAGCATAGAAGAAAGTCCCTTCATCTTGGATACCATAGCATCAACGTTAGTAGTGTCTTCCTCTGTGGCTCCCTTTAATAGATGACTATTCTCTTCAACCTTGCCGGTCAATTCTTGAATTTTATCTTTTATTTCCAAGAGGTCAGCTTCAACTTGGGCAAGGTGTAAGCGTATAGATTCCTGATCCTTGTTCAAACGCCCTTTATCCTCATTCAAGTTTTTTACTGCTTCCTTTTGCACAGACTCATGAGCTTTAATTTTTTCTGATTGCCGATAAAGTGCGTTAACCTGATTATTAAGATAAATTATGTCCTTCTGAGAGGCGCAGGAAGTGAGAAAAAAAATAAAAACTGAAAGAAAAATAAAAAATTTTATAACTATATTAGCCATCGCTTTATGTCTTCACTCAACCACCAAAATCCATAATATCTAAAGTGCTATCAGCACTCTCTTATGCTTCACATAATAACGGGACGAGTCTATTTTAGACAGAGGAAACAGTCCCCTTATGTCCAAAAATCTCGCCCCTTGATTCTTACGTTTCTGTAACTTATTTGGCTATAACTGTGAAATCATCACGTCTGTTCTGAGCCCATGCCCCTCCGCCATGACCTAACGCAAGAGGTCTCTCCTCACCATAGCTTATGGTCTCTATCCTGTCAGGAGAAATCCCGAGAGAGCTCAAGAATTTTGCTGCGCTATTGGCTCTTCTTTCTCCCAAAGCGAGGTTATATTCGTTGGTACCTCTTTCATCACAATTACCCTCAATCCTTATATGGATATTGGGGTTATCTTTCAGGAATTCTGCCTTTGCTTGAAGTACAGCCCTGTATTCCAATCTAATAAACGATTTATCAAAATCAAAATAGATTGCCTCTGCTTCAACCTTTGCAATCCTTCTTTCCTGCCAGGCCTTTTCATCGGCCATCTTTGCCTCGGCCTCTCTTTGCTTAGCCATCTCCAATTCCTTGAGCTTCTCAAGTCTGGCTTCCTCTGCCTTCTTAGCTTCTTCCGCTTCCTTTACCTCTTTGACTGCAGGCTTTTCTTTCTCAACTTTTGCTACCTCCTTAGGGGGAGCTTTTACCTGCTTCTCTTCTGTTACCACCTGCTTTTTAGCACATGAGGACATCAAAAAAACGGATGAGAATGCAAAAACCACAAGTACTGCAATTATTAGATTCCTCTTCATAGTCTTTTACCTCCTTGTTTTTAGTTTATAAAAATGGAACCTCACTTTATATAAGTTTATATACCTATCATTTCTCATTTTGAAATTCAAGCATTTAGATATCAAATAATACTTTTCTAACATTTAAGATATTAATCATTAAAAATGTTGAACCCAAGAAGGTGATAATTGATCACCATTAAAAAAGGTTATTTGTCTCTGGTTTTGCCCATTGGCATTAGCAATAAAAATATGGTGGTTGCCATCTGTTCTTTTCGAACTAAAGGCAATATAACGCCCGTCTGGAGACCAACACGGATCCTCATTATTCCCTTGATTGTGAGTTACACGATGAAGATCCTTTCCATCCGGCGAAATAGTATATATGTCGAAGTGACCGTCTGCGGAACCAGCAAAAGCTATTCTGTCAAGCTTTGACCAGGCTGGTGAAGTATTATAGTTACCTTCAAATATTAATCTTTCTACCTTGTTAGTAATAAGATCAAGGACATATATCTGAGGCGAACCGGACCTGTTAGAAACAAAGGCCATTTTATTGCCATCAGGCGAAAAAGCTGGAGAGACATCAATCCCCCAATTTCTGGTCAGCCTCTTTACAATTTTGCCTGTTAAATCAATTAAATAGATGTCCGGATTTCCACTAACTGTGAGTGTCAAGGCAAGCTCTCTTCCGTTTGGTTTCCAGGCAGCAGCAATATTGAGTCCCTTTCTATCTGAAATCTTTGTAACTAATTTCTTGATCATGTCATGCATAAAAAGCATTGTTCTTGAATTACGGAAAGAGGTATAAATCATCTTGTTGCCAAGGGGAGAAAATTGTGGTGAAATAGTAATAGTATTGTGCTGTGTTATTTGCTCCACGTTATGTCCATCATAGTCAGATATGTAAATCTCTTTATGCCCAGAAGAAGTTCCAACAAAGGCCAACTTGGTTAAAAATGGTCCAGCATGTCCAGTCAATGTAAGCATAATATCGTTCCCAAGGCGATGCATTAAATATCGTGATTGCTCAATCAACCCCAACACTCTTTTCCCATAAAGTTGTCTGCCAGAGAAGACATCAAATAATCGTATCTCTACCTTAAGCTGTTCACCTATACAACTATACCCACCTTTTAAGAGGAGTGTGGCCCCAATAACTGACCAATCCTTAAAATGGATGGTGTCGCCTGTAATTCCAGACTGTGGTCCTTCAATAAAGGAATTCTTATCCAGTGGTCTAAAATAACCACTGAGATCAAAATCATTGGATATAATTCCGGGAAGCTTGCTTCTTAAGTCTGGGTGTTCATTTTTTTTACCTATGTATTTAAAATCAGGTATAGCAATAGCTATCTTCCTCATTGAAGGAGAAGTGATATCTATGTAAAGCCGTGCTTCTGACTCCTTTTTTTGGAAAATAATGCCTACACATAGAACCAAAATCCATATAACTATCCGAAAGGCGGCTCTATTGTTGAATAAGGTCTTTGAGACTAAAATTGATTTCAACTTCATCATAACTCTTCAAGTAGCCGGGTGGAAATTCAGGGAGAGGATCTGATCTCTCAATAGCCTTCAGCACAGAATCATCAAAGAGAGGGTTGTTGGATTTTTTCCTAAACCAGGCCTTTAAAATTTTTCCATCACTTCTTACGGTAACTATAATTATTGCTTCAGGGGGTTTCTTGCTCTTTATATTAATAAGGGCGACCGGGTAAGACCAGTTATTTTTGATAGCATCTTCGATCTTCATCTGATAAAGCTGAATACCTTTGCCTATACCCGAAGACATTCCAAATATCCCACCTTTTTCTCCCTTAAAATAAGGTTGGGTGCCTCCTTCAGATTTATCCAGGATCTTTTCGGATTGGCTTGTCTTATCATTTCTTACCTTTCTTTCGATTTGCGATAGGGCCTTTTCGAGGTCATCCGTCTTATCCTCTTTTACCTTTTTTTCTATCTTCGATATAGCCCTATCAACAAGCTCTGAAGTAGAAAAATCCTTCTTTCTTTCTCTGGCGATAGGCTTTGAAGAAACCCTTTTTGCCAAAACAGAAACAGTCTTTTTTTTCTTAGTGGCTATCCGCCGGGTCTTAGTCTTTACTATATGAGATTTATCCTTTCTCCTGGCTATGTTTGCTGCACTTTTACCCTTGACACCGCTTTCAACTCCTGATGGAGGCCCAACTAACTCAACATGATATACCCTCTCCTCCATAGATGGAAAGTGAATTTTTGTTTGTGGAGCAAAGAGGAACGTAGAGAATATCACTAAATGAAAACAGAAGGATAGGGGGGCCATCATCCTGACCCATCTCTCTTCCTTAAAACTTGAATTAACCATAGACCACGTGGCTGTCATTTATGCAAAGGTTCGGTTATCATTCCCACTTTACTAATTCCAGCCTCTTTAACCTGAGACATAACCTTCATTACAAAACCATAGGGCACATCTTTATCAGCCTGCAAGAGAATCTCCTTTCCTGCTCTATTAGCGACTATTTTTTTTAGCTTTCCCTTGAGAGCATTAAACGTAACATTATAGTTTTCAATAAAAATGAGCCTCTTTTTGGTAATAGATAATATTAAAGGATCTTCTTTACTCTTTATGCTTTTGCTTTCCGTTATGGGAAGATTTACCTTGACCCCATGAATCATCATAGGCGCTGTCACCATAAATATAATGAGCAGCACCAACATAACATCAACCAGGGGAGTTACATTGATATCTGATATTAGATTTGGTCTACCTTCTCCCACATCCATTATTGTTCGCCTCTTGACTTTTCAGTTAAGACTCTTCTCGTTAACCCTTTTTCCAATGAACCTACAAAGTCAGAGATGAAATTCCCCATCTCTGTTTGAGATGCTCTTGTCCTATTGTTAAAATAATTGAAGGCCACAACAGCAGGTATAGCTGCTGCCAATCCTGCTGCCGTAGCAATGAGGGCCTCGGCTATACCAGGAGCCACAACTGCCAAACTAGCAGAACCTTTCATGCCTATGGATCTGAATGAAGTCATTATACCCCACACTGTTCCAAACAGGCCGATAAAAGGGGAGGCATTTCCAGTAGTTGCCAGGAAGGTGAGCCCTCTTTCTAAACGAGAGCTTTGAGCAAACAAGGTCTTTTTAGCAGCCCTGTGCACATGATCGACAATCTGTTGTTGTGATTGAAAACCCTTATCTTCATCAGGATTACCTTGGAACATCTTAGACCGGTTAAACTCCGCATAACCAGCCCTGAATATCTTGGCTAAAGGGCTGAAATTAAATATCTTGCTCTGCAAATATACTTTGCTTATCTCTCGGCTGGAGGAAAAAAGTTCTAAAAATCTTTCATTTTCATTTTTGAATTTCTTAAGTAATCGTAATTTCATGAAGATTATGGTCCACGAAGTGAGAGAGAAAAAGAAGAGGAGTAAAAGAACAAATTTTACCATTGGACCAGCATGAAATACCATCTGGACAATATCGTTTGCAAAATGTTGTGACATTATAACTAGCCCTGATTAATGTTAATTCACTACTATTATAATACTTAAATTAAACCGCTAAAGTCAACTTAAATACCAATGCCTAAAATGCCACAATAGCAACAATTTTAACTTTTACTATGCCTGACTCTTATGATAATAATAAATGTTAATGTAAAGACTTCGTAAACACCTTACATATAGATCCAATAGTGTTGCTTATTTAGAGATAAGAGATGCATACAAAAGAAATATCACCTTCTTTTCATGAAAGAAGTATAAAGGTATGCCTTGCATGTGGAACGAGTGATATTAAACCAGGCAGGCGGTATTGTTCAAAGCAATGCAGGCAGAAACTAATATGGTCCCTTTCTCTTTCTAAGGGATTACTGCAAACTCTTAATACACGATACGCAGTCTTTTCGTTTACCGAAAATTTCGTTGCCCTTGATGTGATGCCTGCCTGGTCAAATAGAATATCAAGATTTATCTACCGGAGAAAACCGGGTTACGCTCCTGCTCACACTCTTAAAGAACTCACACTTGAAGCTGGCAAGGAGTGGTATAAAAAAAGAAGCAGGCGAATTTCTCGTAGTTTTGCATCTCAATCGATTCTTGAAGAAAATGTTGAATACAGTATCAACCCTGAATCAATTAAACCAAATGCGCACAGAATCCCAAAACTATCCGCTGATCAAAAAAAGGGGCTTAAGCATCTTAATATACACATGAAAACATTAATGTTTGGAGATTATGTCGAGGAAATAAAAAAAGCCTACAGAGGAATGGCAAAGGTTTATCATCCTGATAAAGGTGGCGATGGTGATAGGTTTAAGGAAATAAACAGGGCCCATGAGCTTATGCAACAATGGATAGAGGATCCTAAATTCCAGTTAAACAATAAATTGCCCGGATGCTGGTCCTATAATGGTTATACAAACAGATGGTCACCCCCCCTATGGCAATAAATATTTTAGGGGATGCAAGAAGAATTGTGGAGCCACCGGGCGGAATCGAACCGCCGACATCCTCATTACGAGTGAGGTGCTCTGCCATCTGAGCTACGGTGGCCTTTTTATTTAAAATTTATACCTTTTTTTATAAAGAGTACAACTTTTTTAGAGATTAATAAAGATGAAAAAGGCAAAAGATTATCTGATATTCCCATTAGATGTTCCGACTTATGACGAGGCAATCCGGTATGTAGAACTCTTAAAGGAGTATGTAGGCATTTTCAAAGTTGGCCTGGAGATCTTTGTCAGCGTTGGACCAAAAATCCTCAGCGCAATTAAAGACAGGAGTGATGCACGGATATTTCTTGATCTAAAGTTTCATGATATCCCTGCTACTGTTAAAGGCGCGTTTCTGGCCGCAAGTGCCTATGGAGTAGCCTTTACGACCGTGCATTGTGATGAAGGGGAGGATCTTCTACGCTCTGTTGTTGACAATAACCTTTCCGGTGTCAAAATATTGGCTATCACAGTGCTCACCAGTCTTGCAAGCAAAAATCTAAAGGAGCTAGGCTACCAAGATAAATACATTGCAGACATTACAGAATTGGTTATGCTTAAGGCCAGAATGGCCAAAGAGGCTGGTTGTTCCGGCGTCGTGTGTTCTGGACTGGAAGTCGAAAAGGTTAAGGCTGAATTAGGAAAAGATTTTATCGTTGTTACTCCTGGTATCAGGCCACAGTGGTCTATGGTAGGAAAGGATGATCAAAAGAGAATTATTACCCCTGATCAAGCGATAAAGGGGGGAGCTGATTACATAGTGGTTGGTAGGCCTATCCGGACTGCCGAAAAACCGATTGAGGCTGCAAAAAGGGTCTTGGGCGATATCGAAATTGCAATTTCTGAATAGATAACCTTCGTCTACCAGGCGCTAAACCACATAAACAGGTATCTTTGCCTTAGCCAGAACCTTTCTTGTGTTGCTTCCCAAAAGGCGTCTGTCCCCTGGTTTTCCTTTGGCTGATACAACAATAAAGTCATAATTGCCACTTTCTGCTTCTCTCAAGATCTTGTCTACTATCTCACCTCTTGCAATTTTTGCCACTGCATTAATACCAGCCTTTTTAAGTATCTTTGCGCCACTTTCTGCATATTTAGAGGTATTTCTGGTCACAGCCCGATCTGTATCAATGGTCACTTCAGACATCCTAAATTCTGCGCCAAGCATCTTGTCTATAAGAGCATGGGACGGACCTACGCTGAGAACGGTAGCATCTGCGCCTAATTTAGTGGCTAAGGATGTAGCTGCCCGAATAGCGTTTTCTGATTTTTCACTACCACCAGTACAAAAAAGTATCCTCATGGATAAATCCTCCTTCTTTGAATTTATTGAGTCGTTACTGTTCAGCCACAAACCCGCCTGCCGTCCGGCGGGCAGGTTATCACTAATTATCACGAACAATTATTTACCATTTTTTATACAGAATTTCATTCCCGCCCGTCCCGATATCATCGGGACGGGCAAGTTCATTTGTGTCCATTCGGGTCCATTCGTGGCTGAACAGTTACAAATTATCGTATAATACATCTCTGGACAAAGCCTTCCATGATTTCCTTAAAGCAGTCGAGTTCTTCATCTGTGCAACTTTTCATATCTAAAAATGTATCATCTAAGGTCTTAGATGGAACAAACTTTTGCAAAACATATAAACGGGCGTTTTTTATTAACTGACCAATCTTATAAAAATCTTCCTTTTCAAAAAGGGCTTTTACAACAGTAGTCCTGAACTCATAATCCAATCCTGAATCCATAATCAACCTGATGCTGCCAAGAATCTTTTTTGTATCTATCTTTGTCTTTATTAGTTGATGATACTTATCCAAAGATGTCTTTATATCCATCGCAATATAATCTACGGATTTTAACTCGATTATCTTTTTGAGCCTTGACGGGAAACTCCCATTGGTATCAAGCTTCACCAAATACCCCAATCTCTTTATCGCCGATAAAAAAGGACTTAAATCACTTTGTAGAAGAGGCTCTCCACCAGTTATGGTCACGGCATCAAGCTTTCCCTTTCGCCTATCCAAAAATGACAGGATCTCGTCCTCTTTTAATTCAATGCCAAATTTTTTGGGGTCTACCAGTTCTGGATTATGGCAGTAAGGGCATCTGAAATTACACCCCTGAGTAAAGACAATAGCACAAATTTTGTCTGGATAATCGATTAGGGAAAATTTTTGAAATCCCCCTATAATCATGTCTCAAACCTTAAACATCGTATTGTCCATTGATCGTTGTCCGTAGTCCGTTGTTGATTTACTTTAAAATGATAAGGGTTAGCATTGTAAAAAAGTTGTGATATCTTGCCATTGACCAGGGACAACTGACAATACCTAAACCTTAAACATCTTTCTTTCTTGAAACTCCTCTTGCTTCCCCTTATTCCACTGTTTCAACGGCCTTAGATAACCAACCACACGGGAATAGACCTCACATTCTCTGCCACATTTGGGGCATACACTCTGCTCTCCGTTTAAATATCCATGAACAGGACAGACACTAAACGTAGGGGAAAAGGTAAAATAAGGAAGGTGATAATTTTCGCATATCGTTCGCACCAGTGATTTAACGCTACCAGAGTTGGAAACCCTCTCGCCTGCATAAATATGAAATACCGTTCCTCCAGTATATTTTTGCTGAATACTATCCTGCAAATCCAAGGCATCGAAAACATCATCAGTGAAGTCAACTGGTAGATGAGTAGAATTGGTATAGTAACACTGATCGCTGTCGCCGTTGCCTGCAGATATTATGTCAGGATATCGGTCCCTATCAATCTTTGCCAAACTGTATGAGGTTCCCTCAGCAGGGGTAGCTTCAAGATTATAATTATTTCCTGTCTCACTTTGAAAACCTAGTAAGACCTCCCTCATGAAATCTAAAACATTTAAACTAAATTCCTTCCCCTCTTTATCACCAATAGTCTTGCCAAGAAAGTTTTTACAGGCCTCATTCATTCCAACAAGACCGATAGTTGAAAAATGATTCTTCCAATATTCATTGAACCGCTTCTTTACATTCCTTAAATAATATTTGATGTAAGGGTAAAGACCCCCGTCTGTGAATCTCTCCAGAATTTTTCTCTTGATCTCCAAACTTTCTTTAGCCAGGATCATCAACTCTTTAAGTCGGCTAAAAAATTCCTTCTCACTGCTGCTAAGATACCCTATTCGTGACATATTAATTGTTACAACACCAATCGAGCCTGTCAAAGGGTTTGAACCAAAGAGGCCGCCTCCTCTCTTTTCTAATTCACGATTATCTATTCTCAATCTGCAACACATACTTCTAGCATCCTCTGGGTTCATATCTGAATTTACAAAATTAGAAAAATAAGGAATCCCATACTTGGCCGTCATCTCCCACAGGTTGCTAAGAATAGGATTTTCCCAATCAAATTCTTTGGTAATATTGTATGTCGGAATAGGAAAAGTAAAAACCCTTCCACCCGCATCTCCCTCTGCCATAACCTCTAAAAAGGCCTTGTTAAATAGGTCTATTTCTTCCTGAAAATCCTTATAGGTAACATCCTGTGCCTCTCCTCCGATAATAACACTTTGATCTGCATAGTATTCAGGGACAGTAAGATCCAGTGTAACATTCGTAAAAGGGGTCTGAAATCCAACCCTTGTGGGCACATTAATATTAAAAACAAACTCCTGCAGGGCCTGCTTTATCCCAATATACTTTAACCTGTCGAATCGTATGAAAGGTGCTAACAGAGTGTCAAAGTTGGAGAATGCCTGAGCACCTGCCGCCTCTCCTTGAAGCGTATAAAAGAAATTTACGATTTGTCCCAATGCACTCCTGAGGTGTCTGGCGGGGCCGCTTTCTACTTTACCCCATACCCCTCTGAATCCTTCCACCAGCAAGTCAAAAAGATCCCAACCAACGCAGTAAACAGAGAGAATGTTTAAATCATGGATATGGTAATCACCTTGTATGTGCGCTTCCCTGATCTCTGGAG
>Ga0307427_1001943_pt1 | contig 10139 bp, 9 predicted proteins | sample SalMarWE160190MG_FD_202162 | JGI IMG/M metagenome (GOLD analysis project Ga0307427, IMG submission 202162) | Salt marsh sediment microbial communities from the Plum Island Ecosystem LTER, Massachusetts, United States - WE1603-190 | ecosystem: Environmental > Aquatic > Marine > Intertidal zone >... | reverse complement strand
GCAGGTGTTCCCTCACTTCACCTGTGTCATTCAAATAGACCATGGGCTAGGGTTTTAAAGAATTTTATTCATCCCCAAGGAGTTCTTTGATTTGTTTATAAATATGGAAAATCTTGACAGTAACTTTCATTAGATTAATATTGCATAAAAAATAAATCTATGATATAAATGTATCAGGTGGTTTACTGCGTAAACAAAATAATAAATGTGTAAATTGACAAATGTTCAAATTTCACAAAATAATTTTAAATAATACGTATGAGGTTCTAGTTATAAAAAATGCAAATTAAAAACCCTTTCTCACCAATTTTCTTAGAGCATTTTCTTTATTTAGAACCTGATTTGTTTTTAATTTGAATTTTCAAAGTTGGATATATTGTTTAGTTGCTGGAGCAATATAGAATCAGTTCTTCAAGGTTAACTATCAGGCAAAGAAAGGAGGGCACACCGGTAAAATATTTTTGTTTGAGTCGTTTTTTCAATTAATTTCACTAATTTTCAAGGAGAAAAATGATGAAAGACAGAACAATGAAAGAATTTATTGGCGAAGTATTTGGTACCTTTATATTGATCCTCTTAGGTGATGGAGTTGTCGCCAATGTCGGTTTAGCACCCAGGCTCGCTGGCAATGCTTATAACTGGAACACTATCACCATCGGCTGGGCATTTGCAGTCATCGTTGCTGTTTATGTTTCCGGCGGTGTCTCTGGTGCGCACCTCAACCCAGCAGTGACCGTGGCACTTGCATTCAAGCGTGATTTCCCATGGAAGAAAGTTTTCCCCTTCATTATTGCTCAAATGATCGGTGCATTTCTCGGTGCAGCTGCTGTTTACTTAATTTATCGTGATGGTCTCGTTGCAGCTGGCATGCCCAACGTTTGGTCAACCGGGCCTGGTGCTGTCTTCCAGGAATCTTTCTTCCAGGCTCAACAAGGCTCATCAACCGGTGGCTACAGCATGCTGACCGCTATCATTGCTGAGTTCTTCGGTACCTTGGTTCTCATCTGGGGCATCGCAGCCTCTGGCGACGCCAAGAATATGGGCCTCAAGGACAATCTCGGTGCCTTAATCGTGGGCTTCGCAGTTTTGGCTGTTGGTCTCTCACTCGGCGGTCCAAGCGGCTACTCTATTAACCCCGCCCGTGACCTTGGTCCCCGTATCTTAGGTTTACTTGTCGGCACAAAGGGCCTTTTTGACGGTCTCTACTGGCTGATCCCACCGGTCTTAATTCCATTGATCGCTGGCCCAATCGGCTTTATGACCTACGACTGGTTCATTACAAAGAATCTTCCACAAGGCGAGTAAGCATGAAGAAACTTATCAATAATCCAGAGAATGTTGTATTAGAGGAACTCCAAGGTATCGAATTTGCCCATCCTGATCTGGTTAAAGTACATTACGATCCAAATTTCATTGTGCGCGTAGATGCACCGGTGAAGGGTAAAGTTGCCCTCGTCTCTGGTGGCGGCAGCGGTCATGAACCCATGCACGGCGGTTTCGTCGGTATGGGTATGCTGGACGCGGCTTGCCCGGGTGCTGTATTTACAAGCCCGACCCCTGATCAAATGTTAGATGCAACCAAAGCCGTTGACGGCGGTGCTGGCGTGCTGCACATTGTCAAAAACTACACTGGCGATATTATGAACTTCGAAATGGCTGCAGATCTTGCCAAAGCCGAAGGTATTGATGTTGAAGCCGTTGTTGTTGATGATGATGTCGCTGTGAAAGACAGCCTTTATACAGCCGGTCGACGTGGTGTTGGTCTGACGGTACTGATGGAGAAACTTGTAGGTGCAGCGGCAGAAGAAGGACGGTCGCTGAAAGAAGTTGCCGATCTGGCACGAAAAATCAATGGACAGGGTCGCAGCATGGGTATGGCATTAACATCCTGCACGGTTCCACATGCAGGTAAGCCGACCTTCGACCTCCCAGAAGATGAAATGGAAATCGGTATCGGAATTCATGGTGAACCAGGACGCACTCGGATGAAGATTAAACCCGCAGATGAGGTTACCGAGATGCTCCTTAATCCCGTCATCGAAGACTTACCCTTTGAATCGGGTGATGAAGTGCTGTTGTTTGTGAACAGCATGGGCGGAACACCTTTGATTGAGCTCTATATCGTATATCGGAAAGCTGTCGATATGCTCAAAGCCAAGGGCATAAAAGTTGTCCGTAATTTAATTGGCCCCTATATCACAAGTTTAGAGATGGCTGGTGCTTCCATCACAATGTTGAAGATGGATGACGACCTGATCAAACTTTGGGACGCTCCGGTGAAAACCGCCGGTATGCGGTGGGGAGTTTAAGAATATTTATGTAGAAATATAGAGTCTGGATCAAAAATCCAGACTCTATATTAGTGAGGTATAAGTGCCCGTTACAACAAATGGTGTTTTAGAGTGGATTCGTGCTTATGCGCAGGTGATTGAAGAGAATAAGGATTATCTGACAGAACTTGATTCACCCATTGGCGATGCTGATCACGGTGCAAACATGCATAGAGGCTTCCAGGCTGTTTTGGAAAAATTGCCTGACAATGAAGATAAAGATATTGGAAAGATATTTATGGCTGTTGCTATGGCGCTTCTTTCAAAAGTTGGCGGCGCTGGCGGTCCTCTATATTCCACCCTATTCATGCAGATGGGAAAATCGCTTAATTCAAGCACGGAATTCGGCTTAGAAGAATGGTCGAAGGCACTTGACGCAGCTACCGAAGGTGTTGTCCGATTGGGAAAAGCCTCCCCGGGGGACAAGACAATGGTTGACGCGTTAATGCCAGCTGTTCAGGCCTTGAAGGATGCAAGCCAACAGGGACTAACACTTGGAGAGGGATTGATAAATTCGGCAGAAGCAGCAAAAGAAGGCATGATAGCGACAATCCCACTTGTTGCCCGCAAGGGACGCGCAAGCTATCTGGGTGAACGAAGCGCCGGTCATCAAGACCCAGGCGCAACGTCAACCTTTATGCTGCTGGAAACTGCCGCGAAAGTCTGGGCAAATTGCAGTTAGTTTTGTTAATTCAATAGTTACCAAAAGGAGTAAATGATGGCAAAATACGCAGTTGCAATTGATCAAGGTACAACCAGCACACGCTTTATGATCTTTGATCATAAAGGTGCAGTTGTTGGTGTGGACCAAAAAGAGCACGAGCAGATTTATCCAAAACCGGGCTGGGTGGAACATGATCCAATGGAGATCTGGCAAGCCACACAAGCCGTAATCAAAGGTGCCTTGCAGAAACACAAGATTGACATCAAGGACATCGCAGCATGTGGTATCACCAACCAACGTGAGACAACCGTTGTTTGGGAAAAAGCAACCGGCAAACCGATTCATAACGCGATTGTCTGGCAGGACACACGCACCGACCAGATTTGCAATGAACTTGCAAAAGATGGCGGTCAGGATCGCTTCCGTGAGAAAGTCGGACTCCCCCTCGCAACTTATTTCTCAGGTCCAAAAGTAAAATGGATGCTTGATAACGTTGAAGGTGCTCGCGCGAAAGCTGAAAAAGGCGAACTACTCTTCGGCAATATCGACACCTGGGTCATCTGGAATCTGACAGGCGGCACAAAGGGCGGCGTGCATGTTACTGATGTGACCAACGCTTCCCGCACCATGTTGATGAACCTTGAAACCCTGGACTGGGATCCGGATATGTTAGCAGTTATGGATATCCCACGCTCAATGCTACCCGCAATCAAAGCCTCCAGTGAAGTCTATGGTTACGCCAAGAACAGCGGCTTGGATGGCATCCCAGTCGCCGGTGACCTGGGCGACCAGCAGGCAGCCCTCTTCGGTCAGACCTGCTACGCTCCTGGTGAAGCTAAGAACACCTACGGCACAGGCTGCTTCATGTTACTGAACACTGGAACAGAACCTGTTCAATCAAAGAACGGTTTGTTGACCACCCTCGGTTACAAGATCGGCGATCAGCCAGCTGTATACGCACTGGAAGGCTCCATTGCCATCACCGGTGCGTTGGTTCAATGGCTGCGTGACAACTTGAAGATGATTGAAAAATCATCGGATATTGAATTGTTGGCAAAGTCCGTTGACGACGCTGGCGGCATTTACTTCGTGCCCGCCTTCTCTGGCTTATTCGCCCCTTACTGGAAGAGTGATGCCCGAGGCGTTATCGTCGGGCTGACTCGCTACATCAACGCCGGCCATCTCGGTCGTGCCGTGCTCGAAGCCACAGCCTATCAGACCCGCGAGGTGCTGGATGCCATGAATAAAGATTCAGGCGTCGATCTAAAAGCCCTCAAGGTCGATGGCGGTATGGTCTTCAATGAGCTCTTAATGCAATTCCAATCCGACATTCTGGGCGTTCCTGTTATTCGACCGACCGTTGCCGAAACTACAGCTTTGGGTGCAGCCTATGCTGCCGGTCTGGCTGTTGGTTTCTGGGAAGAGGTTGAAGACTTACGTGAGAACTGGGGTGTTGATAAGGAGTGGCATCCCAAGATGGATGAGAAAGAACGCGCTAAGCTCTACAAAGGCTGGAAGAAAGCCGTCACCCGCACATTTGAGTGGGTTGAAGAATAATCGCGAGTTTTTGAGTGAAGAGGGGCGACGATCTTTCGTCGCCCCTTATCTTTTTATTGGGACATCAGCAGTGTTAATTCGGAGATTATTTTGGAGAAAAAGAAAAAGGAAAAGAAACCAGAAATAAAATTTGAGAGAAAACCTTGGATCGAAAAGACAAAAGGGTTTTTATTAATAGGATTTGTTAGCCTGTTCCTGACAATATTGGTTGCCTATCAGATCATTCGTGGTTCTGGTGATTGGGGACAGGGTATTCTCTGGGGTTTGATTTTTGGAGGTAGTGTCTTTTTGGTTTATTTTGGGATGAATGCTTTTCATGCATTAATGAATAGAAATAAAGATAAAGATTCTGATCAGAAATAATTACAAACTGGTCATTAACACTAATTGATAAGTCGCGCCTTTGAAATGATGGCGCTATTTTTAAAGACTAGTCTCGATAATAATTAAATAAGCATTACACAGCTACGTTTTTATTAACAATAGATCAAGCGGTATAATTTTAGGCAAATAATCATACAGGACTTGGAATGGTAAATTTAGTATTAGTTTCTCATAGTAAAAAAATGGCGGATGGTGCCGCCGAAATGGTAAAACAAATGACAGCCTCCGAGTCTGTCAGGATTGTAATTGCAGCAGGCATTGGTGAAAACAATCAGGATTTAGGCACCAGCGCTATGGAAATTATGGAAGCGATTAAATCCGTGTATTCCGAAGACGGGGTTTTGATCTTGATGGATTTGGGCAGTGCTGTACTCAGTACGGAGATGGCACTAGGTTTTCTTTCTGACGAAATGAAAGCCAATATTCGAGTGTGCCCGGCACCATTCGTTGAAGGAGCAATTGCTGCTGCTGTTCAGGCAGGTCTTGGGTCTGATTTATCAGCCGTTTTCGATGATGCAATGCAATCCCTGAAACTCAAGACAGAACAACTCTCTGATTTGATCGAAACGCTTCCTGAACAGGAAGAAACAAATGAACTCATTGAGGATAGCGATAACAACAGACGTGAGATCACCCTGATTATTCCTAATAAACAAGGTTTGCATGCCCGACCGGCTGTTTTATTTGTGAAAACAATCGGCAGGTTTAATGCAAAAGTGATGGTCAGGAACCTCACAGAAAATAAAGGACCTGTTGAAGCCAACAGCTTAATTTCAGTGATGACCCTGGCGGCGCGACAAGGTCATCAAGTGCATATCAGTGCTGTGGGGGAAGAAAAAGATGAAGTGATTGATGCAATTGAAGCGTTATTTGAACGTAATCTTGAAGATGAATAAGGTCGAGAATACGCTACACTGCATCATTGAGTTTCGATGCGCATCAGTTATAGCTTTATAGATTTTTTCAGGGGTGAAAATATTCTTCAATCTCTCTGGTGCTTTAATCCGAAAGCCTAGTACTCCTTTTGTGCTGAAAATTGGAATCCAGGTTTGACGGGCGATTTCTTCCTAATCTAGGTCGTTCTTTTCAAGGACTTTTTTATTCCAATTTTCGTTTTTGTTTTCTATTTCTTGGCAAAATTTATCCAACATCGCAGATTTGGTCGCTGAGATGATTTTCCGAAACCTCTATGAATCCCATCTGCTGAAGGTATTGGATGTGCGGTTGTGTCTCCCCTTTGGTTTCCAGGACTTTCATACCTCGGTTGAGTAGAAGATCTGCGTTATTCTTAAAAACAAACGAACCGGTTATAAAATCACGGTAATCCTCTAAGGCATAATCGAGTAAGACTTCTCCTTTATTATTAATCGGACGCAGGATGATAAGGCCGGAAGGAACAGTGTCTCTTAAAATGAAGATACTCATATTAATTCAAGAGTGAGCTGTGGTTCCAATGGTCATTTCCCTTAACTTAAAAATCATTATACTGATGGGCGTATCCTGTGAGTGAGATTTTTATACGCCAGGATTTGTTTGGTCAGTTCTTGGGGTGAGGGATTTCAGCTTGAATGAGAAGCCCTCCCTCATTTTTATTTTGAATTCTCAGACGTCCACCTAATAAGGCTACCCTCTCATCAATACCCATTAAACCATAATGACCCTCTTTTGTAAATTTTGTGATGGGAACGTCCTCATCCATACCCTCGCCATTATCCTCAATTGAGATCATCAACGCCCTGGGAGAAATCCTTTTTAACGCGATGTGCGCATGATCTGCTGAGGAGTGTTTATGGATATTATTAAGACCTTCTTGAACGATACGGTAGATCGATAATTCGATGGCCTCGGATAGACGGCCTATTTCAGAATCCAGGTCAAGATTGATTTTTACCCCCGATCTTTTTGACCATTCCTGTGCGAAGGATTGAATAGCTGCATTCAATCCCAGGCTGTCAATGGTTGGTGGGCGTAATGTGCCGCAGATATTCCGTAGTTCATCAATCATGCTGCGGATGTTTTCCCTGACGAGGAATAGATCATTCTGTAATTTTTCGGAAGTTGAATGTTGGGTTCCTAATTCTTCTAATTGGTAGTTCGTACTGAGTAGGTCCTGAATGATTTGATCATGAATTTCTCTCGCCAGATGTTTTCTTTCATTTTCAGATTCAGCGATCAGGCGTCTTTGAGCGTTTTGTAAAGCCTGGTTGGTGCTGTCTAACGCTGTGATCTGCTCAGTCATGCGGTCCACAAGCTGGCTGTAAAGCGTGTCTTGATCAATGCGCTCCTGGTCGAGCAACATTTGACTGATCTGCATTTTACTGGCATGATCTCGAGCCTGGTAGTATTTATCCAGAGCCCATATAATGGGAACCAATTGCTGGTAATTTGTCGTACCGACGAGTGAGGCAATAATTTCTTCACGATCAGCCTCCTCAGATTTAAATTCTGCTGCGCAATACCCTTCTCGTAAGACAATAATTCTTTCTGTAACATCTAAAAGATGATCGAGATTGTTACTGAAGAAAATGATGGAAATACCTTCTTGCTGCCATTGTGTAATTAGATTGAGTAGTATCTTCTGATAGGGATAACTGAGGACCTGGGTCGGTTCATCAATGATGATCAAACGCGGAGAACCCGTCATCACCTGAGCAATGGCAATCATCTGACGTTTTTCAAGACTTAGGTTATAGACCTCCTCTCGTAAACTTTTGTAGTCCACTTCAAGTTTATCGAGCAGCTCTTTAGCTTTCTGGTCCATGGCAAACTGGTCGGGAATTTTTAATGTCTTCACCGTCGTATGTTTGGGGATCTCATTACCAAGGAAAATATTGCTGGTGATATCCAGGTTTTCAGCCAGGCGAGGATTTTGGTGGATGACTTCAATGCCCAAAGAGCGAACATTAACTGGCCAGTGAAGAGGCTTTCCACCGTAGAATATCTTGCCCTCGTCCGAACCATAGACGCCTGCCAGGATCATCGCCAGGGTAGATTTACCTGAACCACTTTGGCCGGTGATACCTATAACCTCACCAGGATAAAGGTTCAGGTTGATGCTGCGTAATGCAGAAAGAGCGCCAAACCGTTTACTAAGATTTTCGACTTTCAGTAAAGGTTCCATAATATATTTGTGATTAAGCTGAAATACTTTGAATGGCATCGCCAACGATTTGTCTAATGGTAGCAGAGTCCAATGTTTTTTTGTCGATGAAGGCTATCGCTCCTGCGGCTAATCCCTGGCGGTGAAACTCTTTGTCTGGATAAGCGCTGATAAGGACGATGCGTGAATTCTTGGCTTCTTTTTTCAAGCGTTTTGTGCAGTCAATGCCATTTTGTTCCCCTAAGATGACATCAATGAAGATTAATTGAAATTGGATGACTTTCACGGCTTTAATGGCGTCTTCAATGGATTCGGCTTCATGGATGTTCACCTGAGAAAACATTTTATTGATGATCCGCCGTAGATGATAACGGAAACGCGGATTGTCATCAACGAGTAAAATATCAGAAGGATGGGACACTAGGAATTGAGGACTCATTCGTGTGTCCATTTTTCCTTCGCGGTAGTTGAGGACGTGTGGGTTTCTATTTATGTAGTTAACGGCTTCAAGCCGACTTTGCACATTGAGGCTGCGGTAGATTCTTGTCAAGTGGTTCTCTATTGTTTTAATACTTAATCCAAGCTCATATGCTATTTTTTGGTTATTCCAACCTTTATTCAGCAAAGCCAGGATCTCCCGTTGTCGTGATGTCAGAGCGGATGTATCTTCATTTGGATTTGGAATTTTAACTAATTTATCCACCAGTGAATCAGATATCCAGCGTTTACCTTCAATGATACGTTCTATTGCCAGATTCAGGTCTTGAAGCGGTTGATCCTTCAAGTGATAACCATCTACACCAGCACCTAAAAGACCCTGAACATAAACATCATCATCATAAGCGCTGATGACGAGGATTTTCATTTTTGGATAGGTTTTATGGATTTGATGAATTGCTGTGATCGGTTCGAAATCTGGCATGGTGACATCTATGAGTAAGATGTCAGGTATGAGTTCTTTTAGTGATTGCATGAGGGTTGGGCCGTCCTCAGCCTCACCTTCGACTGTGACGTCAGGGAGTTTTTCAATGACATTACGTATGCCCGCACGAACAACAGCGTGATCATCCGCCAATAACACTCGATATTTTTCCATGATGCATATTATAACATCCTGAATTGTTAATTGAAGAAAACGCGGACTTATTTTTCTTAATAAAAATATTAGGGGATTCCCCCTGATTACCTTAGGGGAAAGTCTTGTCGCTTAATGTTTGTTAATAATATACACTGTAATACACAAACCATTCTTCGGTTTTGTGGTTAGTACGTAATCACTTTGTTTAACCATAAGTTAAAGCAATGAAAGGAGTGCGATTGATAAAAAATTTGTCCTCTGTAACACAACATATAAACCATAAGGAGAGTAGAAAATGAAAAAGAAGTTTTTCGTATTATTGAGTCTTTTGATGGTTATCTCAGTATTACTCGCAGCTTGCGGACCAGCAGCAGAAGGAACAGAAGAAGCTGAAACCGATTTGGCTGTTGGTATTGTACTTCCAACAAAAGACGAACCACGCTGGATTCAGGACCAAGCCCGCTTTGAAGCGAAATTGGATGAAGCCGGTTATGATGTTGAGATTTTGTTCAGCCAGGCTGACCCCTCACAGGAGAAGGCTAACGTTGAAGCGCTGATCAGCAAGGGTGTTGAGGTTATCATACTCTGCCCCCATGACAGTGCAGCCGCAGCCGCCTCCGCAGAAGCGGCCCGAGAAGCTGGCGTGACAGTAATTTCCTACGACCGCCTAATCACGGATACAGACGCTGTGGACTATTATGTAACCTTTGACAGTGTTGCCGTGGGTGAAGCACAGGCGCAATACCTGGTTGACAACGCAGAAGGTGAAGGCAATCCGCTGTATCTGTACGCTGGTGCCGCCACTGACAATAATGCTTTCCTGTTCTTTGAAGGTGCCTGGAATGTGCTGCAGCCCAAGATCGCTGACGGCACGTTCTATATCGTTAACTCGTCCGAGGCAATCGCCTTGCAGGATAAGGCTGAGCTGACCCGAGATGAGATGGGCACGATCATCAGCCAGATCACCACGAACTGGGACTTTGATGATGCCAAGAGCTTAGCTGAGGCGAACCTGACCGCCGCATC
>Ga0307427_1001941_pt1 | contig 10143 bp, 10 predicted proteins | sample SalMarWE160190MG_FD_202162 | JGI IMG/M metagenome (GOLD analysis project Ga0307427, IMG submission 202162) | Salt marsh sediment microbial communities from the Plum Island Ecosystem LTER, Massachusetts, United States - WE1603-190 | ecosystem: Environmental > Aquatic > Marine > Intertidal zone >... | reverse complement strand
TGGATTAACTATACTTCTTGTAGAACAAAATGCAGAGGCTACCCTTGATGCATCAAATTATGTCTACATAATGCATGAGGGTCAAATTAAATCCGAAGGAACGGCTGAAAAGATAAAGGGGTCTTCAGAAATACGGGAGGCCTATCTGGGAATTTAGTAATTTCCTATTCGTTTCTACCGCCTACCCACTAACTGCTCATATCCCTCTTGAATTTCTTTAAACCTCTTTTACGCTAATGTCTTCAATTCATCACCTAAATGATTTACCTTGTCCGGATGGTACCGTGCAGCCAACTTCTTGTAGGCGCTTTTAATTTCATCTCTTCCCCCCTCCCCTTCCCGATATCTTGCCTTTTTATAGTTCGCCCTAACTCCGGCTGGCCTGTAGTAAATAAAAGTGATACCAATCGCATTTTCAAAAGGATTTAAATAGAGACCTACAGTATGTGGAATAGGGCAAGATATTAAAGTGGTCGCAGACAAATTTATCTTTGTAGATCAAATACCTCGAACAAGCGTTGGCAAATTTGACAAAAAGGCGATACGAGCAACGTATGGGCATGTGTTGGAGGGAAAAGTGTAGGAGAAGATTTATCTTTATTGCAATGCATTTACCAGATCTTTCCGTGGCAATCGTAATCCCAACAAACCCTTCCACTCCTCTTTCCAAATAAATTTCTGTGTAAGAAACACTGTTACAAAAAGCGCTGTGCCTATGAAATCAGTATAAAGAGAAGGAAGGAGGAGCAAGAATGTAGCAGCACCCATAAAGATCCACTCAATGACATTAGTGCGGTGAAAGAGATAGGCCTCCAAAAAGCAGGTGAAGGCAATAAGCCCAAGGGTGGAAAAAACTATGGCCCTGACAACCTCCCAGAAAGGGCCATTCAAGAGAAGAGGCTGATAGGCCATGATGATAGGGATAATATAGAGACCCTTTGCAATCTTCCATGAAGAAAAGGCACATCTCATGGGATTTGCCCCTGCAATCCCTGCACCTGCAAAAGATGCTAAGGCCACGGGTGGTGTGACATTGGCATCCTGACTATACCAGAAGACTATCATGTGGGCAGTTATAAGTGCTACTCCCATCTCGATCAGGGCTGGCCCAGCCAAGATAACAAGAACAATATACGATGCTGTAACAGGCAATCCCATGCCCAACACGAGAGAGGCAAGGCCGATAAGCACGATAGCAATCAGAGGGACGCCACCAGAGATTGAGACAACCATGCTCGAAAACTTAAGCCCCATACCAGTAAGGCTTACCATGCCGACTATGATACCGGCTGCAGCACAGGCTACGGACACTATGATAGCATTTCTTCCTCCCAATGCTAAGGCTTCTATGGTATCTCGAAGACTCAATCTTGAACGCTTTCTAATCATGGCTGCTAAAAAAGTGGCTACAACAGCAATAAAACCGGCCATCATAGGGCTGAAATTTCTCACAAGGACATAGATCAATATCCCCAGAGGAATAAGAAAATGGAGGCCGTTTTTTATCGTTTCACCAATCCGGGGAAGTTGATCGCCAGATAGCCCAAAAAAACCCATCTTCTTTGCCTCAAAATGGACAAAAAACAGCACAGTCACGTAATACATTATAGCCGGGATAAGGGCCACCTTAATGATATACAGATAAGATGTATTGGTGAATTCTGCCATGAGAAATGCCCCAGCCCCCATAATCGGAGGCATGAGCTGGCCGCCTGTAGATGCGGCTGCCTCAACCGCGCCTGCGATATGGGGCTTATATCCCAGCTTCTTCATCATAGGGATAGTAAAGGAGCCGGTAGTAACCACATTTCCAATGGCGCTGCCGGAAACAGATCCCATAAATCCACTTGCCAATACTGCTGTCTTGGCTGGACCCCCAGTCATGCGCCCTGTCAGGGCATAGGCCATGTTTATGAAAAAGTCTCCACCGCCTGTTTTCTGCAAAAAAGAGCCAAAGAGCACAAAGATAAAGACAAATGTTGCGGCAACACCCAGAGGGAGTCCATAAATACCTTCTGTAGTAAGATATAAAAGTGTAGAAATGCGCTCAATGCTATAGCCTTTATGCGAAAAAAACTCCGGCATATAGGGGCCAAAGTAGGCATATACAATAAAGGTTAAACAAATAATGACCATGACCAAACCAATTGTTCGGCGACAGGCCTCTATCACTAAAAAGGTGGCCACCAATCCAAAAACAACATCTATTTTTGTCCAATCTCCCTGACGTTCAATAATCTCACCATAATTAAAGACGATGTAGGCAGTAACAAGAAAGACCAGGCCAATCAAGAGCAAATCAATATAGAAATAGATATCCTGTTTTTGTCTGGACGCCTTTTTTGTTGCAGGGAATAAAAGAAAGGCAAGGGTCAAGATAAGGGATATATGGATACACCTCTGATATATCGCTGAGAAGGGTTGGATTCCGGCAGAATAAAGCTGGAAAAGAGAGAGGATAACCGCTACCGTAGTAAATACAAAGGCAAAAAAACCAACCAGATTCCTGGTCTTACTCGTTTTAATTTCTTTTTCTGATCTTCTCTCTTGATCCTGCATTTTTTATTTTCCCACCTGCTTTATATAGATGCGAACCCTCATTCCTGGAATCATCCTGCTTAAATGTATTTCTTGGCCCTTGATGAGGATGGTATGATCAACTGATGGTGCTCCTGTTCTTAGATAAAATTCCCCGATCGCAATGTTCATATCCTTAATAAAGATCCATCCATTTTGTTCGACTATTCTCCCTCGGCCAGGCCAGTGGCCCATTCCTGCTCCGAACATCTTGAAATAGGTCTCTTTAATAATAATCCCTTTTTTCTCATCTGCATAAAAAACCTCATATACCGGTGAGATATCAACGGAGTGAATATACCTTATAGTAAAGCCTTCTCCGGGTTCTATTGGTATAGATATCAGCTCTTTGCCATTCCCTTTTTCAATTATTAAGAAAAGAGGGTATATGGCCTTTGCTGTAACTGGGGAAAAAAGAAGATACGATATAAGGGCAATGGGCAATACTGTTTTCAGGCACCTTGGCATATGGTTTCCGCTCTGCAAAATCCAGAGGCCGTCATTAAAAATGACGGCCTCTTATAGGATATTATCTCATTATTTTTTTGGTAACAATCGGTTAGGAATTGTCAATCCCACCTCCTTATAATATTTGATTGCACCTGGATGAAGTGGGATAACCGAATGCTTAATAGCATTTTGAGGTGTAGTGTATTTTGCAAAGGGGTGGATCATTTTCAGGTAGTCTGTATGCTCAAACACTGCTTTAACAAGTTTATACACCAATTCTTCATCCAGCGAGGCTGTACATGCTACTGTATTCCACACCGATGGATTAGCAACTGGTTTGTCTTGCCCCTTATAGGTGCCTGCTGACATTTCAAAGGGAGAGTAAAAGGGGAATTTTTTACAAATCTTAGCTATGTCTTCTTTAGAAAACGGTATAATATAGATATCCCTTGTAATGGACAAATCCATTACTGAAGAGGTAGGTGCTGCTACATCCCATATGCCTACATCGATTGTTCCGTCTTTAAGGGCATTTGCATTTTCGGTAAATGAAAGTCGAAATACCTTAAAACTTGAATAAGATATTCCCAAGGCCTCTTGCAAGACCAGGTTAGTTTTAAACTCTGTTCCGCTTCCAGGTGCACCCACAGAAACTTTATGACCCTTTATATCATAGATAGTCTTGATTCCTTTTCCTTTCAATGCAACCACATGGTAGTGGTGAGGATACATCTGAAACATTGCTAATATTTTTTGGGGTTTTCCTTTAAACTTACCGATTCCATTATAGCCCTGATACACGACATCATTCATAGCCTCAGCAATAACAGTTTCACCCCTATGGGCCAGCTTTACATTTTCAACAGAGGCACCTGTTACCTCTGCAACCGCCTTCACACCTTTTACGTATCTGGTAAAAATCTCTGCCAGGCCTCCGCCATAAGGATAGTAAACTCCTCCTGTGCCGCCAGTACTAATTGAAATATATCTCGTTTTTGCCTGAGCTGAGGTTCCGACCAGCAAAAAGGTGAAGAAAAAGATCAAAATTGGTAGAATGATTGTTTTGGTATTTTTCATGTTATATCTCCTTTTACTTTATAGTTATTAACCAATTGATATAGTTTTAATAACTACTTCCAGTTTTTTCGGCAATTGGGTCGCCTTTATTACAGGACAAGTAACCACCTTTTCCTGACCAGGTTTAAGAACCGGTGGTTTCCCTTTCCGTGGGACTAGATGGCCAACAGCCTTTCCTTCTTCAAGAAGAAAGATTTGGATTCTGAAGCGCTGTGCTTTGTCTGAAATGTTCTTTACCCCCACCTTAAATATAACTGCCGGTTTTTTCTTAAATTTTGCCACAGTGCATGAAAATGAAGTAATATCAGCCTGGGGAACTACATTCCATGTAATATTTGCTGGACAAGTTACTTGACCCTTAGGAACATATTTTGTTCCTGCACACCCTGTTGCTATCAAAAGAGCCAATGCCCCAAATAAAAGAATTACAATCCTGCTTTTCTTTCTCATTTGATTTCTCCTTTCTGCTATATTTTTTACAGTTATTAATTAAAAAGCTCACCTCCTTCACCTTAACATTGATAACACAAAAAATGTGTATAAGTTATTAAAAAATAATAATAACTTTTAAAGAATATTGAGCTTTTGTCAAGGTATTTTTGTTTATTTTATGTTGAGTAAGATAGGCTATGCATTAACTGCCCTTACGGAGGATGAGGATGCCGCCCTGGATGCAGCAGACTATGTCCACATCATGCATGAAGGCATGATCAAAGCAGAAGGAAGCCCCGAAGAGATAAAGAGTTCTTCTGATATTAGAGAGGCCTATCTTGGGATTTAGCTTTGACTCTCCATGTTTCCCTATTTTGCCGTTAACTTCTGATATGCTTCCTGAATATCCTTAAACTTCTTTTCCGCTAATTGTTTGAATTCCTCTCCCAGATGATCGACCTTGTCAGGATGGTATTTGTTAGCCAATTTTCTATAGGCATTCTTTATCTCACTTGCTGAGGCATGCCTATTCACTCCCAATATATCGTATGGGTCACGACTTGAAAACCTTTCATCTTTTTGGGCATCTTTTTGGTTTTCATTGTAAGTTTTATTCTGGCTCCCCTGCCCTCCTTGGCGATAGGTACTCTCATATTTTGCCTTAGCCTTTGCAGGACGATAATAAAAGTGATACCAGTAAAGGGCTCCCAATATTATCAAATCATCAATCCATCCTAAGCCTGCAAAAAAATCAGGCAGCAGATCATATGGGGAAATAATATAAAGTATTAAAATTACATAGATAAGGTATTTCATTATCTAAAAATTCTTATTTAAAAATTTATCCTGGTGCCAACACTATTGAGAACGAAGGATGAAGGGAACTCCTCTGAAAATTTCTTAATTGCCTCCCATCCTGTACAATGCATCGGGACGATAACCGCGGGATTAATTTTCTTAAACTCAATAATTGTCTTTTCTATTATTGGCTCAAAAATGGGTCCTGACAGATGAAAACCACCCAAAACAGCATGAATGTTATCAATGCCTGTTATCTTTCTGGCATAAAAAACAGTATTGATAATACCGGCATGACCGCATCCAGAGATTATCACTAACCCCTTATCTTTTACCTTTATTACAAGGGACTGATCATCGAGTATTAAATCTGGTTCAACCTTGCCATTCCTCTCCATAGAGGCATTAGGTAATCCCTTTTCAAACTCTGTTAGCCTTTCAACCTCTCCTGTTATTGCTATCATATTATCTGTCAGTAAAGATGGGGATTTCTCTTCAACTATCTTAAGGTCAGTATTTTTTTTTATATCCTCTCTTATAAGGGTTTGGGGGAATATAAGTTTTCTTCCATCGTCGAGTCCAAAGAAACGGGGAGAAATAAAGGCATCAGGATGAAGTATCAAGGGAATAGATTTCCCCAGACTCTTACCTATAGGGTAAAGTGCACCAGTATGATCCATGTGACCATGGCTGAGGACAATGGCCTCTATTTGTCGTGGATCCACTCCCAAAATCTCCATGTTATGGGGTACACCAATCTTAGTATATCCACAATCAAAAAGAATACAGTGAGATTTCTCATCTCTTTTTACTGTAATCATGAGAGAGAGACCATGCTCGGCCAAGAGAGCATCATCGGGTATATTTCCTTTTATTGCGAGTGGAGGTCGCGTAACCCCAGGGGAATTTCTCAGAAGAACATCGGTGTAGTTATCCATAAGGGTAGTAACCTCAAGACTATCAACCTCTTTCAATTCATTTTCTATGTCAGATGCCATTTTTTCTTCTCCTTTCGTAAAGATTAATATTATTAAAGTATACTACGAAAATTATTTTTATCACGCCTTTTCTGCTCCTTTTAAGTAATTATTATTATGCTGGCATGTCATCCTGGATGCAGCAAATCCTGAACCCCGCCTGCCGTCTGGCGGGTATGTGTGAAACCTGAACCTGGCAACCTGAGTAGGTTCAAATCCCCCTTTACTCTTCTTTCCAAGAAAATGGATTGTCTTTGCTAAAATCAGGGATTAAATGTTCCTTGGAAGTAGAGGGGTCTGTTTGCATATAGACATTTTCAAAACCCAATTCCTCTGCCTTAGCTAAAACCACATCATATTCATCTTTTGAAATTTCCCTATTTATTTCATCTGGAAGATTATTGCATGGATGAAACTGGCTCATTAGACTTAAATAAACTGTGGTAGAAATATTAGCTGCAATCCATTCCAATATTGTGCATGATTCTTCCATATGCCCCGGTAAAATCAAGTGTCTGATAATGAGGCCTTTTTTTGCATTTCCCTCGTTGTCAGTTTTTAGATTTCCTACCTGTCTGTACATCTCTTTTATGGCCTCCATAGCCCTTTTAGGGTAGTCAGGGGCGTTAGAAAATCTAAGCGCTGAATCTTCCCTGATATATTTAAAATCAGGCAAATAAATATCAATAATCCCATCAAGTTTTGAAATAGTTTCATATGAATCATAAGCGCCTGTATTATAAACAATAGGGATATTTAGCCCGAGAGCAAAAGCACTCTTCAAGGCCTCCAGAATGGGTAGAATAACATGTGAGGGGGTAACTAAATTTATATTTAATGCCTTTTTTTCTTGCAAATCCAGAAAAATGGAGGCTAACTTATCAGATGAAACATCAGGTCCATGGACCTGCCAGCTAATCTGGTAATTCTGGCAATAAATGCATTTCAGATTGCAACCAGCGAAAAACACAGCCCCTGATCCAGAAAAAGAAGATTCGGTTTGTAGATTTTTTGTATAATCATAATAGCCGCTCAGACATGGTTCTTCTCCGAAATGAAGGCAATAGTGAGCCACAAGAGCACTATTATCAACCCCGCAGAAACCGATTTCGCCTTGATCTCTATTGACATGGCACATTCTCGGGCATAAATGGCAATCAGATCTGTTGTCAGAAAGCGAGTCTATGGCATTTTTAATAACGGTTATTTTTTGTACCGTTTTTTGCATTGACAGAAATAAATTGTTTTTGTAATGTCACTTGAATTTAGCAACACCTTTCTTGTTTCAAAGGCTTTACAATAAAAAGCCTTCAATCTCAAACGAAATTTCAAAAAAATGTAGGCTTTTGTTTTTTGAAGGACAAATAAATGAAAATCAAATTTTGGGGTACCAGAGGATCTACACCGGTACCAGGTAAAGATACCATTATCTACGGGGGAAATACAACCTGTCTGGAGATGGATCTTATGAGTGGAAAAAAGATAATAATAGATGCTGGTACAGGAATTCGATCTCTTGGCAATGAATTGGAATCTTACAAAGAAAATATAGATATATATCTTCTTATTACCCATATCCACTGGGATCATATTCTTGGTTTCCCTTTTTTTTCGCCAATATATCAACCCTCAACCAAAATCCAGGTTGATGGATACAATTTATGCATGAAAGGTCTTAGATACAGTTTTGACAATAAAATGGGAGATGGCTTTTGGCCAATCAGGTTTGAAGAACTCAGCGCAGACATACAATTTATTGACAAATTGAAGAATGGCTACCTTGAAATTGATGGCGCTATCATAGATACTGTTCCTTTACGTCACCCCCAAGGAGGATTAGGATTTCGGTTTCGGGAGGAGGGGAAAACCTTTGTGTTTTTGACTGATAATGAGCTTGATGTTGCTGACAAATCATTCAGTGATTATATCACCTTTTGTAAAGAAGCAGATATCCTTATCCATGATAGCCATTACACACCTGAGGAAATAACGAAACATAGGGGGTGGGGTCATTCAGATTATCAATCAGCAATTGATCTTGCTCTGAAGGCTAATGTGAAAAAACTTGTCCTTTTTCACCATGCACCAGAAAGAAAAGATAGCGATATGATTAAATTAACGATTCTCTGTCAGGACTTAATTAAGGAAAAAAATGCAGATTTGGAGATAGAGGCAGCTAAAGAAAATTCTGTGCTTGTGCTTTAAAAGATAATAACTTGGGTTTATTGCGTTTGTTGTGTTTATTGAGTTTGTTGTATTTATTTTAGGCATTTAAAATTGTTAATCAGATATTGTCTATTGAGGATTTTCTTCACTTTAAACCCTGGCCCAGTCTTGACCTATAGGCTTAACAAGCCGATTCGAGGACGTACTGGCTTATAGACTTAGTATGCTGATTAGAGCACATAGTGCCAAGGCGGGCTTTAGGCACTTTAAACTTTAAGTATTTTAGGCACTTCTCGATTTAGACATCATACTTGATAGACCGGATAGCAATTCCAAGATCCTCTCTGCCTTATCTGGATCTATTGTCCCTACACCGCAGGCGGGCGTAATAATTGACCTTTCAGCCACTATATTTCTATCGATGCCCCACTCATAAAATTTATTAAGTCCTTTTTCTAACTGCATTTTCAAACCATCAAGTGTTTCCTCACCAGTAAAGGAAGTGGTAGGGACTACTCCCCATGCAACTGTACCACCATTTTCAAGAAATTTTAGAATTTCCTCTCTATAGAGTAAAAAATAATCCATATAATCAAATGCATCAAAATTTACTATATCAACACCTGTTTCAATTATCATTGACCAATCTGTATTTCCACAGCAATGGATTCCAACTAATACATCACTTCGTGATCTTAGATACACGATAACCTCTTGTAAAAGCCTAATAACCTCTTCTCTTTGGATAGGCGTAAAGGCTGAGCCAAAACCGGAAAGGTATGGTTCATCTATAAAAATTATAACCCGCTTATCTGATAACGACATCTTGTTAACGATCCATAGAGCCTTAATTGCTAATCCCTTTACTATCGTGTCCATAATTTCGTTATTGTAAAGGGCAGATTTTCCTTTTGCATCTATCAGGCTTCCCGCAAAAGTAATGGGACCTACTATTTGACCTTTGATAAAAGGCCCATAACTCTGTGGGGTTTTTTCAATCAATTCTAAAAGTTTATACAAACCAGCTGCATATTCATGACTGACAGCAAAATAATCTGTATCCTCGGCCATAAAATGTTCATAAAAAGAGATAAGTTCATTATCCTGTGTAACTGCAGGATTGATGTACAGGGAGTTTTTCTTTAGATCCATTTCAATTCGTGGAAACCCTTGACTCGCCTGGATAGTCATATCTTCAAAAGGGCTCCGTTTAACGAACTGAGGCCAAAAAGGTATGTCCGGAAAAAACTTAAGGATGTGCTGGCAGGTTGTATCTACATCCAAGAAAGGTACGCTGCCTACACCTGTAGCCATAAAATTGAAGGCAAAGCTTTTTTTCAATTGACTCCCTGCCCTACCCTCTCAATGTACTCTTTTGAGCGTGTGTCGATCCTCACTGTGTCTCCGATATTGACGAAAAGTGGCACCTGGATAACGCCTCCTGATTCAAGGGTGGCGGGTTTACCCCCTCCTGTTACTGTATTCCCCTTAATTCCTGGCTCAGTTTGTGCAACCCCCAAATCAACAAAATTGGGGAGTTCAACATCCATTATCCTGTCGTTATATATAAGCACCTTGACATTTGTGTTTTCTTTTAAAAAAAGTCTATTCTCTTTTAACTGTTCAGCTGATAAAAAAATCTGTTCAAAGTTTTCGGTATCCATAA
>Ga0307427_1001940_pt1 | contig 10155 bp, 9 predicted proteins | sample SalMarWE160190MG_FD_202162 | JGI IMG/M metagenome (GOLD analysis project Ga0307427, IMG submission 202162) | Salt marsh sediment microbial communities from the Plum Island Ecosystem LTER, Massachusetts, United States - WE1603-190 | ecosystem: Environmental > Aquatic > Marine > Intertidal zone >... | reverse complement strand
TCTTTTCTTTAAGGTAAAGACATGCTTCAGGGTCTACATAAGTGACAAGGGGAATTGCTTGATCGAAGTATATATGGATAGCTTTATTCGAAGATAAGTCTTGATTATATGGATCAGGTACCGTGACGGGGCAGTATTCCACACAGGTAGCGCAACCCGTGCATATGTCCTCTTTAATGTATCTGGGCTTTTTGATCAGGGTTACCTTAAAATCTCCCGCTTCCCCTTCCATACTGTCAACTTCAGTATAGGTCAGGACCTCTATATTGGGATGCCGGCCGACCTCGACCAGTTTAGGCGCAAGTATTCACGTGGAGCATTCATTGGTGGGAAAGGTCTTGTCAAGCTGGGCCATATGGCCGCCAATGGAAGGTGATTTCTCAACAAGGTAAACCTTAAAACCAGCGCTGGCAAGATCAAGAGAGGCTTGAACACCGCTGATGCCTCCACCAACAACCATCACATCTCCAAAATTGCTGTCTGCGGGAATTTTAAAAGGTTGTCCTCCAACAGGTTCTTTTTCCACTTCTCTATGTCCTTATCAGATTTTTTTGTGCCTGTAGTGTCTGGGTCGGCCGGGTTAGCCGTACTTACTCTAAATAACTTCCTGTATTATCTCCGTGATGTCCTTAATCTCTGGGATGTCCTTAATCTCTGTGGCTTCACTGTCCTCCAGGGTTAACCTGCTATCCTCAAAATTGGTGATGCAATATGGACAGGCAGTAACCAGAACCTCAGCCCCGACACCGACAGCTTGTTCTACTCTAAGGTCGGAAAATCTTTCACCTTTTGGAGTTTCCATCCAAATCCTGCCTCCTCCCCCTCCGCAACAAAGGCTATTTTCCCGCGAATCAGGCATCTCATCCAGCTCTAAACCAGGTATCTTTTTTAAGACCTCTCGGGGCTCGTCATATATGCCATTATGTCTACCCAGGTAACACGGGTCATGATAGGTAATTTTCTTTTCAAGCTCCTTGTTAAGCTCAAGCCTTCCCGCATCAATAAGCTCGAATAAATATTGGGTGATATGAACCACCTCAAAGTCCACCATAAATTCGGGATACTCGTTTTTGAAGGTATTGTAACAGTGAGGGGAAGAAACAAGGATTTTCTTCACCCCATTATCGATAAAAGTTTTGATGTTTTCCCTGGCTAAGCGTTTGAATAATTCCTCATCGCCCGTCTTGCGAATGCTTTCTCCACAACAATTTTCCTTGGCGCCCAGTATCCCGAAATCTACTCCTGCCACGTTGAGAATATTGGCTGTGGCTCTCGCTACCTTTTTTAATCTCGGGTCATAGCTGGGGTAGCAACCGGGGAAATATAAAATTTCCATCCCCTCTATGAACGTTTTTACAGAAAGACCTTCTGCCCAATCTGCCCTATTTTTTCGCTTTTCACCAATGGGGTTACCTTCAGCAGTGAGGCTTGCACTCACGGTACGGATAGGCTTGACAGAAGTAGGAAAGACCCCATATTCCGTAGCAATCCTGCGTAAGGATACCCCGGATTCTATTATTTTCACTCCTCTGGGGCACTGCTGAGGGCATCTTCCGCAGGTAGTACAACGCCATATATCTTCACTTTCTATCTCAGTCAATCCGAACGTAGCCTGTCGTATGATCTTGCGCATGCTAAAGGTTGTAACCCTATTCCACGGACAAACAGTATCGCATAATCCGCATTGATAGCATAATTTGAAGGCTTCTCCACCGTTAGCTTTTATGACATCTATGATCTCTTTGAAGTCGGCTACAGTCTCCACTGTCTTTTCTAATCCTCTTGTTTCTTAATAATTTAGCCCTTCTTTGACAGTGACATTCGGGCAACGGCATCCATTATCTTTTCCAATCCATATGTGTTTGCCAATGATTCCAATCCTATCTCCAAGTCCTCCATTTTCTCTTCTTCTTCAACTTCCTCTTCCCTTTCTTCGTAAGTCAGGGCATCAGCTAAGCACCACTGAACACACATGGGCTCTTCTAAAGGCGGATCGTCTTCACACATATCGCATTTTAGAGGGAGACCGGAATCGGGTTCTTTGAAAAGATCCCTGGATGGGCAGGAAGCCCTGCAGAAGGCACACTCGTCGTATTCCTTTCCGTCAATCGTGTATTTGTCTCTGCCCATACATTCGGCTGGAGTATACTCACCCGCTAATACAGGAACATATATGTCTCTTAGTGGATCACGAATCACCCGAATACGAGACCTTTCCGGATTATTGCTGCTATATTTTGGCGTAGCGTGAAAGGCGGAGCAGGCTAGCTCACATGCACGGCAACCATTGCATTTATCAACATCAACTTTTATTGTTTTAACTATTTTCTTTTTTTTCTCACCCATGACGGTTACCACCTCTTCCCTCTATTTCTTCTCTGTTTCCGCCGAAGTCTCTTTGGAAGGAGCGTCTTCATTATCCGTCAAGATCCCCCTCTGCAGGAAGTCTTCGCTAACGTAATCCAAATCCAATTCTTGCAAACTCTCTTTCGTGGGAATACCCTGGTTATTCCAGCCCTTAAATTTATAATACTCATCTAAGAGCTTAGCTTCAAGCTCGGGAAATCTTTTCTTCCAATGGTCCTCAGGAGGCTTCTCATCACTTCTCCTCATGCCTCTTCTGACATTGACGGCTCTAATTAAAGTTCGGTCCCTCTTGGCTGCTTGCGATAGTCCGGCTTCATCAATATCTATCCCGGCACCTGATGAGATAAATTTTGGGTAATTGTGTATATGATACGGAGGCTTCAGGGGAAATGATGACAAACCGGAGCACACCCCGAGGGCGTCGTCAATGTAGTGCATCTTCTCTTGCCAGTCAACAATTTCACAGCTTGCTTCAATGGTTGGGTAATATGGATTTGATTTTTCTCCGCGTGGATCCCAGTCCAAAAAATATTGCTTAAACTTTTCATCAGGAACCTGGATCCAATCCTTTACAAACTCTTCCCTCTGCTCTCTTTTAGGAAAAGGCGCCTGGGGGAACTGCCCTTCAATTTGGGTAATGTTTATCTTCTCGCCAGTAGAATACATAAGGAAATAAATGGGATTCAGCATGCCTAACTTGAGAGGCAGCTGCTCATGTTTCTTAATGTTATTATGAGCATATTCTTCCGCGCCCTTACCAATCTGCTGGGCCGCCCAATAAGTGCCATTGGCCAAAATATCTCCAATCCCTTCTCGCCGAACAATTCTGTCAAGTAACCAGAAAAATCTCCCCTCGGTATCGGAGGGCATTCCTACCACGTCCTGGTCAGTTAAAATGCCGGCTTCATAAAGCTCAAGAGCGAAGGCCATAGTTTGCGGGGCTGTGAATGCGTCCACTCCATACTCTGTAGCACGCTGAGCGATTTTAAAACCAAAATCCAGGTCTGAATAGGCCGCCATTGTATAGGTAAGTTTCGAGTAGCATTTCATCATATATGTTGAAATTCCAGGGACGGAAATTGTTGCCCCGCATTTCATCGGACAGTTATAGCAACTTATTAACCGCTCCCGCACACTTTCTTGAGTCTCCCTCCACTTCTGTTCGACTTCCTTGGTCCAAAAATCTTTTCTCCGGGTGCGAGCATTTCCCCAGGCAAAATTGGTGGTGTGCCACTGCTCATCAAATATTGCCATCTCTTGTGGTGACCCAATCCCGGCTATAATGGGCGGCACCCCCTCAATTGGATTTTCTGCTCGGACTTGTATATTTTTTAGCACCTCGTTGCAAAACTCCATCAATTCAGCCGGTCGGGCAACATTGATGTCCTTGGTTCCACGAACAGCTATCGCCTTTAACCCTTTGTCTCCCATAACGGCGCCTATTCCGCCTCGGCTGGCGCTGGACCTGCCTTGTTCTATAGAGGCAAAATAGACCCTGTTTTCACCGGCCAGGCCAATAGCAGCCACTTGGGCTTTCGGCTCCTTCAACTCCTGTAGAATAAGTTCTGCAGTTTCACCAGCGCCTTTACCATGCAAATGAGAGGCATCGCGTATTTCTACTTTGTCATTGTTTATCCACAAATAAACCAGCTTGGGAGACTTGCCGCGAATGATCACTTTGTCATAACCGGCATACTTCAATTCTGGCGCCCAAAATCCCCCCATCATTGAATATGCCATTAACAAAGTCTGAGGAGAAATGGTGGAAACAATGGTGCGATTAGCACCAGTAGCAGGTGTGCCGCATAAAAGACCGGTGCCGAATATGAGTAGATTATCAGGAGAAAAGGGTTCAACTTCAGGGGGAACCCTATCCCACAATATCTTGGCGTTCGTACCTAGACCCCCCAGATAAAGTTCGGTTTCTCTTGGGTCAGTTGCAACCCTCTCAATGTTTCCTCGGGATAGATCAATTTCTAAATTAAACCCTGTCTCTGCGTACCTCATTTTTTTCCCTTTCTAAATTACCTGAATCCATGGCCTGCTTTTTGATAAATCATGAGTTTCAGGCACTTAACTCAAAACGGCCTTCACCAGTCGGGTGAAGGTCGAAATTGCTTAAGTTGCTGAACTTATTTTTCTATAATTCCGATTCAGTTATCTTGTTTATCTTTTCTTGTTTACTAATAACCTGTTTCTTTCCTTCAAAGAGATGCTCAATCGATTACTTTCTTTAAGTTAATAAAGTTACATCTATCAAATCCGAGTGACTTAAAAAAGGACAAGAGGTCAACTGAGTCCCACTTAACGGATGTAAAAACATTTTTGATATTCATTTTCGTCAGTTCATCAAACACCTTTTTGGCCATCTTTTTTCCGATTCCACTTCCCATATATTTTGGCTTAACACCAAAAAGCCCAATCCATGCACTTTTTTCCAGACCAAACCCACCATGGAGTATATAGGTAATGATAAATCCCACCACCTTGCCATCAAGATCTGCCACAACGTTGACACTGCTGTCTTTCTTTACCTCTTCTTGAACAACTTTATAATAATCGATTGTGCTCGGTTCCTTTGTAATTGATTCCTGAATTCGAGAAATATCTTCTGAATCACCTATCTTCAAGTTTCTTATGATAAGGTTTTGCAATATAGGAAACTCCTTATGTTAACGTTAAGTGATTAATTGGTTCTGATTATTTTGACATGTTTTCCGACCCAATCAGGAGGAAGATATACTCGGCCACTATTACCGCTGAGTTTAACCTCTTTCTCAAGCATTTCCTCACCAAAAATCTCAAATTTCACCTTCTTTGAGTCTTCTTCCATGCCAATGATGTTTTTTTTGTTTTTATTCATGTCGTATTTCTCAATAGTTCAATGTAAAGAGCCGCTGTATACTCACGTAACCAATCATAGTTAAAAAATAAACTTGCATTCCTATTACCATAATGTGATTACAATTTAGCTATAATGTAACTATGTTTTTACGTTGTCAACAAAAAAATAATTTCAAAATAATTTCAGACAATATTTTCTTTTTTACCTTTACGAAGCCATTTTGACTTGACTTAAATTAGAAGAAAAGAATATATAAAAGCACCTATAATCAATAAATATTTTGTTTAACCAGCTAACATTAACAAAGGAGAAACGTAGATGAGAGATGTAGTAATTGTTGGAGGCATGAGAACACCTGTTGGTTCTTTTGGAGGATCACTCAAGAGCACGTCAGTGGTTACCTTAGGTTCCTTGATCTTAAAGGAAACCTTAAAAAGACTTGGGCTGAGGCCCTTCGCTTCTGAAGAACTCAAGGGTTTTGAGCCAGATGCCCTTCATGGTTTGGGCATGATTGAATTAGAAAAAAAAGCCTATGATTATTCTGATTCTCTTCAACCCATAGAAATTGATGAGGTAATCATGGGTAATGTAATAGGGGCAGGTCAAGGACAAAATGTTGCCAGACAGGCAACAGTACATGCCGGCATTCCCAAGGAGGTAAATTCTTTCACTATCAATAAGGTCTGTGCCTCAGGTATGAAGGCCTTGTCCCTCGCCGCTCTTGCTATACGGGAGGGCGAGAAAAATACTATTCTTGCGGGTGGCATGGAAAATATGAGCATGGCACCCTATGGTTTAAACTCTGCACGATGGGGCATCAGAATGAACAATGCCGATATGGTTGATTTGATGATCTTTGATGGTCTTTGGGAAATCTTTTATGGGTATCACATGGGTATAACTGCTGAAAACATTGCTGAAAAATATGATATTTCTCGAAGTGAACAGGATGAACTTGGTGCATTAAGTCATGCGCGGGCGCGAAAGGCGATAACTGAAGGCATCTTCAAACAGGAAATTACCCCTGTGAGTATTCCACAGAGAAAAGGTGAACCAATTATCTTTGACACTGATGAAAGGCCAATGGACACAAATGTGGAAAAGATGGCAAAACTGCGACCCGCATTTAAAAAAGATGGCACTGTTACCGCAGGTAATGCCTCTGGTATTAATGATGCATCTGCTGCGCTTCTTTTAATGTCAGCTGAAAAGGCAAAAGAGTTGGGCCTGAAACCCATAGTCAAAATTAAGGCATATGCATCAGGGGCTATAGACCCCGCTTTTATGGGACTTGGCCCTATTCCTGCTGTGAGAAAGGTTCTAAAAGCTACTGGATTAGAGATAAGCGATTTTGGTGAAATTGAGCTCAACGAGGCCTTTGCCTCTCAGGCCATTGCCTGCATACGGGAGTTAGGGTTCGATCTTGATAAAACCAACCTTTTGGGAAGTGGTATATCTATAGGCCATCCAGTTGGCTGCACTGGTGCCAGAATTGTAATAACCCTGATGAACGAGATGGTCAGAAACAATGTTGAATTAGGTCTTGCTACCCTATGTATAGGTGGAGGCCAGGGTATGGCCATGGCCCTTGAAAGGGTGTAGTCAAAAAGTGAGCTAAAGTGCCTAAAGTGAGCTAAAGTTTTAAAGTTCAAGAAAAATCATAAGCCATAATTATTTAAAGGAGTTAGCCATGTCGTATGAAACTATTCTCTTTAGCAAAGAAGAAAATATTGCCATAATTAGATTTAATCGACCCAAGGTACTCAATGCTATTAATCCAACTGTTGTATCTGAGATGATAGATGCCCTGAAAAAAATCGATGCAGATGCATCAATAAAAGTTCTTATCCTGACAGGAGAGGGAGATAAGGCCTTTGTTGCAGGAGCAGACATAGCATCAATGAAGGATCATACTCCATTAGAAGGGAAATTTTTTTCACGACAGGGCCAGGAACTCCTCTTTCAGGTAGAGGCCTTATCTATTCCAGTAATTGCCTGTGTCAATGGCTTTGCCCTTGGTGGAGGAACAGAGATATCAATGGCATGCGATTTTATATATGCTGCCGATTCTGCTATGTTCGGTCAACCAGAGATAAATTTAGGAATTATTCCAGGCTTTGGCGGTACCCAGAGGCTATCCCGCCTTGTTGGTAAATCAATGGCCAAGGAGCTTTGCATGACGGGAGTAATGATAAGTGCTCAGGAGGCCAAAGACATTGGCCTTGTAAACAGGGTATTTCCAAAAGAGTCTTTATGGGAAGAGACAATGAAAGTGGCAAAGGTACTGGCTTCAAAGGGCAAGGTTGCTATCCGGGCTGTCAAAGAGTCAATCCAAAGGGGGTATGATCAGGATCTGAGAACAGGGTGTTACATGGAATCCGATGCATTTGGTATGTGTATGGCAAGTGAGGATGCCAGAGAGGGAATGGGGGCATTCTTAGAAAAAAGAAAAGCCGAATTTAAAGGCGAACTTCTTTAAATACGGAGGAAAAATGGAATTTAAATTAGATAAGGAACAAGAGGCTATCCAGAAGGCAGCAAGAGAATTTGCGAAAGGGGAATTTGACAAAGAAATAGCCCTTGAACATGAAAGGAGCCACACATTTCCTTCAGAGATCTGGAAAAAGGCCTGTGAACTTGGTTTCATGGGGATTCATTATCCAGAAAAATATGGGGGACAGGAGTATGGTGTCTTCGAGAATATCCTTGTAGTGGAAGAATTCTGCCGACAAGATTCAGGAATCGGTGTCGCCATTAGCTTAGCTGACTTTTCATCTGAGGTCATCTTAAGATTTGGAAACGACCAACAGAAGGAAAAATATCTGATTCCTCTCACCAAAGGGGAGGCAATTTCCAGTGGTGCTTTTACTGAGCCAGACCATGGAAGTGATATTACCCTTATGGATACAACTGCAGTAAGAGAAGGGGATGAATACATAATAAACGGTGTAAAAACATTTATTACCAATGGGACCATTAGTGACTTTGCCATGGTTCTCTGCCAGACAGATTTTGAGGTAAAGCCTTCCTATCGTGGCCAATCTGTCATCATTGTTGACAAAGGAATACCTGGATATTCTACTGCGGATGTTGGTGAAAAAATGGGGATAAAGATGACATCAACCGGGGAGCTTTCATTTAATGATGTGAGAGTTCCGGTCTTAAATCTCGTGGGGCAAGAAAATAAGGGATTCTATCATGTGCTTGAGTTTTTTGACGAGAGCAGGATAGAAATATCAGCCCAGGCCCTCGGGATTGCCCAGGGAGCCTTTGATCGTGCACTTGCATATTGCAAAGAGCGTACCCAGTTTGGAAAAAAACTCGCTCAATTTCAGGTCACACAGCATAAACTCGCAGATATGGCAGCCAAGATAGAGTTAGCAAGTCTCATAGTGTATAAATCGGCCTGGAATTTTGATCAGGGCAGAATAGATCCAAAATTAACCTCCATTGCAAAGATGTATGCAGCCCGGGCAGCAGTTGAAATAGCTGATGAAGCTATTCAACTATTAGGAGGATATGGCTATATGCTTGAGTATGAGGTAGAACGTTTCTATAGAGATGCAAAGATAACAGAGATTTATGAGGGGACAAAAGAGATACAAAAAAATACTATAGCCAGTTCATTATTAGGGAAATTTTAATAGAGGGCCATTATGTTTACAAAAGAAAGCATAGAAAAAATAGGTGTAGATAATAAAAAATGGCAAAAGGCTTTCAAAGAATCTATCGCAAAGGCACCTGAGAGATTAAAGCGATTCTCTACTGTTTCAGATCATCCTGTTCAAAACCTCTATACTCCATTAGACATTAAAGATCTTGATTATTCGAATGATGTCGGGTTTCCTAATCAATACCCGTTTACCAGGGGTGTTCAACCAACTATGTACAGGGGAAGACTATGGACGATGAGAATGTTTGCAGGTCTGGGCTCTGCCAAAGATACCAATGAGAGGTTTCACCTCCTCGTAAATGAGGGGCAGACAGGTCTATCCACAGCCTTTGATATGCCCACCTTAATGGGTTATGATAGCGATTCCCCAAAATCACGAGGGGAATGTGGCAGATGTGGTGTTGCTATCGACACATTAAAGGATATGGAAATGTTGTTTGATGGCCTTCCTATTGACAAGATAACTACCTCTATGACCATAAATCCAGCAGCCCCAGTAATGTGGGCAATGTATATTGCAATGGCGGAAAAAAGAGGAATACGCAGGGAAATAATAGGTGGCACCATACAAAACGATATGCTCAAGGAATTCATTGCACAAAAGACATTCATGTGCCCTCCAAAACCCTCTATGAGGCTTATTACCGACACTGTTGAATTTGGGACCAAAGAGGTGCCCAGATGGAATCCCATAAGCATAAGTGGCTATCACATCAGGGAGGCTGGATCCACTGCCGTTCAGGAACTTGCCTTTACTTTAGCGGACGGTATTGCTTATGTAGAGGCTGCTCTCGAAAGAGGTCTTGCTGTTGATTCCTTTGCCCCGCGACTCTCTTTCTTTTTTAACTCACACCTTGACTTTTTTGAAGAGATTGCAAAATATAGGGCAGCCAGAAGGATGTGGGCAAAAATCATGTCTGAGAGGTTTAAGGCAAAGGATCAGCGCTCAATGTGGCTCAGATTTCATACGCAAACTGCCGGTTGCTCTCTTACTGCCCAACAGCCATATAATAATGTTATCAGAACTGCTCTTGAGGCCCTGGCTGCTGTGCTTGGTGGAACACAATCACTCCACACCAATTCCCTGGATGAGGTTCTGGCATTGCCTACTGAAGAGGCAGCCACTATTGCTCTTCGCACCCAGCAAATAATTGCTGAAGAATCAGGGGTAGCAAATACCATTGATCCCCTGGGTGGGTCCTATTATATTGAGCGCCTCACCAAAGATATGGAGGAAGAGGCCTTTGAATATATCAAAAAAATTGATGAC
>Ga0307427_1001935_pt1 | contig 10174 bp, 7 predicted proteins | sample SalMarWE160190MG_FD_202162 | JGI IMG/M metagenome (GOLD analysis project Ga0307427, IMG submission 202162) | Salt marsh sediment microbial communities from the Plum Island Ecosystem LTER, Massachusetts, United States - WE1603-190 | ecosystem: Environmental > Aquatic > Marine > Intertidal zone >... | reverse complement strand
CCAAGGATGTGCCTGTTATCGGGCTTAACGGCTTCTCGAAAGTCTATTTGATGACAGGTTGGAGGCTAGGTTACGTTTACTTTACGGGACAGGATGAAGAAATGTTGGAGGAACTGCGGGAGCATGTCACAAAAGAGGCGAGAATACGGCTTTCCGCTAATACTCCTGTTCAGAAAGCAGCTGTGGAAGCCTTGAGAGGACCACAAAACTTCATATCTCATATGGTGGAAAAGCTGCGGGAAAGAAGAGACTACTCCAACAAGCGCCTCAACGAGATCGATGGAATCAGCTGTGCCAAACCCAATGGGGCTTTTTATTTCTTCCCTAAAGTTGACGGAATTGGCTCAAGATGGAAAAATGACATGGCTTTCGTTCGTGATCTATTGGAGAATACGGGTATCGTCTTTGTTCACGGCTCAGGATTCGGAGCAGCCTATGGTTCGGGACACTTCAGGGGGGTATTCTTGCCGCCCATAGAAACCCTTGAAAAGACCTTCGATAGACTAGAACGTTTCATGACACAAACAGGACAATAACTCACACTAATGAACTTTAAACACGATTCTTGAGATCAAAACATCAACTGCAGAGAAGTTCAGGTTAGTTTTCGCGGATTCTGCCTCTGGACGGAAACGTCGGTGCCTTCCACATTTTTGGGAAATCGCATTTCGTTAGAATTAGCGTGGAGTATTCATTTGATGAGGTAATATCCTCTCCAAGCATCGGGATTTTGGTCTTTCACTTTTAGGCTGTCATTCTCAAATAACGCATGTAGAAATACTTGAAACTCTTTGTTTGAAAGCCTTTGTGCTGACATTGGAAACCACTAACTTCTTCGATTCTCTAGAGAAGATATACCCTTTACTGCGAACCCAAATATAACTCAAAAATCGATATATACATAGTTCGATTCTAACCAAAATCACCACTAACCCCAACTTGTCTCTCTAGGTGCAAAGGAAATCTAACCTAAAACAGAATACGCTATTCCCAAAATCCCTGAAAAGACAAGCGCCGGATTGACTGCAAGAAAACAAAGGAAAAACAGACGAAATTTTCGTTATATTAGATTTCGCGGAATCTGCACCAGAATGGTGATATCTCCCGATTTTCCCCCGCAAATCCCCCCTTTTTTTGTTTTCGAAGGGGCTCCAAAAAGAATGCGCACGCTGTGGAGGTCCATCTGTCATGAAAGATCGAGAGCGGAAAGTTCTCCGCAAAACAATCCTTCAATTCATTAAGAAAGGTCATATGCATTACACTGACATAGAGAAGAAAACGTGGCCACATGCCTACGCTTCGCAACGTCAAACACCTTTAGAAAGCAGTTTTACGACTATTTGGTTCCAAACGGCTACATAGAACGAGTCAGCCGAGGTATCTACAAACTCATACAAAAAGGAGAAAATCTCTTAGACTTTTTTCATAGCCCGCGCAATTCTTATAAATCATCTAAAGTTTTGGCAGTCAGTAGCCTATCGAATGTAGTGTACATAAAGGTTCTAATCATTTTCCGTTTTTTCCCAGCTTTGATCTCTCTGGGCAGTTCTCTGATCTTTTCAAGTCTGAAAACTTTTTCGAAACCTTCCCACGATTTAGCTTCACTTTCGATCGATGTGTTCTTATATGTCTCTGCGGAAGGAACATTGGACTCCGTTTTTGTCACTTTTGCAATGTGGGTCACCGCACTAATTGGACTGGTTCTGTAGAATGCAACATATTGTGCATTTGCTGCGCTCTTAGTCATTGCCTGTGTGCAAAATAATCCACTCTTATTGATTTCCCAGAATTCAGGAGTGGTTGAGACAATAATTATCTCCTCCACATCTTTGATTTGTTGGTCCTCAATAATTTTTACATCCCTCATTTTATCACCTAAATAATTCAAAAACATTCTATTGATGTATTTACGGTGTCCACCAGTGTAGCTTCTTTCAACCATATCCTGTAAATCTTTCCATCTAAAATAATGTTTCTCGTTTGCTGAGAGTGGAATTTCTTTGGATATTTCCAAAAACCTCTCTCTACGTTCTACATGAGTTATTAGAATAAGCCTAACGAGATTTCCATATTCTGGCCTTATGCTGTCTAAAAGCTCAGCGTATTTATTCAGTTGTTGTTCACTCGGAGGGTTTCCCCAGATCTTTGATTCTATGAACACTATAAACCTCCCCCTGAGCAAAATGCGAACGTCAATAATTCCAGTCCCTTCGTAATTTACTTGCGTTTCGATATCAACGCTCTTAAGTTCCTTTCTCATGACATGAACACCAATAGTTCTCAAAAACTTCTGCAAAACTTTCTCGTTGATTTTCAGAATAAACGCAAAGCAAGCTGAAACCTGATCTTCTTCAGAACCGAAATGATGCACAAGACTAAAAACGTTATCAACTCTCATTTTGATCTTGCCGCTTTAACTTATTTGTTCAGATCCTATTTTTAAGGGTTTAAGCGTTCGCTCGCATGAACCATCTTGGAACCATTTGTAAAAGATAGTGTCCATTACACGGACTTGGATAAGAAAGTATGTGCCACATGCCACTCATTCGCGACAACAAACACCTTCAAGTCGCAGCTCCATTATCTGCTGAGCAATGGCTACATTGATCGAATCGTTAGAGGTGTCTACCAAATAACACCCAAAGGCAAAAATTATTTGACTCTCTTAATGTCTTAACGCGCACAGAGGACATTCACAGCCAAAACTGGATAAAGAAGATCATCTATAGTTTAAACTATCTAACAAAAAAAGAAGTGTGGGTTTTTCTCCTGTGAATCTTTAGATCGTGTAGTATTCCATGTTTCGTGTTGCCCATTATTCTTTGCTGTAATACCAGTAACCAGCCATGTATTTTGCATTTTCCAATCGCATCATACTCATTACGCTGTACTTATCTGAGTCATACTTTTCCCTTCTTTTTCTTCCTTTCCCAAAGAACTTGTCAAATATTCCCGTTTACATCCCACTATTTCTTTGACAGAAATTTCCATAATTTGCCAATATCTGATTTTTCCCAACGGCTTTCTCTTGGTTTCCGACCACACTCTGGACAAATTTCCACATCCTTCGCAATCTGAGCTTTACACCGTTCACAGAACATAAACGAACTCTTTCTTTTGAGATAGAAGTTGTAGCCAACTAAAATTAATGCTAACCCAACAACAGTCCATCCAAACACATCCCCGTATTTTGTGTAAAACGTTGTTTTATTCGTAAGAGAGATTTTTCCTGTCACTATTTCGGGTTCTGTAGCCTCATCTTTTATGATTCTTCCATATTGATCAACTATTATTGAGCCTCCACACCACTGGGCAAGCGCCGCTGGAACATGATTTTCTACAGCTCTGAAAATGATATTTCCTTGCATGAATCCAGGGAACCCAAATCCCCAACCCCAATTGCCTGATGATGTTGTAATGAATTGTGTGCCGCCCATGACTAACTGCCTCGCTGGAAGTGTAGGTCCGCTTTCCTGGCACATTAGCTCTAAGCCAAACTTCCCATATTCAGTATCAAATCCCTGTATCTTTGGAAAGAACGCTCTTTCAAGATCAAAGGGTGGAAGAATACCATCAAGAATATTAACAAAATGATACGTCATCCTATGCTGATATATTTCTCCGGTAGGTGTAACAAGGCTTGTGCTCATTAAGTAAACGTTATGTTCTTTAGTGAAATTTTGATGCTGTGTTACATCCACTGTTATGGGCCAAATGACTACTTTTGGCTTGTATCTTAAGGATTCCTGGCTCATAGCAAGGTAAAGTTCCCCACGGTGGGTTACAAGCCCTTGTATAACAACAACCTCCACTTCTCCTTCAACTGGTTCAGGAACAGAAAGCCAGCCATATGAGAAAATCAATGAGAACAACAATAGCACGACAATTGCTGGCTTATAAACCTCTCTCTTTTCCCTGTAGTGGACTATTGCATAAGCTATGGCGCAATTAACCAAAATGATTAAGAAAGTTATTCCTAACACGCCTGTAAACGATGCTAATTGCAGTATTGGAACATTTAGGAATTGTGTATGCGCTATGGTGATGTAGCCAACAAACCCCCCAATCTTCATAATCCATGGTACGCTCATAACAATGAATTCAAGCGAGGTCCAAACTATTGGTGGAATGATAATCTGCAATGAAGAGGGCAAATACGCTAATCCTTTTGAAGGTGAGTGCTTCCCCTTCCAGTAATCATGGAAAGCGATGTAAAATTGACCAAAAAAAACACCGCAGAAAACACCGATCAACAAACTGAGTGGAGTAGGCAAGCCAAGCATTTCAAATTCTGAATACAGCCATATAAATATTGGAAAAAGACATAGACCAAAAACTGTTACTATCTTACCTATCCTCTTTTCACTTTTTTCATGATACAACGCTACGAGTAACGGCACCAGAGCTACCCAAGCCAGAAACTCCAGATTGAGGGGTGGAAAACTGAGTAAGAGCAAAATACCAGATAATACGGCTAAACCATAACTCGTTTTTTGATTAAACATTTTCTCGATTATTCATTATCCCACAAGACATAATAAAATTAACTGTGCACGCACGTGATATTAATATGACCCTTTGAACACCTCAAAAAATTGAAGGAGCGAATCGAAGAATTATGAAAACCACGCCAAACACTAACGAATATTTGTTGATGAAAGCGACAACCTTACTTGGGTTTATACTTTCCTTTTTTCTTTCGAGCCTCATGAAATATAATATTACAAAAAAAGTAACTACAATCGCACCTAAAGCTATCGCGCTATTTATCCAAATGTTTTCTGGATGCACGATTTATTTCCCACCACCTATCTCGCCGCGCCCATTACTCTAATACTTACTTTTGCTTGTGAGTCTGACAGATTAGTTTGAGCAATGGCTTCGATGTTCCATATTACATTTTGACTTGGATACAATTTATAGAAATCATCTTTAGTCAGCCAATAAGTTTGGTTATCACTGAAATGTAGCGAAATCGAATTGCTTGTGTCATCTATGAAATTAAGTTTTATTTGAACCGTCACTTCTTCATTCGCACCTAAGTTTTCAATCTTTATGAAAGCATCGAAGCTACCGATTGTAAGCGGATATCTGTGTATAATCTCAGACTTACCAAATGTTAGTTCTCTTTCCTCTTTAAGCACTGACGGGTCACCGTAAATCCATTTATAATAGGGATTCTTGATTTTTGCCTCAAAACCATCTCCAAGAAAGCTTGTCCCACTCCCAAGCGAAAACGCTGTCGTTGAATACTGTCCAAGATAGATCCCGACGATTGTGCCGTCCCCAAAACTTTCAAAGATTACGTCACTTAGGATAGTATCTGCCATCGCCCCCTCCAAGTGAAGACCCGTCTGACTCTGATTTTCGTTTGCATGCATCCAAATTCTCACGTTGGTCCATTGACTGTTAGAAACCTGAGCGTCTTTCTCAACCATTATGCCAACAGAATTGTCCGCGAAGATATTAATATAACAACGATCAAGCGCCGTGTTCTCATAGGAGCCTGTGGCATTACCTGTGGGCGTCTTGAATGTTAGGGCAGTCTGACAATTTTCCCAATAAATATTCTCAAGTTTTGTAGCTTCGCTCCACGTATTAGTGTTTGAAATTTCAATAGCTGATTCACAGTCTTCAAAGATTATATTCTCAAATGTCGCCCGGAAACTATTTTCAAGCCTAAAAGTTCCATTACGCACAACAAAGTTTCTGATTTGATTGTTACTGTTCTTGTCGTAATTATCCGACACAAAAGATATAGCATAACCATTGAGATTAAGAACTGCCCCTTGACCATCCAAGATCACATTAGATTTGCTGTCGAATATTACGTCTGAATTAAGACCATAACTTCCCGACGGCATTATCACTACTTTACCATTGTCAAGAGCATACTGGAGCGCCTCCGAAAACTTTGTGGTTTCGAATTCTTCATTACTCGTTAAGCCAGACTTGACATAGTATTTTGTAGCCGCCAAGGTCACGTTGTATTTAGAAAACAGAAGGAAATCATAGTCTTCTTGCAGTAAACTTTGCTGTTGTTCCTCAAGAATATCAGTCTTAGCCTTTAATTCCATGTTTGTGCTGTTAAGCGAAGAAATGTTTTCGTTCAACCGCAGAATAGTGTCAGCTAATTTCGCGTTTGTGCTATTAAGCAAAGAAATGTTTTCTTTTAACCGCAGAATAGTGTCAGCTAATTCTATGTTTGTTCTGTTAAGCAAAGAAATGTCTTGGGTCGTATCTTCTTTTACCCCAAGAATGATCGTGTAGGTATATAATCCAGCTAAAAGTGCTATCGTAATGCAGATTCCAAATATTATTAAAACTATTTTATTTTTTATTTTTTCAACTTTACTCAACTTTCTGGGTCTCCTTCTTTCTGACGACTATAGAGCCTCATGAAAAATAATATCACCAAAAAAGCAAACGCAATCGCGCCTAAAGTTATCGCGCTGTTTATCCAAAGTTGTTCTGGAATCACGATTTTTTTCTCCTTACATGAAATAAAGACGAAATTGGGGTTTAAAGGCAAAAATAAGCTTTAAATTAAGCGTTTATAACCTTTTGGCGATATTTTATGAACAATCGCTTATCACTCTGTTTTTTGATTGTTATTTTCGGTAGGACATATTCCACTTGAGACATCAGGGGCTATAGTCTAGTGAATTGGTTGTCTAATTCATTAAATCATGTTTGGGAGCGTCATTTTTGTAAAAGAGAGATTACAAAATAAATTTCTATTTTCTTCTCTTTCGTTTGCGCCAACCCAACTCGATGGCTTCTTTCTCTGGAATTGGCGAAGTAATTAATCGACCGTTCTCTTCGTCAATCTCAACCGAGCAGGGCATGCCGACCTCGAAGGGAAAGGCTGTGTCTTCGCTTACCTTTGTGGGCACATAAAGCCAGATTCTGGTGTATTCTCTTCCTTTGCTCACCGATTTCCTACCAATAACCGTTCCAATGCCTTTGCGCGCCAAATTCAGCCCTGAACTACAATTTCATCCCCCGCTATGTTACTATATTCGATTACTATGTTGATGCACTAAAAGTTTATGCTGATAGAGTCACAAGGCTATCGCTTTAATCAACAACAATCACCCAGTCGGCAGTGTTGCGCGCGCATAATCTAGTTGGATAAGCATGATTAGCGTATTCTGGGGTTAGCTTTACATTTGGCGGGTTGAAGCATTGATGTGTACTATGGGAATTTGAGGGAATCATTTATAGTATATAGTACGTGGTTCACTCTGTTTTCTGTTGTACATCTAGGCAAAGGCACGTTAATGCCCGATGGATGCGAAGTTTTTGCTACACCACTGAGTGCTTATCTCTTCCAAGTTTGAATAAGCTGGGTTGAATTAACGGAAATAAGAAAGGCGTGTTGCTTAGTCTCCATGAACTCTTCATATTAGGCGAAGACTACGTTTCCATAGTTGCATGCCAAGACGAAATTGACATAGCAATTCTATCTGCCCTTCGCGAAGCAGGAGCAACAGGCCGCCAATCAGGCGAATTAGCTGCTCAATTAGATATTGACCATAGAGACGTCTCTCGCAGGATCCATCGCATGAACAAGAGGATGGAGCACGAGATCGGGGAAAACATCATAACAAAAAAAGGACACAAATGGAAGTTGATCCCGCAACTAAGACGAGACTTTACTGCTGCAAGAAGAGAATAGGAAAAAAGGTTATGCGCGCTAGGTATTTTATCTTCCTAATAATTCTAGCGTGGGCATAATCAACGTAGAAAACATCTTCTCGGAGATCTGTGCTAGATCAGAAAATTAAGTTTAACCAATCAGGTTCAGGAGTCTTCAAGAGTTTTCTGATGGAATCTCTGAGCAAATCTTCAACAAACCACACATCCTCAGGTGATAGCGTATAGTTTAGGCCATGGACAATTTTGCTTCTCAATTTGTAAGATTCTTTAATCTTTGAAAAGAGTTGTTTTCGCTTTTTCTTACGATTTGAAAGCAGAATAGAAGCTCTATGAGCCATTTTGTAAGTAAATTCGCCCATTCCGTCTCCTCTTAGGTAGAGAGCTTCCAAACCGATCATATAATCTATGATTTTGTCTTCCAGTTTAATTCTTTCGTATCCATCTGTAAATCTGTTTAGTGCTATGCCTAAAGGAGTTTTGGATTCCTTTTTCTCCCATGCGATGTCCGTAAATCCTTTATGGAAATCTTTTAACATAGCAAGCTCTGATCTAGCCAAAAAGTAAGGTCTCTCCCTACTTCTCGATCCCTTAATTGATGAAAAATGGGTTGCAATATGTCTTCCTTTTTTAACATCGAAAATTATGTGGATGTAGCCTTCTTTGAAAAGCCTTAAAGCCAAAATCACTTTTTCCATCTCTTCATTTACAGCATTGGATGCTTGTATCATAGCTTCTTTAGAATCAGCCACATCATAATGGTAGTCCACCCAATACCTCTCCTCACCAAGTGCGATAGCGATTTCAAATGTTTCATTAATTGAAGAAAACTTAGATTTCGGAGATAATAGAAAATCTTCAAGCTCTTTCTTGGGGATCTTAGTTATTTTTAGCGTTCTATCCTCATAGCCAAGATCCAGCTCATCTATATCAGAAGCAAATCCGTCCAGAAGAGCAATATATCGGAGTAACATGCTTTTACAGTAGGTTCTATTACCAGTTATTTCTTTCCTAGGGACAGTGTTTAACATTAAAATCCCAATGTTTTGTCACACTTGGCTGTGACATAGCTGTGTCAATTAACCCAAAAATCATTTAAAACCAATTTCTAAACAGCCTAGCGCGCATTTGTAGTATTCCAGTTTTGTCAAGACGTACCCTTGATGATGTCTTTCAACACCATATCCAAGAGATTTTTTGATATGCTTGCTCTATTTTTATCCGGTTTGATGCTTCCACGTAGCTCAACAGCGGGATGTACAAGATTTCTGTACTCGCGAATCCAGTCGGCCTTACCGAGTTCAGAAGTTATTATTCCCAAGCCCTCCGCGACATCAATCATGTCTGAAAAACTGTACTTATTTAGATTTCTTGGTATCTTTCTCTGATTTGGCGGCCTAGATAAATTGATCTCATTTCTCACCTTATCAAGGTCTGCTTTCTTCTGTGTTTTCAGAAGGTATGTCAATATCGCCTCTAAGATGCTTCCATAGAGAACGATGGCTGGTTTCCATCTCTTGTTCTGATAACAGAACTCGGCATCTCTGTAGTCTCTCGTCAGAATAGGTTTAAGGTTCACACCAACAAAATTGAAAAGGTATTTCTCGTCCACAACGGGCTCTTCTGGTCTGACGTATTCATGCTTGTAGACTTCCATGACAAAGGCTAACAACCCACGAATTTCCTTGATGCCGCAGTCCAAGAGTGAATAGACCCTTGGATTTACCACCCTGTCGTCCATTGCCTGAAAATAGCTTCTGGCCGCGAGGTCCATTTTCTCGATCTCGGATCTATGCTCCGGGATACGTGCTTTCGCCAAGCCAACGAAATCACCGTAGACCTTTAATAAATGAGTCTTCTTCGCCCTTACAGTTGGTGGCACAACTCTCTCGATAATTGGTCTTATTCTTTGTAAATCGTTTATCGCTTTGCGTACTGCTCGATCGTTCAAATGCCTTTTGGAAGACATATATCAAAATATAATATGAACTGCTAAATCACTCTTTCTTCTATCCCAAGACAAGTGTGAAAACCAAAAAACTATGCGGATTTCTTCAAAAATACCTAGATTTCGCGGATTTCGCAGCGTAGTTTTTTGACTATTTCTTCGGCTTTTGTGGGGTTAACTTTTAGGGTGAACAGTTTTTTGGGGGTTCGAAGTTTCAGTTTAACTACTCGTTCAAGCCGCTTGATGTTGCAGTATTCTGCCCGCTCCGCAATCTCTATGAACTTGTCAACGTCAAAGATTTCTACAGGCATCTTCCTCGACCTCGCAGGTTCGTATAGAGCCGCCTCGTCTATTTTATCCTTTGTGGTTCCAGCTAGAGAACATTAGACTAATTTGTGTGCAGGCTATGCAAACCAAAATCGGGTTGTTATGTGGGTTTCAAGTCAACTCTTATGTATAATCTCAATTATTAATCCATAAGACTTAATTTATTAGTTAATTATTAATGTGTATGAAGATTGGGAAGCGAGCGCTTATGGACGCTCATGTTCACCATAACTTTCGCAA
>Ga0307427_1001934_pt1 | contig 10179 bp, 7 predicted proteins | sample SalMarWE160190MG_FD_202162 | JGI IMG/M metagenome (GOLD analysis project Ga0307427, IMG submission 202162) | Salt marsh sediment microbial communities from the Plum Island Ecosystem LTER, Massachusetts, United States - WE1603-190 | ecosystem: Environmental > Aquatic > Marine > Intertidal zone >... | reverse complement strand
TGGGGCATTGGGGCTGATCCTGGTTCTCGAGCGGCTCATCTACCTCGTCTTCACAAAGACGCCGCCGCTGCTGATACAGAACGTGCTTCCGTGCCTGGAGCGGCGCGACGTGGAAGCGGCTCGCGAGGTGCTCAGCCGCTCCAGGACGCCCGCCGCACGCGTGCTCCTGGCAGGCGTCGAGTCGATGGGCAAGAACGAGGAGGAGCGCGGGGCGGCCATGGAATCGGCCCTCCTGGCCGAAGTCCCCAAGATGGAACGGTCGCTCTCGCTGCTCGGCGCCATGGCGGGCGTGGCGCCGCTGCTTGGCCTCCTGGGGACGGTGTCGGGCATGATCGCCACGTTCGACACCATCTCAGCGGCGGGAACGGGCAACCCACGCCTGCTGTCGGGGGGCATCTCCGAGGCACTCATCACGACGCAGTTGGGCCTGATGGTGGCCATCCCGCTGCTCCTGGCCCATGCCTGGCTCCGCCGCTGGGTCGAGCGGCGAGAGGCGATGCTGGAGCACAATGCCGTCCAGGTCTTCGGCATCGGCGGGCGGGTGGAGGACGAACCGGAATGAACGCGGCCTGGGAGTGGTTCGCGAGCGGCGGCTATACGATGATCGCCCTCGGTCTGCTCTCCGTGGTGCTCGGCTACCTTATCCTGGAGCGATTCCTCGCGACGCGGTCGCAGATTCGGCGGCTGGAATCGGCCGCTCTCCGGCCGGGCGCGGCCGCGCTGGACGCCATCGCGCTGAAAGGGCTACGGCGCATCGGCCTCATCCGGGCGTGCATCGTCGTGGCGCCCCTGCTGGGCCTGCTGGGCACCGTGACGGGGATGATTGAGACGTTCGGCAGCATCCTTCGCGGCGGGTACATCACGGAGATGAGCGAGGGCATACGCAAGGCCCTCCTGACCACCCAGTACGGCCTGGCGATTGCCGCGCCCGGCCTGCTGGCGGAGCGCATACTGCTGCGGCATCAGGAGCGCCTGGCCCGCTTGGTCCAAGCGGCGCGCAGCGCCCCTCGGGAGGATCCACCATGCAACGCGGTGTCCTGACACGAAGGCGGCGGGAGCGGGCAGGCGCGGTCATCGAAATGGCCCCGCTTATCGACATGGTCTTCATCCTGCTCATCTTCTACATCGTCTCGACGAGTTTCGCCCAGGACGCCGGCGTCGTGGTCAACCGCCCCGAGAGCCGGTCGGCCCGACCGGTCACGACACGGTACCTGCCCGTGGCCATCACCAAGATGGGGACCGTCCACGTCGCGGGCAGGGCCATCAGTCCCGACGATGCGGGGACCATTGAAACCGCCTTGAACGACCTGAACGCCAGAACCGTCGTCATCCAGGCCGACCGCGAGGTGCCTACGGCGCTGCTCTTGCGCGTGCTCGACACCTGCAAGGCGGGCGGTGCAGAAACGGTGAACGTGGCAGCCTTACCACGCTAAATACCGCAGACGGAGTCAAGGACATCGGCATGAAAGCGGCCGCGAACAATCGTATGCACGAGCCACCGGCAAGACGATGGACGCGCCACAGCGCGGCCGTGCTGGCAACGCTCGTGCTGAATGTTCTACTCGTTGCGTTCCTTGTCGCCTGGATGGGGCAGAGCCGGCGCGAGCGGCCGACACCCCTGTGGTCCGTGCCGGTCGAGGTCATCGACGCGTCGCCCGAAGAGATGGACCTTGTGGACGAGGCCCCCCACGACGTTGCCGCCGACGTGCCCGCGCCGCCCGAACCGACCCTGCCCGTACCGCCGCTTCTGGAAAGGCCCTCTGTGGATCCGTCGCCGTCGGCGGCGTTTCCCGTTGTCTTCGAGGCGGTGCGAGCGCCGTCGTTGGACGTTCCGCCGTACTCGGTTGAGGCGGCCGAATCGGCGTCCCACGCACCGGCTCCTGTTCCTGGCATGCCGAAGGCCGGACCGACGCCGCAACGCAAGGTCGGCGCCAGCCGCGGGCCGCTTCTCGTCCAACCGCCCAACCTGGAGGACTACTACCCTCGTCGGGCCCGCATGCGGGGGGTCACCGGGAAAACGAGCGTGCGGCTGACCGTTGGCGCCGACGGCCGCACGACCAACGTGCAAATCCTGAACAGCACGCCCCCGGGCGTCTTTGAGAACGCCGCGCGCCGCGTGGGCCGCTCGCTCCAGTTCCGGCCGGCGCTGCGGAACGACCGGCCCACGGCTGCTGCCGTCTCGCTGAACCTGATATGGAGGATCGAGTAGTGCGACACCGACAAGGCGCCGCCGCCTTAGCCATCGCGCTCTGCGTGACGCTGGCGAGCGCAGCGTGCGGCGCGGAAGAACCGGTCAGGCTGCCACCGGACCTGGCCGAACTCCTGTCCGCCGCGCAGAAGGACCTGGAGGGCGGCCGGCGAGCCGAGGCCATCACACGCCTCAACGCCTTCCGGGGACAGGACCACGCCCTGCGTCACCTTCTCCTGGGGCACGCGTACGTGCGGCAGTCGGACCTGCTCAACGCGGCGAGCGCCTACCAGGACGCCATCGCGATGGACGGTTCGATGAAGGAGGCGGGCGTCGGCCTAGCACAGGTCCGCGCGCGACAAGGGCAATGGGCCAAGGCGGCCGAACTGCTCGGACGATTCACCTCGCCGGACACCTGCCAAGCCGACCTCCTGATGCTGTATGCCCAGGCGGCGCGGCAACTGGAGGACCGGCGTCTGACCGGTCTGCTCGTGCGAAAGGGGATTCTTCGCTTCCCCCGCGACCTGCGGTTCCGGCATCTCGACCTGGCGCGGTGCATCGACGCGTCCGACCACGCCGGGGCGAGGCGAGCGGCGATGTATCTTCTCAGGACGAACCCGACCGACCCGGCTCTCTGGCAGCAGGTCGCGCTGGACCGGTCCGGGACGCAGGAGGATGTTGGCCGCATCGCCGCCCTGGAGGCAAGCCTCCTTTGCGACCCGTCCGACCTGGTGCGGCATCGACAGTTCCTGACGGCACAACTCGCGGCCGGGAACTGGCCGACCGTGGTGAAGCACGGTCGCTCGCTCCTCGAAGGCCCTCTCGGCAAGGCCGCCTCGGCCGATACGGGCGTGATGGAACTGCTGCTCAGCGCCGCCGACATGGGCCGGCAGGACGAGGTCCTGACAACGTGGCTCGACCGCGTCGGCGAGAAGGCACACACTCGGGCCATGCGTCTCGTGGCGGCTCGCCTGGCTCTTCGGCACGGAAAGACGACCGCGGCCCGTCAGGCACTGGACCGCTTGATCGAGGCCGGCGAAGCCGACCCGGCCGTCTACCTCTGGGCCGGGCACCTTGCGGAAACTGCGAGCGACTGGCCCGAGGCCGAAACCCTCTACGCCCATGCCCGGACGCTGGAGGGACCCCCGTCGCGCTTGGCCACCCTGTATCTGGCCCGTCTGTACCTGCGCCGCCAGCGCCGCACCGAGGCCGCGCGGCTGCTGCGCCAGTATCTTGATCGCTATCCCGAAGACGCGCCTGCGCGAGCCCTACTCGCCCTCGCGGCGGCGGCGACCAGCGAGTAGGATCGGCAACAGGTCACACGCCCTCCCCTCAAGCAGGCTTCCTCACACTGCTTTCCTCTCCCCCCGCGTTCGCCTGGGCCCAAACCTTGGCCTTGATCCGCTCGACCTGCCGACGCGACAGGCCGAGCGCCTTGGCCGCCACCCCCACCGCCAGAACCCGCACCAGGGGGGTACGATGTCTGGGGCGCTTCCCAAAGAGCACCGGCAACCGCCTTGACAAACGCCGGCCTGGTACGGAGCATAGGCCCGGATGCCGTCCCCGCTTGACCGTTTTCATCCGCACGGAAAGGAGCAACCTTATGACGCGTCTTCGATGGGTCGCCGCCCTGGTGACCTTGGGCGTCTTGGCCGGTGTCGGCCTGGCCAACGTCCCTGAATCCGCCTTCAACAAGGACCCGTGGCCTGCGGCGAAGGAAGGACCGGTAAAGGTCTTCATCCTGGCCGGGCAGTCGAATATGGTAGGCCCTGCGCATATTAGGACCCTCGGCTATATGAAAGAAGACCCAAAGACCACCCCGTTCGGTCTTCAGGGGTTCATCATTCCTGGACTGATGTTCGCCGTGGTCATGGGCCTGCTGCGAAGACGACGTGCGAAGCCGGTGTGCGTTCGCGTGCGGGGCGTGCGAAACGGCATCGAATGGATGCAGAGCCTGACGATGATCAGATTCTGGCTCGCGCTAGTGCTGCTGACTTGCGGTTTGTCTCTGACGGTTCGGGGCCAGGACAGAATCCCCATCGAATCACTGGCGCCGGGCAAAAAGCTCTTCTCGATAGGGGTCTTCAGCGACAACAAAGGCGGCCATACGAAGTTGACCGAAACCCTGAAGCTGTTCCGGAACCGGATCAACCCGCGGTTCATCATCGGATTGGGAGATCATTTCAACTCGGAGGAGGAGGTGAGGAGTCTGGAGAGGTCAGCCGCTGACGCCTACGGGAGCACGGACGCCTTCTATCAGATCTTCTACCCCGTGATTGGTGACAACGAGGACCGGCTCATGCCAGACTCCAATGGCAGGCCGGACGGGGCCTTGAAGGCCGGCTGGTTCGAACGGAGCAAGATCGCCACGCTGGACGGCACGATCCTCCGCGACAGTATCAAGAAGTATGAGAGCACGCACGGCGACTACTATGCGGTTCTGGAGGAGAAGGGACTCCGCATCCACCTGGTTGCCCTGTATTTCCCTGATACGGTAAGTAGGTTTTTCCCCGAATCCATTCAGTTCGGAGAGAAGATCTGCGGGATGATCAAGCAGAGGTATCCGAGCGACCCGATGATCGTCGTCGCCCACAACGGCTCATGGTGGAAACACAATATCCGCGAATCCAGTCCGATCTTCGAGGCGGACATCATCATGGAGGCGAGTCTTCACCATTACATGGTCAGGGACGAGGTTCCTGGAAAGTCGCTGACTTTCAACACCGCTCAGGTTCATCCTGGCAATCGGGGGCATGTCTTTGAGATCAGGGTCTTCAGAGACGGTCTTGTGCTGCTGGCGCTTGAGCCCCCGAAATGCCTGATGGGTCCGATTGAACTGGATGAATGGCGCAAGGTTTGGGTGAAGCCGTTCGGGAAGAAACCTTATCCGGTCCTGGATTGGGACGAGATAAGAAGGATCGCTCCCGAAACCCTTCCCCCGGCAAAGGACGGGTTCAACCGCGAGAGAGTTCTCCTCCATGGGTTCGCCCGTAGATACAAGGAGATGCCCTCTTTCGGAGAGATCGAGAAGGAACTCAGGTCCAAAGATCCCGAGAAAAGGGCGGTGGCGTTGCTGGGCCTTGGATACTCCAAAGACGGAGGCAAAGCGTCGGAACTCCTCAGGGAATACCTCCCCGGGCAGGAGGACCCCGGAATCCAGGCGCACGCCGTAATAGCTCTATTGAGGACGCACCCCCGGGTTGCGGTGCCGCTCCTCGTTGACACGGGCAAGGACTCCATGCTGACCCGCGTGGATCTGAGGACCGTCGCCAGGCAGAAGAACTGTCCGGACAAGGCGCGGCTTCTCACTGCTCTGGCCAGAGGCGGAAGTGGCACCATTGCTGATCATGCAATCGAGGCGATGGGGCTGGAATTCAATCGGAACGAGTTGAAAGGGTTGACTCCAGTATTCATCGAGGCACTTGAGAATGAGGAGAACTCCCCGACGCTCGACCGTCGCTGGATGTCCGCCGCCACCGCCTTGATGAAACTGGGGCCTGAGGCGAAACCCGCCCTCCCGGTGCTGATAAAGCGGATCGACTGTCGGAGCCGCGACGTGCAGTGGAGAGTCATCATGGCGATCGGCGGTATTGGCGGCCCCGAGGCCAGGAAGGCGGTTCCGAAACTTGAGGAACAACTGAAGAGTCCTGACCCGCAGGTGCGGCGGGTGACCACGGAGGCCTTGCGGCGTCTGGGGCTGTAGGCTTGGATTTCCAGGACCTCGAAGCTTCGCACAGGGTCGACCAGCTTCTTGAGTTTCCGCCCGTTGCGGTCGTCGGCCGGAGCTTATCTGGGAAATTTCGGATGGCAGGAGTAGACAGGATGAGCACAACAGCGACGATGGTTGCGGGGATACTTGCGACGCTTTGCTGCAGCAGCGCCATGGCTGCCGAGCCTGACGTAAACCACCCTGCGTTGGCGAAGTTCATCTTGGAATCGCTGCCTGCGAAGACGGGATTATGCGTGCACCTGGGAGTTCAAGACGGAGGTCTTGCCGTTGCGCTGTCGGACGGAGGCCGGTTCCTCGTACATGGCCTGGGCACGGAGCAGGACGGCATTGAGCGGGCGCGGAAGCGCATCGTCGCGTCCCGGCCTTCCCTCACACGGGGCCATTGGGGACGGTACCCATGTTTTTCATTTGCATGGGGGGGGACATGGTGAGTTCCGCGGACGCGCGACGTAATTCGCCGGGGACCGGGGCAGTTCCGGTGACACCCATCTATGAGCAAGTCTCTGCCGGAGTCGGAAGCGGTCCGCTTCCGCCATAGTCCCGATGATCGGGACGGCGGCTGGATTCTGAAGCGGATTGCTTCCAGCCGTCTATTCGGTGTTGCCGCTTGGGACGCACCAGATTACAATATTCGCCCCGGCAATCATGCTGAGAGCAGGCGGCCTGGCCGACTTGGGCATTGCCTCCCCGGCGCGCCCGCCCGCCCGCCCTTTCTCGCCGCTAAAAAGAATGGAGGCATTTTGATAATGCGGGTTCCGAATCAATGGCGTTTGACGATACCGGCCCTGGTCGCCGCCGTGATGGTGTTCGGCCAGATGGGAAGCGTGCCGAAGGCGGATGCCGGCGCCAGGGGGCCGGCCGGCCGTGTCGGGTCCTCGAACAGTGCAACCAGACCGGTGCCCGGCGACGTCCGCTGGTTTGGCTGTATGCATGCAGAATATCTCAAACAGACCAAGACCGGGAAGTTCGATCTTTGTTTCCTGGGCGATTCCATTACGCAGGGGTGGCCGGCGGACCTGTTCGCCAAGTATTACGGCAAGTACAACGCCGTGAACTTCGGGATCGGCGGGGACAGGACGGAGAATGTCCTGTGGCGGTTGAATCAGGGCGAACTGCAGGGCACATCGCCCAAACTGGTCGTGCTGTTGATCGGCATCTGCAACACGGGAAGGAACACGCCCCAGGAAATCGCCGTCGGAGTCGCCACCGTCGTCAAGACCCTTCGGGTCATGTTGCCCCAAACCAAGATCCTGCTCCTTGGGTTATTCCCCTGCAAGGAGAACGCGGCTCGCGCGAAGGCCGAGGCGGTCAATCAGTTCCTGGTCAAACTGGACGGTAAAAGCAACGGGATGATCAAGTACATGGACATCGGTTCCAAGTTCCTGGACAAGGACGGCAAGTTGCTGAATGACGTGCTACGCGACGGTGTGCATCCGAACCGGAAGGGCTACACGATCTGGGGCGATGCCGTGGCCCCGACAATCGCCAAGATGATGGGAAAATAGTTCGGCAATGCGGCCAATAGCGATCCGGTCTATGAAGCCGCGGTGAAAAAACGTGCAGGCAAGCCGCCGATGAAGACAGCGGGAGGCAACAACATCAGGTAGAGGAGGCGAAGACAATCCCTCCTCCCGGCTAACCCGGGTGAACGGCAGATTCGCATCGAGCGTCCTCTTCCGCGTAGCCCCGTCACCGCCACGGAGCACCTGCAACCGCTTGACAAGCGCTGCCCCGGCAGGCAGCATGGGGTGGAAACGTCGTCTCGGTTCATGGTTTTCCTTCTTCCGGAAAGGAGCGATCGTATGACGCGTCTTCGATGGATTCTGGGCTTGGCGATGTTGGGCGTCTTCGCCGGTGTCGGCTTGGCCAACGTCCCTGAATCCGCCTTCAACAAGGACCCGTGGCCTGCGGCGAAGGAAGGACCGGTGAAGGTCTTCATCCTGGCCGGCCAGTCGAACATGCAGGGCCATGCCGCGCTGCGCACGTTGGAGTACCTGATCTACAACGAGGAGACCGCCGCCGAGTACCAGCAGTGGAAGGATCGCTACGGCGATTGGGTCGAGCGCAGCGACGTGTGGGTGTGGACGACCGACGGCGAGCGGTACGGCAACCTCAAGCCGGGCTTCGGCGGCAATGAGCGGGAACTCGGCCCGGAGTTGGGCTTCGGGTGGGTCATGGGCGAGCACATGGCCGAGCAGGTGCTGCTGATCAAGACCTGTTGGGGCGGCAGGAGCGTCAAGCGCGACTTCCTGCCACCGGGCGCCGACTTGCCGCCCGATGACGTCCTCCAGAAGGAACTCGAGCGCGCCAAAAAGAAGAAGCCGGAAACCACAATCGATGACGTGAAGGCCCGGTACGGCAAGGCCTATCGCGACACGATCGCCCACGTCAACGAGGTGCTGGGCAACCTCAAGCAACTCTTCCCCAAGTACGACGAGAAGCGCGGCTACGAACTGGCCGGGTTCGTCTTCTTCCAGGGCTGGAACGACATGGTCGACGGCGAGCAGCGCGGCGAGAAGTACGCCAAGTTCACCCCGCGGCTGGCCCAACTCATCAAAGACGTACGCAAGGACCTGAAGGCGCCGAACCTGCCGGTCGTTATCGGCGAACTGGGCGCCGGCGGCAAACGCGGCGACTTCCAGGCGGCACAGGCGGCCGTGGCCGAATTGCCCGAATTCAAGGGCAACGTCACGTTCGTCAAGACGGTCGAGTTCTGGGAACCCGACGTCGAGGAGATGGTCAACAAGGACGTCTGGAAAGGCCCGGACTGGGTGAAGTTCTACAACGTCGGCTCCGAGCGCGGCTACCACTACCTGGGCAGCGCCCGCATCTATTACAAGATGGGCAAGGCCTTCGGCGAAGGCATGGTCGAACTGCTCGGCAAGTAGACCGGCCACATCGTGGACGCCGCCGGGGTGTGGGTCGTCCGCGACGACGTGTGGGTGTACTACGACCGCGGGCGGAGGAGCCTCAAGAGTGGACTTCTCCTTGGAATCTGCTATAGTGTGCCGGTCGGATCGAACCAACCTTTAGAAGGAGATGCCAGCGATGAAAAATGTCAGGAAGAACGGACCTCGTAAGCGGACGAAGAGCGGGACAATCCAAAGGCGCCGGTTCCTGCAATCGGCTGCGGCCGCCGGAGCGGGATTGATCGTCCTGCGAAGCGGCGCGCTCGGCGCAGACGCCCCGAGCAAGAAGTTGAACATCGCCATGATCGGCACGTGGGGCCGGGCCGGCGCCCACTTCGGTACCGCTTCGCGAGAGAACATCGTGGCCCTGTGCGACGTGGACGAGAAGCACCTGGCCTCGGCCGCCAAGAAGTTCCCAAAGGCCAAGACCTACGTCGACTGGCGCAATTGCCTCGACCAGAAAGGCCTGGACGCCGTGATCTGCTGCACCACGGACCACACCCACGCCTTCATCGCCAACTGGTCGCTGAACCGCGGCCTCCACATCTACTGCGAGAAGCCGCTGGGCAACACAGTTGAGGAAGCACGCGTGGTGCGGGCCAACTACCTCAAGAACAAGAGCAAACTGGCCACGCAGGTCGGCACCCAACGCCACTCCATCGAGAACTTCAACCGCGTGCGCGAACTGGTGCTCGACGGCGCGATCGGCGAACTCAGCGCCGCCTACGCCTGGGGCAACCGCCAACTTCGCCGACCCGGCTACCTGCCCGCCCAGGGCGAGCCCCCCAGCCACCTTCACTACGACCTCTGGATCGGGCCCTCGCCCTTCCACCCCTACAATCCCGGCTACTTCAAGGGCGGCCCCGGCATGAACTGCCTCAGTTGGAACATGTTCTGGGACTTCGGCACCGGCCAGGTGGGCGACATGGGCAGCCACACGATGGACCTGGCGTGGAACGCCCTCGACGCCGACCTCCCCACCACCGCCGAAGGCGAGGGAGAGAAGTTCAACCCCGACGTCAGCCCGGTCGAGTTGCACATGTCCTGGGATATCCCCGCCAACGACTGGCGCCCGGGTATCCGCGTTCATTGGTATCAGGGCGGCCCCATGCCCAAATCGCCAAAGAACTACGTCGATCTGAAGAGGATCGGACACGGCGCGATGTTCAAGGGCTCCAAGGGCTTCCTCGTGGCCGATTTCAGTTCTCGCATCCTGATGCCCTACGGCAAAGGGTCCGACCTGACCTACTACAAGCCGCGCACCAAAGACACCGTGATTCCCCCGCTGGGTCACTTCCAGGAGGAATGGACCAATGCGTGCAAGGGGAATCTGAAGACCTCCTGCGATTTCG
>Ga0307427_1001933_pt1 | contig 10182 bp, 9 predicted proteins | sample SalMarWE160190MG_FD_202162 | JGI IMG/M metagenome (GOLD analysis project Ga0307427, IMG submission 202162) | Salt marsh sediment microbial communities from the Plum Island Ecosystem LTER, Massachusetts, United States - WE1603-190 | ecosystem: Environmental > Aquatic > Marine > Intertidal zone >... | reverse complement strand
CGGGTCCTCGTCGGCCATCTCCATAACGCGATGGACGGCGCCGTCGAGACTTTCAGCATTGGGCGTCAAAACGAGTTCGGCCCCGAGCGCCTTGACGAGTTTCTTGCGCTCCTCGCTCATGCCCTCGGGCATAACGATGCGGACCCGGTAGCCCTTAAGGCGGCCGACGAGGGCCACGCCGATGCCGGTGTTCCCGGACGTGGGCTCGACAAGGATGGAGTCGGGTTTCAGTTTGCCGTCGCGTTCGGCGCCTTCGATCATCGCCAGGGCCACGCGGTCCTTGATGCTGCCGCCGGGGTTCAGGAACTCGGCCTTCGCGAAGATGAGTTCATCCTTCAGACGGATGAGCGGCGTGTTGCCGATGAGGTCGAGAATGTTGTCGGTGAGCATGCCGCCTTCCCTCGCAGACATCCTGGAGAATGGGAAACGTAACCCGCCGCTCGCGCGGCGGGTGCAGTTCGGCTATGGTAATACAAAACGCGGAATTCGCAATCCGAAATGGGGTTACCGCTGCAGGATGACCGGCCGGTCGATGGCAAACCCCTTCCATCCGGCGGCGACCATGGGCCAGTCGGTCGGCGCCGCCAGCGGTTCCGGGCCCGTTTCGAGGCACAGGATCGTGTCCTCGGACTTCGTGCCGCCGATCGACGGATTCCACGCGAACGCCTGGCGGTCGAGGGCAACGACCTTGCAGCCCGGGCTCGCTTTCACCTCGCGCGGCAGGTATCCGATGGACCCGCCCTGGTGGTGGAACATCCATTGGTCGGGGAAACCGACCGTCGCGTAAGCCTTCTCGGCCTCGGCGAAGATGTCGCCGAGTGTCGTGCCCGGCCGGGTGGCGGCCATGAGGGCGGCATCGACCGTGACGACGGCCTGGTGCCGCTCGGCCAGTTCCCCGTCGACCTTCTCGAACGACGCCAGCCGCGAACACGCCGCAATCAGCCCGCCTCGCTCCGCACACGAGGCCACCATGAGATGCCGCCGGACGTGCTTGCCGGTGGGCAGCGGATGCCGGTGCCGCCCCAGCCGCCCGTCGGCACCAACCAGCAGGACCCACGGCAGACAGCCCCGGCGCCGCAGTTCCATGGCCGTCATGGCGGCCAGATGGTCCTCGGTCTGGCCGGCCTCGGCGGTGAGGCAGACCGTCTCGACCGCCCCGACCACGTCGGTGGCCAGCGCCCGGTAACGCTCGATCTCGCCCTGGGTCAGCGTCCAGCGGAGGCGGTTGAACGCATCGGGCAGCGGCGCCGCGTCGACGCCGTCAACCGGCACGTCGGCCGCGACCCGACGCCGGCCGACGGTCTTCTCGATGACCCTGGCACGGTCGGACGGATCGGCGTAGGAGTGCCCGAAGACCTCGACGTCGGTCCCCGCGAGGTCCTCCGCACGGAGGCGGGTGGCCTCGATGTTGTTCGTAAGGACGGCGGCCGCGTCCCGGTCAACCACGAGGGTGGAGTTGCCGGCGTCGGCGGCCGTGGCGACGTAGTTCCGCGCCCCGCACGTGTACCAACTGAAATTGCACCGGCGCGTGAACAGGACCGCGTCGAGTTCGTGGGCACCGAGCAGTTCGACGACCCGGCCGTGCTTGTGCCTGCGTTCCGCCGTAAGCGGCATGGCACCGGTCTCCCATCTGTCGGCGGTCCCGGCGCGCTCGTGCCATGTTCCCTGCGGCGCGTGCGCAAAGAACCGGCGTCAACCAACCGTCAGACATGTCGGGCAGATTTGACCTTCACCACTATTGTGAGGGCGCGCGGGGCGGATTGCAAGAACGAAACTCCGGCGACCGGCCGCCGGTTTGCGCCATCTTGCCCGTGCCGTCAGGCACGATTGGACTGTAGCCACGGGCGCGAGCCCGTGGTGGAAGGGGTCGCCCCGCCTTCGGCGCCCCGGCGGGGCGCTTGAGACTCCTACAACGCTACTTTGCCTTTTTGTCCGCCTGGTGGCCTTCCCAGGCCACCAGGAACAGGCATAAACTGCGTTCGCGGCGGCCTGGGAAGGCCGCCGCGCGGAAAGGGAAGGCCGCCGCGCGGAAAGGGAAGACCGCCGCGCCGAAAGGGAAGACCGCCGCGCGGAAAGGGAAGGCCGCCGCGCGGAAAGGGAAGACCGCCGCGCCGAAAGGGAAGGCCGCCGCGCGGAAAGGGAAGACCGCCACACAACGTCCTGCCACACGCCACCGCGAAGTGCTCTGGCGCCCTACTCCTCCGGTTCCTGGGGTTCCTGCGGCGCCTCCTGTGGCTGGGTGGCATTCATGTCGATGGCGAACTTGCCGCGCACACGCTCCAGCAGTTCCGCCCGCCGGCCGATGCGCCAGACGAGCAGTGTCAGCGGCGGACGTTTCTGGTCCTTGAAGATGATGACGATCTTTCCGAACCCCATCAGCCGTTCCAGCAGGTCGGTCGTATCGACATGGGTGTTGTAATCCTCGCGCCCGACGTGGTCGCCCGCTTCGGTCAGACCCCACTGGATGTTCATGTAGTTGGGCGTGAACACGACGTAGTAGAACAGGCCGCGAATCCACGAGATGGCGACCGTCAGCATGCCGATGATCGCCAGCGCCAAATACCCCATCCAACTCATCTGGATGGTGACGTGACCGAACATCCGAACGAACGGCCGCACCCACCCCAACAGGTGAAGCCACAGCAGCAGCGCCATCAGGCACAGCGCCCCGATGAGAACCACCTTGACGTTGATCTCAAACTCTTCGACCACGAAGTTCAGGAAGAAGACGGCGAACCAGACGCCGCCGATAATCTCCGGCGTGACGGCATCGAAGAACCAGCCCATCTGCCTGAGGAACATGATGGTCGAGGCCGCGAGCGAGATCGCCAGCGTCGGCATGTAGAGCGCCTTGCGGGTCCAGTTGAAGATGACCAGCCAGTCGTGGATGTCGGGGTCGGCGCGGACTTCGCGTTCCGTCCGCAGCCGCGTCCGCAGCGTTTTTCGCATCACGAGCCAGACGATGGCCCCCGCCGCCGCCAGCCCGGCGGCGATGTAAACCGCGATGGCAGGATTCGATGTCCAGTCCATGATGGTCTATTGTGACCGGACCACAGGCGGATTTCAACATTGAAACTCGGCACCGTCGGCGAGTACCATCGCCCGGTACAGACCGAAAGGGCACCGCACATGGCACCGCGCCGCGTCTTGGCCGCCTTGGCGGCCGTCGTCCTGCTCGCCTGCCGCACGCCGGCGGGTGAGCCGATTCAGACCCACGGGTGGGTTGGGTCGAATTACACGCCGGCCTATGCCGTGAACGCGGTGCAACTATGGCATGATTTCCGGGCCGAGACGATCGAGAAGGAGTTGGCAGCGGCGCAGAAGCATTTCGGCCTGACCACGTTGCGGATCTACCTGCACAACATCCCGTACGAGGCCGAGAAGGAGGCGTTCCTCGGGCGTATCGAGCAGTTCCTGGTCCTCTGCGACCGCCGCGGCATCCGGCCCGGATTCGTCTTCTTCTGCGACTGCTGGAACCGCAAGGGCGTGCAACTGGAATCGCAACCGCCCGTCAAAGGCCGCCACAACGGCCGGTGGGCGGCGTGCCCGCAACAGCGCCATCGGACCGACGAGCACCTGCCCCGCCTGAAGGCCTACGTCCAGGACGTCATCGCGGCGCACCGCCGGGACAGGCGCGTCCTGTGGTGGGAGATCTACAACGAGCCGAACCGCCGCAACGCCTTCAGCACGCGCCTCCGCAAAACCGCCTACGCCTGGGCAAAGGAACCGGCGCCCCTCCAGCCCGTCATCAGTTGCTGGGACGACAACGAGGCCACCGACATCGTCGATGCCCACAACTACCGGGCCGACTTCGCCGCATGGGACCGCCAGGCCGACCTCAACCCCGCCAAGGGCGCCCTGTTCACCGAGGCCGGTTCCCGCTGGTACGCCCCGCGGCCGAGCAACGGCGAGCCCGTCGAGATCATCCATTGGCTGAAGGGCCGGCGCGACGCCGGCAGGTATGTTCCCGGCGTATACCTATGTTGGGAACTTATGGTCGGCAACTCGAACTGCCGCTGGTACTGGGGCACCAAGGACAACACGCCGGAGCCGACGATCCCCTGGTGCGGCCTGCTGTGGCCCGATGGGACACCCGTCTCGCTGGCCGAGGCCGAGGCCGTCCGCTCCTACGTCACCGGCAAGAGGCGCGCCATGTTTTTCGACGACTTCCAGGACGTTCCGCCGCCTCCCCGCCGCGACGGATGGACGGCGTACGGCCCACCGGGCAGGACGGGAAGCGGCGTCCTCCCCATCCCGCCCGGCGCCAAGATGATCGCCGGCGACCCGGCGTGGACCGACTACGTTCTCGAAGGCGTCGTCATGCTGAAGTCAGACGGCGGCAACGCGGGGCTCGTCTTCCGCGTCACCGATCCCGGCCCGGGCGCCGACCGGATGCACGGCTACTACGTCGGCTTCGACACCGAGCACCTGCACCTGGGGAAGATGGTGAACAACTGGCAGCCCCTGGCCGAATACGACTTGGCGCGGCTGGACTGCCGCGTCGTCCCCGGCGTGTGGAACCAGATCCGCGTGGCGGTCGAGGGACCGCGCATCCGCGTCTGGTTCAACCGCATGCACCCGTCGTCGGATCAGGATCGCGGCCTGCGAATCGACGTCACCGACCGCAAGGCCCCCGTCCTCAGCGGCAACGTCGGGGTGCGGGCGCACCGCGTCGAGGCGTGGTTCGACAACATCGTCGTCCTGCCCATCGAGGCCCTGCCGGAGGAATCACGATGACCGAGTACCATCCCCGCACCGCCGCGCCTCCCCACGGAAGGGCGCACGGGACGCACGGCGCTGCGATCTCGCGGCGCCGGTTCGTCGCAGCGGCCGGCGCCGGCGCCGCCGTGGCCCTGGCCGAGGCGGGTGCGGCAGGCGAGGAGGCCCCCATGGCCAAACGCCCACACATCCTCATGATCACCTGCCACGACATCGGCCAGCACGTGGGCTGTTATGGCGTGGAGACGGTCCGGTCACCGAACCTCGACCGGCTCGCCCGCCGGGGCATCCGGTTCCACAACTACTACGGCGGTGCGCCCACCTGCTCGCCCAGCCGCGGGGTCATGCTCACCGGCCGGTACCCGCAGTCGAACGGCCTGATGGGCCTGACCCACGCCCCCTGGTGGTGGTCGCTGAACCCCGGCGAACGCCACCTGGCCGCCATCCTCACAGGCGCCGGCTACCACACCGTCCTGGCCGGCCTCCAGCACGTGACCCAGGCCGACCCGCACACGCTCGGCTACGACGAGGTCCTCTCGAAGCGGTGTGTGGCCGAGGAGACCGTCGCCGCCGCCCGTCAGGTGCTGGCCCGGGCCAAGACCTCCGCGAAGCCCGTCTTCCTGAAGGTCGGCTTCTTTGAGGTCCACCGCCGCGCCGGCTCGTACAGCCACCGCGAGCCGGACACCACCCGGGGCGTCTTCATCCCGCCGTACCTGAAGAACACGCCCGCCATCCGCGACGACCTCGCCCGTTTCCAGGCCGACGTCCACTTCCTGGACGCCTGCATCGGCCGGATCCTGGAGGGCCTGGAGGCCGCCGGTATCGCCGACCGGACCCTGGTCATCTTCACGGCCGAGCACGGCATCGCGTACCCGGGCGCGAAGTGGTGCCTGCGCGAGCCGGGCCTCCGCATCCCCTACATCCTTCACCGGCCGGGCACGCCGATGGCGGGCGGCAAGGTGTACCACGACCTGATGAGCCACGTCGATTTCCTTCCCACGCTGCTCGGCCTGGTCGGCGTGCCGGTTCCGGAGAACGTCCAGGGCATGAGTTTCGCGCCGCTCTTGCTCGGCAAGACCGACAAGGGCCCGCGACGGTACGTCTTCGGTCATCGCCAGCCCCACGCCCGCCGCGAAAACGTCGCTCGCAGCGTCCGCGACGAGCGGTTCAAACTCATCCGATGCTTCGAGAACGACCGCGTCGTCCAGTACCCCACCGACGCCGTGCCGATTGGTGTCTCGCGCCACACCGCCCGACCCCAACGCAAGGGCGCCCGCCCCTTCGCCGAACTCTTCGACCTGAAGGACGACCCGAACGAACTCCACAACCTCTCGGGCGACGCGAACTGCGCCGACGTGCTCAAACGCCTCAACGAGGCGCTCTATGCCTGGATGCACCGGGTAAACGACCCCCTGCTCAACGGCCCCATCGCCACGCCGTACTACCGCCGCGCCATCTCGGATTTGCGCAAGTACCGCCCGCGCGGCGAGGCGTAGTCACACGAAACGGCACGTGCCACTGTCGGCTTGCCCGCCAGTGCCTTGTGCAAGCACCGTTCAACTGTAGCCAGGCATAGCGCGGTGGGTCTCCCGACCCACCGCGTGAAGCAACGTTGCCTCAGCCCTGCGTTCCCTGCAAGTACCCGTGCAACTTCCCCATCCGTATAGCGCGCTCAAAGTCCAGGAACGCTCGCTTGAACGCGGGCTGCACGGGGAGGGGTTCGGTTCGTAGCACACGCTGTCCGCTTCTTGGGCACACAGAACCACCTCGGCAACGACTAGCCGGTGGCACCTCGTGAAGGCTAAGCCCGGTACGGCGATGGCCGTTCGGGCGCGTATGGGGACAGCGTGCACTTCCGGCGGCCAGATAGAGACCCTAGCCAACGACCCTGGCTCCCAGGATGGAACAACGGGGCAAGCGGCCCATGAGCTGCCGGACGCCACGTGGGGTAACGGATGTCCCCCCCAGAAGCAGGAATTCAAGCTGTCTCAGTTCCGCCAACTGCACAAGGCCGGCGTCCCTCACCTCCGTATAGCTCAAACCGAGAAATCGAAGCCTGTCAAGGCCAGCCAAGTGCTTGAGGCCCGCGTCCGTCACCTGCGTACCGCTCAAATCCAGGCCCATCAGCCCAACAAGACCGGCCAAGTCCTCAAGACCTATATCCGTCACCTGCGTACCCCTCAAACGCAGCGATTGAAGCCCACGAAGACCTGCCAACTGCTCAACGCCTGCATCCGTCACCTGCGTACCGCTCAAACCCAGCGATTGAAGGCCTCTAAGCCCAGCCAAGTGCTCAAGGCCTACATCCGTCACCTGCGTACCGCTCAAATCCAGCGATTGAAGGCCTCTAAGCCCAGCCAAGTGCTCAAGGCCTACATCCGTCACCTGCGTACTGCTCAAATCCAGGGATTGAAGGCCCCTAAGCCCGGCCAAGTGCTTGAGGCTCGCGTCCGTCACCTGCACATGATCCAAACCCAGCGATTGAAGCCCACGAAGACCTGCCAACTGCTCAACGCCTGCATCCGTCACCTGCGTACCGCTCAAGTCCAGGACTGTTAGACTAACTAGACCGGCCAAGTGCTTAAGGCCTGCGTCGGTAATCCGCGTGCCTGTTGCGATCAGCCGTTTGAGTTCGGTCAAACGCGCCAAGTGGGCAAAACCAACGTCCGTCACAGCACTTGCGGTCAGGTCGAGGAATTCTATTTCTGGCGTCCGCGGGAGGCGCGCAAGGTCAGCGTCCGTAAGCAGCGGCGGCCCACGCTCACTACCCAACATAGTCGGCCACTGCTCACCTCGAAGCCAGGAGGGAATCACCAACGCGCCCAACATGGCGGCAACCTGCCTCAAGCCCATCAAGTCCTGGGCGTCTTGTAAGGCGATTTCCTCGGCGGTCGGCCCGGCCAAAGACAGATTGCCACTCCGTAGCCCTTCCACAAGCTCCCGGCCCACAGACTCAAACGTGTGTTTAGGCTTCAGTAACATCACTATCCACCGTGTTTGCTGAACAGACCGAGGCCAGCTTGCTGAGCATTTGCGCTCAGGAAGAAGTCCATGATGGCCTTAGCGGCTTCCTCTGCAGTTTCCGCCTTGCTCAGGGGAACCTCAAGAAGCCGAATGGCCATGTTCGCCTTTCGTACCCTGGCTGCAAACACCATAGCCGGGATGAACAAGGAGTCGGAAGCAGCACCCGCGACGGCTGGAATAGGCTGACCCGTTACCACTGCGTACACAAGCGTAAAACTGCCTGCAAGTACAACAATCGTGGCCAATCCGTAAAGGACGATCTCAGCATAGCGGTTCTCGCGGATGGCCTCGTCTATGACGGTACTTGCAGGCCTCTTCAAGGACAAGCCCCCCAACAGTAGTCGCCGTACCTCGCAACCTCGTTAATGCTATACCACTACCTCCGGAAATCCCAGCAAAATCTTCGCACCGAGGCTCACAACAAGGCCACAAGGGCACCTGTCAACGCACCCGGCCTCATGCTATAATACCCGCAGCATGACCCTTTTCAAAGACAGCGAACGCCGGCAGGTGCGGGAGCAGGCGCCGTTGGCGGTGCGGATGCGGCCGAGGACGCCGGAGGAGTTCGTCGGCCAGGAACATTTCTTCGCTCCCGGCCGGCTGCTGAGGCGGATGATCGACGCCGACCGGCTCCAGTCGGCCATCTTCTACGGACCGCCCGGCACCGGCAAAACGACCCTGGCGGAGGTGATCGCCGGGCGCCTCAGCGCCGCTTTCGAGCAGATGAACGCCGCCATGGTCGGCGTCAAAGACGTCCGCGAGTGCCTGGAGCGGGCCCGCGACCGCCTGCTGACGACCAGGCAGCGGACGGTCCTCTTCCTCGACGAGGTCCACCGTTTCAACCGGGCCCAGCAAGACGTGCTCCTGCCGGACGTGGAGGACGGCGTCATCCTTCTCATCGGCGCGACGACCGAGAACCCGTTCTTCGCCCTGAACGCGCCGCTGGTGTCGCGGAGCCAGATCTTTCGGTTCGAGCCGCTCTCGGAGGCCGACATCAAGACGCTCGTTCACCGTGCGGTGGCCGATGAGGAGCGCGGCCTCGGGCGATACCGTGTGACCGTGACCGACGAGGCCCTCGACCACTGGGCCCGCATCTCAGACGGCGACGCGCGGCGTGCCCTGTCGGCCCTGGAAATCGCGGTCCTCAGCCAACTCGCCGATCCCCACGCCGCGCCCGAGGAATCGGGCCGCCTCGTCGTCGACCTCGCGGTGGCCGAAGAGTCGATCCAGCAGAAAGCCATCGTGTACGACGGCACCGGCGACGAGCACTACGACGCCGCCAGCGCGCTGATCAAGTCGATGCGCGGCAGCGACCCCGATGCGGCCATCTACTGGATGGCCCGGATGCTGGAGGCCGGGGAGGACCCGCGTTTCGTCGCGCGGCGGGTCGTCATCTGCGCCGCCGAGGACGTGGGCAACGCCGACCCGGCCGCCCTCATGCTCGCGGTGGCCGCCATGGAGGCCGTCCAGTTCGTCGGCATGCCCGAGGCCCGCATCCCCCTGGCCGAGGCCGTGACGTACATCGCGTGCGCCCCCAAGTCGAACGCCGCCTGCCTCGCCATCGACAGGGCGATGGAAGACGTCCGCGAAAACCGGACGGTGCCCGTCCCCAAGCACCTGCGCGATGCGAACTACAAGGGCGCCAAACGCTTCGGACACGGCCAGGGATACAAGTACGCCCACGATTACGAGGGCGGCGTCGCGCCGCAGGAGTACCTCGGCGTCGATAAGACTTACTACGAACCGACCGACCGCGGCCGCGAGGCCAGGATCAAGGAACGACTCGACGAACTCAAGCGCCTTCGCCGCGACAGCGCCGCCGGCGGCGACGAAGCATAACCCGTTAGCCGCCCGCCTTGGCGGGCGCGGAGACATCACGTGGCAGCAAGCACCTGGTCGTGGCAATCCAAACGCTGGACCGCGCTGGCGTCGTTCGTGGTCCTGGTGAGCCTCTACGGCGTGATGTGGTATTTGATGGGCGGATGCGAATCCACGCCGCCCGACCCGATCGGCGCCACCGGTCCGACCCTCGACACCCTCGAGGCGATGCGCGATGCAAACGTGAAGGAACTGACACTGCACGTCGTCTGGTTCCACACCGCCCGCGGGCGCCTGCCGGCCAGCCTCGACGCACTCCGCAAGGCCGGCCCACCCGCCGGTTGGCCGCCGACACCCACAGCCACCACCGACGGCCTGGCCATCGCCTACCGCGCCACCGGCCGGCGGACGTACGAACTCACCCTCGGCGGCAAGAGCGATGCGGCCGACAACCTGACCCTCCCGGTCGAGGTGCCCGCCGACGTGCCGCCCACGATGACCCCGGCCGCACTGCGCACTTGGTGGGACCTGGAATACACCCGCGGCATGATCGAGAAACTGCGGCAAGGCCTCAACCAACTCGCGCCGACGGGCAACTGACGCGCGGCGCCACCGCCAGCG
>Ga0307427_1001930_pt1 | contig 10189 bp, 9 predicted proteins | sample SalMarWE160190MG_FD_202162 | JGI IMG/M metagenome (GOLD analysis project Ga0307427, IMG submission 202162) | Salt marsh sediment microbial communities from the Plum Island Ecosystem LTER, Massachusetts, United States - WE1603-190 | ecosystem: Environmental > Aquatic > Marine > Intertidal zone >... | reverse complement strand
TATTTAACATTCGGTATAAATCTGCCCTATCATTCGCTGGCAGAGAAAGAATGTCTTTTAATTTTTTAAGGCTGCGTGTATCTAATTTATCAATGTCGTATATGATATCTTTATTGTTATTACTATCCAATAAATCAGAGATATTTACATTTAAAGCTTTTGCAATAATCTTTATTTTTTGTAAAGGTATTTCTATTGCATGTGTTTCATAATGTCCGATCATTCTTTGACTTATACCTGTTAAATCAGAAAGATCATATTGTGATAATCCTCTTTCTTTGCGTAATCGTTTTAAATTTTTTGCAAATGTTAATAGATTTTTATTTTTTTGAGTATTCATATCAGAAATATAATAAAAAATATTTTTTTATTCTTGACATACTGCAAATAATGTGTTACTAAAATATACAATAATTGTAAAAAAGTGCTTGACAGTTTTTTCAGAGCACTGAGCTCCTGAGGTGAGGGAGCATTAAAAAAGCCCTGTTTCTAATTGGCTTGCAACCGGTGAAACAGGGCTAATAAAACAACAGGAGAACCTGTTGCTTAACACTATATTAAGTATAGCAAAAAGCCCCTTCCCAATCAATAGCAACCAGGGTTCTTCTCTTTTAAAAAGGAGACGTACGTGGAAAATTACGCCACAACCACAGACCTTTACGAAGCAACATATTACTACCTTAATGCTTGTGAGTTGACGGAGATAACCGGCACACGAGTAAACGGCAAAATAACCTGCGAGCTTACGTTCAGTAAACCGGACATTACGCAGCTGCAATTAACATACCTGCAGGGCAAAGCTGAAGTTAACCTTTTACACTTTAGACGAGCCTACGGCCAGATAGCAGCCTGGGTAATGAAAGCCAAGAAAGAGTTTAACAGCAAGCCTTCTTTACAAGGAGGCAAATAATGAAACCAAAACCCGATGTCATTATATTTTCCAACCAGAAAGGCGGAGTGGGAAAAACAACTCTTACACGAGAACTTGGGATTTACCTTGCTTCAAGAAAACACTTTGTGCTCTTAATAGATTGCGATCCGCAAGGAAACTTAACCAGGGGCTTAGTAGAACAGCCCGGACCGGGACTATACGAAGCATTAACAGGCACCAGCACTCAGAGCGCTGAGTGCTGGGCAGGAAGCGCTCTTAACTTTACAAAGATAAATGATAACCTGCAACTGCTAACGGGAGACGTAAGACTTGCTTCTTTAGAAAAAAGCCTTATTTCAGAGATAGACTGCTACCTTAAGCTTAAAGAGCTGTTAGCTTCCGACCACTTTAAAAAGTACGACCTTATTCTCTTGGACACTCCACCCAGCTTAGGGGTGCTGACAGTAAACGCGCTAACTGCAGCAAATCATATTATTATTCCCATGAAACCTGCGCTCTACACTCTACAGGGCACAAACGACTTAATGGCTACGGTAGCAAAGGTACGAAAGACACTTAATAAAGGTCTTAACCTATTGGGTGTAATTATTAACGGCTTTGAAAGCGTTCCTGTGATAACCCGCCAGATAAAGAGCGAAATAGAGCAGAGCTTCGGAAACAAGGTCTTTAAAACAGTGCTTTCCAAAAGCATCAAGTTAGAAGAAGCCATAGCAGAGCAGAAAGGTGTAACCGAGTTAAAAAAGCTTGACCGTTCCCGGGCTAAAGAAGAGGTATCACGGATCGGAGCGGAGCTGCTGGTACGCTTAGGCATGCAGGCCAAGCACTCAAACACTTTGAGTGCTCGACAGGCAAGGGAGGTACGCAATGGCTAAAGACAGACTGAAAGGAAAGAAGACCTTAAAAGTAGAAGGCTTTTTAGAAGAGTTTGAAAAGGACGGGCTTAAAGACAAGGTGGATATAGTAGACCTTTTTGCTGAGTTCGGCATAAAGCTTAAGCAAAAAGGCAAAAGCTTTATTGGCCTTTGCCCCTGGCATGATGATAAGAACCCTTCCCTTTCTGTGGATAGGGTTAAAGGCTTATACAACTGCTTCGGCTGCGGTGAATCCGGAGACGTGTTTAGCCTGGTAGAAAAGATGAAAGGCTATGACTTTAAGGAAGCCCTGGAATACTTAAAGACAAGAGCAGGCTCTCAGGCGTTGCGTGCTACACCGGACGCTCCTGCTGAAACCGTTAAGAAAAAATCTAATTCGGAAGAAGAAACGCACAACCCCAAGCACTCAAAAGATTTGAGTGCTCGACAAGCCTACACCCTTACCGACATCACGGATTACTACCACAAGAAGCTCTATGAAAACAAAGCTGCTCTCTCCTATCTTGAAGAGAGAGGCATAAAAGACAGTAAGCTGTACACCCGCTTTAAGCTGGGCTTTGCGGACGGAAGCTTATTTAATGTATGCTCTAACGGCCAGAAGGCTGCACTTAAAGTCCTGGGGATTATCCGGGACAAAGGAAGCGAACACTTCCACGGCTGTATTACCTTTCCCATACTTGATGAGCAAGAGCAAGCAGTAAGCATGTACGGCCGGAGCATAGAAGGAAGCCGGAGCACTCCATGCGCGGAGTGCTCGACAGGCAGCCACCTCTACCTTACCGGACCACACAAAGGCGTGTTTAACTTAAAGGCATGCAGAGTGTATGATGTAATCATCATAACTGAAAGCATCATCGATGCCCTGTCTTTAATCCAGCTGGGCATAGAAAATGTGCAGCCCTGTTACGGCACAAACGGCTTTACGGAGGAACACCTTAAGCTTTTAAAAGACAACCTGGTAAAAACAGTTATTATTGGATTCGACTCTGATGAAGCCGGAAGAAAAGCAGCCGGTACACTGCAAACAAAGCTTGTGGATGAAGGTTTTAAGGTAAAGACCATAGAGCCGCCTGAAAACAAAAAAGACTGGAACGATTACCTGATAGCCGGCGGCAGTAAAGAAGAAGTTAAAAAGCTCATAACAGAAGCACCGCTTACACAAAAAGAACAACATCCCTTTAGCGTAGACAAACAGGGCGCGGTCTATGTGTTTACCATGGACGAGCTTAGCTATCGTGTAGCGGGTGTAAAAGAGCTGTTTGTGCAGGACTTAAAGGTAACGATAAAAGCTGAGTACGGCAAAGAAAGCTTTTACGACAGGCTTGATCTTTATTCGGCCCGTTCAAGAAACTCTTACAGTACGAACTTAGGAAGCCTTTTTAAAATAGAGCCCACACGAATAGAACGCGACCTAGTGCGCATACTGGAGTATCTCGAAAACATGAGAGACAGGGCTTTAAGCCGTGGAGAAGAAACACAAAAGGAGCTGACCGAAGAAGAGCGCGCCTTAGGGAATGAGTTCTTACAAAGAAAAGACATATATGAACAGATTGCAGCCGATATGGAAACCCTGGGCTATGTTGGCGAAGAAGTAAACAAGCAGCTTACCTACCTTGTGGCTGTAACAAGACTTTTAGGAAAACCCTTAAGCGTGTACATCCAGGCAGGCGCATCCAGCGGTAAGTCGTACCTGCTGGAAACACTAAGAAAGCTCTTACCAAAAGATTGTGTCAAAGCACTCACCTCGTTTTCGGACCAGTCTTTAAACTACCTTAAAGACTCCGACTTCGAGGACAAAGTGTTTATAGTAGGCGAAGCCATCCATAATGAAATAGTGGAAGCACAGGTACGCCAGATGCAGAGCGAGAATGAGCTTTCGAGGCTTGTCACGCTTAAAGACCCAAAGACAGGCGAGCTTGCATCAAGAGAGATCCGCCACAGGGTACGTATCGCTTTTATGATGAGCTCAACAGCGCTCTATTTGAACCCTGAGAATGCAAGCAGGTGTCTTGTGCTGCATGTGGATGAATCGACGGAGCAAACGGAGCGGGTGTTACGGAAACAGAGGCACAAACGAACTTTTAAAGGCCGTCTGGAAGAGCTGCACACCATTCCGGAGATCACCAGGAAACACAGGGCAGCCCAGATAATGTTGGAAAAGCTTCCTGTATTCAACCCCTTTGCCCCCTGCCTCACCTTTCCCAAAATAAGGACCACCATGAGAAGAGCCCAGGAGCAGTTCTTAAGCCTGATTGACGCAAGCTGTTTGTTGCGTCAGATGCAGAAAAAAAGAGTTACAAAAACGGATCCGGCTACGGGTAAGGTGGTGGAAGGAATAGAGTGCGATATAGAGGACTACCGTATTGCTTATGAGCTTTTTACCAGGGGAGTGTTAAGCACACATTACAGTGATCTGCCTGAGGGCGCAAAGATGGTGTATGAAACCATAAGGACATTAGTGAGAGAGCCGGCCAAAGCTCAAAGGCTTAAGCCCACAGAAGTTACGTTTATTCAAAAACAGGTAAGAGAAATGACGATGTTAGGCGCGGATTCTGTGAGGAAATACATCCAGCTCCTGGTAAGCTATGAGTACTTACAGGTAACAGGCGGAAAGAGACACGGCACAAGGTTCTGCTACAGGTTAAGAGAAGATAAAACCCTGGTTGAGCTTGATATTTCTGTAATACCTGCTCCTTTGGACATGGAAAAACGGATTAAACAAAATCAAAAAACTTAGGAAGACTTAGGAAAACTTAGGAATTCCTAAGTTTTAAAAAATAACTTCTTATGTGGTAAAGAATTAGTTTTTAAAAACAACTTAGGAAAGCATTTTAGGGGAGACACACACCCCAATCGAAGTAAAAGGACAAAAACTAATGGACGAGATAGAACGTGAGTTGTTAAAAGTAGAGGCTATGGCCGATGTGCTTGTTACAGCCCCGGCAGTAGAGTTTGGAAAAAACACCCTTACAAGCATGGCCGTCATCATCCAGGAAGCCTGCGGGAAGATAAGGGAGCATGTAAAAAGAGGCTTGAAACAAAAGGGGTAGAAAATGGATGAGCTTATGAGTGAATACCTAAAAGAGCTTAAAACCTCCGGCCACAGGGAGCGCGGGATAACCGGTTTAAAATCAAGGGTGAAGAGATTTTTAAACTACCTGTGCGAAAGAGGATTACGTGTACATGAGGTAGGAGTAAAAGAAGCGCAAGAGTACCAGGGCTGGCTTAAGGAGCAAGGCAAGGCAAAAGGCTTGAGTTTACGCAACGCCACATTGAAGGTCTATATTACGGCCTGCGTAAACTTTTATGAGTTTTTAAAGAGCAAGAATATGGCGCATACCAACCCGTTTAAGGAGATACGCAGGGCAAGGGTGGAAAAGGTACTGCCAAGGAATCTGTTGAAAGAAAAACAGATGAGCATATTTTTAAAAAAGCTTTCCAGGTTTGAAGAAGAGACACGGCTTACGGCCAGGGTTACCAGATTCAAGGTGTATGTGTTGGCAGAGCTAATGTATGCTACCGGTTTGAGGATAGCCGAGGCGGCAGGTCTTAAAGTGGATGACATAGATTTTGAGCGCGGCATAGTGAATGTTACTGAAGGCAAACAGGGGGTAAGCAGAATATGTTTTTTAAATGACTACGCCAAGGAGCTTTTAAAGCTGTACATAGAAGAGTTTCGGGATCTGACATTTAACTACTGGAATAAAACCAACAGAGAGCTTTTATTCGGGGCCAGGTGGAGCAGTTTTGGAAAGACGGTAAACAAGGTGCTTAAAAAGGCTGCCCAAAGCCTTAAGTACGCTAAGTTTACCTCGCATTGTTTCAGGCACTGTCTGGGCTATCATTTATTAAGGGCCGGATGCGACATCAGGCACATACAGGCAATACTCGGACACAAGATGTTACGAAACACGGAAGTTTATACAAAGGTGGATAAAGAGAAATTAAAGGAAGTGTTTGAGCGCTGTCACCCCCGAACATTGAGAAGGAATGAGAGAGATGAGTGTATTAACAAAGACGTGCTCGCTGGAATTATTTAAGCAATGGCTTAAAAGCGCGGGCTACAAAGAAAACACCATAAGCGGAAAGGCGCGTGCTGTAAAACGCTTTTTTTCATGGCTTGGAAAAGAAGATGTAAGGGATGTCAGCCTTGCTGATGTGAAAGGCTATGTAAACTATTTAGATGAGCATGAGAGTGTAAAAACAAACATGAGATTAAAGGAATCGTCGAAAAATCATTTGTTATCAGGCATTAAGCTTATGTTTAAGTGTCTGTATGTGAATGAAAAGATATTACGCAATCCGCTGCAGGAGGCAAGGTTTGCAAAGAGAGAAAGTGAGAATCCTAAAAAGATATTCAGCCGGCAGAAGGTGGGAAAGCTTTTAGACAGGATCGAGTTTCCGGGCAGCTACTGGTTTCGGGACAGAACAATTTATGAGCTTTTGTATTCCTCGGGCTTAAGGGTGAGCGAAGCGGCGAACTTAAAAGTAAAGGACATAGATTTTGAAGGCAGGATGCTGTTGATAAGACAGGGCAAGTTTTACAAGGACAGGATAGTGCCTGTATCTGATGTGGCTATTGCTTTTTTAAAGAAATACCTTGAAGGCCGGATTGAGGAGAAGGAAAGCCCTGTATTTTTGGGAGCTCAGGGCAGGCTTGGCAAGCAAGCTATTAGCAGGAGGTTCAGGGATTATTTAAGGAAGTTCTGTATGTATGAGGAAGGCTTAAGTGTGCATTCGCTGAGGCATTCCATAGCAACGCATTTACTGGAGGCCGGAGCGGATCTGCGTTATGTACAGGAGCTGCTTGGGCATAACAGTATTGAGACTACTGCCAGGTACACGCACTGTCTGTATGAGAGCTTAAAGCGTATATACCGGATGTATCACATTAGGGAGAATGAATATTACGAGGAGATAAGCAAAGATTTTAGAGGGAGGCTTAATAGGTTTAAGGAGCAGCTTTTAAAGCAGAAGAAAAGGTATGAAACGCATAGAGAGAGCCAGAGGAGGTGGTATTTGAGACAAAAAGATAAAAGCGGTTGAAAGGAGCTTATATTTTTTATATGATATTGTGAAACGGTTCTTTGAAAAGATAATTTGTTTGAGAAAAGACAGTATATTTTGGATTGTTTTGTTGAAATTTGGGCTGAGGGCTGTATTACTTCGGGGCCAGATATTTAGACCCACAGACGAGTAGGTGGTTGAGCAGTGATCCGGCATTTGAAAAATATCTGCCTATTTCAGGCAGTAGAAATAATCTGCCTGGTGGAGGTGGAATATTTAATACAGTCAATCTTTCTGTTTATCATTATGGTGGTAATAATCCAATAAAATATATAGACCCAAATGGTAATGATATATATGATGTAAAAGTATTTTCAGATTGGCAAGTTCAAACAAGCAGCAATGAATTTTTACCTGGTGTACCAAGTTATGATACAGCAAATACCAGCAAACCAAATACTATTGCTGCTTATGGTTGTTTATACACATCAACTATAAACGCAGCTAATTATTTTAAAAACACAACGTCTCTGCAACATTTAAGAAAAGGTGAGAGCATCAATTCATATAAAAACACGTCAATTAGTGACAGAAATTTACCCGGATATTTTAATAGAACTCCGAATACAAGTGGCGGCGAAGATGTAAATATGTCTCCCGCAAAAGTAAAGGCATTAGTAGAAGATGTTTCCGGTGTAAAAGTAAATGTAACGAAATATAGTGGAGCTAAAGCAAGGGAAATGATTGAAAATTATGCCAATTCCAAAGAAAATGTTGCAATCATAGCTAATGTTGGAGGGCATACGGAGATAGATCAACACTGGGTGAATTTATTAGGAGTAAATGAAGTGAGTCCTCTAATGGACTTATTAGGGGCTGGTGGTGATGAACGCTATTTAGATTATATTGAGACGTATCCTACTGAAGAATATTTAAAGTATCAATATCAATTAAAGCATGTAGACACAATATATGTTGTGGAGCCAATAGAATAGTTTAGAGGAGAAAAATGAGTATGAGAAAAATATTATTAATAACAATACTTGCACTATTTGCCATAGCAGGCTGCGCACCAAATATGGACGATCTTTTTCAAGCTATAGAAGAAGATAATATAGAGAAGGTGGAAGAGATTTTAAAAAGCGATTTAGATTTAAGGAATGTTGATAAAGAAAAGAATCCGTTAAGATACGCGGCAATTGAATACAGGAAAAAAGAATTAACGAAATTACTTCTAAAATATGGTGCTGATGTTAATGTTGAATTGGACGATGGCAAATATATTGTATTTCCCTTTTTATTTGATAAAGATATGGTTGAGTTTATGATTGATTATGGGGTAGATTTTAATGTTTATAATAGTGAGGGTCAGGCACCTATTCATTTGTTAGCAGAATATAAAGGAGCTGAAATTATTAAAATACTTGCAGAAAATGAAGCTAATATCGATATGAGGGATAAGACAGAAAGAGGTTTTACGCCATTTATGGTAGCTATTGAGAAAGGGAATTATGAAACTGTAAAGGCATTAATAGAAGCTGGAGCTAATGTAAGAGCGCCAGATAATCAGGGGGATAGGCCCCATTTAAATTTATTGCCATGGGAAATGAGAAGATATAATAAAAAAGATTTTTTCAGGATAGCAGAGTATCTTGTTGAGCATGGTGTAAATGTAAATGAACAGGATAGAGATGGTGTTACCCCTTTACATGTTTCCGTCAGAGCTGGACAGCTTGATGTTGTAAAGTTTTTACTTGAACATGGTGCGGATCCATGTATAAGAGATAATGTTACTAATATGACACCGATAGGTTATGTATCATTTCTTACAAAAACCTATGATGACACAAAAATAGCACCTGAAAACTTTGAATTAAGTGATAAAATGGAAGAGCTTTTAAAGAAATACGCGGGCGGTAGATGTGAATAAGCCGTTCTGCCACGGCAGGCAATTCCGTATAGGCAAAATGCGCGGGATCGTGGTGTAATTGTGGGGGTTCAAAACGTAAGTAAAGCGGTTGTTGAGCTATGGCGCACTTCGCCTATACGGCCGGACATTGCCTGCCATGGCAGAACTGCATTAAGCAATGTAGGCAATCGCCCAAGCTATGGCGACTGCAGTTGCCCACAGCCTGGAGGCTCAGGGTGAATAAAGCATCCTGAGCAAGGGTGGCTGTGGACAACTTCAACATATTGCGACTGAGGCTTGGTAAAAGCATGAAAACGCTCATGTATTTTAAACGGTATACAAAAAGGAATGGAATAAAGTTCTTTTTTCCGGAATAAGTGCATGAGCGTTTTCAAATTTGGTTAGATTCTCGCCACGCGTGGCGAGAATTGAGTGAAAGCTTGCTGGAAAGTGGGGCTTTCTGGGTGGAGAGTAAAACCGGGCCACAGTGAAGCTTTCTTTTCCCCGTCGAAGCAAGGTTGGCCCGGTCACGGGTCGCGATAAGTAGGTGAGAGCATCAAGTGGTAACAGTTGCAGTGGGAAATGCAGCGAGCCTGATTTTGCACCTGGTTTGAAACTAACCACAGCTTTAAAAGCCAAGAGCAAGGGAAAAAATACCACCCCTCCCTGCACCACGAAGTGGCAGGGCAAGTGGAACGACTGAGGGCAGGATGCCCGAAGGAGTGGAGCGCAGCCGTGAGAAGCAAGGATGCTGCGAACGGGCAGCACCGCCAGTGCTGCCCCTGTCTGCGTTGTCTTCCCCTTAGACCCCCCAACTTGGCAAAGAGAAAAAATGCCGAATGGCATTTTTTTACCGCTTAGCCGGAAAGATGGGGTTGCGGGGGGTTTGGGGGGAAGGGGAAGAAAACCAGATGCCCCTAGGGGTGGTGTTGGGGATGAAACCTTTTTTAAAAGCCTTAGATGTTATTGCAGTTTTAAGGTTGGTTTTTATTTAAAGGTTATATCTCCAAATACAACGTCTCACTATATCCGGATCGACTTTTAGTTTAAGAGCGATTTCATCGACTGTTAGACCCTGCTCGTTAAAAAGACGATTAAGGGTTTTTTTCTTTATGGTTAATTTAAGACTTGGGCTTGCAGGTTCATAAGTTTTTTTAGGCCTGCCTCTATTTGTTGTGGTTCTTTTAATTCCAAGCCTGCTTGCTTCTTTTTGAATGGCATACCATGTTTTGTTTTTGAGAGCTTTGATAATATTATCCTTAGCTGATTCAGGGTAAAGATTTTTAAGGAGGTTCCGTTCTTTTTCAGACCACCAGATTATACTCATTACTTTGTAATTTCTTTTCTCTTTCTAATTGATTCTTCCTTAATAATTTATTTAACATTCGGTATAAATCTGCCCTATCATTCGCTGGCAGAGAAAGAATGTCTTTTAATTTTTTAAGGCTGCGTGTATCTAATTTATCAATGTCGTATATGATATCTTTATTGTTATTACTATAGATCGGA
>Ga0307427_1001925_pt1 | contig 10202 bp, 9 predicted proteins | sample SalMarWE160190MG_FD_202162 | JGI IMG/M metagenome (GOLD analysis project Ga0307427, IMG submission 202162) | Salt marsh sediment microbial communities from the Plum Island Ecosystem LTER, Massachusetts, United States - WE1603-190 | ecosystem: Environmental > Aquatic > Marine > Intertidal zone >... | reverse complement strand
ACCGGGTCCGCATCGCCCGGCTCGACGTCTCGAAGCCCGACGCCGTGGACGACCTGAGAGCATTTCTCGCCAAGAGCGGGGTCCAGACGGACCTGGTTACGCGGAGCGGCTACCACATCCTCTACAGCGGCCAGCACTTTGCCGATAAGACGACGTCCGACGCCCTGGCGCTCCAGATCAACAAGAGTCTGGAGGCGTTCGAGAAGGAGACCAAGCGGCCGACGTCGAAAGATGCTTATACGGTTCAAATGAAGAAGGAGTAAGCGGATGTCGTTGGACAAGAGTTTGAAATCGAGCGGCGCCTTGACCAGGCATCGCAACGTACTGTCGCGGGCCGAGCGCGTCGAGCACTTGGCGGACGACGAGAAGTGGCAGGACGGGGACACCGTGTTCGGCCTTCCGAAAGTGGCCCACCGCAAAGCACAGGCGCGGAAGTCGAAGCCGGTCGCAGCGACGGCTGCGGGCGAGGCGCTCACCGAAGGCGCCGAGGGAGCCGCCGAAGGCGCCGAGGCTGCCCCTGCGGCCCCACCCGCCCCCGGCCAAGGCACGCCGCGGACCAAACAATCGAAACCACAGGCCCGATCCTAAGCGGTCCGACAGGAGTTCTGCGCGGTGGGTGTCCCCATCCATCGCGCATCAGGGGTATGTCCGAGTTCTGCGCGGTGGGTGTCCCCACCCACCGCGCACGAGATTGCATAAGCGGCGGCGGGTCGGGAGACCCGCCGCGCGTCAACTTCAGGGAAGTCCTGTCGTACCGCATAGCGGAAGCCGCCGGCGCCGACCGGCACCGAACCTGCGGCCGCGCCGGCGGGCCATTTGTGCGGCCCATCCTGCCGCTCGTGCGACCCGCGAGCAGGCCGGTTCAGACGCCGATGAAAGGAGCGAGGCGTGGCCGAGCCGCATCCACCTCTGGCAGAACGCATCCGGTGCATCGACGCCTCCGGCATCCGCAAGGTGTTCGACCTGGCGGCCAAACTCGCCGACCCGATCAACCTGAGCATCGGCCAGCCGGACTTCGACGTGCCGCAGGCCTGCAAAGAGCGGGCCATCGAGGCCATCCGCGCCGGCGCCAACCGCTATACCGTGACGCAGGGCGACGCCGCCCTGCGGGAGGCCGTCGCCGAGAGCCTCCGGCAGGAGTTCGGCTCGTTCGACTCGCCGGTCCTCATCACGAGCGGCGTGTCGGGCGGCCTGCTTCTTGCCTTCCTGGCCACCATCAACCCGGGCGACGAGGTCATCATCCCAGACCCATACTTCGTCATGTACAAGCACCTGGTAAACCTGATCGGCGGCGTGCCCGTGTTCGTGGACACGTACCCGGACTTCCACCTCCGGGCCGAGGCGCTGGAGGCGGCCGTCACGCAGCGAAGCCGGATGCTCATCCTCAACAGTCCGGCCAATCCGACCGGCGTCGTGTACACGGCCGACGAACTCCGAGGCGCGATCGACGTGGCCCGCCGGCACAACCTGCTCGTGGTCTCCGATGAGATCTACAACGCCTTCGCCTACGACGGGCCGGCGCCCAGCGTCTGGCCGCTTTACGACCGGGTGCTGCTGCTTCGCGGCTTTTCAAAAACCTACGGCATGACAGGCTGGCGGCTGGGGTACTGCGTCGGCCCGGAGTCGGTCGTGGGCGCCATGACGACGCTCCAGCAATATACGTTCGTGTGCGCGCCGGCCCCGTTTCAGACGGCTGCCATCACGGCGCTTGAGACCGACCCGTCCGAGTGCATCGACCTGTTCCGCCGGCGGCGGGACCTGATTTACGAGGGCCTGCGGGACCGGTTCAACGTCGAGAAGCCCGGCGGGGCGTTCTACATTTTCCCCGAGGCGCCCGGCGGGTCGGGCACCGAGTTCGTCTCCAGGGCCATCGAGGCGGGCGTCCTGGTGATCCCGGGCGGCGTCTTCAGCGAAAGCGACTCGCATTTCCGCATCGCCTACGCCGCCGACCGCGAGACGATCGAGCGCGGCATCGAGACGCTGAACCGCTTGGCGGCCGGATGAGGCGGACCAAGAAAAGGTTCCAGGAACCTTTTTTGCCTTGCCGTGCCACCCTCGCGTAACTGAGGCGTTACACGGTCCGTGGTTTTTGGCTTGCATGGCGCGGCGGTGTCTGCTAGATGTCACTCCCTTCCGGCGGCCGGTGAACCCCGTTTTGTGCATCCCGCTCGCCACGGTGTACGGGGCGGGCGCGAAAAGCCGACCGCCGCTAAAAGGTGAGGCGCCGGCACAGGGCCGGCGCAAAAAGGGTTTGCAAGGACAGGACAGTCGGCGATAGAATGCCGCACTGCGAAAAACAATGAGATTCTTTCTGGTCGACCGCATCCTGGAGTTGGAGCCGCCCAAGCGGATCGTTGGGGTCAAGAACCTCAGCCTGGCCGAGGAATATCTGGCGGACCACTTTCCGGGGTACCCGGTGCTGCCCGGTGTCCTGATGATCGAGGCGCTGGTGCAGACGGCTGCTTGGTTGGTTCGCGTGAGCACGGACTTCCAGAAGAGCCTGATCCTGCTGCGCGAGGCCCGGAACGTCCGCTACGGCAGTTTCGTCCGTCCTGGCGAGCGGCTGGAGATGGACGTGTCGGCGCTGGAGATCGCCGAGACCGAGAGCCGCTTCAAGGCCGTCGGCCGGTGCGAAGGCCAGGTTGCCGTTCAGGCAAGGCTGACACTCGAACATCTGAACGTGGCCGACGAAGACGCCGACCGTCCGGAGATCGACACGGCCCTTCGCCCGTTCTGGCGCCGGCGGTTTCAACTGATCGGGGGTCCTCAGGCGCTGGAGGCCGCTGCCGCACACGACCGCTGAGGGCCCGGCATTTTAGGGAGGTCACACGAGATGGCTTTGAGTCGCGACGAGATTATGGAGAAGGTCCGTGAAGCCCTGGTCGATGCCCTGGGCGTTGACGAGGACGAAGTGACGCCGGAAGCCCGGATCGGGGGCGACCTGGGCGCTGAGAGCATCGACTTCCTCGATATCGTGTTCCGCCTCGAGAAGGCGTTCAACATCAAGATCCCCAGGGGCGACCTCTTTCCCGACAACATCCTGACGAGCGACGAGTACGTCCAGGACGGCAAACTCACCGCCAAGGGGCTCGAAGAACTCAAGGCCCGCATGCCGTATGCCGACCTCCGGGAGTTTGAAAAAAACCCGACCGTCCAGGACATTACCGACCTGTTCACGGTCGATATGATCGTCGGCTACGTTGAGGCGAAACTGGGCGGCGAGGGCGACTGACCCTTCGGCCCTATGATCCGCGGAGCCCGTAGGGGCGAGTCATGCCTCGCCCTTACGCAGAGGAACCGGCGACTTCTGAAAAACCGGGCTCAATAGGCGGCCCAGACGCGCGGTCCGTGGCCAGGACGCCGCCCGGGCTTCGCTTTCCCAAACGTACAAAGCGGTGACCCGATGCGCTGGATTTGGATCGACAAGTTCGTCGCATTCGAGAGCGGCCGGCGCGCCGTCGCCGTCAAGAACGTGACGATGGCCGAGGAACACCTCCACGACCACGTGCCGGGCTATCCCATGCACCCCCCCACGCTCATGATCGAGGGGCTCGCCCAGACGGCCGGCGTCCTGGTGGGCGAGGTCTTCGACTTCAAGGAGAAAGTCATCCTGGCCAAGGTCACGCGGGCCACGTTTCACCGTCACGTGGTGCCGGGCGATCAAATCCGCTTCGAGGCCAACGTCCAGGGCGAGATCCGGCCCGAAGGCGCTTCGATCGAGGGACGCATCACCCGCGACGGCGACCTCGTGGCCGAGATCGAACTCATGTTCGCCCACCTCGACCAGTCGCGCTCGCCGGAGGAAACCGGCCAAGAGAACTTCGTCTTCAACGAAGACTTCATCCGCCTGCTCCGCATGCGCCACCTGGCCGGCCTGACGGAAGACGCTGGATCCGACGACGCCTGACGCGGAGGAGGCTTTGGACCGTCGCATTGTCATCACGGGGATGGGCGTCCTCAGCCCGGCGGGCCTCGGCCCCGGTGCGCTGGCCGAAGCGGTGCGCAAAGGGCGGTCGGCCGTCGGCCCCATCACGCGGTTCGACCCCGGGGGGTTCCCAAGCCGCATCGCCGGCGAGGTGCCGGAGTTCGACCCCGTCGAGGGGCTCCGCAAAGACCAGAGCCGCTACGTCAAGAAGAACGCCAAGGTCATGGCCCGCGACATCCAGTTGACCCTCGCCGCCGCCGGACGTGCCATCCTCGACACGGGCTTGCCGCTCGGCGACTTCAAAGCCACCGAACCGGTCCTTCCGACGATCGACCACGCGCGGTTCGGCATGATCTTCGGCACGAGTTTCATCCCGACGGAACTCGACGATCTGGCCGCACCCGTCCAGGCCGCACGTGCCGGCGGCGAGTTCTCCCTCAAGGGCTGGGGCGAGCACGGCATCGCCCAGATGTTCCCCCTGTGGCTGCTGAAGTACCTGCCGAACATGCACGCCTGCCACGCGGGCATCCTCTGGGACGGCCAGGGGCCAAGCAACTCGCTGACGTGCAGCGACGCGGGCGGGCTCCTCGCCCTGGACGAAGCCTGCCGCATCCTCGCCCGCGGCGACGCCGATTACATGCTCGCCGGCGGTGGCCAATCCCGCGTCAGCCCAGTCGTCCTGATGCGGTGTTGCCTGCTCGATCGGGCGGCAACTTGCAACGACGACCCCGCGTCGGCGTGCCGGCCCTTCGACGAGGCCAGGCAAGGCTGGGTGATCGCCGAAGGCGCCGCCGTCCTGATGCTCGAACCGCTGGACGCGGCCCAGGCGCGCGGCGCGACCGTCTACGGCGAAGTCCTCGGCACCGGCGTCGGCGCGACCACCGCCGGCGTCAACACGTGCGACCAAGACGGCCGCAGCGTGGCCGCCGCCGTCAGCCGTGCCCTGGAGGCCGCCGCCGTGGACCCGTCCGACCTCGGCGTCGTTCTCGCTCACGGGCCCGCCCTTGACGTGCAGGACCGCAGCGAGACGGCCGGCCTGGCGTCGGCTCTCGGGGCGGCCGCCCACAAGGTCCCGGTCACGGCCACGAAAGGCGTCACCGGGAACATGGGCGCGGCCAGCGGTCTGGCCGACTTGGCGGCCATGTTGGTTCTGGCCAAAGACGGCCGGGTTCCGGCCATCCTTAACTGCGACCGGCCGGACCCGGAAGCGGGCGTCAACCTCGTGACGGGCGGTCCGCAGCCGCTCGCAAGCGACCGCATCCTCGCGACCACAAACGCGATCGGCGGCCAGACGGCGGCCGCTGTGATTCGTGTAAATCGGCAACGGTGACGCCGCACGAGGCGTGTAATGCAGGACCGAGCCCGCTGCGGAAGCAGCGGGGCATCACCGAATAACGGCGAGGCGTCAACACCGCGCACGAGCACAAGGCGACGAAGCGATCATGGCACGACGCATCGTGATAACCGGAATGGGTTCCGTGAACCCGCTCGGCATGACGGTCGAGGAGTCGTGGCAGAACCTCCTGGCCGGCAAGAGCGGCATCCGGCCCATCTTTATCTTCGAGGCTTCAACGTTCCCGACGACCTTCGCGGCCCAGGTTGCGGATTTCGACCTGTCGCCGTACGTGCGCGACGCTGCGGCATTTGAGCAGGCCGGGCGGAACGTGCGGTTCGCCATGGCCGCCGGACGAATGGCGCTTGAAGACGCCGGCTTCGCCGCCGGCGGCTTTGACCCCGGGCGATTCGGCATCTATCTGGGCAGCGGCGAGGGCATCGTTGACTTCATCACGCTCGTCACCTCCATCGCCAACGGCACACGCGACGACGGCACGGTCAGCGCCGTCGCCTTCGCGGAGACGTCGCTGCGGCGCTCGAACGCGATGCGCGAACTCGAGCAGGAACCCAACATGCCGGCCAACCACCTGGCCTGCGAATACGGGTTCGAGGGCCCCGCCTATTCCTGCCTCACGGCCTGCGCCGCCAGCACGCAGGCCATCGGAGAGGCCAGCGAACTGATCCGCCTCGGCCGGGTTGACCTGATGCTGGCCGGCGGCACGCATTCGATGATTCATCCGCTGGGCGTGACGGGGTTCAACCTGCTCACGGCGATTTCGACCGAACCGAAGGACGAGCCGTGGCGTGCCAGCCGCCCGTTCGACCGCGACCGCGGCGGATTCGTCCTGGGCGAAGGCTCGACGATGCTCGTCCTGGAGGAACTCGAGCATGCCCAGGCGCGGGGCGCGAGGATCTGGGGCGAGATCACCGGCTACGGCTCCAGCGCCGACGCCTACCGCATGACCGATATTCACCCGGAGGGTCGCGGTCCGGCCGCCTCGATGCAGGTGGCGCTGGCGAAGGCGGATGTCCGGCCCGAAGACATCGACTACATCAGCGCCCACGGCACCGGCACCACCGAGAACGACAAGGTCGAGACGCTCGCCGTCAAACTCGTCTTCGGCGAGCACGCCTTCAAGGTCCCTATCTCGAGCATCAAGAGCCAAGTGGGGCACCTCATTGCAGCCGCCGGCGCCACGGAACTGATGACGTGCGTCCTGGCCATCCGCGACCAGATCGTGCCGGCCACGATGAATCTCGACAACCCCGACCCCCTCTGCGACCTCGACTATGTACCGAACACTCCCCGCAAAACCCCGGTCGAGGTCTGCATGTCGAACTCGTTCGGGTTCGGCGGGCAAAACGATTCTCTGGTAGTTCGCCGATTCGTCCCGTAGAATGACTTGCCACGGAAGATGGCCTCTCGCGCGGAGGGACTATCCCTTGACACCGTCGGCTCTCTCGGCCGCCATCCTGACAATGGAAGCCGCCACCAGCCCGGGCACGGGCGGCGACAGTGTGCTGCCGGAGAACTGGCACGTCTTCGCCATCGTGGGCGCCATCGTCCTGGTGGCCATCCTGATTCTGTCGTACCTGGCGAAGTACCTGCGGCTGGCGGTCAACCTGTTCCTCGACACGCCGCTGCCGGTGACGGCGAACCTCGACGACTACACGCCGCCCGAGGGCGAGATCGTCACCTTCCCGAGCCTGGAAGGCCGCACCCTGCGTGGCATGTTCATCGACCGGCCGCCGGGCGCGCCGGACCGCGGCACCGTCATCTTCTGCCACGAGTTCGGCAGCGACATGACCAGCGCCGGCCGATACGCGTCGGCCCTGGTCGAGGCCGGATACACGGTGTTCACCTTCGACTTCCGTGGGCACGGTAAAAGTTTCACGCCGGCCCGCTTCGAGCCCCGCTACTGGCCGTCGAACTACGAGGTCCACGACATCCTGGCAGCGATCGCATTCGTCAACAGTCGGCGCGATGTGAACGCCGGCGGGGTCGGCATCCTTGGCATCAGTCGAGGGGCGAGCGCGGCAGTCATCGCCGCCGCCCTCAACGCCGAGGTCCGTTGCCTCGTCGTGGACGGGGTGTTCTCCACCGACCACCGCATCGACGGTCTGGTGAAACGCTGGGTCCGGATCTTTGCGAAGGTGAACTTGGCCCGTGCCGACCGCTCGATGACCGTCCATCGCATATTCCGCGCCCTGACGATGTTCTACGTCGAACTGAAGTGCCGGTGCCGGTTTCCGAGCGCGCGGCGAGCCCTGATGAAACTCGACACGGTGCCCATCCTGTTCATCCACGGCGGGCGCGACGCCTACGTCCCGCCCGAACAGACGCAGGCGCTGTACGACGTAAAGCCCGGCCCGAAGGACATCTGGATCTGCCCCGGCGCCAAGCACAACCAGGCTGTGGCGGCCGATCCCCGGACCTATCACCGCAACGTCACGGCGTTTTTCAACCGGCATCTTTCCGCCGAAGCGTCCGACGCCTCCGCCGGAGCCAGCGCCGAATGAGAACCGTCCCATGAAGACGCCTCTCGGCATCCGCGGTCGCAGACTCCTCTGGGCGCCGCTGCGCCTCCAGGCCAAGACCCAGGTGTGGGGGTGGAAGAGGGCCGTCAACAGGACGCCCGAGACGCAACCGCGGCTGCTCGCCCGGATTCTCGCCGAAGCAGCCGAGACCGGCTTCGGACGCGATCACGGCCTGCGGCGCGTCCGCACCATCGAGGACCTGCGAAAGGCCATGCCCATTGCCGGCTACGAGCGAGCCGAGCCGTACGTCCAGCGCGTGGCGCGCGGCGAGACCGAGGCGCTGTTTCCGCCGCGCACGCATATCCACATGTTTGCCATGACGAGCGGCACCACCGGCACGCCCAAACGCATCCCCGTGACCGACACCGTCCTGAGAGACTACCGCCACGGTTGGCAGGTATGGGGCGTGCACGCGCTGGACGATCACTTCGACGCCTTCGGCGCGAAGATTCTCCAGATCGCCAGCCGCATGGACGAGCAGGTCACGCCCTCGGGCATCCCCGCCGGCGCGATGTCGGGCCTCACGTGCCAAGCCCAGAAACCGATTGTTCGCCGGATGTACGTCACGCCGCCCGAGGCCGCCTACGCCGACGACACGCCGACCAAGTACTACCTGGCGTGCCGCCTCGGCCTGATGCACCGCCGCGTCATGCCCGTCACGGCGAATCCCAGTACGCTCCTCGGTCTGGCCAGAGCGATGGACGCCCGCAAGGAGGCCCTGCTTCGCGACCTCTCGGACGGCACCCTTTCACCCGACCTCGCCCTCGACGGCGAGAAGCGCCGGTGCATCGAGGCGCGGTTGAGACCGATGCCCCGTCGGGCCAGCGATCTCGAGGCCGCCCTGAAGGCTACCGGCCACCTCTATCCGAAAGACGTCTGGGAACTGCCGCTCATCGGCACCTGGAAGGGCGGCACCCTCAGCCTCTACCTACACGAGATACCGCGCTATTGGGGCGACGCGCCGATTCGCGACATCGGCTTGATCGCGTCCGAGGGACGGTTCTCGGTCCCGCTGCAGACCGAAGGCAGCGCCGGCGTCCTGGAAGCCACGGCCACGTTCTACGAGTTCGTGCCGGAAGAGGAGATCGAAAGCGCCGACCCCACGGCGCTGCTCGCCCACGAGGTGGACGTGGGCGGGCGGTACTTCCTCATCCCGACGACGGCCGGAGGCCTGTTCCGCTACAACATCGGCGACCTCATCCGCGTGACCGACCGTATGGGCCCCGCCCCCGTCATCGAGTTCCTCAACAAGGGCCGCCACGTCGCGAGCCTGACGGGCGAGAAGATTACGGAGTTCCAGGTCGCCACCGCCGCCAACGAGTCGGTGGCGCGCCTGGGCCTGGACGTCCGCAACTACTGCCTGTGCCCGACCTGGGCCGACGTGCCGTATTACAGCCTCCTGGTCGAGGAGTGCGACGTGCCGGCCGACCGTGCCGAAGAACTGGCGCGTGCGGTTGACTCGGGGCTCCAAAAACTTAATATAGAATACAAGACAAAACGGGCCAGCGGCCGCCTCACGCCTGTCTGCGTGAAGACGATTCCCGCGGGGGCGTGGCGATCCTACGACCGTCACGCCATCGAGCAACACAACGGGCGCGTGGAGCAGTACAAGCACAAGTTCCTCGTGAACGAGGTCGATTTTGAACGCCGCTTCACGATCCTGGCCTCCTACGGCTGAAACATCGACAAGACGGCCTGAGTGTTGCGCGCCCGAGGCGGCAGCGCCCGCGCTGGGCGGGTGTCCGTCCAAGACGGAGGGGCAGAAATGTCGCTGAAGCAGGCACTCCAGATCATTCACCTCCTCGGCCTCCCCAAGGCCGCACGCACCAAGCGGCGGCTGGACGAGGCCCTCCCACACGTTCGCGGCTATGCCGTGTGCTCCTGCGTCTGGGCGCTGCTTGAAACCGGCATCCTCGACCAATTGCTTGAGGCCGACAGGCTCTCGGTCAAGGCGCTCGCCGACGAAGGCGGCCTCGCGCGCCACGTGCTCGACAGCATCCTCACCTACCTCGACGGTCTGAGCCTTGTGCGCGTCGAGGGCGACGAGGTCCGCGCCCTGCCGACACTTCGCCGCCTTATGGCCGAACCGCGCGGCTTCTTCGAACTCACTTACGCCTACGAGCCTATCTTCCACCGCCTCCGCGACCTCCTCCAGGCCAACGCAACCTACCCGGACGACGTCGGACGGATCGGCAAGTACGTCGGGCGCGGCAGCGGACAACTGTGCCGCACACTCCCCTACCCCGTGCTGGCGGACATGCTGCGGCGGCACGGGGCGCAGGTCGTCCTGGACCTGGGATGCGGTGACCTGGCGTTCCTTCTGTATCTGTGCGAGGCGATTCCGCAGATCCGCGCCATCGGCATCGACATCGACGGTCCGACCGTCGAGTATGCCCGCGAGGTC
>Ga0307427_1001923_pt1 | contig 10209 bp, 6 predicted proteins | sample SalMarWE160190MG_FD_202162 | JGI IMG/M metagenome (GOLD analysis project Ga0307427, IMG submission 202162) | Salt marsh sediment microbial communities from the Plum Island Ecosystem LTER, Massachusetts, United States - WE1603-190 | ecosystem: Environmental > Aquatic > Marine > Intertidal zone >... | reverse complement strand
GAGGCCACCTACAACTCGCAGATGCACTTCGGCGACGACTACATCCGCCGCATCATCTACGCCGAGGAGCACAACGCCTTCGACGAGATGCAACGCCGCATCGTCCACGACGTCAACGACCTCATCCAAACGCTGGCCGTCCGCCATGGCATCGGGTTGCAGTGCATCGCGTCGGTCATCTGCGCGGGCAACACGGCGATGACGCACTTCCTGCTGAATCTCGACCCCCGCCGCATCCGCCGCACGCCTTACGTTCCGACCGCCGCCTGGATCCCCCCCATCCGGGCGGCCGAGGCCGGCATCCGCATCAACAAACGCGGGCTCCTCTACGTCCTGCCGGCTGTCGGCGCCTATGTCGGCAGCGACATCGTGGCCGGCGTCCTGGCCACCCGTCTCTACGAGGCCCCGCGCCTGAGTCTGTTCATCGACATCGGCACCAACGGCGAGGTTGTCCTCGGGTCGAAAGAGTGGATGGTCTGCGCCTCCTCCTCCGCCGGACCGGCCTTTGAAGGCTCCGGCGTCAAACACGGGATGCGGGCTGCGCCGGGCGCCATCGAGCGCGCCACCGTGACCGACGACCGGGAACTGAAGTTCCGGACGATCGGCGGCGAGGCGCCGCGCGGCCTGTGCGGCACCGGACTGCTCGATACGCTGGCCGGCCTCCTGGAACTCGGCATCATCGACCGGACCGGCCGCTTCGCCGACAGCGCCGACCCGCGCCTGGCCGAAGGACCCGACGGGCCCGAGTTCACGCTCGTCCCGGGCAGAGACGGACAAGACCCCATCGTCATCACCCAGGCCGATATCTCGAACCTCGTCCGGTCCAAGGCCGGAGTCTATGCCGCCATCCAGATCCTCATGGAATCGACCGGGACGACCTACGACGGGCTCAAGGCCATCTTCGTGGCCGGCGGGTTCGGCAACTACCTCGACGTACGCAAGGCGATTGCCATCGGCATGTTGCCGGACATCCCGCACGACCGCATCCACTTCGTCGGCAACACGTCCATCGCCGGGGCCAAGATGGCCATTATGAGCCGCCGCGCACTTGCCAGGGCCGAACAGATCGCCGGTCGCATGACCTACTTCGACCTGATGAACCACCCCACGTACATGGATGCCTTCATGCAGGCCAACTTCCTGCCGCATACCGATCTGGCACGCTTTCCGAACGTCCAGAAAGCCGTGACCAAAACCGGGACGGAAAACCGGGAGCATACCGAGTGAGTGCCTTAATCGCCATCTCTGGAAAAGGGGGGAGCGGCAAAACCACTCTCGCCGCCATGATCGTCCGCCATCTCATGGAGCGAACCGGCCGCAGCGTCCTGGCCGTTGACGCCGACCCCAACACCTGCCTCGGCGACGCCCTCGGCCTCGAACCGGAAACGACAGTCGGCGAAATCCGCGACGCCGCACTCGACCGCACCCTCCAGACCGGCCCCGGCATGGACCGCGAGCGGGCCGTCGAATACGCCATCCAGCGCGCCGTGGTCGAGGCCAAGGGCTTCGACCTTCTGGCCATGGGCCACACCGAGGGACCAGGGTGCTATTGCGCCGTCAACCACCTGCTGCGCAAATACCTCGACCAGGCGGGCGGCGACTACGGGTGGGTCGTCCTCGACAACGAGGCCGGTATGGAGCATCTCTCACGCCGCACGACCGACGCCGTGGACCATCTCATCGTCGTCGCCGAACCGACGGTCGTCGGTGCCAAAACGGCCGAGCGCATCCTGGGGCTCGCCGAGCGCCTTCCGATTACCATCCGCGAGAAAGGCGTCCTGTGGAACAAAATGACCGAAGGAGCCGCCCTGCCCCCTGCGGCCGATGACCTTCCGACCATCGGGCGCGTGCCGCTTGATGACCGCGTCCAGGAACTTTCGGCGTGCGGCGGAACGGTTTTCGAACTGGACCCCGGCAATGTGGCATACCGAGCCGTCGGCAACGCCCTCGCCGGGATACTGAACCTCGAAAAAGCAAAGCAGCGCACCTAGCGAAAGGAGAAACGATGCCTCTACCGCCCCTGAAAGAGGCGTACTCGGGCCAGGTTAATGAGATTACCCTCGGAGGCGGGGACCGAAAAAGCGTGACCGTCGGCGGCGCCAAGACGATCCCCCACAGCGGCGACCGCGAGGTTACCGGCCATAGGCCCGTCATCGCCGTCGACGTCCTCGACGCCCCGCCCGAAGACTGGCCGCCCGTCCTGGCCGACGCCTATGACGACGTGCTCCAGGACCCGGCCGCATGGGCCACCAAGGCCGTCGAGACCGTCGGCGCCGAACTCCTCTGCATCAAGTTCGACGGCATCCATCCCGACAAGGGCGACCGGGATGCCGACCATGCCGTTCAGGTTACCAGGAAGGTCCTCGAGGCGGTCGATGTGCCGCTCATCCTGTGGGGGTGCGGCAACGACGATAAGGACAACGCCGTCATGCCGAAGGTCTCGGAGGCCGCCAAGGGCCGGAACGTCCTCCTCGGCACCGTGACGGAGGACAACTACAAGAACCTGACGGCCATCGCGCTGGCCGACAACCAGTTCCTCATCAGCGAGGCGCCGCTCGACATCAACATCGCCAAGCAGGTCAACATCCTGGTTTCCGACATGGGCTTCCCGCTCGAGCGGCTGGTCATGTTCCAGACCACCGGCGCCCTGGGCTATGGCATGGAATACGCATACTCGATCCAGGAGCGGGAGCGCCTGGCGGCCCTCGCCGGCGACAAACTCATGGCCATGCCCCAAATCTGCGACGTCGGATACGAGGCCTGGAGGGCCAAGGAGGCCAAAACCTCCGACGAGGACGCACCCGAATGGGGCAACGCCGCAAGACGCGGACCACTCTGGGAAACCGTCACCGCCATCGCACTGCTGCAATCGGGCGTGGACATCGTCCGAATGCGGCACCCGAAGGCCATCGCTGCCGTCCAGACCTACATCAACGGGCTCCGGGGCAGCGACGCGTAACCTTTTCGAGCCGTTTCGAGCCGCGACCGGAAGAGCCTGCCCTGAGCGCAGCCGAATGGGTCGCGTGGGCCTCGACTGGTCTGTTTCGAGCCGCGACCGGGATGTCGCGTGGGCCTCGGCTGGTCTGTTTCGAGCCGCGACCGGGATGTCGCGGTGGCCTCGACTGGTCTGTTTCGAGCCGCGACCGGAAGGTCGCGGTGGCCCCGACCTGGGGCGCGACTCAAACCACGGGTACTCACGCACCAACGGGAGAAAAACATGATCGCTATCGCCGAACGCATCAACGGACAGTTCCTCGACGTCAAGGCCGCCATCGCCGACAAGGACCCCGCTCCCGTCGTCGAACTCGCCAAGAGCCAGACGGAGGCCGGGGCCGCATACCTCGACATCAACGTCGGCACCGCCGCCGCCGACCAGCAGGATGCCATCAAATGGCTCGTCGAGACGGCCCAGGACGCCGTCGAGACGCCGCTCTGCCTGGACAGCCAGAAACCCGACGTCATCAAGGCCGGCCTCCAGGTCTGCGACACGAGCCGCGGGGTGCTCCTGAACTCCACGCCACTCGACAAGAAGAGCGACACGGAGGTCCTCGACAAGTACGTCGAGATGGCCGACGCATCGGGAGGCAGCATCATCGCCCTGACCATGAACGTCGAGGGCGTGCCACAGAACGTGCACAGCCGCGTCGCCATCGCCGCCGAGATCATCACCAAGTGCATGGAACTCGGCATGACACCCGACCGCCTGTTCATCGACCCCATCATCCTGCCCGTCAACGTCCCGGGGGCACAGGAGCAGCCGGGCAACATCCTGGCAACCATCGACCAGATCCGGCTCATGTCCGACCCACCGCCGCACATCACGATGGGCCTGTCGAACCTCAGCCAGGGAACCACCAAGCGGAGCCTCATCAACCGCACGTTCCTGGCCATGGCTATCAGCCACGGGTGCGATTCGGCCATCATCGACGTCCTCGACGAGCCGCTCGTCGACGTGGTCGCTACCGCCGAAATGCTCATGAACAAGCAGATCTACTCCGACTCCTTTCTCAAGGCCTACCGCAGCATGGCCGGCGGACAGCGGTAGCGGCGAAGCCGCGGCCGTGGGTCGCGCGGCGCGCGGGGCAAGCCCCGCGGCTAACGCGCGCTTGCGCGGCGCGCGGGGCAAGCCCCGCGGCTAACGCGCGTGCCGTACTCACGTTTGAGGGGCCCAGCATGCGAATCGCCATCCTTCTCGCCTTATGCGTCTGCCTTCTTCCCGCTATCGCATGGTGCGAGGCCGTGCCGAAGGCAGGCGACGTAATCCTTGCCGAGACGTTCGACGACCTCCGCGTCGCCGGCCGCCGCGCCGCGCCGGCGACCGCCTCCCGCGTCCACAAGGGACCGCGGTACAAGGGTCACACCCTGCCGCGCCTCCGCGGGGCGATGGTCAGCCCCAACGCCACCGCCGACGACCTGCGCACCTTCGCCCGCCAGTGGAACGCCAACCTGGTGCGATGGCAACTCTTTGGCTTCAAGCCCCGCTTCGACACGGGCAACCTCGCGGAATACGACCGGCGGCTGGAGCGCGAACTCGCGAAACTCGACGCCGCACTGCCCGTCTGCAAAGAGGTCGGCCTGATGGTCGTCGTGGACCTGCACACCGGCCCCGGACACTGGGCCCCGGTCGGCCGCAGCCTCTTCACCAGCAAGCGGATGCAGGACCGCTTCGTCGAGGTCTGGCGGCAGATCGCCCGACGGTACAAAGACGCCCGGTGCATCTGGGGTTACGACATCCTGAACGAGCCGCTCGAGGAAGGCATGGCCGAAGACGCCCTCGACTGGCAGGGTCTCGCCGAACGGTGCGCCAAAGCGATCCGCAAAATCGACCCCGACCGCGCGATCATCATCGAACCTGCCCCGTGGGGCGGGCCGGACGGCCTGGAGAACCTCGTCCCCCTCGACGTTCCGAAGGTCGTCTACAGTGTCCACATGTACAAGCCGCACACCTTCACCCACCAGGGCGTGCACAACCGGAACCAGCCGCCGCTGCGCTATCCCGGCGTGATTGAGGGGAAGCAGTGGAACAAGGACCAACTGGAGGCCGCCCTCGGCCGCGCCATCGCCTTCCAGAAAACCTACAACGTGCACATCTTCCTCGGCGAGTTCAGCGCCATCCGCTGGGCGCCCGACGGAAGCGCCCACCGGTACCTGAAGGACTGCATCGACGTCTTTGAGAAATACGGCTGGGACTGGACGTACCACGCCTTCCGCGAATGGAACGGCTGGAGTGCCGAACACGGTCCCGACCGCGCCGACGCCCGGCCCACCCAAGAACCCACGCCGCGCAAGAAACTGCTCTTGGAGTGGTTCGGGAAGAATGAGAAGCCGACGTGGCATAAACGGTAGCGGATCTTCCAGGCCTGCGCGGCTTGCTCTCGAAGCAAGGAGTCAGCACATGCCCTGCTACATGCTGCTGCCTGTCGTGGTGATCCTTGCGGCGGCGGGGGCGGCGCTGGCGGCCGAGGCCCTGCCGATGGGCAGTGCGCCGGCGCCCGTGGCCGTGCCCCATTTCCCTGACCGCGTCCACGCCCTGGTCTGGCGGAACTGGACCGTCGTGCCCGCCGAGCGGCTCGCCAAGGTGCTCGACACCTCCGTCGAGAACGTCCGGGCGGTGGCGGCGTCGATGGGCCTGCCCGACCAGCCGGCCATCCAGCGCGAGTGGCGGACGCGCGGCTACATCACCGTGCTGCGGCGCAACTGGCACCTGCTGCCGTACGATCAACTGCTCGTCCTGCTGGACCGCTCGGCCGAGCAACTCGCGTACTGCCTGCGCGAAGACGACTTCCTGTTCAGCAAACTGGGCAGTCTCAAGCCGAAGTGCCCGCCGCTCGTGTATGCCCCGCCGACCGACGCCGCCCGCCGGCGCGCCGCCGAGATCCGCACCCTCGTCCGCAACACGTTCGGCGAGGACTTCCTCGCCGGCGCCGAGACCCGGTTCCGTTTCGTCGAGGACCTCAGCGCGCCGGGGCCCGCGGCCGGGCCCGGCGCGGCGGCGGACGGACGGTTCCAACTTCGCTTCATCTACTCCTACTTCGCCATGTACGGCGACCCGCTCAGCGATCCGGCGCTCGACCCGTACCCCGACGGCCTCCTTCAGCGCCTGGCGGCCGTCGGCGCGAGCGGCGTCTGGCTCCACACCGTGCTGCGGACGCTCGCGCCGAGCGAGACGTTTCCGGAGTTCGGCGACGGCTGGCAGGTGCGGCTGGCCGGTCTGCGGCAACTCGTCGAGCGGGCAAAGCGCCACGGCATCGGCGTGTACCTGTACGTCAACGAGCCGCGCGCGATGCCGGCGCCGTTCTTCGCCCAGCGCCCGCGGATGCGAGGCGTGCAGGAGGGCGACCACTTCGCCATGTGCACGTCCGACGCCCGCGTCCGGGAGTGGCTGACCGGCGCCCTGGCCCACGTGTTCCGCGAGGTCCCCGGCCTGGCCGGCGTCTTCACCATCACGGCCTCGGAGAATCTGACGAACTGCGCGTCGCACGGCCGGCACACCGCGTGTCCGAACTGCAAGGACCGCCCGCCGGCCGAGATCATCGCCGAGGTGAACGCGGCCGTCGAGGCGGGCGTGCGGCAGGGCAGCCCCGACGCCAAGACCATCGTCTGGGACTGGGGCTGGCGCGACGCCCTGGCGCCCGAGATCATCGCGCGGCTGCCGAAACGCGTCTGGCTGATGAGTGTCAGTGAGTGGTCGAAGCCGATCGTTCGCGGCGGGGTACCCACGACGGTCGGCGAATACTCGATCTCCGCCGTCGGTCCCGGCCCCCGGGCCACGAAGCACTGGGCCCTGGCGAAGGCGGCCGGTCTCAAGACCGTCGCCAAGGTCCAACTCAACAACACCTGGGAACTCTCGGCCGTGCCGTACCTGCCGGTCCTGGACCTGGTGGCCGAGCACTGCTGCGCGCTCGCCGGCGCCGGCATCGACGGCATGATGCTCAGTTGGAGCCTGGGCGGGTATCCCTCGCCGAACCTGGAGGTGGCCGAGCGGTTCAGCCGCCGGGACATCCCCACCATCGACGCCGCCCTGGACGACGTGGCCCGGTCCTGTTTCGGCCCGGACGGCGCTGAGAGCGGGCGGAAGGCCTGGGCCGCCTTCAGCGACGCCTTCCGCCAGTTTCCGTTCCACATCTCGGTCCTCTACCGGGCCCCGAGCCAATACGCCCCGGCGAACCTGCTCTACGCCAAGCCCACCGGCTACCGCGCGACGATGATCGGGTTCCCCTACGACGACGTGGACGGGTGGCGCGGCCCGTACCCCGCCGACGTGCTGGCCACCCAGTTTGCCAAGGTGGCGTCAGGATGGGAGCGTGGGCTGCCGCCCTTGAGCGAGGCCGTCCGCAACACGCCACCGGACCGCCGCGCCGAGGCCGAAGCGCAGTTGCGGTTCGCCCGGGCGGCCTGGCTGCACTTCCGGGCCGTCGCCAACCAGGCCCGGTTCACCATCGCTCGCAACGCCTTGCCGGCCAAGGGGAAACCGCTCGAGGGCAAGGGCCGCGCGGCTCTGATGGCTCGGATGCGGCGCGCCGCCGGCGACGAGATCGATGTTGCACGCGAAGCCTTCCGCCTCGCAACACAGGATTCCCGTATCGCCTACGAGGCGTCGAACCACTACTACTACCTGCCCATCGACCTTGTGGAGAAAGTCATCAACTGCCGGTACGTGCTCGACCACGACCTGCCCGAGCCTGCGTCGTAGGTTGGTCTCGGCCGCACGGCCGTTTCCCCTTGCCTTCCGCACCCACACGAGTACCCTGTCGTCTGGCCCAAGGAAAGGAGCGAGACTCCCATGCCACGCACCACTCTACCCATCGTCTTGTCCGCGGCCGTCTTTCTCGGTATCGTGCCGGCCATGGACGCCCGCGCTGCGGCCAACTACGACGAGAGCAAGGTGCCCAAGTACGCCTTGCCCGATCCGCTGGTAACCGAAGCCGGCGAGAAGGTCGCCGACGCCAAAACCTGGCGGACGAAACGCCGGCCGGAGATCCTCCACCTCTTCCAGACCCACGTTTACGGCCGCGCGCCCGGCCGGCCCAAGAAGATGACCTTCAAGGTCTTCGAATCCGACGCGAAGGCCCTCGGCGGGGTGGCGACGCGAAAACAGGTCTCCGTCTTCTTCACGGGCGCCGAAGACGGCCCCTCCATGGACATCCTCATCTACCTGCCGAACGCCGCCAAGAAACCCGTCCCGACGTTCGTCGGCCTGAACTTCGGCGGCAACCACGCCACCCAATCCGACCCCGCCATCCGCCTCTCGACCCGATGGATGAGGGGCAAGGGCGCCGGCGTGGTCAAGAGCCGCGCCACCGAAGAGACGCGCGGCAAATCGGCGGCGAGGTGGCCGGTTGAGGCGATCCTCGCACGCGGCTACGGCCTCGCGACCATCTACTGCGGCGACATCGACCCGGATTATCACGACGGGTTCAAGAACGGCGTCCACGGCGCCTTCGATGGGCCCGGCAAGCGGCCGCCCGATGCGTGGGGCACCATCGCCGCATGGGCCTGGGGCCTCAGCCGCGCGATGGACTACTTCGAGACCGACGCTGACGTCGATCACAAACACGTGGCGGTCATCGGGCATTCGCGGCTCGGCAAGACCGCCCTCTGGGCCGGCGCCCGCGACCAGCGGTTCGCCTTGGTCATCTCGAACGATTCGGGTTGCGGCGGGGCGGCGCTCAGCCGGCGACGTTTCGGCGAGACCGTCGGCCGCATCAATACCTCGTTTCCCCACTGGTTCTGCGAGAACTTCAAGAAATACAACGACCGCGAGGACGACTGCCCCGTGGACCAGCACATGCTCATCGCCCTGATCGCCCCGCGGCCGGTCTGCGTCGCCAGCGCCGAAAAGGACCGCTGGGCCGACCCGCGCGGCGAGTTTCTGGCCGCAAAGGGGGCCGATCCCGTCTATCGCCTCCTGGGCGCCGGCGGCCTGGCGGCCAAGGAGATGCCCGGACTCAACCAGCCCGTCCTGGGCGCCATCAGTTATCATATCCGCTCCGGCGGCCACAACGTGACCGAGTACGACTGGCAGCAATACATGAACGCCGCCGACCGGTATTTCCGGGCGGCCGGGAGCAAGTAAGCGGCGGGCGCCACCGGCTGCTGGCCCGCCAGTCGTAGGGTGCGTGCTTGGCACGCACGCGTATCATCTGCTGGTCAGCCAGTCGTAGGGTGCGTGCTTGGCACGCACGCGTATCATCTGCTGGTCATCCAGCCGTAGGGTGCGTGCTTGGCACGCACGCGTATCATCTGGCCCGCCAGTCGTAGGGTGCGTGCTTGGCACGCACGCGGATCATCTGCTGACCCGCCAGTCGTAGGGTGCGTGCTTGGCACGCACGCGGATCATCGATTCGGCACCTCACGGTTCGGCGAGAGAAAAGGCTGGTCATCCAGTCGTAGGGTGCGTGCTTGGCACGCACGCGTATCATCGATTCGGCACCTCACGGTTCGGCGAGAGAAAAGGCCGCGTGGGTGCGGAGCACCCACCCTACAACTGCGTTCAAGGCCGTTGCCGTTCGTTCCGCATTCCGAATTCCGCATTCGATTGGGTCTCGGCGCCCGCTTGGATTCGTCCTGCTCCATAACACTTACGTCAAATCGCCTTTCGCCGGAACCCCCGAAAACGCGCTTTTTGGAGTCTAAATCTTCGTTTTTGGGCCGTCAGGGGCGATTGGGCCGTTTTTTGTTAAGATAGGTAACGCAAAACTTTCGCCGTTTTCGTCCTTTTTTGTCCTTTTTCGTCTTTTTTCGTCCTTTTTGCTGTTTTTTGCCCCCTTTTGGAGGCGTTTTTGCCGAGCCAAAATTGATGTAAGTCACCCATGCCAAAATGGCAGGCCGACCCGGCGGCCGCAAAGGCCCAAAAAGTTGTTAGAGTTCTAACAAAATCCGGGGTAGGGCGCACTTTTTGTTAGAGTTCTAACAAAATGCGGCGAAAACGGCAACGGCCCGTTCCGACCGGCCACGTCCACCAGGAACCGGGCGAATCGCACGCCGCCACCCTGTGGCCGCACCACGTAGTTGTCGCAGATCTTCTCGCGGGCCTCCGACGGGCGGTCGCGTTCAGGCCTTTGCAAAACCGGCGTCGGCGCGGTAGGATTCTTGCGGACACGCAGAGGCCGACTTATGACGCGAGATGCCGCAGCCGATCAGTCGTTGTCGCCGCGCCGCCAACTGACACTGACCGAGCGCGTGCTCTTTGAGCGGCTCGGCTGGTTT
>Ga0307427_1001917_pt1 | contig 10236 bp, 11 predicted proteins | sample SalMarWE160190MG_FD_202162 | JGI IMG/M metagenome (GOLD analysis project Ga0307427, IMG submission 202162) | Salt marsh sediment microbial communities from the Plum Island Ecosystem LTER, Massachusetts, United States - WE1603-190 | ecosystem: Environmental > Aquatic > Marine > Intertidal zone >... | reverse complement strand
CTTTTAGTCAATGTGGAGATTTTACGGTTCTTGTCTGTAAGAATTGAGAGGGATAAATAGCTTTAGCGGTTTATGCTCGCAAAGTAAAATACTACATTTACAAAATACAGGTTCTTCTATAATTACCGGTCCTTAAAGGAAGTTAAATATAGTAAGCCCCCAGGGCTTTTGTAATTGCAGCTTTTTAAAATGAGCCTTATGCAATTTTAAAAAAGGTGGTATGGGCATAGGGAATTTGCTTCTAAAAGCAATAAAAAATTTATTTAAACCTTCTTATATTTTTTCATTCCATATCTTTCAATATAATCTAGAATAGCTTTTTTTGTCCATGAATTTGGTAAGTGCCTTATTTCTTTTACTTCTGAAAATGAATAGCCATATTTCATTAAAAATGCATCAATAGTAGCTTCCATATGTGTATCACCTATTGGTATTAACGGACATAGAATTTTACCGTCTATTAGCTTTGGTTCAAGTACTTTTGCAAGCACATACTCGGGCTTTTTTATGGTTTCTTCTTCACTGCCGCCGAATAGTTTTATTAGTCTTATATGATGACATTCCTGCCTTCTGAACTTCCAGACTGGACAACTACAGCCATAATTGCCTTCTTTATCAATAGCAACTATATAATAACCATTACCGGAAGAACTTTTAACTTTAAATCTTTTAATCCACTTATCGTTTTTCAATTTTTACCCCTTTCTTATCTTTTAATATTTTTATATTTAAATTAAGTGCCAGAGGAATCAGGAAGATCTGTAAATATATCAAGCTGCTCAAATGTCCTTACAGGTTTTCTTCCCTCTTCCATTTCTTTTCTTATTAAAATCGTACAGGGTTTTCCCGGAAGAGGTTCAACTACCTTACTTATGTAATTGTAGAATTTATACCTTGGGGAGCTTGCAAAGTACTCCCTCTTTGTCCTGTAGTCATATATCCACATCTTGGCTTTCCTTTCTATTCCCTGCTTCCAATAAGGTTATTTTGCCTGAAGCTATAAAAACCGCCCGAGGAAACTATTATATGATCAAGTACATCTACACCTAATATATTCCCTGCCTTTTCGAGCCTCGTTGTTATTTCTATATCATCAATTGATGGTTTTGGGTCTCCTGAAGGATGGTTGTGCATAAATATTACACTTGCGGCATTTGACAGTATGGCACCTTTATATACTTCCCTCGGATGAACAATTGAACTCGTTAAGCTCCCGGTCGAAACTACCTCAAAACTTATAATCTGATTTTTAACATTTAGGTGAAGGCATATAAATTTTTCTCTATCTGACTTTAAAAGATTTTCTGCAAATTCTGATTTTGCCACTTCCTCACTACTTCTATAACTATTACTGGCCGCTTTTATCTCCCTAACCATTGACAGCTCCACCTGCGGAACAAAGCTAAATAACCTCTTTCTCTTTGCCATCTCTCCCCCTTAAACTAAAATAATATTTGACTTCCTGGGTGAAGCTTTAAAGAAGGTTCTGGCTTTTAGTCAATGTGGAGATTTTACGGTTCTTGTCTGTAAGAATTGAGAGGGATAAATAGCTTTAGCGGTTTATGCTCGCAAAGTAAAATACTACATTTATAAAATGCAGGTTCTTCTATATATCTTATTGGAAGTTAAATATGAGAAGCAGCAGGCTTTTGCAATCTCTACTACAGTCAGACAGCTACTATAATGCGATTATGAAAAATATATATTATAATTATTTTAAAAATTTTTAAGGCAAACTTATAAGCGAGTGCAAATCTATTTAAAGGAGTAATGATATCTATGTACAATAATAAAGAATTAATAGAATTTCTTGAAAAAAAGACAGAAGAAATAAATCAATTAATTAAAGTTAAAAAAACACTTACTAGAAAAGAAATTCTAAAAGTTGATACTTGGTTAGACCAAGCAATAAATCTTCTTGAGGATTTTGAAAGAAAAGAGACATCTACATATAAGTTTCTTATTAAATTAAGAGAAAGTGAAATTAAAATTCCAAAAGATATAAATATTGCTATTGCAAAGTTTAATAACACCCTCGAATACATAAAAGTTAAATTTAAAAATTCTTTCACTACTCCCTATCCTATATCCGTTGAAAAAGAAAATGGGAGTTATTGGGATAAAATTTAATAAAAACTACATGAGACATACAAGTTAATTATATTCTGAAGAGAGAGTGGACCAAATATAAATATATCTGAATCTGTTAAACTATATTCTTGTTGAGGGTACCATCAATTTTTATCTTTTTTTATTACAAAATTTAATTCCCCTTCAACTGGTTCTGGTAAGTTAGCAGGTCGAATAATATATTTCACTTTAAAGGATTTGGCAACTTCAAATGAATCAAATATAAGAAATAACTCAGGCAATTTAGCCTCCTCACCATGCTTTATTCTGTTGAAATGATCAGTTAATTCATAGCTATTTGTCTTTTTCAATGAAAAAGTTGGAAGTTCTTTAAAATTGGCAAAGTCATTTTTTAAATTAATATTTGAAATATCAGGTATAGAATAATGTAACATATTTGATAGTTTTTCTGCTTGGGAAAAAGGTTTTTCCGGTGGACTAGGTTCTTCTGGTAATGGTAATTCTAAAAATTCATCTATTGTGTATAGCTCAAAACCATTGGGAAAGCTGATACAAATACTAACATCTTCTGCTGGTGCTGTTCCATCATTTTTAATTTCTAGTTGAAATCTTATACTTCTTGAAATATAGTCAAGTGAGTTTATTTCTTCTAGATACTTTTTATATTCCTTTAAGTATTTATCAATTTCTTTACTATATTTATCGTATTCTTCTTTAGGTATTGTATTAAAAATATTCTGCATTATGTTTTGTACAGCTAGTAATCCATCGTAAACTGTTTTACTATCCTTTGAATTTTTTTCTTTTGAGAATTCCATTTTAGGGTATTTTTGCTTTAATTTGTTAATCTTATTTTCAATGTCTTTATCACTGTATTTTTTTTGTTTCTTTAAATAAAAAGTTGCATTATCCAAGGTTTTCCCGTCAGAGTCAGAAAAACCCAAGCTGAGAGAAGGTAATGCATTTTGTAATTTTTCTATTGTTTTCTTTAACTCTTTATTTTCTAGTTCCAACTTGCCTAGTTCTATCGGTAATTTGTATTTTTCAGGCATCTTAATAACATCTATCCCGAGGTTTTTTGCACTGAATATCGGCCCTGTATCCTGAGTTATTAAAATAATCTTGTCCTTGCCAGGATTGTCGATTTTAAATTGAATTATAGTAGCTATTAAATAGTCATCGTTCCAATTTGGATCGAGATTTTTTTTGTCAAAGTTTATTTTTGGTTTTTCCGGGTATAATTCCAGAGAAACTTTATCTCTTATTTCAGTATTTAGATTGGTAATTTCTTCAACATTTTTTAATACCTTTTTTGCTCTTTCTCTTATCTTATCAGAACTATTAGTATTCTTTTCTTTGTCCAATTCGCGTATTGTTATCCTGGGAATTATGATTTTTATTGGATTGTCTCCAAGAAATTCATGAAAATTTATGTCATTTATTGATTGGTAGTGAAGATAAATCATTGTATCGATAAATACTATCATTTTATTTCCTTATCAAGAACTATTAATTAATTTCTTGTTGTATTATAACATTTAGGATTGACATATTATAACAACATAGAAATCACTAAAGAAATTATCCATCATTGATAGCACAACTTATTTAGGAATATGTTATGATTGACTCTTTTTCATTTGAAATTTTGAACCAATTTTGAATGAATTGGACAAATTTAGGATTATTTTAAAGAATTAATTTATCTAAATATTTTTCACAGTTATTATAAAACACTTCAAACGCAGGCTTATACAGACTTTCGAATAAATTATTAGAGGCATACTCAAAATATCCCCCTACTAATTCTTTTAATTTGAAAATAATTGAATTAGCTTTTTTAACAATATCCCTATTTATTGGATTTAAAAAGCCAGTTATCGGATCACCAACGACATCGATTTGCTTATGAGCAAATAATATATCTCTTATTTTTGCTAAATCTGACTCAATATATTCTTTTTTAATCTCCTCATATTTTATTTTTATTTCGTCTCCTTCTATGTTTTTAAGATAATACGAAAATGATATTTCTGATGGTTTACTTTTATTCTCAAATAAAGTTTTTAATATTAAAATAGCCTCTTGAAAATATAAAACATGATGCAATACCATACAACATGTTATAGCGTCTGTGTAATATTCATTCAATTTCTCAAGATTATCTTTATACTTTTCACTTTCTTTTTCATACAAATCAAATAATAAAATAGCCCACTTTAGAAATGTTTCTGCTCTATAAATCAGTTGACATATTCTATCTTGCATTAATTTTTTTGAGAGTTTTTTATCCATATTTATTAATAAAAAAATCCCCCTTCTCTTAACAGCTTCTTTAAATCAATCAATTTATTAATAGGTAACGCTAAATATTATAATTTAAAATAAAATTATTCAACAACACTATTAATAGAAAGACCTTTCATTTTGAAAATATTCAAAATTCGACATTCATTTTCTTTATAATTGAAATTTAAAAACATTAAAAGTTATTTAGGTTTAAACTAACTATTTTAAGGTAGAAACATCCTTGGGTTGACCGGTACACTATTTACCCTAACCTCGTAATGTAGATGTGTACCTGTGCTCACACCTGTATTTCCCATAAGACCGATTAAATCTCCCTGGTCTACCTTTTGCCCTACCTCTACCTTAAATTCACTTAAGTGAGCATATACAGTCACATATGTATTACCCTTCCCATCCATCCCATGATAGATCATAATTCTCTTCCCGAAGTTTCCGCTGGTTCCTACTGCAATTACTGTACCGTTGGCTGTTGCTCTTACTGGAGTACCTATATAATTAGCAATATCTATCCCCTGGTGAATATGAGTTATCCTTGCTTCTCCAAATTCAGAAGTTACTACACCACTGGCTGGCCATATTGAGGGTATATCAGGATTATCTATAACTTCAGGTATTATAAAATTATCAGGATCAAATTCAGAAGATGGGTCAATAAGCGGAAGGATCTCAACTAATGCAAAAAACCACTCTTTGTGTTTTTCATCAAAATCACCGGATATCTCCTCGTCTGTTAGTATGGCAGTTCCAATTTCGTACTCCTCTTTTTTATTTAAATCATTTAAAAAACCAGTGACATTTTTAACTGTCATATTTTCTTCTGAAGTATCATATTCTAATGATCCCAGAAGTTCTTTAATAGAAGAGTACCCCTGCAGTTCAAGTTCCCTAACCACTTTATATTCCTTCTGGGTAACAACCTCTGTAACTGACTTGCCGTCTATTATTCTGGTCACTTCTTTTTCTGTTTCAATTATCTCATATTCAGTAAAATTAACCTTCAGCAGGTCAAAAACACTCTCATTTGGCCTGTTTTCTCTTAAGTAATTATCAAGCCTCACTACATCATAGGCCATAAAAGAGGTCCAGTTAATTTCTGACTTATCAGTCAAAGACTTATATAAAGCAAATCCTTCCCTGTCTACCTGGGGAAATAAGATATTAAGTGCAATTGAAAACATAAGAAATGGTATAAATATAATAATAAATAACAGTATCAGGTTTATATGCCAGTATCTTTTAATAAAACCGGCACTGTAGGCTGATATTTTAGCTATTGTTATAGGTTCGGCCATTACTTATTTTGGGGCAAATCTTGATTTTCTGTCGTAAACTTCCTCATACTGGACCGGATCAACTATCTCAAGCTCATATTTTGAGGCCCTGACCTGGATAACCACCCTCTGGGATCCTGCTATAAAAATTCCCTTTCCCTTTGCCCCGCTGCGCTTTGAACTACTTCCCTTTAGTATCGCAAGCTCCTTTTCGCTGAAGCTAAAAAGTTTTTTTATTACAGGTATGTCAGTCTCCCCCATCCTGAAAAAAAGCTTGAAGTAGCTATTATCTATTATTGCCTGCCCGTAGCGTTCAATTGAGAGAAAATCAGGAAGGTTCTGAGTTGCGGTAACAAAACTTATCCCGTATTTTCTTCCCCTCTTGATTGAATTGGACAGAAACCTAAGCGTCTGTGGGTTGGAAGGATCTGCAAACTGGTGTGCCTCATCGACATATACCCTTTTGGTTTTCAGTCTGTCCACCTTGCAGAACTGCCAGGTATCCTTTAGAAGTATGTCATAAAGCGGCTGGGTAACTGCTTCCGGAAGTCCTGAAATGTCAAACACGGTAAAAAAGTCATAATCCCAGTTTGTCTGGCCGTTAAACATATAGCTGTATGCTCCACTTATATAGGGCTGGAGTGATGAGAGCATATTATCCCTTGCTTCCCTGGCCTTGGCAGTGGTCCTACTGTCTTTTATCTTAGCTTTCATCACTTCTTTTAAGGTACCGAGGGTGGGAAAAGTCTCAGGAAGTACCGTGCTATTAAAACTTATACCCTTTTCCTTGTAGCTGTCCCTTATATCCTCTTCCAGAAGTGCCTCTTCAAAGGGTGTAAGATCCCTTAGAATCCATTTAAAGAACATTATGCAGTCCATAACCTTGGTAGATAGATAGGTACCTATGTCTTTTTTATCACTGCCGGCATCATCACTGTCAACTACTGTATTTCTTATATGGAATGGGTTTGATATAACCCCGGAAGTGGGGCTGAACTTATATCTTTTCCCCCAGGGGTAGTAAAACTCACCCTCAAGGTCAAACATTATTATGTAGTCCCTGTATGGTACATGCCTTATGGCATCTGTTTTAATCCTGAAGGACTTTCCGGACCCGGAATCTGCTATTATGCATTCGTGGGGGTTGTTATAAATCTTATTGTAGGTATCAATTATAACAAGACCCCCTGATATTACATTTTCCCCTATAAAGATTCCCTTAGGCTCCATAAGCTCCGAGGAGTCAAACGGTACTATTGAAGCTATATCCCTGGTGGTTAGGTTCCACACATAATTTTTGGTGATACTGTTTTCAGCCAGTATGGGAAGGGTGGTAATAAACGGGTCATATCCTTTATACTTTAGCTCCGTTGCCTGGCAATAGGCACTTGAAATCTTTGAGCGAAGAAGGTTAGATATGGTATTTAGCTCTCCTATATCCGGTGCAGATATCCCTATAGTAATATTTGTATCATAAAGGCTTACATTATCACTGCCAAGCTCGGCAATCATTTCCACAGCACTTTCCTTCTGGGCCTGGTATTTCTGGCGAAGTGCTTCGTTCTTTCTGGAATCAAGGGCTTTGGCCCCAATCTCACTTACCGCTTTTGAAAGCTCTTTTGTTATTGTGGCCTTGTTTTTTGGAGTTAGAATTATTGCTATATTTATATCTCCTTTGATGTTAAAGACTCTTCTTAGCCACCTGTACTTTTCAACTGTGGCCGGGTATTTTACAATGGAATAAAACCTGTAGATCCTATTTTCTATCTCCAGGTGCCTTCCGTCTTTATAGATCCTTGCATTTTCAGGAAGGATATTTCCTATCTCCCAGTCTTTCCATATGGGCTCGACTTCTGAGCTTTCAGGATTCATCCGCCTATACAGGAGTTCTTTTATATCACTTCCAGTGAGCCTATCAACATACATCCCCTGGGACTCAAGCTCGCTTTTAAATGAAAGGTAAGCATCCCCCAGAAGCTCTTCTGCAGAAGTGAGACTGGCCTCTTTTACTTCAAAAACGGTATAAAAATTAAGGACATTTCTGCTTCTTCCCGCCATGGACTGGATATGCTTCTTTTGCTCTTCAAGGAGCACCACTCTGACCTCGGAGTTAAGACCAGCTTTAAATTTTTCAATGTTTAAAATGTTGGTACCAACATTTACGCTTTCTGACTGGATATATATTCCTATCCTTCCACTGAAGGTAGAAAGTGCTCCCTGTATGGCAATACTTACCATCTCAAGGCTTTCAATTGAAAGAAGCTCGCAGTTTAGCGGGCTTACTTTTAGGACCATTTTATATGTGCCGTCTTTTCCATAAATTAAGTCTCCAATACTTTCTACAGGAAGGCTAAAGTCCCCTTTCCTGCCCTTTTTATCATTTGATTTTATTGGCAGTAAATCTTTTATAAATGCTAATGGTTTTACTGTCTCTTTCAAAGTATTTTTCTCTTTCTACTGTATATTTAACAAAATCTCTAATTATTAAAAACCCTGTCTCCTTCTGATGAAATTCGCTTGCAAGCCCTATAAGAATCCCCAGGGTTATAAAGGCAGAAAAAAATACCACCGGACTGAAGTATTTTATAACCACTAAAACTATAGCTACAGCAACCGGAAGGATTATAAAGAAGTTTACAATGGGTACAGGACCTATCATTATCCTTCCGTCAACATGCCTTGGAAGCTTTCTTTTTTTACTTTCTTCCTCACTCATTTTTTAAAACTAGTTTCTAAATATCATAGCCATCATACCCAGCCTTCCCGCAGAGCCAGCTGACGCAACTATGGTGGAAGAAGTCCCTGTCCTGTAAAGGTACTGGCGTATTATCTGTGGGCCTTTTAGTCCCACCACAACCGTGCCTATGGATAAAACCAGCACAAGAACCATATTATCCACCCCGGCCATTATTGAAAGAAGTATCTGAATTATTAAGAAATGCACTGACTGGGTAAAAACTATTGCTATTGTCTCCCTTATCCATATCTGGAGCCCGTCGCTGGTGTTTATTGCAGACAGCGCTACCAGGGGAGAAATCAGTATGGCAATAAGAGTCTCTATATACCTAATGGCCCCGGTAATACACAGGGCAAGCAGAGCTATAGTTAAAATTAAAGACATAACCGAAAACATCCAGGATTCTTTTGCCACCGCACCCCACCCGCCGCTGGGACTCAAGGACTCTTCAATTCTGGAGGCATCCACCCCAACGCTTGATATAAAACTTATTAGGGCATTGTTTAGCGGAAGAAAAACTATCGTAACTACTTTTGGAAGGATAAATATTAGGCCTCCTGCCAATGTAACATGGATAAAATAAGTACCCAGAGATCTATCGCTCTGATACATAATACCTGAGATCTGCCTGAAAATTGCAAATATTACAAATATAACAAGCAGGCCTCCGGCAAAATACTGCACCCCTTTTAGGTACTGGTCAAAGTTGGCAATGTATTTACCGGGCTCTGTGGGCTGGACAATCAGTGTATTTATGAATTTAATAAAAAAATCAAAAAGATTCTCGGAAATACCGACAATTCCTTCCCATATAAGAGAAGATATGATTTCTTTTATCCAGTCGATCATCTGCATAAAATAAATAGCCTTAATAAAAGTAAAAAGGTCAAACAGCAGCCATTTTACCTATTACATAATCTGCAAGCCAGGCAAGAAGAAACACTCCCCCGCTCATTATAATTGTCCTTTTTATGTTTTTAATTGCTTCATGCTTTTCAGCTGCCTCACCGGCCTGATATACAAAAGCCTGTATTATTATAACCACTATGGTAACCACACCAATCAAAGAATACATCCAGACTTTAACTTCATTTAAAATCTCTGCAATTATGTCTATATACGGCATTTATATCCTTTCCTAGAGGTTATAAGTTTTAATGAAATCTTCAATTTTTCCAGTAACGGCAAGGAGTATATCCTTTAGCTCTTTTTTATCATCTGCAGTCATTTCTGTATGGAACGAAAAACCTGTCTTTGTATCTTTAATCTCTGAGAGGAGATCTTCGCAAATCTTTATCAATTTCCAGGCAGGATTGCGTTCTGGCTTAACCTTAGTAGCATCATTACCTGGATATATCCTACAGCTCCCGAATCTGGTTTTAACCTCTTTTGCAAGCTTTAGGGTCTCATCACCGGATAGTTTTTTATCCTTTACAATTTTAGAAACCTTAAGGACCTCATTCTTACCGCCTTTTAATTTCCGCAGAGCCCTGCCGTGCTTCTCAGTTAGCTTCCTGCTTCTTATATCATCTTTTATTTCATCAGGAAGATTAAGCAGCCCAACAAGATCCAGTATCCTTTGTTTTGACAGGCCAAGCTTTCTGGCTATATCCGTCCATGGTAAACCCAGGTTTACCTTAAGGGCCTTTATCCCCTCTGCCCTATCAATGCTGTTAAGATCCTCCCTGTGAAGATTTTCGATAAGGGATATAAGCATTACATCATCTTTAGATACTTTTCTTATTACTGCCGGTATTTTTTTAAGTCCTGCCTGCCGAGCTGCTAAGAATCTTCGCTCTCCAGCTATTATTATGTATTTTTCCCCAT
>Ga0307427_1001916_pt1 | contig 10241 bp, 8 predicted proteins | sample SalMarWE160190MG_FD_202162 | JGI IMG/M metagenome (GOLD analysis project Ga0307427, IMG submission 202162) | Salt marsh sediment microbial communities from the Plum Island Ecosystem LTER, Massachusetts, United States - WE1603-190 | ecosystem: Environmental > Aquatic > Marine > Intertidal zone >... | reverse complement strand
TCTGACGGATTTCTACGCGTGGGCCATCCCGAAACCGGGGGCCGTGCTGGTAGGCAGCGCCTTCGGCCGGCCGCGCGGGGCGCGGGAGCGATTCCAGCAGATCCTTGCGTGGTACCGCGACACGTTCGGCCTGGCCGGTGACGTACTCGAAGAATCGGCCCGGCGGCTCACGCGGCCGCACGCAAGGCGGGATCTGTTTGGCGGCTCAAAACGGGTTCTCCTTGCGGGGGAGGCGGCGGGGCTGGTAAGCCCGTCGAGCGGCGAGGGGCTCTCGTTTGCCATCACGAGCGGCGCCGCCGCCGGACGCGCAGCAGCCGGCCCGTCGCCCCAGGCCGCCTACGAGAAGCCGTTTCGGCGTCTCGCGCGACGTGTGGCCCGCAAGTTTCTCAAGGCCCGGATCGTGTTCACCCCTGCCTGGCGGCGGTGGGCGCTGCGGCTGCCGTGGTGCCCGTGAGCCGCACAGGCCCGCGGCCGGGTGCCATGCCCACGTTTGCGTGTGCATGCCGTGGCGACAACTGATTGGGCTCGTAGCCCAAGGGGCTTGCGCCGCTTACTTACGTGCGCGGCTAGTTTTCTCACGTGGCTGGTCGCGCGCGAGTGTAACTAGCCGCGAGCGTAAGCGAGCGGGTGCCGTTCTCGCCACGGCAAAAGAGTTGCGTAAGACCGCATAGTACTACTACGCTACTTCGTGCGCTGAAAAGCCTCATCGCGTTGTAGGATTAGGACACCGGCTCCGGATCCGGCTTCGCGCCCAGCACGTCGGCCACAGCCAGCACCAGCCCCAGCCCCACCAGCAGCAGGCCGTTCGAGGCGAGCAGCCACCGCGTGCCCATCCAGGCGACCAGGTAGAACGCCGTGCCGAGGGTCCCGAGGATCGACCCGACGGTCGAGGCGCCGTACAGGTGCCCGACGCCGGTCCCCACCTTGCCCAGGGCGTGGATGAACAGCCGCGCCGTGTACGGCGTCACGGTGCCCAGCAGCAGGGCCGGCAGGCCGAACAGGATGGTCCCGGCGCCGAGGGTGGCCCACCGGAGGTCGGGCGGCTGGTAGACGACCAGTTCGTGCGAGTCGCCTCCGGTGCCCCATTCGGCCGGCAGGGGCGCGCCTTCGCCGGGAAACATCCAGTCGAGGACGGCGTCGGAGTACAGCGGCAGTGCCAGCGTCACGCCGCCGGCCAGAACCAGGATGGCACCGAGCCGCCAGAGCCTCGGGCCGCGGTCGGCCAGTCGTCCGCCGAAGACGGCCCCCACCGCCAGGCCGCCCAGGAAGACGCTGATCAGGCTCCCCCAGACGATGATGTCGCTGCCGAACTCGGGCTGGATGAGCCGGAAACTGGCCATCTCCAGGCTCATCAGCGAGGCGCCCGCCAGGAAGACCGTCATCAGCAAACCGAAACGCATCGCCGCCCCTGTTCCGCCATCGCGTGTTCGCTGCCGCCGGCGGGCCGCCCGTCCCGCGTTTGCTATGGCCTGTTGGCTACCCGCCCGTGCCTGCCGTTTCAAAATGCTTCGGGTGTTCGCGCCGCAGGGTGTCTACGGGGGCCATGTCATCGGTGAGCGGTTCCGCGTTGATGCGCCGGCCCGTCAGGACCTCGTACTCGTCGGCGACCAACTGTGGCAGGTCGAACTTGAGGTCGCGGTCGCCGGCCAGCGCCTTGGCCCGCGCGACCCACGCCGCCTTCGTCGTCGGGTTCGGATCGAGCGCGGAGAAGACGACGATGTTGCCGGAGGTGCCCGCCTCGAACCGGTACGTCTGCGGGAACGCCGTCTGGAACGTCTTCAGTTCGGCGCGGTAGAACCGGTTGGCGGTGGGCTCCCACAGGTTCGACACCAGGATACCGCCCGCCTTCAGGCGTGACCGCGCCAGTTGCACGAACTCCAGCGTCGTCATGTGAAACGGTATCCGGTCGGTCGCGTAGGCGTCCAGCAGGATGACGTCGTATGCCTTGCGGCTGCGCTTGAGGTACATTCGCCCGTCCATGACGATGACTCGCAGGCCGGGCGCGCCCTTCAACTCGAACCAGTGCCGGCAGACCGTGACGACGTCGGCGTCGATCTCGACCACGTCGAGGCGGATCTCGGGCCAGTGCCTGTTCATAAACCGGGGGATCGACGCCCCGCCCAAACCCACCAGCAGCACGTCTTTCGGCGCCGGATGCAGCGCCAGCGCCGCCATCATCGTCCGCGAATACCGCAGGTCCAGTTGGGTCGGGTCGGCCAGGATCATGCTCGACTGGATGCCGCGCGACCTCGAGAAATGCAGGCACCGCCGACCTTCGTCCAGGTAATCGACCACCCGCACGCGGTAATACCGCGACTCGCGGTCGTAGCGGACCTTCTCGCTCTCGGTCACCGCCTGAGCCCCCACCCAGACGGCCACACCGCCCAACATCAGCCCGGCCGCCACGACGATGAACACGACGGTTCGTTTCATAACCCGCTTCTCAGCAGGGTGGGCACTCTGCACCCACGTCGATTTCCGCAGGAAGGGTACCGACTGCCCATCCGCTTGGCCAGCGCAAAGTCGAAGGGCGTGCGGCCGGGGTGTGACCACGGATTATGGCAGGCGTCGCGCTGCAGCCTACGGTTTCATGCGATAGATGTGGACGGCCAGCGGGTCGAACCGGTCGGTGAAGTGGCCGTCGGCTGTCGCGATCGTACGGTTCTCGTCCACGACCTCGACCTGCGTGCCCGCCTTGAGGCCGTGGACGTTGACGGTCGCGTTCGTGGCGCGGAGTCGCTCGTCGTAGTTGACGGCGAAGACGTACAGCCGGCCGGCGCAATCGCGGCTGATGGCACTGAGTTTTGCGTCGCCGTCGCCTTGGATCGTCATGGCCGTCTTTCGGTTCGTGGGCGCGCCGAGGATGGCGGGGGCAAGGCGCGTAATCTGGTCGTTGATCTCCTTCAGGGCCTTGCGGTTCTGCTCCGGCACGCCGAACTGGTGGTACGCCGGCTTCCAGACGTGGGTGAAGTAGCCGATGGCGGTGGCCCCCCGGCAGAGGGCCATCCAGACCTCGGCCCGGATGTGGGTGGGCGTCACGTCCTTCTGCCGCTGGAGCGAGCCGGTGTACTGGCCGCCCTTGCTCGTCTCGATCCACGCATAGACGGGCCTCGGCGCCGCCATGTCGGCCAGGATGCCCGTGGCTTCGCTCACAAGATGGATCCACTCGGGCTTGTTCCAGCCGTAGATGGGGTAGATGTCGTAGCCGACGACGTCGGCCGCCCGGATGTAGGCGGGGTAGAGTTGGGCACGCTGCTCGTCGGTGAACTTCCCCTTGAAATGCGGATGGAAGTAGCCGGTGAGCGTCATGAAAACCGGCCGCGACGGGTCGCCCGCTTTCATCTTCCGGTACTTCTCGAGCGTCACCGGGGGCCAGGCGCGGGGCTCGTAGCGCGGCGGGGAAAGGAGAACGTTCTTTCCGGCGGCGTCGTAGCCTTCGATCTCGCCGATCGAACCCCACACGTTGTCGCCGGGGTACGTCGAGCGGACGGTCATCGTGAGGGCCTTGAGAGTGGCGGGCCGGGGAAGGTCAAACACCTGCTGCCCCTTGTTCGCCTCGAGCGTCGCGCGGAGGATCTCCACCCCGTCGCTCTCGAAGGTCACGTCCTTGGCAACGGCGAGGCCCTTCGACGTGGTCACGTAGACGGCCAGGCGCGCAAGCGTCACGGGCTTCTTGAGTTTGATCGTGACCCGGGCCCCCTGGAGCGGGTCGAGCACCGACCACGAGTGCCACACGCCGTCCACGATCTTCCAGAGCGGCGTCTTGCGGTTGATCGCCAGGCCGGGGCCGCCCGCGACTTCGGCGTCACTGACCTGGTGCGGCAGGTCGGGTTCATCGTCGTGGATGTACCCGAGCAGCGCCGGGTGGCCTTTCAGGTGCGCATCGAAGGGCATGACGCCGTAGAGGCCGGCCTTCCGGACGAGCGACAGGTACTCGGTCACGTCCTTCGTGCCGCTCGACTTCGGCCAGTACCCGGCCGTCGCGTTCATGCCGCACTCGCTGACCAGCGGGAACCTGTCGGCGTCCTGGAGCCACGCCATGATGGGGAAGAACGGTTTGCCGTTGACGTAGAAGGCGCGGTTCGCCCCCGTCTCGACCGTCTCGATGGGCGGCGGCGCGGCTTGGGCGGCAAGCACCGCCGACACCAGTACGGCTGCAATCGTTGCGATTCGCATGGCGTCTCCAGCGCGGCGGTCAAGACCGCCGGCTAACGTCTGATTCGGGCGCCCGGCTAACGTCCGGATGCGGGCGCGCGGCCGGGCGGCAGCCAGGGCACTTTGGCGTAGCGGGCGAGTTGGGCGTCGAGGGCGGCTTTGAGTTCGTTGAACTTCGCCGGTTCGGCCTTCGCCAGGTCCTTCTGCTCCTGCGGGTCGGCCTTCAGATGATAGAGTTCGAGCGGCTTACCGGGCATGGGCCTCAGCAGTTTCCAGTCGCCGCGACGGACGGCCTCGATGGTTCGGCCCTTGAACTGGCCGCCCTCGCGCCGGCCGAAGAAGAGGTCGCGCGTCGGTTCGGGCTGGGCGCGGCCGAGGAGCGTCGGCAGGAAACTCGCGCCGTCGATCTCGTGCCTGACGGTCACGCCCGCCGCCTCCAGCAGCGTCGGCATGATGTCCATCGAGAGGGCGATGCGGTCGGTCCGGCTGCCGGGCCGGATGCGGCCGGGCCAGCGGACGGCCATCGGCACCCGGATGCCGCCTTCGTACATCGTGCCCTTGCCGGCGCGGACGGGGCCGTTGCGTGCACCGACGCCCGTCTGGCCGCCGTTGTCGCTGGTGAACACGACGAGGGTGCTCTTCGCAAGGCCCGTCTCGTCGAGGGTCCCCAGGACCCTGCCGACCCCGTCGTCCAGGTGTTCGATGAGGGCGACGAGTTTGGCTCTTCTTTCGGAGATGCCCGGCTGGCGGCGCTTAACCTTTTCGAGCCACTCCTTCGGCGGCTGGATCGGCGTGTGCGGGGCGTTGTACGCCAGGTACAGCAGGAACGGCTTGTTGGTCCCCGCGCTTCGGAGGAGGTCGCAGGCCCATTGGGTGAACAGGTCGGTGGCGTGGCCTTTCGGGTCGATTCTCTCGGTCTGCCGCCGCATGTAGTTGATGCCGTGGCGGCGGTGATTGTAGTAGTCGTCCATCATGTCGCCGAGGAATCCGTGGAAGACGTCAAAGCCGCGCTCGGTCGGCCTGTCGGGCGACTCGAGGCCCAGGTGCCACTTGCCGACGATGGCCGAGGTGTAGCCGGCGGGTTTCAGGAGTTGGGGCATCAGGCGCGCTTCGGGCGTCAGGCGTCCCCACGAGCTGTGCGGGTGGGTGCGGATGACACCGGGCACACCCACCAGTTCCTGGTACCTGCCGGTCAAGAGGGCCGCACGCGTGGGCGAACAGACGGGGCAGTTGGCGTAGGCGTTTGAGAAGCGCATGCCCTGGGCGACCAGGCGGTCGATGTGCGGCGTTCGCATATCGGGCGCACCGTAGGATGCGAGGTCGCCGTAGCCGAGGTCGTCGACAAGGATGACCAGGAGGTTGGGTTTGCCGGTTACCATGTTGCGTTCTCCGCTTGCGCGTGAAGCAGCGCAGCCGCCCGCCACCGCGCCGAGCAGGGCGCCGGCAGAGGTTCTCAGAAACGTCCGTCGAGTGGTTCGCATGAATCCGGCCTCCTGCTGCGAGTCGGGGCACGTGTCATTTGTCACTTGTCATTTGTCACTTGTCATTTGTCACTTGTCATTTGTCACTTGTCACTTGTCACTTGAACGGCTGTGCGCGGGGCCGATGGAACGGAGATACGCATTCAGCCGCGGGCCGAGTTCCGCTATCAGCGGCTTCAGGTTCGCCTCGTGCTTCCCGGTGAGAAGTCGGCGCCCGTGTGCCCTGCGAAGCCAATGGCGCGTCTCATTCAACGAGCCGCGGGCAATCCGCACGAAGCGCCGGTTGTCCGGGTACGTTCCCCGGCCGCAACCCTCCGCGATGTTGGCGCCAACGCTATCGGCGGAACGCACCAACTGCCTGCCCACCGTGCTCTTCGCGAAGGTATCCCACGACTTCACGGCCTCCCACACCTTGTCGGCGAGGTCCTCGGCAAGTCGGTACACCTCCAGATGCTCGAAGCCCTTCGTCGCCACGACGCCCCCTCCTTTGACAAGTGACCAGTGACAAATGACCAGTGACCAATGACCCTTGACGAGCGACGTCACTCATTTCTCCAGCGGCAGGACCTTGATGTTCCGGTAGGCCACGGGTCCGTGGTCGCCCTGGATCATGAGGGGGCCGAGGGGTTTCTCATCGCCGAACGCGGCGCCGCGGGTTGGGCCGGTGATTTCGACGTTCTCGTGGACGAGACGGCCGTTGTGAATCACCTTGACGAACCTGGCGTTGGCGGTCTTTGCGCCGCTCGAGTCGAAGCGCGCCGCCTGGAAGATGACGTCGAAGGATTGCCATTGGCCGGGCGCACGCGAGGCGTTGACGCGGGGCGAACGGCCTTCGAACCCCTCCTTGCCTTTGCCGCGCTTCGGATCCCAACGCTGGTAGATGCCGCCGCACTCGATGCCAGGGTACGCACCCTTCTTGCCGAAACTGTCGAACACCTGGATCTCGTAGCGGCCCATGAAGTAGACGCCGGAGTTGGAGTCCTTCGGCACGATGAACTCGATGTGTGCGGCCAGGTTGCCGTGCTCGTACTCCGAGAAGAGGTTTCGCGTGCGGCCTTTGGGTCCGTTGTAGATGGCGCCGGCGCCGGGCCCCGTGACAAGACGCTTCTCATCGGCGGGGTCCTTGGCGACCTTGCCGACCATGGCCCACTCGCCGGTCGCCTGGCCCCATCCGGCCATGCGGGGGCCGGGCGCGAGGTCTTTCCACTCGAGGATCTCGATATCCTTGAACAGGACCTCGCAATCCTGGCCGCCGTGCACCTGCAGGGCAAAGCGGCCCTCGGTCCGGCCGGGGTCGTTCACCAGCGCCGCCGACCGCACCCCGTTGACATGCACGGTCACGTTGCGGCCAAGAGCGGTGACGGTCATCTCGTTCCAGGCGTTCGGCTTGTACCACGTCTTGATCTTTTCGGGCGGCGGCTTGACGACCCAGGCCCGGCCGTTGGTCTCGTACAGGCCGCCGGCGTCCTGGGTCGGGTCGATCTCGGCCTGAAAACCCGAGACGCCGCTCGCGCCCTTCTCCTCGATCCGGAAATACAGCCCGCTGTTGCCCTTGACGGCCTTGTACCTCACCCGGACGGTAAAGTCGGTGAAGGTCCGGTCGGTCACCAAGTGGCCGAACTGCCCCTCGGTGCGCTCGTGCGTGACGTGGATGGCGCCGTCTTCAATCTTCCACGAACCCTTTCCGATCTCGTGCCATCCGGCCAGCGTCTTGCCGTTCCAGAGCGGCTGCCACTTGGCCCCGGCGGCGACCTCGGCGGCGATGTCGGCCGGCGGCGCCTCGGCCGCCGAGGCGAAAGCGGCGAGCACAAACCAAAGGGCAAGCAGGGCCACGTACAGGGAACACACGTGCGAATACGCCATCGTTGGCCTCCTTGTGTCAGTCGCGCGGCCGTGCCGGCCGCGGCTAAACGTTCAAGGCGCGGCACGTTTAGCCGTCGCCGGCACGGCGACGGTCGTTTTGCGTTACAGCGTCCACGGTGCGCGCATGGCGCACGAGAGGCAGCGGTTGGCCTCGGCGTCGCCGGGGAACACCTCGGCGTCGGGGTCCCAGCGGAGTGGGCGCCCCAGGTCCATCGCGATGTTCCCCAGGTGCGTCAGCGAGCAGCACCGGTGACAGACCTCGGCCGGGAAGTACGGGTCCGTGCGGGTCTTCACGCAGTCGAGGAAGTTGCGGTGTTCGCCGGCGCGGCAGGTGAACAGGTGAATCTCGCCGGGACCGATCACCGCGTTGAGGATTTCCTTCGAACTCGCCTCGACGGCCCGGCACCAACTCGCGCTCTGCACCCAGCCGCCGGTTCCCTCGAACCGGATGCCCGTGCCGCCGCTGTCGATCGAGAGTTCCACGCCGCTCGCGTACGTGCACTTCACGTGGTACTCGTGGTAGGTGTCGTAGAGGCCGGTGGGGTGGCGCCGGCCGGCGCCCTCGACGGCGACCGGCCCGGTCCGCTCGGTGTCGGCGGCCCACTGGGCGGTGTCGAGCAGGTGAGCGCCCCAGTCGGTGATCTGGCCGCCCGAGTAATCGCGGATCCAGCGGAAGTTCCAGTGGATGCGCCCCGGGCAGTACGGCACCCACGGCGCGGGGCCCAGCCAGAGATCGTAGTCGAAGCCGTCCGGCACGGGCTTCGGCGTGGGGTCGCCCGGGTTGCCGGGCCCGGCGGGCAGCGTAACCTTGATCCGCTGCAACGTTCCGATGCGGCCGTTGCGGACCAGTTCCGCCAGGCGGTGATAGACCGCGATGGAGCGGTCTTCGGTGCCCGTCTGGAAGACCGCGCCGTAGCGCGCGACCGTGTCGGCCAGCACGCGACCGTCGCCGACGGTCAGCGTGGGCTTCTCGCAGATGACGTCTTTGCCTGCCCTGACGGCCGCCACCGACATCGGCACGTGCCAGTGGTCGGGGGTCGAGATGCAGATGGCGTCGATATCGCGGCGGCCGACGACGTCGCGCCAGTCGTTGTACGGGTCGCAGCCCTTGAACTCGCCGGAGGCCTTCTGGCGTGCGTAGTGCTGCTCGGCGGTCTCGACGCCGCGATAGCGGTGGTCTCGGTCGACGTCGCATGCGGCCACGGCCTGGCAGTCGGATTGGCTGAGGAAGCCCCGCAGGTTCCGCCCGATGCCCTGCCCGCCCGTTCCGATGAAGCCGATCGTGATGCGGTTCGACGCGGCCGGCCGGCCCGCGGCGCCCAACGCCGTTGACGTGACGACGTGCGGCGCCGCCACGGCGGCGGCTGCGCCGGCGAGAAACGCGCGGCGGGTCATGCCCATCGGTGGAGCCATGGTCTCCCCTCCTTGCCCGGTCGCTCGGGCAGCGGCCGGGAGTCTCCTACTTTACATCTGCGGGGCCGGCTGACAAGAGAAACTGCTGCCATGACAACCTTCACGCTCACCCGTGCGCGGCGGGTCGGAGCCTGCCCTGAGCCTGTCGAACGGGTACCCGCCGCGCTGCCATGACAACCTTCACGCCCACCCGTGCGCGGCGGGTCGGAGCCTGCCCTGAGCCTGTCGAACGGGTACCCGCCGCGAACAGAGGCCATTCGGCGCGGTGGGTGCGGAGACCCACCGCGCAACGTCTCGTTCATGTCCCAAAAGCGGGGAGCCTGAAAGGCTCCAATTCGTCAGCCCAGGGCAACGCCCTGGGGTTTGGATGAGATGGCCCGTGCCAAGCCCTGAAAGGGCGTTACAAACGGCTGCGGCCAGTATGGAATTGACGCTCACGGGTCGGCGCGGCAGAATGCAGTGACCCTTGGCGAGTGTCTCTCTCTCGCCGGAGGCGCAGCGATGGCGGAGCGGCTCTACAGCATCCGGCAGACGGCCGACCTGCTCGGCGGCTCGCCGGCCGACGTTCGACGATGGATCGACGCCGGCGCGCTTCAGGCCGAGCAACTCGCCGGCGACGTCCGCGTCTCGGAGCGGAGCCTGATCCGTTTTCTCAAGGACTGCGGCGTCGACCTGGCCGGCGTCCTGAGCGCAATCGCCCGAGACAGCGCCGAGCCGGTCCCCGAACCCGATGACGCCTCCGAGGCCGCCCTCAACGCGCCCACCCGCCTGGTCGAGGCCATCCTCAAAGACGCCGTCGCACGCCGGGCCGAGACGATTGCACTGGAACCGCTGCCCGACACGCTGACGCTCAAACTCCGCGTCGGCGGGCGCTGGCGTGAGAAGCCGAACTTCGCGTCGCGGCTGCCGGCGGGGCTGGGGCCGCTGCTCATGGCCCGGTTCCAGGCCTTGGCGCGCGTATCGGCAGAGAGCGGCGGGCCGACGACGCTCGAGGCTCACCTCGACGGCCGGACCTACTTCTTCCGCATCGACACCTGCTCCACGCCACACGGCGACGGACTTCTGATCTATCCCATTCCGTCCTGAACCTACAACGCTACTTCGCCTTTTTGTCCGCCTGGTGGCCTTCCCAGGCCACCAGGAACAGGCATGAACTGCGTTCGCGGCGGCCTGGGAAGGCCGCCGCGCGGTGGGCAGGATTGCCCGCCGCGCAATGCGAGTGGCAGCGCGGCGGCCAATCCTGGCCGCCGCGCGGTGGGCAGGATTGCCCGCCGCGCAATGCGAGTGGCAGCGCGGCGGCCAATCCTGGCCGCCGCACGGTGGGCAAGA
>Ga0307427_1001912_pt1 | contig 10261 bp, 10 predicted proteins | sample SalMarWE160190MG_FD_202162 | JGI IMG/M metagenome (GOLD analysis project Ga0307427, IMG submission 202162) | Salt marsh sediment microbial communities from the Plum Island Ecosystem LTER, Massachusetts, United States - WE1603-190 | ecosystem: Environmental > Aquatic > Marine > Intertidal zone >... | reverse complement strand
AGCGTCAACACCAAGGCCTTGGAGGCTGCCGGGATAGACGCCGAGACGCCGGAACCCGAAGGAGGCACCATCGACAGGGACGCCGACGGGGAGCCCACCGGAGTCCTCAGGGACTGCAGGCACCTGGTCATGAGAAACATACCTTCCACCCCCATGGAGACCTTGGTGGAGGGCCTCAAGGTTGCCAGCGACCACGCACTCAGCCTCGGCTGCACAGGCATACACGACGCCGGCCTCGGCCCCCAGGAGATAACCGCTTACCAGCTGGCCCACGACAACGGCAACCTCAAGGTCCGCGCCAACGTGATGCTGATGACGGAGACGCCGGAGGCCGCCATGAGTCTGGGCATCAGGACCGGCTTCGGCGACCACATGCTGCGCATCGGCGCAGTCAAGCTACTGATCGATGGGAGCCTCGGCGCCCGCACGGCCGCCCTCTTCGAGCCCTACGAGGACGACCCCACCACCAAGGGCCTGCTCCTCGAGAAGCCTGAGGCCATCACCGAGAAGACCAGCACAGCCCACAGCCACGGCTTCCAGGTGGCCACCCACGCCATAGGCGACCTGGCCATAGAGCACGTCATCGACGGCATCCAGGAGACCCTCAGGAGAGAGCCCCGGAAGGACCACAGGCACAGGATAGAGCACTGCGAGATACTCAGCAGCCAGCAGATAGAGCGCATCAAGGAACTCGGAATAGTGCCGGCGATGCAGCCCAACTTCATAGGCGAGTGGAGCGGCCCCGGCAGCATGTACAACCAGCGCCTCGGCGACAGACGGGAGCGCATGAGCAACCCCTACAGGACCCTCATAGACGAGGGGATAACCGTGGCCTTCGGCAGCGACGGAATGCCCTTCAACCCCATCTACGGGATATGGAGCGCCGTCAACCACCCCATAAGGAGGAACCGGATAACCCTCGTCGAGGCAGTCAAGGGCTACACCCTGAACTCGGCGTACGCAGGGTTCAACGAGGAGAACGTGGGCAGCGTGGAGCCGGGGAAGCTGGCCGACGTCGCCGTCTTCGACAGGGACCTCACCGAGATCCCTGTGGAGGAGATAAGGGACGCCCAGTGCTACATGACCCTCGTCAACGGCAAGATACTGTACCAAAGGGAAAAATAACCATCTTATCATCCTCTGGAATAGCCTAACTTTTTTATGGGCTCTTGAGCCTAACCCTCTCGATTACGTCCACCAGCTTGACGATGACAACCTCCTTGTCAGGCGTGAACTCGCCGGTCATCCACGGCAGCTTAAAGGGCTTCAAAACGAGTTCACAGTTACGGTTTCCGACATACTTGATTAAAACGTTTACACGGGAAGAAGACGTCTAGTACAGGAAAAACGAGGGTGTCCCACCCGGAGCCATCTTCAGTACCCCGAAACGGTTTGAATACCTTTTTAACCTAGCCTCGTTTACTTTCACGGATTTCAGAAGGCGGGACAAGATGAGCAAGCTCGTGACCATAGAGATGATCGTCCGCGGCGACGTCATAGACAACAACGTGCTCCGTAAGTTCGCTGACAAGCTCAAACGGCAGAGGTTCTTGGCCGACTTCACGAGCACCATAGCCGTGCCTCCGTTCCTGGTGGCCTCCGAGAAGAACTACCCGAGCCTCGCGGTGCTCTACGGCACCGTGGAGCTGGAGAACATCTTCGAGATGAAGAACCTCATCGACCAGCTCGCGTCGGAGGAGAATCTGGACATAATTTCCTTCAAGCAGCTCTAGAGTGACCGCGCGTGAACAGGAAACGAGTAGTCGTCCTCGCCGCCGTGATATTACTCAGCGTGGGGGCGTACAACGCCACGGCCGAGACCCTCACCGAGAGTCAGCGCTCCGCCCTCGTGGTGCTCATCGTCGCGTCTGGCCTCTGGACCACGGAGGCCGTGCCGCTGGCGGCCACCAGCATACTGATACCGCTTCTCCAGGCGTTCCTCGGGGTGCAGGGCTTCGGGGCAGCGTTGGCGCCGTTCTTCGACACCGTGGTCATGCTACTGCTGGGCGGCTTCATGCTGGCGGTGGCGGTCGAGAAGTGCGACCTCGACGAGTACTTCGCGTACCTTATCGTCTCCAGGGTCAAGGCGGGGGCCCGGACCGTGGTGCTCGCCGTCATGGTCACCGCCGGGTTTCTGAGCATGTGGATAAGCAACACCGCGTCCGCGGCTCTCCTCATCACCATGGCGCTGAACATCACCGAGCGTGTCAGGGATGTAAAAGGAAACTTCAGCAAGATAATGATCCTCGGCATCGCTTACTCGTCTACGGCGGGGGGCCTCAGCACCTTGGTGGGGACCACCACCTGCGCCATGGCTGCGGCCAGCCTCAAGGAGCTCGTGGGCTACGAGATAAGCTTCCTCGGCTGGATGTTCTACGGGTTCCCCATAGCAGTCATACAGATACTCGTCATCTGGGTGGTGCTCTTCGCGATCTTCCCAACCGACGTCGAGGAAATACCGCCCCTGGAGAGGGCGAGCACCGAGCTCACCCGGAGGCAGAGGCTCACCCTCTACGTGTTCGGGTTCGCCGTCCTCGCGTGGCTCACCGGGGTCCTCCCGGAGCCTATAGCCAACCTCATAGGCTGGGGCGGCCACGGCTACAGCTCCGCCGTAGTAGCAGCGCTGGTGATTGTGCTCCTCTACTTCCTTGACCTCCTCGAAGAGCAGGACATAAAGCAAGGGAAATGGGACACCCTGCTGCTCATCGGCGGGGGCCTCAGCCTCGGCAACGCCCTGAGTGTCTCGGGCCTCGTGAACGTCATAAGCAACATGCTGCTCAGCTTCACCGGCGGCGGCTCCCCCCTCGTCACCATAGCGCTTGTGACCGTCGCCGGCCTAGGCGTCAGCATCGTGGCGAGCAACACCGCAAGCGCAGGCATCTTCCTCCCCATAGCCATAGGGCTCGGCCAGAAGACCGGGTTCAGCCCTGTCATCCTCGCCGTCGCCGTCGGCATCAGCACGAGCCTGGACTTCATGCTCCCGGTGGGGACGCCGCCCAACGCCATCGCATACAGCACGGGTAAGGTGTCAATGCCTGAGATGATCAAGGCGGGCGTCCTGCTGGACATCACCGGGGCACTGCTCACCATACTCATGGCGTACCTGGTCTGGCCCTACCTGGTGTAGAGCCGTTTTTCGGGCACAGACCGCCAGCCGCCGTAAACTGGCTTTGGCGGCTAATCGACTTTGACGCCGAACATCAGCACCAGGATCGCGGCCACGTAGGCGGCGAAGCTAGCCATGAAGATGGTGTACATCCCCAGGCTGTCCGCGATGAACGCCGCCATCATCGGCGCTATTGCGCCCATGACGCTGCCGGGCAGGAAGTACAGCGCGAACCCGAGGCCCCTCTGCCTCCCAGGAGAGAGCTTCGCCATGATGCTGCTGTTGGACGCCATGCCTAGGAAGTTGAAGAACCCGTGGCCCAGGTACAGGAGGGTGAAAGGCAGGACGCCGCCCACGAGGAAGGCAAGTATGTAGCACGCGTAGCTAGCGGCCAACACGGCGAGAGTCCACCTCTTGTCGCCGTACCTTGCGGCGAGGAACCCGCCGATAGGGGCGGCGATTATCCCTATGATGTAGCTGCCGCCCAGTATCAGGCTCGCGTACTTGAACTCCCAGCCCTGGGTCTCAACGAGGTACACGTTGAGGAAGCTGTTGGTCATGCCGGACGCTATCATCTTGACGCCGCTGAACACCATGAAGAAAACGAGGCTCGCCGTGAGCAGGCTGCTGGCCTGCTCCTGCTCCGTCTTCTCGACGTCGCTGAGCACCACGTCCTCTGTCGGCTCCTCTCTTATCCTCAGTATCATGGCGATGCCAAGGAGCAGAGGGAAGAACCAGAACAGGTAGACCTGCCTCCACTGGAACCCCAGGTAGATGAGTACGGCGAGGCTTATGGGGCCCATGGACATCCCGAGGGTGCCGCCGGCCCCCTGTATACCGAGGGCCTTGCTCCGGTCCTTGGGCTTGAAGCTCCTGGAGACGAAGCTGTAGCCCGCGGGGTGGTAGACGGTGGTGTTTATGTAGAGAAGGCTCACGGCGACGATGAGCATCGTCGGGCTGTTGGTGGCGCTCGCCACCAAGGCACCGACACAGGCTACACCCATAGCTAGGAGGAGCATCTTCTTGCTGCCGACCCTGTCGCTGAGCAGCCCCGCGGGTATGGTGAGGAGCGCCTGGCAGAGGTTGGGTATCGACGCTATGATGCCTATCTGCTGGTTGGTGAGCATGAACTCCTCCCTGAGCACCGGGAACAGAGCCGTGTGGATGTTCTGGAAGCTGTGAGTCATGGTGTGGGTCAGCGTCATCACTATGAGGCCGTAGCTGAGAAGCCTCGTCTGCCTGTCTACATGCGGCTCTTCCAATGGTTTCACCGAATGACTACCATAGCCATCGCGATCCCATATCAACCTAACGCTTAAACAACGCCGCATCGATCCTATAGCCATGATCACCCGGGAAGAGTGCATCGACCTCGTTAAGCGTAACGTGAAGAACAGGAACCTCGTGAACCACATGATAGCCGTGGGCGCCATCATGAGGGGCATGGCTGAGCGGTTCGGGGAAGACCCGGACCTCTGGGAGGCGGTGGGCATCCTCCACGATGTGGACTACGAGACCTTCGGAGACGACTTCAGCAGGCACGGCGCCGTTTCAGCCGACATGGTGCAGGACCTCCTACCCGAGGACGCCGTGAACGCCATCAGGCGCCACAACCCATTGACAGGGCATGAACCTGAGACGAGGTTCGACATATCGCTCCTGGTAGCCGACGGCATCTCGGGGATGATAGTGGCAAACGCGTTGGTGCGGCCCACCAAGCTGGATGGGATGAAGGCGAAGAGCATCAAGAAACGGATGAAGGACAAGAGCTTCGCCCGTCAGGTGAGCCGCGAGAACATCATGAGGTGCGAGGAGATAGGGCTACCTTTCAGCGAGTTCGCGCAAATAGCCGTCAAGGCAATGCAGGGCGTCGCAGACGAGATAGGGCTGAGCTAGAGTGGTGGACCCTGAGATACAGCGGCACAGGGTAACCAGGATAATCGCAGCGACGCGGTTCCCCTTCGTGGACCAGCCCGAGACCAGCTGGCCAAACTGCTACGAGACCATAGTCAACGACGAGACGAAAAGGTTCGGGCTGCTGAGTCCGTGGGGTGAGGTGGTCTACCCCAGCGTCGTCATATTGAACTGCGACGGCGGCGTCCAGGAGCTGGGCATGGTGGAGCGCACCGAGGATGTTAACGAGACCCGAGCCAAACTCTGGCGGCTCCTAAGCAACAGCGCAAGCGTAGGCCGCAAGGTCAAGAAGCTGTTCGTCTACGTGCCTCACGGCCTCGAAGACGAGGCGCTGAAGATCCTTGAGGACAATGACATCGAGTACGACGGCCTGCGCGGCTACGGCGTCGTGGACGGATGGCTCAAGATATACCCAATCAAGACCCATGACAGCCCCCACGACCACAGGTAGCGTGGTTGTCCTTTAAAGAAAATTAAAAAATATGGTCAGGTCTTGTAGACGGTTTTTCCGCCCAGGAACGTTCGGAGCACCTTGGTGTCCCGGATGTCGTCCACGGGGCACGTCATTATGTCCCTGTCCAGGATGACCATGTCGGCGAGCTTCCCCGGCTCAAGGCTTCCCTTGCTGTCCTCCTCGAAGGTCAGGTAGGCGCCGTTTACGGTGTACATCCTTATGGCTTCCTCGCGGGTGACGCACTGCTCGGTGCCCATCTGGGTGCCCTTCACCTCGGTGCGCCTCGCGATGCTTGCCCAGAGGCTCGGGAACGGAGGGTACGGCGTCACCGGGCTGTCGGTGCCGGCGGCCACCATTATGCCGTGGTCTATCCACGCCCTGTGGGGCTTGAGCCACTTGCTGCGTTCGTCGCCTACGTTCTCGTGGTAGCTGTCCCCAAGGTAGTAGAGAAAGCTGGGCTGGCTCGCCACCTGGACGCCTAGATCGCGACAGGTCTCGAAGTTTTCGTCGGTGGGCTGGTAGGCGTGGATGAGGTAGAACCGGCGGCCTTTTATTGGTTTGACTTCGTCGGTCTTCCTGTACGCCTCAAGCACTATGTCCATGGCCTTGCCTCCGGCGCAGTGGATGCCGGCGAGCATGCCTCGCCTGTTGGCGGCGTCCACGAGCATCTGGAGATGCTCCACGGGGAGAGTCAGAAGCCCGTAGTCGTCCGGGTCGCCCTCGTAGTGCTCCCTGAGCAGCGCTGTCCTCCCGCCTATGCCGCCGTCGATGAATAGCTTCACCCCCTGGAACCTGAGGAGGTCGTCTCCCATCCCCGTGATCATCGGGAAGCTCTCGATCCTTCGTACGCTGTCCTCGATGGTGTCTCCCTGCTGGACGGCGCGGAGCATCACGTTGGTCCTCACGGTGAACTCCCCCTCCTCCCTGAGGAGCTGGTATGCCACCATCTCGTCCTCAGTGTTCCCCGGGTCTATCACGCTGGTGATGCCGACCTCGTTGAACGCCTTGAACGCGGCCCTTATGGCGTCCATGGTTTCGGGTATCCCGGTCTCGGGGATGTGCCTCCTCACCAGGTTCATGGCGGGGCCCTCCTCCAGCATGCCAGTGGGCTCGCCTTCCAGGTTACGCACTATCTTCCCGCCGAGGGGATCATGAGTTTCCTTGGTTATTCCCCCGATCTCCAGCGCGGCGCTGTTGGCCACGAGGAGGTGGCCGCAGGTCCTGGTGAGGACCACGGGGTTGTCGGGGGACACATCGTCCAGGTCCCACCTCGACGGGTTCCTGTGCTCTACCAGCTTGGCCTGGTCCCAGCCCCTGCCCAGTATCCACTCTCCGGGCTTCGAGTCTTCCGCCTTCTCGGCGACGGCCTTCTTCATGTCCTCTATGCTCATCATGGGCGGGGTCCTGCAGTTTATCATCTGCAACGCTGTGCCTGTGCCTACGACGTGGATGTGGCTGTCGTAGAGCCCGGGCATCACGGTCCTCCCTTTGAGGTCTATGACCTCGGTGGAGCGTCCCTTCAGCTTCTCAATCTCCGTGGAGGAGCCGACTGCCATGACTCTGCCGTCCTTGACGGCCACCGCCTCGGCGACGGTGAACTCGTCGTCCACGGTGAGAATCTTGCCTTTAATCAGAACAAGGTCCGCCTCGCATGGATTACCAAACATTTATATCACACGATACAAACGCCCCGGCGATATAACAGTATTCAGCCGAGGAGGATGGTTATCTCGTACACCAGCAGCTCGGGGACCAGGCTCCTACCCATCTTGACTAGGCTGATTAGCCCCAGGGACTCCAACGTCCTGAGGTCGTTGTACACGTTCTTCACGTCTCTATCGACCGCCGCGGCGAGCTCGTTTATGGAGGATGCGTGACTCTCTATGAGGTGGTCCAGCAGCATGAGCCTCTTAGGTGTGAGCTTGGCGTAGTCCTCCGGAGACAGGTTAAGGTCCACGTCGGCTAGGTACTCAAAGTCCTCTCCCTCCTGGTAGGCGCGTACGGCGTGGCTCATGCTGGTCCACTCTACGTAGTCGTCGAACATGCCCGGCGGCATCCTGCCCTTGATGAACTCCTCGTGTAGGCGGCTCAGGCTACCGTGCCGCTCCTCGTAGTCCCTGAGGCGGCTCTGGACCTCCGCTAGGGGCACCGTTTTAAGGACCTTCCACTGCACGTCCCATCATTGGTTTAGACACCAATAAACGCTTATTAGGATTACTGGCGCAAAGGGTGTGAGAATCCATGCAGTTCCCCATAGACAAGATAGATGACTACACGTGGGAGATACCTAAGGCCTACTGCAGGCACATGAAGGTGCCCGCCCGCATCTACGCGGACAAGGTCCTGCTTGAGGCCATGAAGCGGGACGACACCCTCACCCAGAGCGTCAACGTCGCCCAGCTCCCCGGCATAATCAAGAACGGCATCACGCTGCCCGACGGCCACCAGGGCTACGGCTTCCCCATAGGCGGCGTCGCCGCCTTCGACGCCGATGAGGGGATAATAACGCCCGGCGGCGTCGGTTACGACATCAACTGCGGCGTCCGGCTGTTGCGGACGGACCTCACCTACAAGGAGGTCGACGCCAGGAAGCAGGAACTCATCAACAGGATATTCCAGTTGGTGCCCTGCGGCGTAGGCGTGGGCAGCAAGATGAGGCTCAGCGACAGCGAGCTGGAGAGAGCCGTCAGCGAGGGCATCCAGTGGGCCGTGGACAAGGGCTACGGCTGGGACAGGGACGCCAGCCACACCGAGGAAGGAGGCTGCATGAAGGAGGCCAACCCGGACAAGGTGAGCCCCCGAGCCAAGAAACGGGGCAGCAGCCAGCTGGGCACCCTCGGGGCGGGCAACCACTTCCTCGAGATCGCGCGCGTCGACAAGATATTTCATCCAGGCCACGCAGCCGTCTACGGCATCAACAGGCCTGGCCAGGTGGTGGTCTGGGTGCACACTGGGAGCAGGGGCTTCGGCCACCAGGTCGCCACAGACTACATCAGGGTCATGGACAGGGCGGCCACCAAGTACAACATGAAGCTGCCGGCCCGTGAGCTGGTCTGCGCGCCGCTGAAGAGCAAGGAGGCCGAGGACTACTATGAGGCCATGTGCTGCGCCGTCAACTGGGCGTTCATCAACCGCCACATAATCATGCACCAGGTCCGCCAGGCCTTTGAGGACGTGTTCAAGCGCAGCGCCGAGGACATGGGGATGGAGCTTGTCTACGGGATGACCCACAACACGGCGAAGAAGGAGGAGCACGAGGTCGACGGGAGAAGGGTGAAGGCGGTGGTGCACAGGAAGGGAGCCGCCAGGGCGTTCGGCCCCGGCAGGAAGGGCCTGCCCCAGGACTACCGGGCCATAGGGCAGCCTGTGCTCCTCGTGGGCACCATGGGCACCGCGAGCTACCTGTTGAAGGGGACGGAGCGCGGCGAGGGGCTCAGCTTCGCGAGCACGGCCCACGGAGCCGGCCGAGTTATGTCACGGACCGGCGCCAGGAGGCGGTTCAGGGCCAGCGACATCATCAACGACCTGAAGCGCAAGGGTATAGTTGTGAAGGCGGCTAGCGGGAGGATACTGGAGGAGGAGAGCCCCGACAGCTACAAGGACGTCCACAGGGTAGCCGACGTGAGCCATAGAGTGGGTCTCGCCGAGAAGGTCATGGTCAGCGTCCCCATCGCGGTGGCCAAAGGCTAGGCTACCAAAAAAAGGGTTATATACGACCCCCCTACCCATTTTCTGAACACCTTTGGAAGAGTTGAAGCCCCACCTCTGGTTCACTCTCTATACTTTGCTTAGGCTGGGCGCGTCGAAGAACGCCGTCAAGCTCTCCACAACGGACCTCTCGAAGATATTGGGGGGGAGCCAGCAGTCTGCGTCTAGGCACCTCAAGATTCTGGAGAAGATGGGGCTCATACACAGGAGGATCGAGCCCGGGGGGAGCAGGGTCAGCATAACCGTGGAGGGGATGGCGGAGCTGGACAAGGTGCTGCAGGAACTCAAGTGGCACCTGGAAGGCAAGGAGGCGACCACCATCGAGTTCATGGGCACCGTGGTCTCGGGGCTCTTCGAGGGCGCCTACTACATAAGCAAGGACGGGTACAGGCGCCAGATAGCGGAGAAGCTGGGGTTCGAGCCCTTCCCCGGCACCTTGAACGTCAGGGTAAGGCAGGACGACTTCGAGAAGAGGCGGCGGCTGGAGAGCGGCCCCGGGGTACACCTGGAGGGCTTCAAGGACGGTGAGCGGGCGTTCGGCTCCGCCAACTGCTACCCCGTGACCATCAACGACGAGGTGGGGGGCGCCCTCATCGTCGCCGAGAGGAGCATACACGACTATAACGTCATGGAAATAATATCTCCCATCTACCTGAGGCGCAAGCTGGGGCTCGCCGACGGCGACAAGGTTAGGCTCTCGTTCGTGCCCCTTCGACGATCCGTCTCTTGATCTTGCTGCTGCTGTCTAGGTCCCTCTCCCCGAACCGGCCCACGGTGAGTATCTCTATTTTCAGCTCGCGGGCTTTCTTTATCTTCTCGACTTGGCGCCTGATGGCGTCCTGGTCGTGGCCCACCGCGACGATGTCGGGCTTCACCTGCTGTATGACCCTGTCGAGGTCCAGGTCCTCGAACCCGAGGAGGGCCTCGTCCACGACCTTGAGGGCTTCGATGACGGCGCGGCGCTGGTCCTCGGGGATGACTGGGTTGCTTCCTTTGAGGCGGCAAACCGTCTCGTCGCGCGCGACGATGACGATGAGCTCGGCGTCTGGGCCGCCCAGCTTCTTGGCCTCCTCCAAGTA
>Ga0307427_1001910_pt1 | contig 10271 bp, 9 predicted proteins | sample SalMarWE160190MG_FD_202162 | JGI IMG/M metagenome (GOLD analysis project Ga0307427, IMG submission 202162) | Salt marsh sediment microbial communities from the Plum Island Ecosystem LTER, Massachusetts, United States - WE1603-190 | ecosystem: Environmental > Aquatic > Marine > Intertidal zone >... | reverse complement strand
TTTTTCGCCGCCAGAGAGAGCCGTGTGGTATGCCCGTCGGAAACCGGACGGGCAAGATCAGCGAGCCAGCCATCCCCGTTGACATCTTCGGGGTTTCGTTGTGAATTCGGAAGTTCCGGGGGCTACCAAAAGAGCCCCCGTTTTTTTGCGCCCACAAGCCGCGTGAGCCGCAACCTGCCTGGGGAAGCCAACCTGCGACCCCACAAACGCAAAGACGTCAGAACAGAGGACAAAACGTAAAAGCAGCGAATAAGCCGCGAAAAGAATAGGGCGGATCAGCGCTTGACCTTGGCCAGGAAGGCTGATCCACCCGGGACGGTGCGCCGGGAAGCGTTTGCGCCCTGGCGCCCGCCTGCACGCGCAATTGTAGGCGGCCCAGTGTCCTGAAGTCAAGAAAATCGCGGGCAAGTCCCCGGAATCCGGGGGCGGCTCACGGGGGGACGGTAATAATGCCGGAGCCAGTCACGGTCATCGGCACCGGGGCCGGTCTTTGCGGCCTGATGACGCAACTCGCCCGCCCGGTATTTCCGCCTTGCCAAGGAAATTGTTCCATGCCAGGGGCAAGAGAAGAGGAACTGCAACACAGCCCCCGGTCGGTTACCCGCCCTTGAGGAGTTGCGGAACGGAGGAGGCAAGCGCCCTCAGATGCGCCAGCGAGGTGCATCGCTTGAAGAGAGAGAGCGCCTGGCGGGCCCCCGCATAACAGGCCCGGTAGCACCGGTCCGAATACTCCCTCAACTTCTCCGCGGTCAGCCCTTCAGGCACGAAGACCACTTCGTCCAGCGAGTTCATTCTCGACCAGTCTTCCGCAAACGTCCCCTGCGCCACGATGTCGCGGTACGCCTCGGAGCCGGGCAACGGAGAGAACAGAAAAACGCCCACGTCGTCGAATCTGCAGTCGCGAATCATCTGGACGGTCTCCTGCATCGTTTCCTCGGTCTCCCCGGGATAGCCCAGGATGAAAAATCCCTGAGCACGAATGCGAAACTCATGGGTGAGCGCGATTGCCTTCCGTATCTGGTCGACCGTGATACCCTTCTTCATGGCGTCCAAAATCCTCTGGCTGCCCGACTCGATCCCGAAGAGGACCATTCGACAGCCAGCCTCTTTCAGGCACCGGAGCCGCTCTTCATCCACCGTGTCGACGCGGCTCTGGCACGTAAACGGGAGGCGCAACTCCTGGTCTTTCATCAAATCAAGTAAGCGGAACAGGCGCTTCCTGTTGAGCAGGAGATTGTCGTCGTCGAAAAGCAGGTACCGTATTCCGTACGTGTCGACGAGCGTGCGAAGTAGCGCCACGGTGTACTCCGGGCTGTGAGTCGTCACGCGATTTCCAAACACGCCCCTGTCGCAGAACGTGCAGTGGCATGGACAGCCGCGCGAGGCGACCACTGAGAAGGCCGGCAGTTTCTCCACGCTGGTCAACGCGGGTCGGTAATGGGTTGCCAGATCCGGAAGCAGGTCGAAGGCAGGAAACGGGAGTTCATCAAGATTGCGAATGCGCTCACGCGGCGGCGTTCGCGCCGCGCCGCCGTTCTCCCTGAGTGCAAGGCCCGGGACTGATTTCAAGTCCCGTCCGTCGTTCAGCGCGGTGGCCAACTCAAGGAATGTCTTTTCCCCTTCACCCACTACGACAAGGTCAAAGGCAGGGAAGGCCTGGAGGGACCGTTCCGGGAGAGCGGTTACGTGATTGCCTCCCGCCACGACCATAACGTCAGGCGCCCGCGCCTTTAACTCGCGCGCAACGCGATGGGCGTTCTCAACCCAGAGCGTCTTGCACGCGAGCCCCACGATCTGCGGGTCCTTTGCCAGAATCCGGCTAACGGTTTCGCCACAGTCGAGGCCAAGCGCTTCGGCGTCGAGGATCGATACGTCAAATCCCTGCTCGCGCAAGACGGCCGCTATGTAGCACATACCCGTCGGAGGAGAAGCCCCTCCCCACGGCGAGAAGATTCCGTAGACCTGCTCAATCCGCATGGGAGGATTGACCAGAACGACTCGCCTAATATCTCTCCGCACCTGGCTAATCATCGCCTTTCTCTCCTTGGCCTCGATAACCTTCCTCCCCCTGGTCCCCCTGTTTCGCTATCGGTCAAGCGGCTGTCAAAAGGTAAGCCAAACCCTGAGGCGGGCTTGTCCACCATGTCCCTGGCCATTGGTAGGTCGTTTCCCGATCTCCGAGGTGCCTCCTCGGCCACCACTGCAAGACACAAGGAAACCGACTCTCGGTTTGCAGCGCGCCGCCCCCTGCCCCGCGTTTGGGGACACGCTCACACATCACAGTCACTCCCACAATTCCCAACATAGCCAACACCGAAGCCGCGGTACTCGATCGGGAAAAATCGCGCGCTTTTCGCGGGGTGCGCCGCACAAGATCTATGACTGATCCAAGCCACCGCTGCTGGCGGAGGTGACCGCCAACCGATTTGTAAGGCCTTCTCTTTCAAGGGCTTACGAAAGAGAAGAGCCTCGCGGGTCCACATCCTTTCCACGGCCAAAACTCCCCCCAAGTTGACACGGGCCATAAGATGCTTAGTTTATACAACGTAGGAATTCTGGGCTATCTGGGGGTCACCGCCAGACCGTTCAGATCTGGGGGCCTGAAGGGAGGAAATCCACATGTCGGTCACAGAACAAGTCAGGACCCGCAAAACGGTACTTGCTGAGAGCGGGGGTTCGGACTGTTCAACGCATAAGACCAAGAAGCGGAGCCGACGCATGGCCCTGCTCAGGCGGGCCGGGCTCTTCGGCGTGGACACCAAGGGGGCCGTCATCCGGCGAGCGGTGACCGTCGAGGACTTGGCGGCGGCGTATGAACTGGTACACGAGACGTTCCTGGAGCGGGGCTACGTCCGACCCCAACCGGGCGGGCTCCGGGTCCGTGTGTTTGAGGCCCTGCCCGCCATGGCCACCTTCGTGGCCGACGCAGACGGCACTATCGTGGCCGTTCTGGGTCTCGCCGTGGATAGCCCCGACATCGGCTTGCCGGCGGATGAGGCCTTTTACGAAGAACTCAGACCACTCCGTTCCGGTGGCCGGCTGGTGTGTGAGGTTACAAACCAAGTCATCGTACCCACCTATCGAAGTTGTGCCGTTGCGACGGAACTAATGCGGTGTATGTTCGCTCACGCCCTTCTGATCGGGTGCGATGAGTTGACCATGACGGTCAGTGCCTGTCACGTGCCATTCTATCAACTGTTGGGCTTCGAAACCGCCAGCCCCATCCGCAGCCATTCAGACGAAGTGTATGACCCAACTATTTTGATGCGGGTCAACGTAGGCCAACTGATCGAGTGGGTCGAGGGGCCCGATGACCGAAGCGATGCGGCCACCCTGTTCATCAAGTTCCGCTGCCTGGCAGGCAACACGTACCGCGAGAAGGTGGCGGACTGGGCCGAGGAGGCGCGCGCGACCTTCGCCCACCCGGCAGCGCTTCACAAGTTGTTTGTCGAGCGGTCCGACCTGCTGGCACGGCTCCCGGACCGCGAACGCGATGTGATTCGCGAGCGGTGGGGCACCGAGGTCTTCGATGTGGTCATGGACGGCGTGCCGACAGCCGCCGTCGGGTGAGGTCCGCGCGGGGCCGGTCCCCGCCACGGAGTAGGCTGCGCTCCCAGAAACGCACTCCCCTGCGACGGAGAACACGGGCAATGATGCGAGCACGAAGTTTTATGGCCCATGCCCCGTTTGTACGGGATCGGCTCGACGCGTCGGACCACGACGGGGTCTGCCGGGCCCGACGGGCCATCACCACGGAGGATCTGAGCCGGGCCTACCAGCTGGTCGACGCTGCCGGGCAGTCCGGCAACGGCTGGCGGCGGGTGACCCCCGCGCCGGAAACGGTCCACCGGGCCCTTCCCGAGACGGCGGTCTTTGTTGCGGAGTGCGCCGGCAAGGTTGTCGGCGTCATGGCCCTGGTGCCAGACACCCACGACCTGGGCCTGCCGGGCGACGAGGCGTTTCCTCGCGAACTTCATCTCTTACGAGAGATGGGGGGCAGAGCGGCGGAAATCACCCACGCCGCCATCGCTCCCCACGGCCCGGCGCTCGCCGTCCTCGCCCAGTTGCTCCAGGCCGTCTTCGCCCAGGCTGCGTACGACAAACGCAAGGAGATCTTCGTTGCGGTCTCCGCTCACTACGATCGCCTGTTCGAAGAGGTGCTCCAGTTCGACCGGTGGGAGATGCAGGCCGCCGACCGGCCGGACACAGAGTGCTTCTACGGAAAGCGGCTGGACCTCAGCGGTCTCAGCCAGCGCCTGGCCGAGATGGACAGGCACCTCGGGCCGGAGGCCTTCCTGCACGCTTTCTTCTTCGGCTCGAACGTCTACCACAACTACGTGACCCCGTGGTCGGTGATGGCGGCCGGGACGTTCCGCGACATCGAGTCGCTCCGCCACCTGTTCGTTCGGGAGTCAGGCCTCATGGAAAGGCTGACCGTCGGCGAGCGCGAAGGTCTTCAGAATCGATGGGGCGCGCCGGCGTTCGAGGCCGTCAGGGCTGGTTCCAGCCCGGAACTGACGTCGGTGTGAGGTCGGCCGCTGGGGTGCGTCTCGGTTATGCTCTCGAGGTAGTCGAACTTGCGTTCGTAGTCGAGGCCCATGCCGTTTCGGAAATCCGCGTAGGTTTCGCAGGTAACCCGGAGCGGGGCGTCAACGTAGTGGGACACGGCCTCGGCGAACCTTCCCGCCAACGCCTGGGGCTCCCCGGCGCCGGGCAGAAGTTGAATGCGGAGCATCGCGCGATCCGGGCCGGAAACCAGCCGGAAGTTCGCCGTGGTCTGCCGGGCAAGGTCGGCTTCGTGGTACAACCCCTCTTTGACCTGTTCGGGGTAGACGGCCTTCTGCCCGGCACGGGCGTACGAGCCGCGTCCGTGCACCATCACGATGGGAGTCGCCTGGAGTTCGTCCGGAGAAACGCCTGCCCTTCCGGCCGCCGCCTTGACGGAGTCGCTCGGGAGGAGCCGTTCGCCCTCGTCCCCCGTTACGTAGCGGATGAGGGGGATACGGCGGCTGGGCTCGAGGGTTGAGAGCACCAGCCTCCGCTCGTCGATCACTTCGAGGAATATCCGGGCCGGATCGTAAGCGAACAGCATCGGAAGATGCCGAACGCCCGGACCGAGCACGGCCTGCCGCAACGACTCGTCCAGGTGCAACGCCCGCCGCAAGGCGATGAGCGGCGGCGTCTCGAAGAACAGGTTCAGTCCCAACTCGGCCACGCCCATGCTGGAGACTACCGTGCCGGTCTCGGGTCGCCCCGGATCGATTCCGAGCAGGTTTTCCAGGTAGATTCGCGCGTTTTCCGCAAGGGGCTCTTCCCCCACGATGACCTGCACGAGCAGCGTGTGCCAATCGATGCCCTGGCTCCCGCCCAACTCGAGCACGCGCTTGATGAAGGCTGTTTCCCCCACCAGGATGAGTTGTTCGTAGCAGGGGCCGAACGTCCTCGCCAAAGCCGTCACCATGTCCTCACGGACGCTGGTTTCGGCAAGGGTGCAGGCGCGTGTGTAGACCTTCACGCCCATTGGCAGGCAGTTGATGAGCAGGGTTGGCTTGCTGCGCACCTGGAAGAAGGCGTCGAGCGCCTCGTCGATCCGCCGGGCGGCACTCTCGGCGCTTGGCCCGTCGTACAGGCCAAACGCGAACCGGCCGCTGTGACCGGAACTGGTCAGAACCGCGGCCAGGTTCCCGAGGTCTCCCCGGCGGCAAAGATCCGGCAGCGTGAACCGCTCGAAGGTGCTCGCCTTGTCGGTCAAGGGAACGATGCGCCGGAAGTCCTGAACGTCTCGGACCTGCGCCGGGTCGACCCCGGCTTCCCTCAACAAACACTTGTACGCGGGCACCTCGGCCGCCGCGCGGCGGAACGCGGAAACGACCGGATGTTCGGTCTTCATGCGTTTGCCTCCTGTCGGCGAGCATCCTGATGCAGACGGCCACTTTGCATCCATTCTCGGCCATCCGCGCCGGCGGTCTTCGCGGCGTTTTCCTTCGGACAGCATACTGCCCCGGGCGGCGGCCGTCAGAAGACGATGCCGAGCGAGATCGTCAGTGTGCTGGACCGGCCGAAATCCGGCTCCAGTTCCGGGAACATATCCCGCTGGTAGCTCACGTCGATGGAGAAACGCTCCGTCGGGTAAATGCCCAGACCCACGGCCCAGGCCGCGTTGCCCTTCACGTCCATCGCGGTGCCGCCCCGCAAAAACAGCCCATCGCAAACCCGGTGGTCCACACCCGCATAGAACCGGTGGACCTCCAGGTGGCCGGTCGCGTCATAAAACGCCCCGTACTGATAATCGGCGTACACGGCCGAGTCCTTGGCGTATTCGTACGACACGCCCGGCCTCAACAAATATTGATGTGTTGTGTCCTTGACCCGGATGTTGCCGACGCCGGTCCCCATGAAATCGAACAGGGTGGTCCGGCTCGGGGAGAAGGCATAATCGAAGACCAGGCCTGCCAGCAGCCGCGGCGCCGGTCGATGCAACGCCCCCAGGCGAAAACCATACGTCTCGCCGTCGGATTCGCTCACGTCGATGTCCATCGGGCCAAGGTCATACCGGGTTTCGGAGGTGGCGAAATTGAAGTTCGCCCCCAGAGCCCAATCGTCGCCGAATCGCTTCGCCCACTGGACCTGCGCGACGTCCATGTCCATGCGGAAATCAAGGCCCTGGCGCGTGGTCGCAGTATTGCCACGGACCTGGGCAAGGGCGGGTTGAATGACGCCGATTTCCCCAAGGTCCCACGTAAACGCCTCCGCACAGACGTCGAGGCGGGTGCCGTTCTCGAAAGCAAGATTCGAGTACTGCGGGCTGAACGACAGACGCAGGTCGCCCGCGAGAGGTTCCCAGGCCACAGACGCAGGATTGATCGAGGACGCCCACTTGCTTCCGGCCGAGGCGCCGCCCAGCCCCGCGACATCCCCGTAGGTGGCAAAGCGGCTAAGCGCAGCAGGCAGGCGCAGCGACAGGCTCTCAGCCTCGAACCCATCCGCAAGGACCGGCGCCGCCGGCCCCGCCAACAGGAGGGCGGAAAGCAAACACGACGCCGCACGTCGAAAACCCGCGATCTTGACCATAGAGCCTTTCGCCTCATACCTGTTTAGCGTGCTTTCGAGGCGATGTCATTTCGACCGAGCCCTCGCCAAAGGCGAGGGCGAGCGGAGAAATCTCGTCGTCCGGACACGGATAACGGCGAGATTCCTCGACTCGCTTCGCTCGCTCGGAATGACACGCCAAACACGTACTTCGCCTCATTATCGACCCGCGCAAGACAGGGCAAGCCGATCCCCGCTTGAAAACCCCCAACCGCATCAGCCGGGCCGCCGTATTGACTGCTTCCTTGCTACGTGAGCCTCTGCGCGGCGGCCAATCCTGGCCGCCGCGCGGTGGGCAGGATTGCCCACCGCGCTATCCCCAAGTGGGGCGATGCGAAGTTGACAAAGTAGCGTTAGGATGAGGCGGCGGCTTCGGCCTTCTTGCCGTCCCGCGCGCCCGCGACATCGCTTTCCCACGTCTCACGGAGCGTGTGGCTTGTGATCAAGGGGATCGTTTCGCCCGACATCCGCGTCTCGAGCGCCAACACAAGGCTTTGCGCCAACTGCGTCCGGCTGACCGGCCCGGTCAGGTAGGCCGTGACGCCTGCGGCTTCGCAGGTCGTGGCGTCGCCTCGCTCTCCGGCAGGGGTTATCATAATCAGATGAGTTGAGCCGGGTTCGCCGTGCTGCAGAATGTGTCGGGCCCGGACGAGGCCGTCGTTGGCGCAGGCAAGGGCGTTGAGCACAACGAACGGGAAGGGTTTCCCGCAGCGGTCGGCCTCGCTCAGGATTCTCACAACGGCGTCCGCGTCTTCTGCCCGAGCCGCTTCCATTCCCAGTTCGCCCAGCCACTGCTCGATGAGGTCGCATCTGTCTGGTTCGTTGCTGTGTAACAGGACGCGCACCCCTCGCAGAAGCCCGGAGTCATACGAAGACACGGGTCGTGCGGCCTTCTCCTGCAGGCTGAAGGGGGCGGTGAAATGGAAAACGCTCCCCTTTCCCACTTCGCTCTCCACCCAGATGTGCCCCCCCATGAGAGGGACGAGTTCGGAGGCTATAGCCAGACCGAGCCCGCAGCCGCCACGCGCGCGCGTCTTGGAGCCGTCGGCCTGCTTGAACGCCTCGAAGATCTCGCACACGGCCTCGGGCGGGATACCGATTCCACGGTCGGCAACGGCAACGTGCAACTCAACGCTCGTCTTCTGCCGCCCGCCGACCTCGGCACGTACCCGGACCTCGCCTCGCTCGGAGAACTTGATGGCGTTACTGAGCAGCGTCCCCACCAACTGGCGAAGGCGGCCAGGGTCGCCCACCAAAACATCCGGCACGTCGGGCTCTATCTCGTGGACAAGCCGGAGTCCTTTCTGGTTGGCCCGGCAACTGAACTTCCCGACGACGTCGCCCAGGCAGTCGCGGAGCCGGAACGCGGTCGGCCTCAACTCCAGGCGGTTTGCGTGAATCTTGGCCAAATCGACCAGGTCATTCAGCAAACCCATCAGCGAATGGCCGCTCTCCCGGACACGCTCCAGATAGTGACGCTGCTTCTCCGCCAGGTCCGTCGAAAGGGCCAGTTCCGTCATACCCATGATAGTGTTCATGGGCGTGCGGACTTCGTGACCGATGTTTGAAAGGAACTCGTTGCGCATGGCCTTGGTGCTCTTGGCCATAACGGCCAGTGCTCGGGTGCGTTTCCGGGCGTGTTTCTGCGCCTGAACCGCGCTCGCCAAACGGGCCCGCAAGTCGCGATTAACGGCTTGGGCTGCCTTCAACCGCCTGCGCAACCGAGCAACAGCAAGTCCGGATAGACTCACCACCGCAAGGAGGACAGTCGCTAGCCATGGCATCGGGTCGTTAAACACGGATGATGCCTCCGTGGCTGATTTCGCCCCTCGGCCCGGTCAGAAGCCGTAAACTCCCGTTGGGGACTCACACAGGACCCGCAAGGGATACGTGTGCGAGTCTCCCCCACTCGTTATCGGCAGGCCGGGGAACCATCTTTAGCGGGCTGCTGAGAAGGGAAGTTCGTACGACAACGCCCTTTTGCGCGGCCCCGTTCAATCGCCCTTTTGCGCGGTGGGCATTCTTGCCCACCGCGCAAGAAACCGCTCTGAGGCAAAAAGGTTCCAGGAACCTTTTCCCTGAAGGGCCCGAAGGGTGCTACGCAGAAAAGGTCGGAAGTGTGTACTTGATGAAAATGGAGGGAATCGCCGTTACGGAGCGAGAAAGGCTATTCTTCAGTCGGCTGCGGTTTCTTCTGGTCCCAATCCTTGTCGGGCTTTGGTTTGCTCAGCGCGTGCGTCAGGGCATCGTCCCAAGAGACGCCTTCTGCCTTCAAGTGTTCTGCTTTCCGGCCTGGCTTCTTTTTGCCTGTTTTCATGTTCCACCAGAAAATAGACTTGGTGCTATTGTCGGCAGAGGCTTTGCTGTTAGTCCCACTTCACGAGCCAGCCCGCAACAACCAGCGTCCTCGCAGTAAAACTCCCTGGCACCGTGGTTTTTTATGGTAGCCACGATCAGCGAATCCGCCCGCAAGACCCTTCGGCTGTTCACTTGGCCCTTCTTCCGAGTCGTCTGCCCGAAATCAAAAAGGCGTGCCGCCGTAATCGTGTCCTTCTGGTCAAAGGGTACAATCCAGAACTGCTCAGACAGTTCAGCCAACACGTTGCCTCGATCTCCGGGTGCAATCGCGCTGAGATACTCGGCAACTACGACGGAAGGCAACATAATCTGCGCCTTACTTGCTTCAAGTTCCTCTAGTAGATAGCCTGCCTGTTCGATCTTCTGCCTTTGCCGTTCGTCCGCCATCACTTTGGGCGTGCGCTTAATCCACGTCAGCACTTGGGTATCCATTGAAACGACGCGTTGTGGAGGCATTGGCTAGGACCCACGCATTTCAGCAATAAAGGCATCCGGGTCTTCAACATTATCCCAGGCTTTTCCGCCCGCATCGCGGATACGCTGAAACGCTTCCTTGATTGATCCCAGTTTCGGGGGCACAAAAGACTTCACTTGAATGGTCTTCACGCGCCAATTGCTTCGATACCACGTTACCGTTCCTGACACCAGAATGTCATTATACACATACTGTCCGAGGTTGCGCACAAGATCAGCCGTCTCTACGGCGCATATGACCATCTTCTCGGGCTGATCGGGCAATCTAAGACCACAGTGCATCTTAGTCGCTCCGCCAACGCGCTCCAAATACCCGCAGACTGTGCTTTCGCCCGTGACAAACGCCGTTT
>Ga0307427_1001909_pt1 | contig 10273 bp, 16 predicted proteins | sample SalMarWE160190MG_FD_202162 | JGI IMG/M metagenome (GOLD analysis project Ga0307427, IMG submission 202162) | Salt marsh sediment microbial communities from the Plum Island Ecosystem LTER, Massachusetts, United States - WE1603-190 | ecosystem: Environmental > Aquatic > Marine > Intertidal zone >... | reverse complement strand
GATGTCACCACCTACATAGTGACATGATGTCACTCACTCGCGGTGGTCGGTAGGTCGTGACGTTGGGGTGGTCGTGCTGGAAACCCGATGTGTGTTATCGTCTTTGTCCGGGTCCGGGCGGTCAAAAATTCTGAGAAAATATGCTTGACTTTCCTGCCCGCGTATTGTACACTTTAGTTGTAGGATGGCGTTATAGTAGGGTAGGTCCGATATGCAGCTAAAGGTATTGGTAACGATAGGCACAGAGCGACGCACCTTTCATGCAGGTCTGGCGTCGGGCGATACCTTACCGATGATAGAGGATGAGGTTGAACGCATCCTGTCCACCGAGTATCGGCTACCTTACTTTCACCTTGCCTATGAGGGACGGGATACATGGAGGGTACAGGTTGACGATAGGCGCATCGGGACCGTTAAGGCTACGCGTTGTTAGGGGGTGAACCTATGAGAATTGAAGGTAGACTCTATCCGTTTGTGTGGTTGTGCGTCTGCATGTATGCAGCGTTATGTTGAGTGGAAACCGTTTCGTTACTTTTCTCCCGCTTGGGTCTATGTTGAACTCCCATAGACCCAAGCACATTTCTGAAAGGGTACTGGTTATGGCAAAGAAAGCAAGAGCGTCTAACCCGAAGGATGAGAGCAAGAGAGACAAGTTTATACGCTTGGGTGAAAAGCGTATGACGGCAGCCCTAAAGTATCTCAAACTTGTCGGCAATCTGGCGGGTCCGGGATACGAGTATACGTCACAAGACAGTGTGTGTATACTTGAAACGTTGGCGAAAGCCGTTGACGGTGTACGTGCGTCTTTCGCTGGTAAGCAATCTCAGAGCGACGGGTTTACGTTCGTCAAGTAGACAGAAGAGTCATACATAGGTGGGGTTAGCTATGGCGAAAGTGTTAGGTATGACGGAGGGTGGCTGGCATGTTGTTCTCGACGAAGATGAGACGCAAGCCATTCACAAGCACGCTGTTAGTAACACGTTATCAGAGTCGGACGCGGTCGCGGACGTGGTAGAATATGCTATCGCGATGGCGGGCGAAGAGACAGAAGTATCCGTGCATGAGTCGGTACGTATGGTGTTGCTATATCCTAAGAGCGGTCCCTATGCGTCACTGACTCCAAAGGACAAGACGTTCATGGAAAGCGTTTTGAGTATGTCGTTACGCGAAGGATTGTGCGTAGTCCTATACAAGAAGTCGCAAGGGAGTAATTGATATGTCATGGAAAGAGAAGATCAGTGAATGGGGTCCGGCGTCGTTGTTGTTCTTGTCAACGGACGGAGCCTCACAGAATTTCATCGTTGTCGGTGATCCTGTCCTATTGGAAAGCAAGTACAAGGGCAAAGTGCAACAGCGAATCGGCTGTCCGGTAGTGACATCGGAGGGATTCTTGTTGTTCGTGGTGGGCAAGCGGACGGCCAGGAAGTTAGCCACGTTGGAAGATCGTTTCAAAGACCACATTGTCAACGTCACACGTCATGGTATCGAAGGTGATACCGAGTCAAGCTATGAGGTTACAGCGTTGCAAGACGCGGCCTTGTTCAAAGAGTTACAGAAGGTCAAGGCCAAGACGTTTAACGAAGGGGCGTTTGCTGAGGCGATAGCTGACGCCAAAGAAGTGTTGATGCGTTAGCCGCCATAGCGGTATCCACAGGTCGGGGTAGGGGTGAACAAGGACGTAGCTCCTACCTTATTTTATATGGAGAGTGAAATGAGCGGAAATGCACGTGGCAAGCTCAAAGAAGAAATGGAAGGTATACATAGAGACTTTGACTGGATTAGTGTACACTGTCAGAAAGGCTTAGGCATTATTGGAGATACGCATCCTGAATTACAGGAATACTTCAACACGTTGTTAGCTTTAATGACCACCTTAGACGAAATGGCAAGCAAGGTCTACGGTTCGTTATAGCGACGGCCCTTTCATGGGCTTTATGTAGTGGATACACGGATGAAAGGGTTATGCTATGGCAGGCGAACGCGGTATTTTAATGCCCTTGATGTTTAGGGCTTTGGAGTCTAACTTCTCATTCAATTCCTTTTACCGTTCTGCCCGCGATAAAGGTATATCGTATCGTCGGTCTGATATGTTATCTGACTGGCATACTACGCGTGATTTAGTCCAGAAGCGAGACGAGTTACGCGGTCTATCGGCGGGTGACTTTCCTAAGTTAACCGAAGTGGCCGAGTCTCGTTTCGAGTGGACGGAGCCTTTTGTATATCAAGCACGCGTAGAGGCACAGTTAGCTAAGGGTGTAGCACCTACAGAGCGTTTCGTTACGGTCCTTTCTGCCGAGCCTCTAACGTCGGGACAAATCTTTGAGCAGATCACCGCTAAGTGGCCTACCTATGAATACGGTAAACGCGAACGCTTAGTTACTATAGAGCCTGTTGCAGCGATTCACTGGGTAGGCTAATGGCGACAATTTGGAGGCCGTGTCACCGCATTAAAGGTGAACGGTCGATGGCGATGCCTCGCCATGTTGTCTTTTTCGATACCGAAACCCATATGACGGTACGCGACGACGGAGCGACAGAGCATAGACTACGTCTGGGGTGGTGTTGTTATCTACAGCGGGGTCATGGTCGTCATAGAGAGATAGAAGAGTGGTTTTCCTTTACTACTGCTGAGGCATTTTGGCAGTTTGTTATGTCACATACCGCCGCTAAGGTTAAGTTATGGGTAATAGCTCGGAATCTCGGTTTCGACTTTACGGTGGTAGAGGGATGGCATTTTCTCAAGGCATCGGGTTACAAGCTCAAGTTTTTCTATGCGTCTGGCGTCACTAACATTATCTCGGTACACAAGACCGGGTCAAGTATCGTTTTGCTTGACAGTCTTAACTGGTTTGTAGAGTCTTTGGAGGAAACAGGTAAGCGCATCGGCATACCAAAGATGCACGTTGACTTTGACACGGTGGCCGACTCTGAGTTAAGCATCTATTGCAAGAATGACGTGCTTATTGAACTGGAGAATTTCCGTCTACTTATACGGTTTCTCGAAGAGAACAAGGTTTCACGGTTATGTTATACGCGGGGTTCTACTGCGATGGCCGCGTATCTCTTTCGTCATTATCACGTACCTATCTACATACACAACAATCGTGAAGCGATAGAGTTAGAAAGGGCGGCCTATAAAGGTGGTAGGGTCGAATGTTTTCAGTTAGGCGACTTCAATGCGGGTCCGTATACTGTAGTTGACGTTAACTCTCTCTATCCGTATGTGATGGGACAGCATGACTATCCATGTAAGTATATTCGGCAAGAGCGGTATCCCACGTTACCAGAGTTTTCCGACTACCTGCAAGAATATGCTGTTGTTGCAACGGTGGTTGTGGACACGAAAGAGCCTGTATATCCTGTACGCGGAGACCGCACGTTCTTTCCTATTGGTCATTTCACCGCCTCTCTTTGCACGCCAGAGTTACTATATGCACAGAATAAAGGTCATATTGTCTCGGTCGTAAAATGCGTCCTGTACGAAAAGGCTAATCTGTTCAGGTCGTTTGTCGATACCTTTTACCAGATGCGTTTACGTTTCAAGGCCGAAGAGTCTGCCGAGTACGTAGAGTTATGTAAGAAGATATTGAATAGCCTCTATGGTAAGTTTGGTCAAAAGGCCGAAGAGTGGACTAAGATTGCTGATTGTCCAGGTGAACCCGACAGGTATGAGTATTTGATATATGCCGACAGGCCGGGTGTTCATTCTATCCGTTACCTAATGGGACAATGTTTTGAATTGACCCGCTTTGGAGAATCCTACGACAGCTTTCCTGCGATTGCGGCCCATGTCACTGCCTATGGTCGTTTAGTTCTATGGCGTCTCATGCAGAAAGTCGGTAAGGGCAATTACTTTTACTGTGACACGGATAGTCTTATCGTCAATGCCAAGGGTCTTAGACGTCTTCGGTCGGAAATGTCTACAACGGAGTTAGGCAAGCTAAAGGTCGAAGAAACGATGGCCGCAATGTCTATCTACGGTTTGAAAGACTATGTGACCGGGCAAAAGGTAGTGACCAAAGGCATACGCAAGAACGCCGAAAAGCTAAGTGAGGGGGTGTATCGTCAGGCCCGTTGGCCGTCTTTACAAGGCATGTTACGGTCTGGCAAGGGTGACATCTATACCGTAGAAAAGACCGTTAAGCACTTAACGCGTAAGTATGAAAAGGGTACAGTGTTACCAGACGGCAGGATTATTCCATTTGTGTTAGACCTTGACGGCGCATAGATAAAGTGCTACCGGGTAGCACTTCGGATAGAAACCCAGTAATGAAACGGTCCCCATTGCGGGGCTGGATGGCTATTTAGCCTTCTTTTGTGCGGCGTTAGCTATAATAGCGTTTATGTGTTCGGAGTCGTAACCCAATATCTTTAGTTCTTGCACGGCCCGTTGTTGGTTTATAATACCTTTAGCCATGAATTGTACCACTTCGGCTTTGGTCCAGGGTGTAGAAACGCGGGATACTGTCTCTTTATACCATTGACCACCTAATGCCTCTACTTTGTCGGCAGGCAGTCGCAATTTCAACAGTGATGCTTTCGCCTCTTCCAGAGTAATTTGGTCTTGTCGGTATTCGTTGCCTATGGCCTTGATGTTATCCTGTAATATCGTCCAGTCGCGTTGTGTTTCGGCCGCGTTAAGCACTTGGGTTATGTTATTCCCTTTCAGTCCCAAGTCACCTAACATCGTATATGCTTCGCTACGTCCTACGCGACTGTTTTTGTACGCACCTACAACGTCTTGGGAGTTAAACCCTGTTTGTGTGGCAAGCACTTGTTTAACGGTAAACTCCGTAAGACGTTTGGCGTTAACGTCACTATATCCGACGTCCTTGTATGCTTGTAATACTTCGTTTTCCGACAGTACACCTAACCCAAACATACGGCGAACGTCTACGCGGGTAAGTGGTTTGTAAGCCGCTTGGATTAGTTTATCACGCCAAAACGGCATGATGTCTAATGCCCGCATTAGTAGTTGTAGTTCATCGTTAGTGATAATGCCACGATGGAGCATTTCAAACCCCTGTTGTGGCGATGGCAGCGACCAGTGAGCGGCCCAATACCTTTCGGCCCACTCTTTGCTAATACCATTCATGGCCGCGTATTTGGTTAACTCCGTTGGGTAGTCTTCGTATTGGCCGAAACGTCGGGCGATGTCCGGGCTAAATGCTTCTCGTACAGCCATAGTTATCATATCGCCTACGGGTGGTACGGGAAAAGCCAGCGTCTTGTATACGTCCAGGTATTCCGGGTGTACGCCAATACGTCTAAGGTCTGTAGGTAAGTCACTAAGGGACGGGTCCGAACGCAAACGCCAGCGAATTATATCTTGCGGGTTTGGTTTCGCCAACAGAGCGTTTAGGAAATCGGTGGCGTGTTCCGGGTGAATACCCGCTTGTGTGATTCTATCGGTTAGCTGTTCGTCCGATTCATTCTGCAATAGTCCCGCTTGTACGCGTATGGCAGGGTTAGGTATGGCGAACGCTAAATCCAACATGGCGGCAGCGTCCATATCATTCCAGCCGTTGCGTCTTAATTCCAAGTGTGCTTGTTCGTAGTCCATGTAACCACGCACAAATAATGCTTGTACGTCGTTAAGTGATAGCAGCATGGCGTTTAGCCATTCCCATACTGCATATTCGTCGTCGGGAATATCCTGTCTGGTTTGCAGTTGTGTGATCGTGTCGGTGGCGTCTTTGGTGTAACGGAAGTACCGTAGCCAGTCGCTAATGTCGGGATACGGTAAAGAGGCGTCATAAAAGAGACGTGCTTCGGCCTCTTTGTATCCGTTAGATTCTGCCCGACTTGTGAATAGTTCTGGTATAGCTTTTCTTCTTTGGGCTAACAGCATAGTTGTAGGGAAGTCTATTAGTGCGGACGGGAATTTCTTATTAGCTGCATACCCTAACGAACGGAGAAACGGAGTCAGGCCGGATGTAATACTTTGACTGCCTGATTGTCCCAATGTCTGCTTTGCTACGTCTGACAAACCAAAATGTCCGGGTGTCCCTACAGCCCGTAAGAAACCAGCGACTTCGGGCGGAAATCCTTCTAATTCGCCTACCAGAGATAATAGGTTACTCATAAAAGGTGCAAGCGTTTTCTCTTCTTCGTCTGCAAACGCTTTATTGGCGTCAACCTGATTAGCCCAATACCATTCCGCGTATGTGGTAGGATTCGCTATACTCATGGTCGAAATCCGTTAGCCAAAGCGGCATAAAACTGTGCGTTGAAAGGTTGGTCCCAAATAGCGGACCTATACGCGTCTTCGATACCGATGAACGATTGTAACTGTTCGTAGGTGGCGGAAATCATGGCGGTAAGAAGCGTGTCCATATCCAAAGCACCACCCCAATAATCATACTCGTTATACATGAACTTCAATTGCGGGAATTGGTCGGGAACCCAATTCGATGCAATAGCCCATCGCATAAATGCGGTTAGGTTGGTCGTGAAGCGATTCCACTGTATCGGCCCGTTGACAGGGTCTTCCCATGTTATCAGGTATTCCAAGGCCGTCATATTTCCGCCTACTGAGGCGATTTTGTTACGTGCTTGGGTTAACTGATAGCTATATTGTGAGTAATAAGTATACAGTGGGTGACTTGCCGGAAGTGGCATACGTTTACCGCCTATTAGGCATAGGCATGTCTTGTATGCCAAACTGGGTGGTTATTTGTGGCAAGTCACCTATAGCCTTGTTGATTTTCCCCTTGACGGCTAATGCCTCTTCGTCTGTTTGGGCCGTAAACGACAAGGTTATTTGTACGGCCTTGATACGTACAGGGATAGGTGTTGCGTTTGGTTCATCGGGACTCTGTGCGTCGCTCATACGTTTACCTTTCCTACGTTGCTGTTGATAGCGTTGTTCTATCCGGTAACGTGTCACCGGGTCCATTGTCAGGACAACAGAGCTTTGAGTAACGCCGCGACGAAATCATCCACCGGGCCGGGTGTTTCTTTGGCCTTGATTTCCCATGCTGTCACTGCATCCAGCAAGGCGTTCTTTAGTTCCGGGCCGATGAGTTTGACTAACTGCATAAGCAATGTCAACCACATAAGAGTTGCTCCTTTATTGAAGAGGGTAGGCAGTAGAAATATGAGTCGATCGATATTCATATCACACTAACCACCCCAAAATTATTACATTGCACCCCGTAACGGCGGCTGTTTGCATATAGTATTCTATGCGACCACTTGAATCGACAGGCACAAAGCCGAAATTCAGGTACGTGTGTTGGTTAGACGTGATTATATTCAACACGTTGTTGGTGTATGCACCAGTGTAACCATATTTACGAAACCCCAACGCTTTGTTTGTGCTCGTAGTCAACGCTTGTGCTTTAATAAATACGGCTTTGACGTTTGCGGGTACGATAGCGGAAAGGTCGAGTGTATGCCAGTTACCGTCTCGCGTAAAGTTACTTATCGTGAAATCGTAACCAGAACGGTCTTCCCGTTCTACATAGTTCATACCTCTACCACGTAAAAACATCATACGTCACCTGTTATGCGCAGAGTTACTCAAAGCGTGTAACCGACAATGAGTCTTTCCGTATCCGCTACGATTAACGCGTACAATTCATTCAGGTTATTCACCGAGAACACCATAACGTCATTTTTGGCAAGCGGTATGGCATTGTCAACGGTGGCCGTCTTTCTGGTCCTAACCCAAACAGTGTCACCATTCGACGGATGGCCCATGCACAAGACTTCCGTGCATGGTATATTGTCACCTTGTTTCGCTGCGTTCGCAGTCGTTGCCGTCCAGTGGAATACGTCAACTAAACGGGGTGACGACGTGAACAAGATGCCGTTAGGCGACGCACGCAATAGCACGCGTTTGGCGTCGTTATACCCTAACAACAGTGTTAACGTCTGGATGAAATCGTCGGAGACACGCACATTAGATGGGTCTTGTATGCGTAGTCCCAAAGACTCTGACTCCATAGATTGTGTCACTCTTCCCATACGTCACCACCTTACAAAGACGGTAAGATACTACGTCGTGGGCCGTTATACTATGGAGTCGAACAGTTTCCACAGTAAGTGACATATACGACGCAGTATCTTTCCCGTTGTCCCAACGGTAACTGTTACGACAATCCTAACCCAATGCAGACGCATGGGATTAGTCCGCCTCTTCGTAACCGACAGTGACGTTGTAGGTTGCGGCCCCTGCCGATACGTCCTTGAAACCGGCTTTGAACGTGTCACCTTCTTTCAGAGTGACATCGACAGGCAGCAAAGTCATGCCCGTTGTGAACAGGTTAGTATCGAAATCCACTACCTGTTCGGAAGTGCGATAGCCGCGTAACGTCAAACCTGCCGTTTTCGGCCCCGCCATGAATTTGACTTTTCGATTGCGTCCGGCTTGGTATCCGAGTATGTCACTTGTGACCTCAGTACCAGCAACCGCAATCACGATAGCGTCGGTCTTCCATTTCAGCATCGGTCTGCCCCTTTACGAAACCCGTATACGGGTTTATACACAGTGCGGTTGTGTCAATCAAACACGCTTGACTCTGAGAATGAACGCTTGGTCGTCCACGTTAGCAGGCCAGTCCAAAGTGCCCGCTTGTATGACGGTCAGCATCGCGTTCAATTCCTGCCCCGCAATGAAAGGAATAGCAGGCTCGAATATGAGCGGGTTGCCCGGCGTAATCAGGGACGAGTCAAGCAGAGTTTCTGTCCCTGGTCCGATCATGGAGAAATTCGCTCGGTAAATCACCGTACCGGCAATCGTAGTCTCTCCATTGAACGGGATACCGTTTCTGTCCCCGTCGAAAAGCACCTCTCTATCCTTGAGCAGTTTCAAGAATTGAGAGGCCCACGAAATCGTGCCACCCGCCTTGCCGCCAAACGCCGAGCCGACAATACCGAGTAAGTCGATAGCATGTTGGGCAGGTACGACGGCCCCACACGGGAAGTCCGGGAATTCAGACGGAGTCAGTGACGTGTCGATCTTGGCGTCGCCACTGACAGTCGGTGCAGTGCCGACTTTTGCGTATTGCAGGAATGTGTATTCCTTTGTCTGACTGCCGTTCTTGTCGGTTTCCCGCACGTCGCCAGCGTCGTAACGGTCATAGATAAGCATGACGTTACCGGCTTCGGCATAGCGTGATACCGACAGCGTTTGTCCTTCGGCGATGGGTAGCGAGACATCGACACCACGCGATGCCAGAAATTCCATGATGTTACCTTTCAGGTATGCACCATGTATCGTACCCAAATGGTTGCCCGACTTGCCCTTGACGCGATAGAACGCGACAGTGACACGGTCGATGGATACAGTGAGATAAGTGTCGTTTGTGGACGGCACTACCTCAATACGTCGGACTTTGAGCGATTCACCGGATTTAGCTTCCAGCGAACCACCACCGGACGCAGTGATTCGCTTTATCATGTTTGCTTGCCTTAGTGACATATTGACCCCTTTCTGACTGCACCAACAGTGACCGAACGAAACGATGCAAACGCAGACGCAGTGACGTGATACTATGTCACTTGGTGCGTTTGAAATCGGCCATACCGCGAATGAACGATGTCATGCGGTTAATGTTGTCGTCCAGAGTGATGTCAGGCATGGCAGCCAGTTTCGACTTCTGGCGGTCGATGTACGGCAGCAATTCAGCCGCAAACTCAGTGACCTTGTCTTTGGCCGCGTCGATACCAGCCGCAACGCGGTTGACGCCGACATCGCGTGCTTTCTTCTTCCAGTCCTCCAGCGAAACCCGCTTGAGACCGGCGGCCCACTTGCCACTCTGGACGGCAGCCGTCAAGTTAGACAGCATTTTGTCCTGTTTGGCAGCCGCCTTTTCGGTGGGCGATTCGGTAACGCGGTCTATACCGCGTCGCATGTCTTCGACGGCCCCTTTCAGACGCCGAGCGTGCTTCTCTTGAAACTCTGTCGCTGTTAGCGTTGCCATAATGAAACCCTTTCACGATACAGAAAGTCACTGTGTAACACCCTGTCCGTCGTCCTGTTTCTCCCGATGAGAATATCATCGACGGCGGGGGTACTACCCTACCCCCAAATTATCGCAGGGACGGGCGAACAGCACAAGGGCATTTTGGCAGAAAGCAGGCTATGAGAAAACAATCTCAGGACCGAACGGACGCAGGCCATGCAGGTGTAAATGAGAAACGGTTGTGTGGACGTGAAACGGGAGCAGGCACGATAGAGTGACAATGTCGCGACATCGGAGGAGACCGTGACACTATTCGGATATTCAAGATAGTCACTATCGGTATTTTTAGCCGAAAATCCATT
>Ga0307427_1001908_pt1 | contig 10279 bp, 9 predicted proteins | sample SalMarWE160190MG_FD_202162 | JGI IMG/M metagenome (GOLD analysis project Ga0307427, IMG submission 202162) | Salt marsh sediment microbial communities from the Plum Island Ecosystem LTER, Massachusetts, United States - WE1603-190 | ecosystem: Environmental > Aquatic > Marine > Intertidal zone >... | reverse complement strand
GCCACTAACTTTAGTGCGTTTACTGTATTTGGGTTCTCTGGAGCGGGATGGAGGCTTGGGTACTCTTTTTATCCAATTATGGCCTTTGGGACTGGTTTTATGGCTTTATCCTTCTACTTTATTGGCCGACCGGTATGGCGATTAGGGAAGGCAAGGGGGCTCCTGACTCCGCCAGAGCTTGTCTTTGATCGGTTCGGGAGCCCTACGCTGCGGTTGCTGTTTCTTGGAGTGATGGTAGCATTCACTCTGCCATATCTCGCCATGCAGCCGATGGCAGCTGGCTACGCGCTGCAGGGACTGCTCGGCATTCCGTATTTTGCTGGGGCTGTTCTGATCACTGTCGTTATGCTTGTTTACACCTTCTTTGGTGGATTTCGTGGTGTCGCATGGACCGACGTGTTCCAAGGAGGGATGATGATAGTGCTTCTGCTTATTGCCTTAGCAGTGATTGCTGCCTCTTTTGGCGGGCTGTCCGCGGCAAATCAAACCGCGGCTATTGAGTGGCCGGAGCTCTTCTCTCGACCAGGTATGGGTGGTAGCTTTTCAGCGGGGATATGGCTCGGGTACATGCTACTGTGGTTGCTGTGTGATCCCATGTTTCCCCAGCTCTTCCAGCGCTTCTATGCCGCCCGAGACGAGCAAGCCTTGAGCACGACTATGGCCATCTATCCATTGATTACCGGTCTCTTATTCTTGCTTCCGGTGACAATCGGAGTGCTAGGACGGCTGACGTTCCCCGAGCTTCCGGCAGGGACTGCCTCAGATCAAATCCTTCCCTTACTCCTTTCGAGGTGTACTCCCCCAGTTTTGGAGGCCCTTGTCTTAACGGCGGCTCTTGCTGCCCTTATGTCAACCCTTGATTCTCAGCTCCTCACTCTGTCCTCCATGTTCACGCGTGACCTTTTCAAGCATAGAAGAAAAGACGCCTCCTCACCATGGATGGGAAAGTTATTTGTAGTAGCGCTAGCCCTGGCCGGACTGGCTATTGCCTGGCGGCCTCCGGCTACCTTCCTGGAGATCGCTACGGAAACCTTCACTGGCCTGGCGGTTCTCTTTCCCACAGTTGTCGCTGCTCTATACTGGAGAGGGGCAACGGCAAGAGGAGCGATAACTTCGATTGTCGTCGGAGAAGGTCTGGTTGTTGGTTATCATCTTCATCTTGTACCTGATTTCGGGACCTTGCCAGTGGTTCCTGTTGTTCTTGTAACAGCTCTTGTTCTTGTAGTGGTCAGCCTTCTTACTCAGGCTCATCCTCAGGCACGGGCACCGGAAGCAAAGCAGGGGAAAAGGAGAGGAACAAACTGGAAATGGGCCCTGGGGTTCGGTCTTCTTTTCCTTTTGGGCAATGACTACTGGATGTGGGGTAACGGCCGATTGGGTCCGCTTAATTTTCCGTGGTGGATGTGGTACTTCTTTGGTCTATGCCTACTGATGGCTCTCGTATTCTGGCGGTTTGGCCATTACACATCACCTGGACCACGTAGAGGCGATTCGCATGGTGAATAGCGAAAAACAGTTCAGTGGGTTCATAGAGTTCATAGAGTTGATTGAGTTGAAACATAGCCAGGAGTCAGTAGCCTAGAGTCGATAGTCGAAAAATGGTGAAAGGCGAAGAACTGATAGTTGATAGGTGTTTGCCGATGACTGATCACTGACAACTAGCTTCATCTCTCCCTTACCTTCCCAAGGAAAGACGGTCTCCGAGATCCCTTGGCAATCCCTCTTGCAGGATTCTCTTCTTGACCATGTTAATGTCATATGAGATTCGTTTGAAGTAAACCTCTCTATTGAGCAGATCGACGACTGCGTACGCAGCACGTGGATCACCATCTCGTGGTTGCCCAACGCTTCCCGGATTTATCAGGTATTGGGCCTCTGGCACGAGTTTGAGTGGCTCTTTTCTTGGCCTAAGCAGATCAACGTTGCCTTCCAGTGACACAAAGCCGCCTTGGATGTGAGAGTGGCCGAAAAACGCAAGTGGCCGATTAAGCAAGGAAAAGTTCTCTGTGGCAACCCAGCGATCACAAATATACTCCCATAATGGTCCGCGCAGACTGCCGTGCACCATTACGAAATCTTCCTCGGTGTGTATCGCGGGAAGTTCTTTTAGGTAGGCTTTGTCTTTATCGGAAATGTGAGCAGTTGTCCATCTGATTGCTAGCTGTGCCGATGGAGTGAAGTGGTCGAATGGAAGCCTTTCACAGGCAGCTGCATCGTGGTTTCCCTGAACGCATAGCAGGTTTGCTTTGCGTATTATGCGGACACACGGATCCGGCCACGGCCCATAACCTACGATGTCCCCGCAGCAAAGGATCCGTTCTATCTGACTCTTCTCAAGGGAATTCAGGACTGCCTCAAGAGCAGGTAAGTTTCCATGAATATCTGATACTACACCAATTCGTGACATAGCCTCATAAGCTTACACCAGGATAAGCTATTTCATAGTACACCTAAGACTGGTATCGTGCATAGCCACTTATCTTATCTACACAAGGCGTACCGCTTTGATAAAAAGGATTGCTTGTCTTGCATTTGAGCAAGAGAGGCGATTAGAAAAAGAAAAAGGGACAAGCCATATTCTACTGTCCCTTTCCACTACAGAAAGCTTAAGTCTTCTTTTCTTTAAGTGATTTCTCTAGATATCTAATTGCTTCCCCTACAGTAGAGATTTTCTCTGCGTCCTCGTCAGAGATCTCTATCCCAAATTCATCTTCGAACTCCATTATCAGTTCCACCGTATCCAAAGAGTCTGCGCCCAAATCTTCCACAAAGGACGCATCATCTATCACTTCCTCTGCACTTACCATTAGTTGTTCAATGATCATCTTTCTTGCCTTCTCTCTAATATCGCTCATCTCAAGTTACACCTCCTGTTATATTTCGCTGTATCACGGGTATAACCCCCCATTGACATCAATAACTTGACCAGTTATATATGAAGATCGCTCAGAAAGCAAGAACGCCACAACGGAGGCAATCTCTTCAGGGGTTCCTTCTCTGCGAAGAGGAATGCGAGAAAGATAAGCCTTGTGGGCTTCATTACCCAAGCTTGCGGTCATAGCTGTACTGATAAACCCAGGCGAAACAAGATTTACTCTGATTCCATGACCTGCCATTTCTTTAGCCACACTTCTACTCAGAGCAATGAGTCCGGCTTTTGACGCGGCGTAGTTTGCCTGGCCGGCATTTCCTGTTTCACCGATCACCGAGGCAATACTGACGATTGCTCCGCTGTTGTTCTTGAGCATGTAACGCAAACAAGCGTGCATGCAGTTGTAGGCTCCCTTTAGGTTAACATCGATTACCTTATCCCATTCTTCCTCGCGCATGCGCAGGATTAGCCTATCACAGGTGATTCCAGCATTGTTAACGAGGAAGTCAATTCGCTCGTGCTTCTCGTAGATTGACTTCATTACCTGTTGTACCTGAGCGAATTGACTAACATCCGCAGGCAGAAACTGACAGCCCTTAAGCTCTTTTTCTATAAGTGCTCCAGCTTGCGTGTCACAGTCAACAACCTCGACCACGCATCCTGAATTGTGTAATAAGGCGGTGATTGCTCGTCCGATTCCCTTTGTTCCTCCAGTTACAACAGCAATTTGTCCGTCAAATTCGCCCATGTAGTGCCTCCTCAAAGCTCAAGAACTTGATCTGTGAGGTGATCTGCCGTCCAAGATTAGACAGCACTCTACTGGTTCCTGCTTCCACACCGCAGGATACCCCTTCCCTTGTCATGCTGTTTATCACATCTACCCAGCGTACACAGGAAGTAATCTGTGTCAACAACAGTTTCTCTAACCGTACACCATCACATTCAGGATCTCCACTTACGCTGGATATCACAGGGACCAAGGGAGTGGCAAAGGATAGTTTGGCGATCATTGGGGCAAGTTTCTTCTCTGCTCCAAGAGCCGCTGGTGAGTGAAATGCGCCGGACACGTGCAACGGGATCGCACGGCCGCCCATCTGTTCTACCAGTTCTGTTGCTTGTCTAAGCGCTGCTTTTCCCCCTGAGATTACCGCTTGCTCTGGTGCATTGTAGTTCGCAATTACCAGGTCGCCACGGACAGAGTTGCAGATTGAGCGTACCTCAACAATTGGGAGCTTGAGAACTGCCACCATTCCCCCCTTGATGGCGGTCATCAATCGCGCACGCTCAATTACGGTGCATAAAGCGTCTTCAGCCGTGAGAATACCTGCACTGACAAGCGCAGCATATTCGCCCAGGCTGTGTCCGGCAACGACTGCGGGCGTTAAGCCTCTATCTCTAAGTTTTTCTTCCCGTATCAGGCTGTCAATTAGGATCATTGGCTGAGCGTATTCTGTTTGGGTAAGTACAGCGAGTTGATTATCTTGCACTAATTTACGCAGCGAGAGACCGTTTTGCTCAGCTATAGAAAACAAGCGTTTTCCGATCCTTGAGGAGATAATCGTCTTAGGAATTTTCCCTTGTCCCGGAAAGAGAAACGCGACTTTCTTATCATTTAGCATGGCTAAATTTGTATCAATACTGCCCCGTAGGTTGCGCCGGCACCGAAAGCGGTCATGACGACTAGATCACCATGTTTAATGCGTCCAGCTTGCACCGCCTCATCAAGGGCAATGGGAATGGAAGCAGTAGAGGTGTTTGCAACATGATCAAGGTTGATAATTACTTGTTCTTTGCTGAGATGAAGGCGGCGAGCAAGTGAATCAATAATGCGAATGTTCGCTTGGTGGGGAATGAGCCAATCAATATCAGAAAGATGAAGGCCGGCAGCAGCAATTGCTTCCCGTGTGGAGCTCTCCATCATTGGGACCGCGCTGCGATAAACCCCTGCTCCCTCCATTTTCAGGTAGTGATCTCCTTTCTTGACGGTTAAGTCAGTTGCCGGAAACCTTGTCCCACCAGCGGGTAAGTGAAGGAGCAGCGCTTTGTCACTATCGGCATGCAACGCACTTCCTAGGATTCCTTCCCCTGGCGTAGTTCCCTCCAACAAGACTGCTCCAGCACCGTCGCCAAATAAGACACAGGTCTTACGGTCGGCCCAGTCAGTAACCCGAGATAGGGCTTCAGTTCCTACGAGGAGGATGCGCCGAAAGCCTCCGGAACCGATCAGTGCATCAGCAACAACAAGGCCGTACACAAAACCGGAACAGCCTGCTTTGATGTCGAAGAACGGAGTTTGATCAAGACCGAGGCCAGCAGCAATAAAGGGCGCGGATCCAGGACAGATCATATCAGGGAAGTTTGTGGCAACGATTAGCAAATCAATTTCATTAGCTGACACACCCACTTGTGACAGGGCATCTCTTCCCGCTTTGATTCCCATGATAGCGGGATCGTCGTCGCTGTTTAGGTGATGACGGGTCTCAATTCCTGTTCGTTGTACAATCCACTTACTAGATGTATCAATAAGCTTTTCCAGATCAGCATTGCTGATAATCTTCGGCGGAAGGTAACTTCCCATCCCTGTGATTCTAGCCCCCACTTGCGTTCTCCCGCTCCATTTCTTTGGTAATAAGCTTGTTGAGGTTTACTGTGGCGGTGCAACGAGCAACATTGATTGCAGTTTGGATTGCCCTGGCATCGGATCTGCCATGGGCGATTACTACTATGCCATTCACGCCGAGAAGCGGTGCTCCCCCATGTTGCTGGTAAGAGAGCCTATCGCGAAGGACAGCAAAAACAGGTTGCATCAATACAGCCCCCACTTTTGCGCGAGCACTGGCGTTAATGTTTCTTCGCAATAGAGCTGTGACAGCTGATATTCCCCCTTCTACTGCCTTCAGGTAGATATTTCCAACAAATCCATCACAGACCACAACATCCACAGGTCTCTCAGTGAGGAGGTGGTGACCCTCAACGTTGCCGATGAATTTAAGTGAACTGGCTTCCAATAGTTCATAAGCACGATAGTTGAGTTTGTTTCCTTTTCCTCGTTCCTCTCCAATGCTCAAGAGAGCAATCCTTGGTTCGTGGATCCCTTTGACAGCAGCCGCATAGCTTGCTCCCATCATGGCGAAGCCTTCAAAGTGTTTGGGGGCACAGTCTACATTTGCTCCTACATCGATTACGATGATCTCCTGTCCGGACAGGGTAGGGAGAGAAGCAGCTATTCCAGGACGCAGGATGCCTGGAAGTCTTCCGAGGGTGAAGATCGATCCAGCGACTACTGCGCCTGTATTTCCCGGTGAGACAAATCCATCGACTTGCTTATCTCGTAAAGCGACAAGGCCTTTAACAAGGGAGGATTCACGTTTTTTTCGCACTGCTTGTACTGGCGGGTCAGCCATAGTAATTGTTTGTGTCGCGGGAAGGATGGAGAAGTGGCTCCCTTCTTGTTCGTGCATTCGCGCGAGCACGGCGCGAATTGCTTGGAGGTTGCCAGCAAACAGAATATCGACGTTTGTTTCATGTGCGGCAGCGACGCCCCCCCTTATTAGTTCTTCCGGTGGGGAATCACCACCCATAACATCTAGTAAGATTCTCATGATCGGCCTTGTTCTACGTATTGGTGCCGAGGGCGGGACTTGAACCCGCACGGACGTTTAATGTCCACATGGCCCTCAACCATGCGCGTCTGCCAATTCCGCCACCCCGGCAATAGATTCATGTTATCTAACCCGAACGAGTCTGTCAATAGAGAAGATAGGGTTTGGTGCTTTTTCTACGCGGAGAGTTTATCCGCAACGAATTCGCCCGCGGCAGTGATTACTTCTTGAATTTCTGGGTCATTAGGCATAACAGCTCTAATACCCTCCAAGAGCCTACGTTCGGCAATACAGTGGAATGTAGGAGAATAGTTGATGCCATACACCCATGTTACCTGTAACAGGTTCATGTCTATGAGAGAATCGATGTTCTTGTACGAGCCGGAACGTTGCTCACGTATCTCTTGTAGCAGTCTGGGGTTTGCCGGACCTTTGGGATTCGCATTCAGTAAGAGCTCCGGGTGTTCCACAAATCGCTTGTTACGAATTGCATCACTTAGCACGTAAAAGATATCAAGCTTGTCTGCATCACGAATCAGTTTAAGAAACCGTAAGCTTTCCGGTTCAAGCTCCGTGGGGATGACGCGGCAGTTGTGATAGCGGATTCCATTGAGGATTACTTCCCTGTTCTTAGGGCTGCATGAAGCTAGAACCTTTGACTCGCCGGCAACCCCGTAACCACACTCGCCATGATTGACCGAGTCTGGGTCAAAAAAGGTGCCAAACTTTGCGAACTGTGGAAATCTACCCACATCATGAAGGATACCGATCGCTTCCGCGGTTCCCACATCCTTGTCCGGCCAACCAAGCGCGGAAGCAATCTTACGGGAATCTACAGCTACACGTAGGCTGTGATCAAACTTGAGTTGTAACATTGGGTGAAGCCTTCCGTTGCCTTGGCAATAACGGTTCACATAATCATCGAACCAGTTGCGAACCTCATTTAGTGTCTGTTGATTCATTGTTTGTGTTTTCCTCTTTGTTGCGCCGGTCACAAATTTGTGAGAGATCCCAATCTTGCCAGCGCTGGTAATTACTGGTGTCTGTTTTACCGTGAGCGTAGTCTGTATGCCACCCTTGCGGTACAGGTAGATCTTTATAGAGCTTTCTTCTCCATGCTTCAAGGAAACGACGCCTTTGCCCCATAAAATCGGCCGCACACCCGACACGGTTTCTTGTCTCAGCATCAAGTTTATCCAACCATTCGATCCCCTGTTGAGAGCGCAGCAAGTGGTGATCTATAACAAGGAAGGGCACTCTGTTAGCCAAGTAGAGAGCGTTTTGCCACGCTTTCTTACGACAGCTTTCCGACAATTGCGGTAGATAAACGGGTGGGCCCGATGCCAAGACAACATCTGGTTTCCATTCCACTATCTGGGAAATAGGATGCCGTTCCAGGAGTTGAATATCTGATGCGTGCACAAAGACAAAACCGTTTTCCTCAATTCGTGTCATCATGACGGTGCCCAGGCCGTTGTTGTACTCACCGTGTGGCATCGCCGTAGAGAAGCAGAGAGGACCATCTGTGGTCCCCTCTACTTCACGTAGAGGAGCCCCACAAGCCCTTTGAATCGCCTCTCTGCGTTGTCGCATAACGTAGGAAAGATCCTCCCGACTCGGGGCCCATAACCGCGGTTCTCGTAGCAAGTGAGCGACGGAGGGCATTGGCATCTGATAAGGGTTGGCGTCAATCAATGGAACATGGTCGCCATGAAAGTGACTGATAACAACATCGGTGACGCCTTCCAAGGTAGAAATGATATTGCTCCGGATCATTGCGCCCACACCAACCTGGAACGGATGGGGAAGCTGTCCGTGGCGCAGGTATCCCAGAGCAATCCCGGGGTCAATGAGAATTCTTCGATTATCAATGCTCACAAGACAACATAGTCCACGGACGCCAAGAGACTCAGTTGCCAAGATATCAATGCGCATCGATCTTCCTTCTGGAGCGATTCAATGTAATGATACCCTTATGATTGACCATTTCGAGTTCCCATCTCAAGAGAAAACCTTTGCCTCTCGCAAAGACGCAAAGATCGCCAAGAAGAACAGTGAATAGTAAATAGTGAGTGGTGAATGGCCAGGTGACAGCGCCTCCTGGTCATCTTAGCGTTCGTTGATTGACAAGTGACAGCATGTCCTGGTCACTCGTTGAACCTTCGCCTTGGGAGTATGTAGGGGACCTCACAAAGAAGTGGTTGCCAGGCTGGCTCTCGGCGGCGCAGGGCGTAGAAACGGATGCGATGCGCATTGAGATCTACCTCTGCTCGGACCAGTCGATGGAGCCACGTAGAGTCAATGTTGAAGGTGTGCCCCAAGACCGTCGCTCGACCGGTGTCGCTGGTTCGGCGTAGGAAGACAATTTGACCTGTGGGATGGCGTTGAAGGTCCAACCGCCACCGCTTCGGGAACGGGCGACGCTTTGGAGCCGTCTCGATTCGAGTAGCACTTCGGTCACGGGCTGCTTTGATGTACCTTGCCGATTTTCCCCGGAGCGCATCAAGAGAATCGTGATGAAATCGATTCCAGACCTTGGTTTGCCACCGGCCGTTGAAATTCTCGATCAGGGCTTGGAAACCCATCTCACGAGGTGGGGCGAACACGGGAGTGACACCCAAGCTTAAGCACAGTCGCATGACCCGGCCAACGACGTCGGGATGCTGATGGGGACCCTGGAAGACAGTGTCGTTGTCAAACTGCGCATATGCCGGGAGCCCGACCTCGCTCCAGTGGCTGATCAATGCTTCAACGACCACTTTTGCAGTAATCGAGGGCATTGGGAAGGAAGCTACGAGACCGCCGTGGAGCGAGGTGGCATTGAGCACTTCGACCTCGATACCGCCTTTGATCACAAGACCTTCGACAACGTCGAAGCTGTCCAGTTCTACTCGTCTTTTGGCAACTTCCGGCAGATGCCAGCCACGAGGTGGTGGCAGGCGTCGCACACGCTTGTGCCCATCAAGAGCACCGCGGCGTTCAAGAATACGGCCAATGGTTCGGACTACCGGCGGTTTCTTGACACCTCGAACAACGAGTTCTCGGTAGATTGCCTCAGCGCCAAACTCGCCTAGATCGCTGAGTTCCTTAAGTTCCCGCCGGATGGTTAACACAAGGTTCTCCAATTCACGCGAAGTTCGATTTGCGGGCACTCCTGGACTACAAGGCTTGTCCGCAAAGTCGACACGGTCAAGACGCTTGTCCCCGGCACGTCGAACCCAGAGCTGCACAGTACCAAGAGCAACTTGAAACTTCCGTGCAACTTCGCGCATTGGAACGCCCTGGCGCACCGCCATAACCATCTGTCGTCGGCGCCTCTCAGCGCTTCTTTTTTGGCCATCGTGTTCTCCTTGACTGGCGGTTTACCACCATAATACACAAGTACAGGTGACCAGGAAGCGCTGTCATCTGGGTGACTAGGAAGTGCTGTCATGTGGCCGCTAATGGCTATTCCTGAATAACTGAACACTGATACCTAATACCTGATACCTGCATCCATCAGTGTATATCAGTGTCATTCAGTGCTTCAGGAATTCCGGTGACGCATACCATAATTCCTCAAACAGCAGCCTGAGATTAGGCCGAAGTTCCTGAGGTAATAATAGCGGAAACTCTGTTGGTATACGAAGTTACTCAAGAATCGTGATGCAGCGTTCTGTCTACACCTCGATGGTATCAATCAACTTAAGTGCTTGCTTCTGCTTGGCGCTGGGTGTTGTTGTCATGGTGAATGTTGGCTCGCCTGGTTCTCCTCCTTTACGGCGACAGGTGTTCCTCACGATGGTGGAAAGATCAGTTAACAACG
>Ga0307427_1001905_pt1 | contig 10290 bp, 13 predicted proteins | sample SalMarWE160190MG_FD_202162 | JGI IMG/M metagenome (GOLD analysis project Ga0307427, IMG submission 202162) | Salt marsh sediment microbial communities from the Plum Island Ecosystem LTER, Massachusetts, United States - WE1603-190 | ecosystem: Environmental > Aquatic > Marine > Intertidal zone >... | reverse complement strand
GCGCCAGTCGTCGCTGACGCCGGCGGGAACCGCCTCCCATGCCGGCTCACCCCCGACGCCGTCGGACACCAGCTCGGGTAGTTGTGCCGGTGCGCCGAGCGGCCCAGGGACCTGGCCGAACGCGACACCGTCGGCTGTGATCGCCGGTCCGAACGGCACCAGACTGCCCGCGATCGTGGCCGCTGGCCCATCGGTCAGCGGCGCGTAGAAGACGGGTGTGGTGGCCAGGATGGCGCGTTCCAGCGGCGGCCGCGCGGAGTTGTCCGCTTGCGCGAGGCGTCGCAGGATCCCGGCAGCCGTGATGGTGGTGACGACGTGCTTGCAGGACTCGTCGATGGGGGCGCGTGGCCAGGATGGCACCTCGCCCCAGAACCGGGTCGTGATCACGGTGACGGCGATGTCGTCCCATGCCGCGGTGTAGGGCACGTTGGTGTTGCCGGCGCCGGCGCCGGAGCGGAACCCGACCTGGCCGGCCGCCAGGTATGTCGAGTCCGAGGTCTCGACGGTCCACGTGTCCGGCTCGTCGTCGCCGACCTCCCAGACCCGCGCGGCGAGCCAGGTCCCGATCGCCCGGAAGCGGATCCGCAGCGCCTGCCCGGACCAGGTGATCGGCACGGTCGCGCTGGCGAGGGTCGACCCGTCGCCGAGCAGGATTCGCAGGGTGGTCACGCCGACCGGCGTGGATTCCAGGCGTGCCATGTAGTAGCCGCCGTCGCCGTCCCACCGGGCGATCAGCCCGGCCGGCTCCAGGACCCCGCCGGTGACAGTGGCCACTGACGTATCGACGGTGGCCACTATGTCAACGTCTTCGGTCGACAGCGTGTCGACGAGGGCCACCCGGTAGGTGACGGCCGCCGGGACGGTCAGGTTGCCCATGCCCGACCCGACGGAGAACTGGGAGCCGTCGACGACCCCGCCGGCATACAGAGCGGTGTAGGTATGCCCGGAGTCGGCGGTACCCCAGCCGCCGGACGCCACGGTCCGGGTGAAGGTGTCGGCGAGGTCCTGGCCGGGCCCGCTGGCCAGCCGGGGCGCCACCCACACCCGCAGCGGCGTGTTGCGGCCGATCAGCCCGTAGTAGCGGCCGCTCGGGTTGCGGGGGGAGTACCTCCCGTCGTCGTTGAGGGCGATGGTGCAGGACCCGGCCCGCGGGCCGCCTTCGGTACCGGCGCCGGCGACGATCGTGATCCCGTCGATCTTGCGCAGCGTGTCGGTGATGTCGACCCACCGGTCGGTGTACAGCTCGGCGTGCACGTCCCAGGTGCTCATGCGAGCCCCGTACGGCGTGCGAACACCAGCAGGTCGAGCAGCGCCCGCACCAGCTGGTCGTTGGTGCCGGGCCGCACCGAGATCTCAAGGCGTTCGCTGCCGGCCGCGGCTGCCGGGGTGACCCGCTCGCCTGCCTGCAGCACGGCCAGGACCTCCTGGCCGGGCATGCCGGGCACGGTCCCGCCGGCGTGGAAGTGCGGCAGCCGCGGGGCGCTGACCGTCTTGCCGCCGATGCCGGGCAGCCACGACGGGGCAGTCCAGTGCATGCGGCCGATCGTGTGGTTCCACGCGTCCGCCACCAAGTTGAAGGCGGTCCGGAACGGCCAGGTGATGATCTCCGACAGCGTGCTGAACGCGGAGCGCATCCGGCCCGGCACCGCGGCGACCGCGCCGACGATCCGCTCGAACACCCCGGACACCCACGGCCACAACGTGTCCCGGAACCAGTGACCGACGGCCGCGGCCGCATCCTTGATCCACCCCCATGCGGCCTTCCAGGCACGCTGGAACCAGTCCGTCTTGGTCGCAATGAGCACGATGACCGCGATCAGTGCCACGATCGCCACGACGATCCACGTGATGGGGTTGGCCAGCAGGGACGCGTTGAGCACCCAGTTGGCCGCGGCCCAGATCTTCGACCCGGCCGCGGCGGCCGTCTGGGCCGCCGAGGACGCGACGGTGGCCAGGCGGGTCGACTTGAGCCACGTCACCGACGACTTCATGGCCGGGATCAGCGCGTTGTAGAAGCCGGACGCGAGGTCGCCGATCCCGGCGCCGAGCGTGAGGAAGCCCTCGAACGACGGTCCTCTGGCCAGCATGGCCGTGCCGGCCATCGTGTCCTGCACACCGGTCAAGGTGTCCCGGAAGCCCATCGCCTTCGTGTCGACGTTGTCGGCGGCCTCGCCGGCGCGGTCGAACGAGCCGGCGGCGTCGCCGACCTCGCGGCGCATGCCGCCGGCCGACTCGCCGACCCGGTCGAACGCCTTTTCGATCTTCTCGGTGTCGCCCGAGAACGTCAGGACGACAGAGTTCTTCTCCTTGGCCACTACTCGACCTCGATCCCTGCCTCCGCGACCACGCCGAGCAGGGCGTCGACGAGGGCCTGGTGCAGCTCGCCGGACCGGAAGATCAGCGCCGGGTACAGGAAGCGGCCGTCGGCGATCCACGGCCGCCGCACGCCCCGGCCGGGCCCGGCCTTGCCGCCGAAGTCCAGCCACGGCATGTACGGCGCCCTACGGCCGCCCTCGACCACCCGGGCGGCTGTCTGTGTCGAGCGCGGTTTGATCGTGGCCGCTGCGCGGCCGGTACGCCGCGGGACCCGCGGCCGCGCGTAGTCGACGATGATTCCGGTCGCGGCGTTGAAGGCGCGCCGGACGGCCTTCGGCAGATCGTTGTCGATCTTCTTGAGGTCGCGGACGAACTGGTTCAATCCGGTGATCTTGATCGGGTCAGCCACTTCCGGCCTCCTCTGCGGCCAGTTCGCGCCGCTGCGCCTTGCGTGCGAAGTAGATGCCCCACCGGACGTACTCGTCGTTGCTCATGATCTGCCGCAGCGTCGCCACCGTGGTGCTGAGACGCTCGGCCAGGTAGTACTCGAACTCCAGGTCAGCGCTTGCCTCGAACGCGCGGTACGCCGCTTTTCGGCGCATCACCGGCCATGCCGGACAGCTCGGCGATCCGCCGCGCCACCGGCTCGATCTCGCCGGCGGGCGCCACCCGGTACCACTGGTCGACGTCGTCGGCTGTCAGCGCCGGGTCGACGATCCCGTACAGCAGCACCAGCTTCTCCGAGGCCTCGGTGCCTTTGGCCTCCTGCACCTTGACGGCCTGCCACCGGTTGAGCCCGCGCAGCGTGAGCGTGCCGACCCCGGGCACGTCGATCGTGTCCTGCGGCAGGCGCTCGGACAGCAGTGCGCTCTTGTCCATGCGTCCTCCCCTATGCGCTCTGCGCAGTGCTGTCGACGTCGTCGGAGCACTGGCACTCGCACGTCCACTTCACGTAGTCGGCCGCCGGCGACGATTCGGTGTACTTCTTCACGACCACATCGACGGTGTCCTGCGGCAGCCCCGACCCGGTGCCTTCGATGCGCCGAACCAGCTCGACCGTGGTGCCGATCAGTGGCTGGATGACAGCTCTCGGCCCGGTGCCGGCGGTGTTGTCGTAGGTGCCGGACATTTTGAACGTGGCGTCTTTCGTGCCGCCGCCGTACACGTGGGAGTCCTTGCCGTACGTCGTCAATTTGCTAACGTCGGCGGACTGCTCAAAATCGCTCGAATCGACGTACGCGGAAAGGTCGTCCCCATCGAGACTGACGTACGTATCCTTGCCATGCTGGAATGCCATTAGGTTCCTTTCCCGCCGATCTGAAGCTCGAATATCGCCGCGAGATAGTCGACGCCGGCGAGCCGGTAGACGTCCTGATCCCACGAGGCGACCCGGACAGCGTCGAACGCCGTGTAGGTACCGGACTCCAACACTGCCTTGACGCTCGATGCCCCGGAGCCCGCGGTGTATGCCGAGAACGCGGCGCGCGCCTGCCGCTGGTACGGCGGGCCGACGATCACCACGACCGGGACGGTGAGCAGGTCCATGCCCCGGCCGTACGTCTCGTCGAATGTGCAGCGCTCCGGATACCCGACCACGGCCGCCGGCGGGGTCACGGTGCCCGGTGGCCAGGCGAAGCAGCGCAGCCCGGCGATCGTGTTCAGCTGGTCGGCGATCGCCTGCATGACGTCAGCGGGGATCACGGCGTTTCGCCCCGGATGTACGAGGCCAGGCCGACGGCCAGATCCGGGTCGACCCTGGCCAGCAGCCGCATCTCCGAGCCGTCAGTGGGCGATCCGGCGATGCCGAACGGGCTGTCACGGCGGGCAAGGAACCGCGAGGTCTGCAACCGCGCCGTGAACTGGACAGCAGACGGGGTCGTCGACCAGCCGAACGCATCGAGGACGGCCGCGCTGTCGCGGTCGCCGGTCGGCGCGGCATCCGCGCCGAGCACGAGCCGGGTGTAGGCCCGGCCTTTCGCGACAGCCTGGCGAGGCTCCAGGACGTAGTCGGTGGTCGCCACGTCATCGACCGTCACGGTGAGGCCGGTGATGTCGGTGATGTCGTCGACCGTGATGATCCACCGGCCGATGTGCCGGTCCCAGATCGGGGTGTAGTACCAGGTGGCTGCCTCGTCGAGCTGGCCGAACTGGCGATGGCACGTGCCGTCGATCGCCCGAGACGCCGTCGTGATGGCCAGGGCAACTTCGACGTCGTCGACCGTGTCGCCGATCCTCGCCCATGACTTGTACGCCGCGGCCGTGATGTAGTCGGGTGCCCAAGCCATCGCGCGTCCCTACAGCTGCGCCGGCAGCGCGTACACCTGGCAGGTGGTCACGAAGGTGTCGGTCGTCCCGTCGCTGGTGACGCGGCACCGTAGCCACGGCCGACCGGCCTTGAGCTTGACCGCGGTGACCGCGTACTGGGTGCCGGTACCGCCGGTCAGGGTGCCGTCGGTATCGGCCGTGGCCGGCGTACCGATCGACCCGGACGAATCGTCGGCATCCTGCACCGAGAAGGACACGGTGTCGTCGGACCCGGACGTGACCGCGGCGAACACGACCAGGACCCGGTCGCCGTGCTCGTAGAGCGCCCCGGGCTGGCCCGCCGTGACGGAAGCACAGTTGATGTCGTTGGGGGTACCGAAGTCGTAGTTGGTGGTCGTGGCGGTCGAGATGGTGACAGTGGCAGCGCCGAGCAGCCGCAGATCGGCGCCGAACTTCTCACGGACCGGCATCGTGGGGATCCCCTCTCAGGCGTGGCAGGTCAGGGCCACGTATGCGTTGGTGTTCTGGCGGGTGGCGTCCATGCGCGCATAGGCGCTGTACTCGGTCTGCCGGTACGACGCACGGGTGTACGGGTTCACGACCAGCGCGAAGTCGCGCACGCGCCGCAGCACGTAGCCCTCTTGAAGATCGCCGAAGGCGCCCCAGTTGACGGTGGCCGAGTCCGGGTCGAGGTCCGGGAATCCCTGGTCGATCGTGATCGGATAGCCGAGCAATCTGCCGTTCGATGCGGCGTCGCCGATGGTGGCCTGGATCGAGCGCCACAACGGGTCGCCGTTCGAGTCGACCAACTGCTCGATCGTCTTCAGGGACGTGTCGTTGAACGCCCAGCGTGCGTTCTCGCGGTAGGCGGGGTCGACGGCGTGAATGTAGGTGAGCAGGTCGGCGTACGTGATGCCGGTGTTGGCCGCCGACTGGGTCCCGGTCAGGCCCCGGGTGATCCCCAACGGTTGCTTGACGCCGGTCCCGGTGATCAGGTGCGTCGACTGGATCCGGGCGATGCGCTGGCCCAATTTGCGCGAGACGAGGCCCTGCAGGTCGAAGGCTGCGTCATTCAGCAGGACCCACGACACCCGCAACGGGGCCGCGGACGCGCCGCAGGTGGCGTACTCGTACGCGCTCAGCGAGGCCTCGTCGAAGGTCAGGTCGGCGCCACCGACGAACGTGCCGCCCTCTTCGACGATCTCGCCCTCGTTCGACGTGTCGTCGAGGGTCGGCCAGGGCAGCGGGTTGCCGTTGGTCGTGGTGACCTGCTCGACCACGTTGGCGATGCCGCCGAACGCCTTCATCCGGTCAACGAGCTTTTGGCGGAAGCCGGGCGGCACGGTGTAGCCGCCTTCGCTGCCGGTGCCTTCGGACTGGGAGGCCTGCAGGTCGGCGATGTCGGCGTTCGGCCGGCCCGAGCGCATGAACGCTTCGAACGCTTGTTCGAGCTGCTGATCCGGCTGGTCGGCACCACGCGCGGGCACGACGACGTCGGATGCCGGTGCCGCGTACGCGGCATGCCGGGCGGTGATCTCAGCGTGGCGACGCGCCGCCTGCAGGTCGCGTTCGAGTGCCTCGTACCGGTCGCACTCCTCGGCGGTCAGCGACCGCCCGGCGGCGGCCGTGATGATCGCCGCCATGTCGGCGAGGATCTCTTCTACGGTCCTCATCGTCTCCCCCTCGTCATGGCCGCGCGGGCACGCGCCCGGATCGTCTGGTCTCGCAGGGCGAGGGCGGCCGCGGCCGCGGTACCGTCCTCGCCCCTGTCCTTGGCCTGGCCGATGACCTCGTCGGCCAGGCCGACGCGCACGGCCTCACGGGCGCTGTACCAGGTGGTGGCATCCATCCGCGCGAGCCATTCTTTGACCGTGCCGCCGGCGCGGTCGGCGTACATCTCGGCCTGGGTGTCGTCGACCTCGTCGAGCAGGCTCCCCAACTGGCGGTGCTCGTCGCCGGTGCCCCAGGTGACGGCGGACGCCCGGTGGATCATCATCTTGGCCGGCTTCTCGATGAGGATCCGGTCGCCGGCCATGGCGACCAGGCTCGCCGCGGACGCTGCTAGTGCGTCGATGTAGACGTCGACGTCGGAGGCGTGGGACCGCAGGGCGGTGTAGACCGCAACGCCGTCGAAGAAGTCGCCACCACCGCTGTTGACGTGCAGGTCGATGCCGCCGTCGCCGATGGCGTCGAGGGCATCGGCGAAGGCCTTGGACTCGACGTCGCGCCATTTTCCTATGTAGCCGTACAGCCGTACCGACGTGCGGCCGCCGGCGGCCGCGCTGATCGACCAGCTGCCCGGTTCGGGCGGTCGCGGCCGGGCAGCCGCGAGCGCCGCGAGATGATCAAGACTGACGGGCATTGGATCCCTCCAGCGGTGGCCTGCCGAGCATCGCGCGGCCCTCGTCGACGGTGAGGAGCTTGGCGTTGATCTGGTCGATGATCAGGCCGATCTCTGTCTCCGGGTTGGGTCGTTCCAGGCGGCTGAAGTCCCATTCCGCGTGGCGCGGTTCGGCCAGCATCCGGCCGAGCCGTTCTTCGATCCGGTTGGCCGGGGGTGCCAGGGTGAAGCGCCCCAGACCGCGGTTCTGTTCGGTGATGCCCGTACCCCACGAGGTCACTTTCTCGGTCTGCATCAGCAGGTGCGGCGGTACCCCGTACCAGCGGGCGACCTCTTCGATGCTGAAGGCGCGAGACTGCAGGAACTGGGCGTCTTCGGCGCTCATCGTCCACGGCGATAATTTGATCTTGCGGTTGATGAACGGGACGCGGCCGTTGTTCTCCCAGCCCGAGGTGGCCCGGTCCAACCACTCGCGGATCACCTTGGCCTCGTCGGGGTCGATGTCCTCTTCGGCGCTGGCCACGCCCGAAATCAGCATCCCGGAGTTGAACAGCTTGGCGGCTGCCCGGTCGCCGGCGATCGCCGTCCCGAGGCTGTTGCGGGCGACCCCGATCGGGGACAGGCCGCGGACGCCGTCGAGGCTCATCCAGGGGATATGGGTCAAGCGCCGCCCATCGATTTCCAGGTGTCTGCCGTCGAGCAGCGAGACCCGGTAGAGCAGCCCGCCGGCGACCCGGTTCCGCGTGCCAGGGAAGAAGGTCGCCTCTTCGACGCTCACGCATAGCGGATGGATCGGTTGGGCCCCGACCAGCTGTCCGGCGCCACCGTAGACGTGCAGCAGGAAGGCGTTGCCGTGCAGCAGCAGATGCAGCAGCACGGTTTCCTTCCACTCGTGCGGCGTCTGCCGGTAGGCGTAGCCGGCCGGGTTGTCCAGCCACGAGGAGACCGGCCGGGGCAGCCCGTCGACGTCGACGACGGCGCGTAGCCGCTGGCCGGCCAGGGTCCCGGAGATCAGGGACACGGCCCGGTACACGGCGGAGATCCCGAGCGCGGACTCTTCGGTGACCTCGACGCCCGAGAAGTTGGTCCACCCGACGCCGAGCAGTGCCGCCAGGGCGGGGTCGGCGAGCGTGCGCGCACTGGCCTTCGGTCTCGACCAGGGCCAGCGGATCCGCATAGGAGCAGGTTACTCGCGAGTAACCTGATCTTGTGGCAAGTCCGCGACGCAAGCTCACGGCCGCGGTCGTCGACGCCCTGGCGGCCGTCGAGGTCGCCCCACGTGACGAGGCGGCCGCCCAGCTCGCGATCGAGCTGGCCAAGCGGCTCGACGCCGGCGGAGACGCCGAGCGCCTGGCGCCCCCGTTGCTGGCCACGCTGGAAGCGCTGCAGCTCACCCCGCGCGCCCGGGCGCGCCTGGCGAAGGGGGCGGCGAATGAACGACCCCCGCAATCCCCGCTCGATGAGATCCGCCAGCGACGCCTGCAGCGGGGCGGGTGAGCAGGTCCTCGGATCGACCGAGCCGCGGCTGTGGACGCCGCCGCTGCGGCCGCTGACGCGCGAGACGTCCTACGGCTTCGACCTGATCGACCTGGCCGAGGTCCTCGGCACGCCGTTCGACCCGTGGCAGATGTGGCTGTCGGTGCACGCCGGCGAGCTACTGCCCGACGGCCGTCCGCGCTTCCGGACGCTGCTGGTGTGCGTCGCGCGCCAGAACGGCAAGACGATGTGGGCCAGGGTGCTGATCCTGTACTGGCTGTTCGTGTGCAAGGTGCCGCTGGTGTTGGCGACCTCGACCGACCGCTCGTACGCGAAGAAGCTGTGGGAGTCGATCTGCGGGCAGGTGCGCGCCGACGCGTGGCTGTCGCAGGAACTGGCCAGCGTGCGCCGCACGATCAGCGAGGAAGCGCTGGTCACTGTCGACGGCGCGGAGTACACCTTCGCGGCCAACAACGCTGCGGCTGGCCGGTCGCGCACGGTGCACCGGGCGCTGGTCGACGAGCTGCGCGAGCACCGCGGCATGGACTGTTGGAACGCCGTCACCAACGCGATGAACGCCGTCGGCGATGGCCAGGTCGTGGCGATCACCAACCAGGGCGACGACCGGGCGGTGGCGCTCGACGCGCTGCGCAACCCGGCGCTGCGGTTCATCGAGACCGGCGAAGGCGATTTCAGGCTCGGGCTGTTCGAGTGGTCGGCGCCGGCAGGGTCCGATCCGGTCGACCCGCTGGCCCTGGCCGCGGCCAACCCCAACTACGGCCGGCGGGTCGACCCGGACGCGCTGCGCGGCGCAGGGCTGCGGGCGAAGCTCGCCGGCGGGGAGGAACTGGCCGGGTTCCGTACCGAGGCCATGTGCATGCGGGTCGAGCTGCTCGACCCGGCGATCGACCCGGACCGGTGGGACGCGTGCGCCACCAACGACCTGGCCGACCTGGCCGCGCACCGCGACCGGGTCGCCCTGGCCCTCGACGTCGCGCTCGACGGGTCGCACGCCACGCTGACCGCGGCCGCGGTCGTCGACGGCCGGGTGCACGTCGACGTCGTCGCGGCGTGGTCGGGCGTCGGGTGTACGGCTCGGCTGCGTCGGGACCTTCCAGGCCTCGTGGCCAAGGTGCGGCCGCGGGTACTCGGGTGGCTACCGGCCGGGCCCGCCGCGGTGGTGACCGCCGACATGCGCGAGCGGCGCACCCAGGGATGGCCGCCGCGCGGGGTCGAATTGGTCGAGATCAAGACGGAGACGCCGGCGGTGTGCATGGCGCTGGCCGATCTCGTGATCGCCGACGAGCTCCGCCACGCCGGCGACCCGATGCAGGACGCGCACGTGAAGGCCTCGCAGCCGTTGCGCCGGGGCGATGTGTGGGTGTTCATGCGCGCCGGGTCCGGGCCGATCGACGGCACGTACGCGGCGGCGGCCGCGGCACATCTGGCCCGGACGCTGCCGCCGCCGCGGCCGCCGCTCGCCGCGCTGTAGATCGATCACGGCAGATGTCAACCGTGGTTGACATAATCACAGTTATCGAACAGCCACACGTTGAAACCCTCGCAGACGTTGCCGTCTACGCTGCGTAGGGCCCCACCGGCGCCACCACCCCGACGCACCGATGGGGCCCTACCCCCCCTCGCCCGGCAGCCGCGACTGCCGGCAACCCCGCGTTGGCGGGGATCACGCCCCCGCCGGCGGAGGCGTGGGCGACCGCCGGCGGGGAGATCGTGAGCGGCCGCCCGACCTGGGAGCTCACCCTGCGGGGAACGAAGTCGTCCCGCCGGGCGGCCGCACGAGCACCCTACCGCACCACAATGCACCACGCCACAACGTCACTGCGCGTGACCGCCCCGCGAGCCACCGGACGCGCCGCAGGAAAAAAGTCTCG
>Ga0307427_1001899_pt1 | contig 10321 bp, 9 predicted proteins | sample SalMarWE160190MG_FD_202162 | JGI IMG/M metagenome (GOLD analysis project Ga0307427, IMG submission 202162) | Salt marsh sediment microbial communities from the Plum Island Ecosystem LTER, Massachusetts, United States - WE1603-190 | ecosystem: Environmental > Aquatic > Marine > Intertidal zone >... | reverse complement strand
TCGTTTGCATCGAGCGACGCCGGCCTGGGCCGCGTGTTCGACATCTGCCGCTACACGCTGCGGCTGTGCTCGAACTCTTCGATCATGGACACGCCGTGGCGCGAGCAGGCCCAGTGGCTGGGCGACGTCTCGGCCGTGACGCTCGGAGGCATCTATGCGTGTTTCGGCGACGTGCGCCTGGCGGGGAAGTTTCTGCGGCAGTCGGCGGCCAACCAGTTCCCGTCGGGGCTGCTCGCGAACGTTACGAACCGCGCATCGCGCGGCGGGCCCAACACGATTCCCGACTACTCGCTCTGGTGGGTCATCGGCCTGTGGCGGCACTACCTCTACACGGGCGAGGCGCGGTGGGTCCGGCGTTTCTACCCGCACGCCGCCAAGGTGATTCGGGCTTTTCTGGACCACGTGGATGAGCGCGGCCTGGTGGCCGACGTGCCGGGCTGGATCTTCATCGACTGGGCCGACGTGGACCGTCGCGGCGAGTGTGCGCCGCTGAACGCCATCTTCTACGGGGCGCTCGAGGCCCTCGGCCGCATGGCCCGCGTTCAGGGCGACGACGAGACGGTCCGCCTCGTCGAGACGGCGCGTGCGGGCATCGCGGCGGCCTTCCGCGAGCGGTTCTTCGACGAGGCACGCGGGTGCTTTGTCGATGCGAACGTCGGGGGGATGCTTTCGGAGAAGGTCAGCGAACACGCCGGCGCCGCCGCCATCCGCTTCGGCCTTTGCGACGACGTGACGGCGGCCGAGGTCGCCGCGCGCCTGTGGGAGCGGCGCGAGGTCGCCTGCACGGAGGCCCAGCCGTTCTTCACGAGCGTGGTGCTGGACGCGCTGGCGCGGATCGGGCGGATGGACCTGGCGCTGGCGATCATCCGCGATCGCTGGGGCCGCCGGATGGTCCAGCGCGGCGCCACCAGCACCTATGAAGAATGGGGCATCAACGGGTCGTGGCGGTCGGGCACGTACCACGGGTTCCTGCGGGCGCTGAGCCACGCGTGGTCGGCCCATCCGGCCGGGTTCCTGATCCGGAGCCTGCCGGGCATCGAGATCCTTCAGCCCGGCTGCCGCGCGGTCCGCATCCGTCCGCACGACGGGCCGATCGACTATTCCGTGACGTTCCCGACGCCGCTCGGTCCGATTCAGGTCACCAAGACCGGCCGCCGGATTGAGCGACGCGTGCCGGACGGCGTGGACATCGTGGAGTGACCGGCCCGCCGTGTGCCACTGGCACCTTGCCCGCCAGTGTGTTGTTTCGCGCCGTGTTCGTGTGCCACGGCCGGTCTTGCCCGGCCGTGCGTTTTTCGAGCCCCCGGCCCGCCGTGTGCCACCGGCACCTTGCCCGCCAGTGTGGTGTTTCGCGCCGTGTGCGTGTGCCACGGCCGGTCTTGCCCGGCCGTGCGTTTTTCGAGCCCCCGCCCCACCGGGTGCCACTGGCGGCTTGCCCGCCAGTGTGTTGTTTCGATGCCACCCGCCGGCGCACGTTAGCGATTGAGCCCCGCCACGGACACGGTAACCAGGATGACCGGGACACCGGCTTTCTTCGCGCCGCCTGCGGGTTTCCACGTGCCGAGGACAAGCCCGCCGACGGCGACAGGGCCCTGGGGAACCGAACTGGTCTTCGGCGTGCCGCACAGAAGAATGGCGCTCGGCGGTCCGGGGTCGGGCGCCTTGCTCTCCTTACCGGCGGCGTGCGGGCGCCGACCGCCTCCGGCGTGCATCTTCATCCACACCCAGCCGCCGACCTCTGACTTGGCGCTCGTCGTGCCGACGAGCAGTGCAGCCTGGCCGGTGGGCGGTTGGTGCTCTTGCTCCTGCCACTGGGAGGCAACCAGCGAACGGACGTTTACGCGAAGCGTTTTTGTCCGGTCCTTGACGACCTTCAACCCCACCACGGCTCGCACGCTGCGGCTGCGGCGGTGGCCGTCGCGGTCCTTGTACCACACCGTGCGATAGCCCATGATTTTCTCACACCGGTGGGTGTCCCACGTCTTGTCGCGGACCTCGAAGACGGCCGCCAGCCGCTCTTCGGCCAGCGCCCGGAGTTTCGTGAACAACTTGCCGCGCTTGACATGGGCCAGCCGTTCGACCAGCAGGCGCAGGCGCTTCGGCAGTTTCGGGTCGCACAGGTTCCCGTATCCGCCGCACGTGGAGCAGGTTTCGTTCCACCGCTTGACGACGGGGGTCCGCAGGCCCTGCCCGCTCGGCAGGTAGGACTGCTTCTTGCCGACCTTGCCGGTGGAGCGACACGCACGGCACGGCAGCGGCCGCGCCGTCCGCAGCAGCCGCTGGACCTGCGGCTCGGTGCCGTTGGCGACAACGGGGAAGGCTTTCTCGCTGAACGTGACCTTGCCGCCGTATACGCCGTCCGTGTCGGGCAAGGAAGAAAGGACGACGTCCTGTTTCACCTTGGCCGGCGCCGGAGCGGCCGGAGCAGGCGCCGCTGGAGTGGTCGGCGAAGGCGCCTCCGCCGCTACCGCGCGACCCGCAACCAACGAGGCCAGGCAAGCGGCCAGTCCAAGCAAACGGGCGCGCGACGCCACGAGAGTCCTCCGTTGTTGCGGTCCACAGCGCCGGCCGCGACGCGCGGAAGGTCGCCTTGCTCATGCTATGGCTTCGGAGGTTTCTGTCAACGCCAAAACGGTCGCGGCGCGGGGGATGATACGGTAAGCGACCCGCGTCCCGTGGTTGCTCTTGCCGCCGCCGGCGCGGCCCTCGGCACAGCCGCATTGGCCTTGACTTCCCTGCTGCGTTCCACGATTCTAAAGGTCGTACCTGTTTAGCGTGCTCTCGAAGCGATGTCATTTCGACCGAGCCCTCGCCAAAGGCGAGGGCGAGCGGAGAAATCTCGTCGTCCGGACACGGATAACGGCAAGATTCCTCGACTCGCTTCGCTCGCTCGGAATGACACGCTAAACACATACTAAAGATCGATTTTCAGCACCCTCGATAAAGGAGAATCCCTGTGACCAGAGCCAAACGAATCAAAGAGGACGTGGCCGCCAAGCCGGGCGGCGTGACTTTCGGTGTGTTCTCGCCATGCGACCCGAGGATCGACGACGAGTCGCGACGGCGCGCCGTCAACATCGTCCACATGGTTGCCGACACCGTGGCCGACGGGTAGAACCGCATCCGCACCCGACTCGTGGCATCGTCGATCATCGTCACGAGCACCGGCTCGGCCGGGGCCCGGCCCTCGAACCAGGCGTGCTGGCTCGTGTCCATCTGCACCAACTCCCCGAAACACGGCCGACGCTGGCGCCACGTGTGATGCCGAACCCGCCGCCGACGCACCGTCTGCAGATGGGCCTCGATCATCCGCTGCCGGAGCCACTCGCGGCTCACCTCGATGCCGTCCCGCTCCGCCAACTTCTCGGAGGCGAGCGTCGGACCGAAATCGGCGTAGTGCCGCCGTACCAACGCCAACACCCGACGATGCGTCGCCTCGGGTATCCGGCGGTTTGACGGCCGGCCACGGCTCCGATGCACCAGGCCGACATCGCCCTCCTCGCGGTACCGCCGCAGGAGCCGACGCACCTGACGCACGCTCAGCCGCAACAGCCGACTCGCCTCCACCTGCTTCAACCGACATTCGGCCAACGCCGACACCACCTTCAACCGATCCCGTTCCTTCCGGCTCATGCGTAGCTCCATCCTGTCCCCTTCCGTATCCACCCTCGAAAGAGGACAATTCTACTTTGCACGGACCGGACATTATCACTTTGCTGTGACAATTTTTAACCTTGACTTTCCCGGAATTTGTGGTAGTGTGTATATTAGCTTTGAGTGTCTGTCTGGCTGCCCGTTCGGTTTCCGTTAGGGTATAGGCGTTTTTGGCCAAGACAAGAGGGGATTTTTTTATTTTCGCCTTGACGCCAGCCGGGAAATGTTGATGCTGATGATAATGCGGCGTGTTCCCAAGACAAGAGGGGGCCCTGCCCACTTCGTTTATTTGGGTACCCGGGGCACCAAGTGCGAATCCCTTGCTCGGGGTTCGCTGAAAGCGCACGTACGGTACGAGTCTACGCTGCGGGTGTTTCGCTACGCCCCTTCCTAGTCCGTGGTCACCGTTTTGGGTAACAAACGAGGGACATCATGGCACAGGCAATGGTGAAACGGTTCTTCGGCAGCACAGAGAATCTACAGGAAACGCTCAAAACAAACATACTTAAGGCAATGCATAAGCGGGACATAAAGCCCGAAGAACTTGACAGGCGCTGTCTCTTCGGCTGGAATGGCCTCCCGAAGACACAGGAGTTCATGGATGACGCTACACGCATCACCGCCCCCGTCGTCAGCCTTGCGGCTTTTGCCCTCGGCCTGAGCGCTGAGCAGGCCCTGGGGATCAAGAAGGGTGAGTTCCGGGCAAAGCTCGAGGAGAACAAGACATGGCTTCTCCGGCATATGAAGACAAATAAGGCGTATCTTGCGGCCGCGCATGGAGACGTTCGGAACGCGGCGGATATCAGCCCTGAAGACTTGCTGCCGGTATACGTCATCCTAAAATGCGTCGAGGCCCTTGAGCCCCAGAGCAAATCGGAAACAGCCACCAGCCAAACATAACGTTGTCAACGCGCCAAGGGAGTCGGGCTATAGAAAAGCCGCGGTCACCAGGCCATGGCGTCTTCGGCGCTGCTGTTCAAAGTACCCAGGAGGCATCCCCAGGGTCCTACCTGTCAAGAGTGATGTCTCAAACATCGGAAGAAATGCACTAGTAGGGAGATCGGAGGGGGGCTATGATTGCCTTGGCTGACTATGGAAGATGTGTGCTTCAAGCGTACGGAGACACCAGGGATTTCCTCGGGAAAATCGCGGGCCCCGTGCCGGCTCCACTTCCGCACCCCTTCATAACAGATAGCACTATACTGTGGTACCTGCATTTCGCGATGATGTTTACTGGCACAACTCACCTGCCTTGCGAGAGCATACCGTCCAATTACGGGTCATGGCTCATGGTCGATCCGGGGCCACGCATCGCCGTCAACTTCCGGCAATTGGGGCGCTGGGAGAAGCGCGCAAAGCAGTCACCAAGCCGGCAGCCACTTGACGTCTGTCTTCAAACAGCGAGATGCGTGCTACACGAGGTGGGCCATCTCAAACTTCACAAGCACCTGCACCAACCGCCCTCCAGCGGCAATCTTGCACACCCAGCTAATGAAAAGGACGAGGGCGAGGCCTGGGTTTACGCAATGACGGTTCTTGCTATCCTGCTTGGAGAGTACGCTTGCTGCATGAGACAACATGGGCAGGATGACACTTGTGCCATTCCCGTGTGAGCACAAGTCGACCGAGAGCAACCCGGCAGAGGGAAAGTATGCCCAAGGCCAAACGCCTTGAGGAGAGCGACGCCCCGGAGGCTGGCGGCGTGACCTTCGGCGTGTTCGCGCCGTGCGACCCGAGGATCGACGACGAGTCGCGACGGCGCGCCGTCAACATCGTCCACATGGTGGCCGACACCGTGGCCGGCCGCGTCACGATGCCGGGCGGCAAGCCCGTCACGGTCGTCTGGACGCCGACGCTCGTGGACGGCGAGAAGCAGGCCGACCTGGTGGCACGCCAGTTCAAGGCCGCCGGCGTCGATGCGCTCATCTGTGCCCCGGACACGTGGGCCTTCCCGCAACTGACGGTCATCAGTTTGCTCGCGCACTTCCCGGCCGACATGCCGCTTAACATCACGTGCGGCAACTCGGGACCCAAGCCGGGCGTCGTCTACGCCCACGCCCTGAACGGGGCGCTGGCGCAGATGGGGAAACTCGCGGCCCTGAACGTCGGCACCTGGCCCGACACGGGGCTCAAGCCCGCCATGACCGAGACCACGGCCGACGCCCTCACCGACTGGTGCTATGCGGCCATGACGTTCGCGGGCCTCAAAGGCCGGCGCGTCGTCGTCTTCGGCCACGACTCGATGGGTATGGAGACGGCCCTGGCGCACGTGCTGCCGACGCGGCGGACGTTCGGCCTGGAGATCACCCGGCTGGACATGAAACTGCCGGCCGACATGCTCGCCAAGGGCGCCTACAAGCAGCGTGAACTCAAGCGCCTGCGCGGCTGGATCGATGAACACATCGGCGAGCGCCTCGACCTGAGCCAGGCGGACGCCGACCACAAGTTCAACCAGGGCCTGGCGATGTACCTGATCATGCGGGACCTGATGGCGGACCTCGGCGCCGTCGGCGGCGGCTTCATGAACCAGTTGGAATGGGGCAGCGACCTCCGGGGCCTGCCGCTCCCCATCTGCGACGCCGCCGAGAGCCTCTTTAACTCGACCTTCGACCACCGCGGCGCCAAACCACCGCTGCCGTTCGCCACCGAGGCCGACGTTCAGGGCCTGCTGACGATGCTCTTCATGACGTGGCTCTCCGGCGGCGAACCGCCCCTGTTTATGGACTTCCGCAAGGTCTGGGAACCGTGGGAGATCCAGCGCCTGGCGAAACAACTCAAGGTCACGTTCACCGCCAAGGACGTGTGGGCACAGCGCGGTTTCGTCGATGGCAACAACTCCGGCCTCGATTGGGCCGGGCGGCCGGGCGATGCGCCCGAACGGGTCTTGAAGAACGTCTCCATGCCGGGCGCGCAACTGTTTTCCTTCCCCGGCGGCGGCAACAGCGTCACCTTCATCAGCCCCGGCGGCATCCAAGGGATCGCCGGACGGCTCGCTTACAGCACGGTAACCGGTTGCTTCAGCCTTGTCTGGGATGAGGCCGAAACCCTTGACATGCCCAGGAAACTCGCCGAGGCCGTCCGCCACACCTCCGACCCGACGTGGCCGCACACCTGGGTCTGCCCGAAGTACGCCTCCATGACCGAATACAAGCAGTACGCCCCGGCCAACCACTTCCACATGACGTGGAACTTGAAGCCCTGTCGCCTCCAGCACTGGATGGACCTGGCCAGCGTGCTGAGCGTTGCCCCGTGGCAGGCCCGGCCGTCGTTCATCGAGGGCACCGACCGGCCGCTGCCCCTGCTGTACCTGCTGAACGGCGGCGAAAACGCCACCAAGATTCGCCTGGCGGTGAAGTAGCCGAGCCGCAGACGCTTCACATATTCGGGAAATCCGGCCTGCCGCAGCGCAGGTCCTCGGCCTCCTCCGGCGAGATCGATTCCGCGTTCCCGCACACGTCGCAGACGAGGATGGGCCGCTTGTTCCACCGCCAGACGGGGATGAAAAAGAGCGCCAGTTGGCGGCGGACCTCCACGAGGTGATGCGGCGTCTCCATGGCGCACATCGGGCACCTGTGCCGCACACCATGGGCCAGCGGGTGGCGCTTGTCGCTGACCGACACGATGAGAGGGATGAACATGCGCAACACCCCGTCGAGCCGCGACCTTTGGTCGCGGGTACGTTCAGCGCGCCGGACCATCATCGACGGGTCGGGATGCCCGCGGGCACAGCCCGCGGCTCGAAAGTCGCGCGTCGCGAAAGTCGCGGCTCGAAAATCGCGGCGCGAAGGCTGATGGCTCGCCTACGGCACAATCTCGGTGCCGACGCCACGGTCGGTGTAGATTTCAAGAAGCAAACTGTGCGGGACGCGGCCGGAGACGATGTGGCACTTCTTCACGCCGCCTTTGAGGGCTTCGAGCAGCGTCCGGACCTTCGGGATCATGCCGCCGGTGATGACGCCTTCGGCGAGCAGCCGCTCGGCATCGGCCTCCGAGAGGTGCGGCAGGAGGCTCGCTTCGTCGTCGTCCCGCTCGCGGATGCCGTGTGTGTCGGAGACGTTGACGAGTTTCTCGGCCGCCAGGGCCCGGGCGACGGCGCCGGCCGCCTCGTCGGCGTTACAGTTGAGTTTCTCGCCCGCCGGGCCCAGGGCAAGCGGCGCGCACACGGGAATCGTCCCCAGGTCGCACAGGCCGCGCAAGATGAGCGCATCGACATCCGTCACCTTGCCTACGAGACCGAGGTCGCGGCCGGAGGCGCCGGTCATCGGTTCAGCCTTCATGGGGCAGCGTCCCTTGGTGGTGAGTCCCTCGGCCCTGGCACCGGCCTCTTCCAGGAGGCGCACGATCTCGCGGTTGACGTCGGTCGCAAGGACGTCCTCGACGATCCGCAGTTCCTCGTGCCCCGTGTACCGGAGGCCGTCGATCCATCGCGGCGCGAGGCCCGCCTGCTCCATCGCCCGCGAGATGGCCTTGCCGCCACCGTGCACGATGACCGGATGGATGCCGACGGCCCGCATGAAGGCGATGTCGGCGCAGACGGCTTCCAGGTCCTGCGGCACGTCCATGAAGGAGCCGCCAAGTTTGACGACCGCGACGGTGCCGCGGAACCGGCGGATATACGGCAGCGCCTCGATGAGCACGACCGCCTTCGCAATGGCCTGCTGCTGGTCCATAACATCTCCCCGAACGGGATGCGGCGTTCATCGTACCGGCGGTGGGCGGCGGGTCAAGGCCTTCGCGGCGAGCGGCTGGAAGTTCACGGCATGACTTTGCCTTCGGGGGTGTCCCATTTTTCGATCTCGGGCCAGCCCTGGCGATCGCGGGGGCTGAGGTTCTCGCAGATGTATCGAACGGCTTCGGCCGGGTTGTCCGTCAGGTGCACCACGTTCAGGTCCTCCGGCGAGATGTGTCCGAACCGGCCGAGGACCGTCTCGCGGATCCACTCCAGTTGCCCGTTCCAGAAATCAGCGCCGATCAGCGCCACCGGCAGGCGGTGGATCTTCTCGGTCTGGATCAGCGTGACCATGTCGAAGAACTCGTCGAGCGTGCCGAACCCGCCGGGGAAGAAGATGAGCCCCGTCGCGTACTTCGAGAACATGACCTTGCGGACGAAGAAGTACCGGAAGTTGATGACCTTCGTCAGGTACGGATTGGCGACCTGTTCGAAAGGCAGGAGAATGTTCAACCCGATGCTTTCGCCGCCGGCTTCCTTGGCGCCCTTGTTGGCGGCCTCCATGATGCCGGGCCCCGCGCCGGTGATAACCGCAAAGCCCGCCTCGGCGATCAGGCGCCCCGTCTCGTACGCCTTGTGATAGTACGGGTGGTTGGGCCCGGCGCGCGCCGAGCCGAACACGCTGACGCCCGGCGGCACGCGGGCCATCATCTCGAATCCGTCCACGAACTCCGCCATGATGCGAAAGACCCGCCACGGGTCCTCCGCCAGAAAGTCCGAGTTCATGCCCTGTGACTCCTTGCCCCCTCGCGCCGCCCGGGCGCCCTTTCGCCGACCGCCCTGCCGTGGAAAGAGGGTACTGCACGCGGGCGGGCGTGTCCAGTTTCGTTCAAACGGCACGCGCGGGGCAAGCCCCGCGGCTAACGCGGCGCGTTTTGTTTTGACCGCGGCGCCTGCCTCAAACGGCACGCGCGGGGCAAGCCCCGCGGCTAACAGGGCGCGTGTTGTTTTGAGCGCGGCGCCTGCCTTAAACGGCACGCGCGGGGCAAGCCCCGCGGCTAACGCGGCGCGTGTTGTTCACGGGTCTTGCCCCGCGCGGGCATCACCCGTCGAAGGGCGTCACAAACGACCAGCGCTGCCGAGGGTTGCCTTCTTTGAGCGGGTTCTCCTCGACGTACGCGATGGCGCGCTTCACGTCCTCCAGTGTATCGAGAAACACTTTCCAGCCGCGCCCCGCCCACACAGGTGGCCGCTCCTCGGGCCAGAGGCCATCGGCGGCAAGCCGCTGGGTCGCTCGGCCTTTCAGGTGCCCCACGATGCGCGTGACCGAACGCGTGTCCCGGCCGGCGACCAAGTGCACGTGGTCGGGCAGGATGGAGCAGGCGTGGATGGCGTACGCGCCTTCGACCACCGCCTGCGCGAAGCCCCGGCCAACCGCGCGGCCCTGGCGACCGGTCAACGTGACAGGCGGATGCTTCAGCGCCCGCTTGGCTTCGCGGCGAGCGCGGCCGTTGTGCGCGACGCCCGCGACGGATCGCCGCGTGTCGACCTTTGTGGCCTTGCCGTATCGGAACAGTTCCCAGGAACCCACGAAGTCAGACCACGACCCACGCGGGTCGTTCGGCAGCCAGAAGCCGTACATGCTGAAGATAACGTGGTAGGCCAGAGCCATCGGCGAGCGCCTTTCAACAACACGCGCGGGGCAAGCCCCGCGGCTAACACGGCGCGACGCGCGGCGCTGCACGATTGAGCGCGTCGCCTGCCTCAAACGGCACGCGCGGGGCAAGCCCCGCGGCTAACACGGCGCGACGCGCGGCGCTGCACGATTGAGCGCGGCGCGTGCCTCAAACGGCACGCGCGTGTTAGCCGCCCAGCTTGCTGGGCGCGTGTTGTTTTGAGCGCGGCGCAAGCCCGTGCCGAACGGCACGCGCGGGGCAAGCCCCGCGGCTAACGCGGCGCGTTGTCGTCGGCCGGGTCGGTGTCGGCGCCGGTGTCGGG
>Ga0307427_1001895_pt1 | contig 10336 bp, 8 predicted proteins | sample SalMarWE160190MG_FD_202162 | JGI IMG/M metagenome (GOLD analysis project Ga0307427, IMG submission 202162) | Salt marsh sediment microbial communities from the Plum Island Ecosystem LTER, Massachusetts, United States - WE1603-190 | ecosystem: Environmental > Aquatic > Marine > Intertidal zone >... | reverse complement strand
TTGTTTCATTTTCTTATAGGATCTGTTTATATCTGGTACTCAATATCCCTTGAGTTTGCGGGATTGATGTTAATGATAGGTCTCGTTTGGTCCCTGATCCGCCGATATTTCCAGCGTGTGCCACGCCTGGAAAGGCGTGTCGAGGACCTCACTGTGATAATCTGGCTTTTTGTAGTAGCCCTTTCAGGGTTTGTAGTAGAGGGAGTCCGGCTTGCTGGCCAAAGACCGGAGTGGGGCACGTGGTCATTCGCCGGTCATTGGGTGAGTATTCTTTTCACTCAACCACAGAGTGCTCAGTCTGTCTACCCTTATTTATGGTGGGTCCACGCACTTCTGAGCCTGGGTTTCATCTCATATATTCCTTTCTGTAAGCTTTTCCATATTCTGGCTGCACCGGCCAGCATTTACCTGGAGAACCAACCCCTTCAGGCAATCCCAGTGGAGACGCGATCCCAGGATGATGAAGTTTTTTCCTACCGGGATATGATCTCTTTTGGCGCCTGTAGCCGTTGCGGTCGTTGTGTGGAGGTGTGTCCTTCAACTGGTGCTGGAGAACCTTTTTCTCCCAGAGATTTTATTGCCTGGGCCAGGAATAATCTTTTGATGAAGTATCATCCCTTAAACTATTTTAACTGGTTTAAAGGCTGGATTAGCCATAGGGATACGAAAGAGGAGGGATTCGAGCCTCAAAAGATCTGGCATTGCACCAGTTGTAGGGCATGTCTTGATGTGTGTCCTATATATGTGGACATACCGGGTATTATTCGACAGGCTAGAAGCAAATTGGTGGAAGAGGGTACCCAGGTATCCCCACTTTTGACCCAAACTTTGAAAAATCTTTATAAATACAATAATCCCTGGGAGGCCACAAAGAAAAAGCGTGCACAATGGGCAGGAAATCTTGAGATACCAGACATCAGCCAAAGTGAGGAGATAGAAGGTCTTTGTTATTTTGTGGGGTGCACAACCTCCATGGATATTCGGGCCCAGGAACTGGCCCGCTCATTTGCCCAGATTTTGAAACATGCCCAAGTCTCATTTGGTACTTTGGGCAAAAAGGAGCCATGTTGTGGAGACATCGCCCGTCGTGCAGGAGAAGATGGGCTTTTTGAAAAGCAGATGGAGGATTGTGTAGAATTATTCCAACGTTATAAAATCCATGATATAGTTACCTCATCTCCACATTGCTTTCATACCTTTCGGAATGAATACCCGGCGTTTCAGGCCCTAAAGCCTCCTGAAGAGCAGGTGACGTTCCGTGTTCGTCACTACACACAGCTTTTAAGAGATTTTGTTGCATCAGGTGCTCTGAAATTTGAAAGGCCGCTTGATGTAAAAGTGACCTATCATGATCCCTGTTATCTGGGCCGGCACAATCAAGTTTATGATGCCCCCCGAGAGGTCATCGGCGCAATACCTGGGGTGCAGATGGTGGAGATGGCCCATAACAGAGCAAACAGCCTTTGTTGCGGCGGAGGAGGAGACAGGATGTGGCAGGAAGATCTGGATGCGGATGTAAAGATGTCCGAAATTCGGATCAGGGAGGCAGAGGCCACCGGTGCTGAGATCCTTATCACTGCCTGTCCCCTGTGTCTGATTATGTTGGAAGATGCCCGCAAGACCACTGGTCTGGAGAATTCCTTGCAGGTAATGGATTTGAATGAATTAGTGGCGATGGCGCTGGGTCTGAAAAGTGACAAATGACAAAGCTCAAATGTCAAATGATAAGGAGTAACAAACGGGCCCTGTTAAATCGCCGTAAGACGTTCCAGATAAATCGGGAAATTTATTTTCTACACTTTATTGAGCAAATACGGAGGTGATAACAATGAATATTGTAGTATGTGTAAGACAGGTACCAGAGGTTACTGATGCTGAACTTGAGATCAATAAAGAAGGTACAGAGATTCTCAAGGAAGACCTGGAAATGGATATCAATGAATGGGACAACTATGCTGTTGAGGAGGCTGTGCGAATCAAAGAGGCGTATGGTGGAAAGGTAACCGTGGTTACCTTAGGAGACGAGGATAGTGAGGATGTGCTAAGAACATCTCTGGCAATGGGAGCGGATGAGGCTATTCTTATTAATGAGGAGGGCTTTGAGTTATCCGACGCAGCAGGCATTGCACAAGGTATTTACCGTGCAGTCCGGGATTTGTCCTTTGATCTGCTGTTAACTGGTGTCCAGTGTTCTGATGATGGGTGGGCCCAGGTGGGCGTCATCCTTGCGGAATTTTTAGGTCTTCCCTATGCCTCTCTTGTAGTTGGAATTGAGATCAATGAAGGCACAATGATAGTACGCAGGGAGCTGGAGTCCAATACCGAGGAGAAGCTGGAAGTACCAATGCCAGCAGTCCTTACTATTCAAACTGGGATAAATAGTCCGCGGTATGTCTCTATTATGGGGATCCAAAAGGTACGCAAGATTGAGATCAGTGAAACCGATTCAGAAGAACTTGGACTATCCGAAGAGGAAATCGGACTAAAGGGCTCCAGTGTGGCTTCGCAGAAACTTTCACTTCCTCCAGTTGGTGAAGGGGCCGAAATCTTAGAAGGGAGCCTTGATGAAATCTGTGAAAAGACGGCTCAAATTGTCCGAGATAAGGGGGTGATATAAATGGATGAGATTATGGTACTCGCTGAACATAGAGGTGGAGAGCTTCGAGATATCACCTTTGAAATGCTTACCATGGCAAACAGACTTGGCAAAGAAAATGACATTGCAGTTACCGCTCTCTTTTTAGGGCATGAGGCATTTGATTTGTCAGAAAGATTGAAAGGTGCATGCGATACAATCCTTTTGATGGAGGATCCTGAACTGGCTAATTATAACGCAGATCAGTATCTTATGGCCATGGAAACGGTAATAAAAAGCCGTAATCCCACCTTAACCTTGATTGGCCATACAGCAATGGGCATGGACCTAGCACCTTCCATGGCTGCACGCCTGTCTCTTCCGCTGGCAACCGATTGCGTGGAGGTAAACTTAGCAGAAAGAAGGCTTGATGTTCTTAGGCAAATTTATGGTGGCAAGATCAACGCCCGGTTAACCATGAAACCGTCTGATCAATATCTGATAACGGTAAGAACAGGCTCCTTTGATGCTGAGATGGAACAGGGGAAATCTGCTGATGCCCAAACCATTCCTGCACCTTCCTGGGCGGACCTGAGGGGGCGGCAATTCTTGGGCTACCTGGAAGCTGAGCTCGAGGATGTGGATATCGCCGCTGCTGATATCCTGGTTTCCATAGGGAGAGGAATAGGAAAACCGGAGAACATCCCTTTAGTGCAGGAATTTGCTGATTCCATAGGGGCCACCCTTTCCTGCTCTCGCCCGGTTGCCGATGAGGAATGGCTTCCAAAAAGCAGGCAGGTGGGAACATCGGGAAAGACAGTCAGGCCAAAAATATATATCGCCTTTGGCATCAGCGGGGCATATCAACACCAGGCTGGCATGAAAAATGCTGACACAATTATCGCTGTCAACACAGACCCAAGGGCTCCCATCTTTAATATTGCCCGTTATGGTATTGTGGAAGATATGTTGAAGGTATTGCCTTTGTTGACCGAAAAATTTGCGAAGAAATAAAGTAATTGCTCAAAATCCTGTGGATTTTAACCCTTCCTTAAATTATTGAGCAGGTACGAAATAAATAGGCCTTTAGCAATCAGCAGTCGGCTTTCAGATATAAAACTGAACTTTTAGAGAACATTTTGCTTCTATTGGAGTAGATCATGGATTTTACACTCAGTAAGGAACAAGGAGATATAGTGAGGGCTTCCCGGAAATTCGCCCTGGGGGAGTTTCCTGATCGGGCACTTGAATTTGATCGTGAAGAGACCTTTGACTTGGATTTATGGCGTAAGGCATGTGAGCTGGGTTTTGTTGGTGTATTTATAGCTCCGGCTTATGGTGGAGCAGGTATGGGTTTCTTAGAGCATTGTCTTATAAACGAGGAGTTTTGGGCTGTGGATCCAGGTATAGGGCAGGCTATTTTGTCTACCACATTTGGATCCGAGCTTATTGGTCTTTTTGGTTCTGAGGATCAGAAAAAGACGATATTTCCTCAGCTGGTATCAGGACAGGCAATTATGGGGACTGCCATTACAGAACCTGATGCAGGTTCAGATGTGACCAGCGCCACCACCACGGGAGTCAAAGAGGGCAATAACTGGGTGATTAATGGTAACAAGATGTTTGCCACAAACGGTAACATTGCCAACTATATATTGGTTTTTTGTCAATCTGATCCGAAAAATCCTAGCCGACATGAACGCTACAGTTTGATTTTGGTTGAAACAGATACACCAGGATATACATCCAAAAAGATAAAGGGCAAGATGGGCATTCGGGCATCAGATACGGCTGAAATTGTTCTCCGTAATGTCCGAGTGCCATTGGCCAATCTGGTGGGTAAAGAAGGCGAAGGATTTCATGAGTTAATGGCCTTTTTTAATCGGACACGACTTCATATCTGCGCTCAGGCGGTAGGAGTTGCACGTGCTGCGCTTGAGGAGTCTATTCGCCATACCAAGGATCGACATCAGTTTGGTGCGCCTTTGGCTTCCTTTCAGGTTACGCAATTTAAAATTGCCGAGATGGCGACCTGGATAAGAGCTGCCAGAAATCTCTATTATGAGGCGGCCTGGCTTGTGGATCAGGGTAAGGTAGATCATGCTCTTATTTCCATGGCTAAGTGGTTTTCTGCTGAAATAGCAGTTCGTTGCGTTGACGAGGCCGTTCAGATATATGGAGGTTATGGCTACATTGATGAATTCAAGGTAAATCGTCTTTACCGTGCTGCCAAGGTTTTAGAAATTTATGAGGGCACCAAGGAAATGGAGAAGATCATCATTTCGAGGACCTTGTTAAGATAGCAAGAAGACACAATTAGGCATTTCTAAAGGTGCAGAAAAACTAAGTGCTCAGGGCAAAGCTTCGCAAGTTATAGTAATCCATTACCGCTGATCACTATGAGCTGTTTCATTCAGAGAAGAGTGGAACCGATAAAATCGAGATTCAGCTTTTTTAGGATGCGAACAATATTGTTTAACTGAATCTCTACTGTCCCTTCATACATTTCAATAATACGATTATCCCTATATCTCCTTTCAACATCCTGATCCAGGAAATAGCCATACCCCCCAAATACCGTAATGGTTTCATCAATGATCATCTTGGCAGTTTCCGGTACATGGTGTTTTACTATGGAAGTAAAAAGGGGCACAGTTCTGGACATTTTTTCAGTTTGATGGTCACACAACCATGCAGAGTAGTAGGTAAGCCACTTAAGGGATTGGATATGACTAAAAATTCTTGCAATCTTATGGCCTATGGCCTGGAAATTTATAATGGGTTTGTTAAACTGTGTTCTTTCTCTGACATGATTCAGGGCCTTCAAAAATGCCCCTTCGCAATTTCCCAGGGCCTGGGCCCCTATTTCAATCCGGCTTTCATCTAAAAAATCCAGGACATTTAGAAGACCCCGTCCCCTCTCACCCAGGATATTTTTTTTAGCAATCTTTAGGTTTTGAAAAACTAGCTCATTGCTGGAAACCATCTTCAGGCCCATCTTGTTAGGAATTTCATTTATTTTCATTTCACCCCCGAGCCAGGTAGACGAATCTCTCTCAATCAGAATTGTGGTCATCCCCTTTCCTGGAGGGGCTTCCTGATCCTCCTGAGCCAAAACGATAAAAAAATCCGCATAGGTGCCATTGGTGGTAAAGACCTTGGTGCCATTAAGAACAAAACCATCGGCCTTTTCTTCCAGGGTGGTCTCCATGCGGGTAAGGTCGCTCCCATAATCTGGCTCAGTGAATGAGACGGCCGAAACCCAATCACCTTTGACAAGAGGAGGAAGGAATTTTTGATGCTGCTGGGGGGTGCCAAAAAATTTCACTATCTTTGCAGGTAGGTAAGCAAGGTGTATTGCCATGCCAATGCCTGAATCCGCCTTGCAAAATTCCTCTATTATGAGGGCATTTTCTATGACACCCATGTTTCCACCACCGACTTCATTAGGGTAATCAAGGCCAATAAAGCCAAGATTCCCAGCCTTTTTATAGAGTTCCCTTGGAAAACGATGATTAAATTCACACTCTTGGGCTAACTCCGGCTGGAACTCACCACGGGCAAATTTAGCTGCAGCCCTTTTAATATCTCTCTGCTCCTTGCTTAAAGAGAAATCCATTATAGATAGTCTCCTGATTTCTTATATTTAATTGAAATTCAAACCATAGACCCACAGAGCCTCTACAAACTTAGCGAAAGATTCAATACCTTTTTAACCCTATAAGCCTGCACTGGCCTGTTGAGATAATTCTTCACTCAATTGATCAGCCAGGTCTTTAGTCCACTTCCCAATCTTTTCATGGTTTTTAATGGTGATCCGGAAGGATGGACCTGCAACTCCAAGGCAGGCTACTACTTTACCCAGATGATCGTAGACAGGTGAAGCAATTCTGGAAACACCTATCCTCATTTCTTGACGATCAAAGCCATAGCCTCTTTCTTTAACCAATTTCAACTCATTTTCTAAATCTGTAAATTTGGTAATTGTATGTTTGGTAATCCTGGGCAACCCCATCCGATCCATGACTCGTTTAAGTTTTTCCCCAGTAATATGGGCCAGGTAGACCTTGCCAGGGGCTGTAGCGTGGAAATATGGATAAGCACTACCGATTCTTGAAAAGAGTCTTATTGCCTCTGGACCTTCGACCTGATCAACCAAAATAAGCTGATCTTTTACTCGTGCAGAAAGTTCAGCGGTTTCCCCTGTGAGCTCCACAAGCTGTTTCAAATATCCCCTGGCCTGAGATCGGAAACCCATTCGGTTTAGCAGGATATTGCCAAGGTAGAGAAATTTAAAACCAAGGCGGTATGTCTTTTTATCCTGATCAAAAAGGAGATATCCATTATCCCGCAGAACCCAAAGAATTCGCCAAAGGGAAGGGGTAGGAATATTTAGTCTTTCACTGATCGATTTGAGGCTCAGCTCGGATTCTTCCCGGGCCAATATTTCGAGGACTTTTAATCCCCTGGATAGTGCTGGTGAGATTTGGTTTTGGGTATTAGATTTCATATATGAAAATATATTTTCATATATGATAATAAAATGGAATTACATATGTCAACTCTCTTTTTCTTCGAAACAGCTATTTTAAACAGAATATAATTTAACATTGACAATGTTATGTGTTTCACTTTATTTCTTAAAAAGGTTTCCAATATATAAAGGATCAATCATTAGTTGAAAATGATAGGCCAAAAGATACTTCTCTAAAAAAATTCTATAAGGGGGAAAAATGGTAGAATCAAAAGATCAGGGAATTGAGGATTTAACGCAGTTTGCAATGGAGGTGATTCGCAGTTCAGGAGAGAAAGCCCTTACCTATTATGGTAGGGGTAAGCTAGATGTTAAATTTGATGAGGAGTTGGTTACAGAGGCTGAACTCAGCCTGATGGAGTTTTTCCAAGATCAACTCCACGCTCATTTTCCTGATCACAAGGTATTTAATAGCAACCAAAAGAACGAAGGGTACACTCATGAGGGAAAGAGATACCTATGGATTTTTGATGCATTAGAGGGGGTAGCCAATTTTCAGGCTGGAATTCCTATATGGGGAAGCTCTCTGTCTCTTCTTGAGAATTTTTGGCCAATCTTAGGTATATTTTATATGCCTGCAACTGGCGATCTTTTTCATGCCCAGGCAGGGCAAAAAGCCTTCTTGGGAAAAAAGGAAATCAGTATTTCTACTCAGGAAACTATTAACGACGAGAGCCTCTTACTCACCTACTCGCGGTTTCACCATCATTATCATTCTACATTTCCTGGTAAAATCCGCGCCTTGGGATGTACCACTGCTCATATATGCTATGTTGCCATGGGTCGTGCTGAAGCGGCTGTTATTGCGAATGAGTCATATCAGGATCTCGCCGCGGCTCGCGTTATTATTGAAGCAGCGGGAGGGAAGATCTCTAAAATGGACGGAAGCGAGTTTCTGCTTGACGAATACTTGGATGGACAAAAAATAGAGGATCATCTCATTGTAGGAGCCACTGGATTTTACTCGCAAGTTCGCGCCGATTTACAAGAGATTTCTTAGAGGAATTTTTGTTTTCTCTACCTTCTTACATATATTCTGGCGAAAGGGTTTTAAATTCTCTAAGAGAAAAACAATATGAGCTTTTTGTCCTTTCTTGGCAATTGCCTATTCTTCCAGGCATTTCTTTTTTTTATAGGCTTAATGTTTGCTGATTAAAAAGTGTAACTAGTCAGGTTGTCAGGTTCACTGTTTCACGATGAAATCGGGATTGGTCTCTTTCCGCTCCTCATACTCGCCTGCCGGATGGCGGGCAGGCAACAAATATTGAGGTCGGCTTATTATTAAATTCTTGAACCTGTCAGGAACAGGTTTTGGCAGGAAATCAGAGTTCAAGAGACTTGTCTGCGTGCCAGGCACAGGCAGGTTTGTATATGATAATAAAAGAAAAAAATCAGCGATAATCAGCGTAGATCCGTGGCTGAGTTACACCAAATTTTTAAATAACAGGATATTTAAAAAAGTGATCTAAAAATAGTGATTGACGAAGTAGGGTAATACATATAGGGTAAGGTGCTTTCGAAGCTTCTTAAATAAAAGAGGATAGTGTTATCATTATAGGTAGTTACATGCTTCAAATAGAAAAAGTTGAGAAAAGTTTTGGCGGTCTTACAGCAGTTAACGATTGTTCTCTAAAGGTGCAGGAGGGTTCTATAACAGGGCTTATTGGCCCAAATGGGGCTGGCAAGACGACTCTTTTCAATGTAATAACAGGATATTATAAGCCAGACAAGGGGAAGATCGTTTTCCAGGGTGAGAATATTGATGGATTACCTCCTCATCAAATATTTCAAAAAAAGATGTATAGGACTTTTCAGATCACTCGTGAATTTGCACAGATGACTGTTCTTGAAAACTTAATGCTTATGCCAGATCAACAGATTGGGGAAAAAATTTGGAATACCTGGTTTAGGGCATCATCGGTTAGGAGGCAAGAGAAGGCTATTAAAGAAAAGGCCCTTGAGGTGCTTGAATTTGTTGAGCTGATAGATCTCAAGGATGAATATGCCGGTTCCCTTTCTGGGGGGCAAAAAAAGCTTCTGGAATTAGCCAGGAGTATGATGTCTGAACCTAAAATGGTTCTTTTAGACGAACCCGGGGCGGGTGTAAACCCAACATTAATGAGAAAGCTCATTGCCAATATCGAAAAATTGTGTGAAGAAAAAAAGATAACCTTCTTTTTAATTGAACATGACATGGATTTAGTAATGAATCTTTGTAATCCAGTAATTGTGATGAGTGAGGGCAAAAAGTTGGCAGAGGGGATTCCTGAAGAGATCAAAAAAGATGAAAGGGTCCTGGAGGCCTATTTAGGTGGGCAATATCGATGATAATTCTAAAAACTGAAGACATTACCGCAGGATATACTGAGGTTGATATTCTTCACGATGTTGGCATTAAGGTAAAATCTGGAGAAATTGTTTCTGTTATTGGGCCTAATGGGGCGGGAAAGTCCACACTGTTAAAGACCATTTTTGGTATTTTAAAGCCCAGGCAAGGGAGTGTCACCTTAAAGGACGAGGATATTACAGGCCTAAAACCTGACAAGATTGTTAGAAAAGGCATAAGCTATGTTCCGCAGGTAGAAAATGTGTTTCCTTCTATGACAATTCAGGAAAACCTGGAGATGGGCGCCTTTATCAGGGATGATGATTACAGCCAAAGACTCGATGAGGTCTATGATCTCTTTACTGTTCTGAGAGAGAGAAAGAAACAAAAAGTCGGCCACCTTTCAGGGGGGCAAAGGCAGATGGTTGCAATGGGCAGGGCCCTGATGCTGGACCCCCAGGTCCTGCTACTGGATGAACCATCGGCTGGCTTATCACCAGTTCTTGTTTCCGATATATTTGAAAAAATAATGGAGATCAATGCAACAGGTGTAGCTATGATCATTGTTGAACAAAACGCTCGTGAGGCCTTGAAAATGGCACATCATGGATATGTTCTGGCTATGGGTAGAAACGTTCTGGATGACAAGGGAGAGGCTCTTCTTGCCAATGAAGAGGTCGGTCGTCTCTATTTAGGAGGATAAGGCTAAGGATGTTAGAGCTCATCGTATATGGTGTTGTTCTCGGGAGCATTATTGCTTTAGGAGCAATAGGCCTTAGCTTAGTCTATGGCATCATCCGATTTGCAAATTTTGCCCACGGCGACTTGATGTCAGCAGGGGCGTATGTCGCCCTTTTCATGGTGACGGGCGTTCTATCCTGGATCGGGGTACCGGACAACA
>Ga0307427_1001894_pt1 | contig 10350 bp, 8 predicted proteins | sample SalMarWE160190MG_FD_202162 | JGI IMG/M metagenome (GOLD analysis project Ga0307427, IMG submission 202162) | Salt marsh sediment microbial communities from the Plum Island Ecosystem LTER, Massachusetts, United States - WE1603-190 | ecosystem: Environmental > Aquatic > Marine > Intertidal zone >... | reverse complement strand
CGCCTTGACTACGGTTCAATGCCCTGAGTCATCACGATGCCGAAGGCGGCGGCTTTCCCGACCACGTCCTCGCCGCCCAACCGCTCGCGGGCGTCGAGGATCTCAATCCCTGCCAGACGCCCCTCTTTGTCGTAGTCAAAGAAGACGCCTTCATCCACTTCCTCGGTGGTGACGGTTGTCTCCCGGAACGTAATCGTGATGGCGTCCACCTCACGGTCGTAGGCGAGTTTCATCGTGGCTTCTCCGTATGTAATAGGTTATGACCGTCACGACGGCACCCTCGACGGAAAGCACGCGCCGCGCAAGCGCGGCGGCTAACTGCTTCGTTCGCCCGTGCGTTACGCTGACACCTCAATCGCTGACGGGTCGGCGGTGCCGAGTCCTGCTTCGGCGCCGCGGGCGATGAACTCGACGGCGGCGAGGTCGTGGTGGCCCTTGGGCCAGGGCAGGTTCGCCGGGTCGGCCGCCCAGCAGTCGACCGTGGTGCTGGACGTGCCGCACACGATCGTCCTGGCGGGGACGACCTGGTCTTTGCGTCCGCCGCTCGGCCCGCCGGCGACCATGACGCGGGTGGCGTCGAGGATGTTAAGCGTCGGGGTGATCGTCACGTTCAGGTCGGCCAGATTCTGGGCGAGTTCCTGGTGCATCTTGCCGCGCTCCCCGCCCTGTGTGCCCATCAGGTTCTTCATGCAGAGCGTCACGTGGCAGAGGTTGTGGGTCTTGGCGATGGCCAGGTTGACGAGGATGTCGGCCGTCAGCACGTCTTCGTAAATCGGCCATTCGGTCAGGCGTTTCGAGCGCGGGTCGTCGAAGGCCGTCTGGCGGAACCGGTGGCGGGCGCAGAGGAACACGTCGGCCCCGGCCTTGCGTGCGGCGGCCTCGATGCCGCTGAACTGGTAGCACTTGGCGTCGGTGCCGACCGAGTTGTCGAAGACCTTGACCCTGGCGGCCCCGGCCTCGAGGCACAGGCCGACGACCGTCGCGACGACGGCGGGGTCGACGGTGGCGCCCATCTCTGGCACCTGGGCCCATCCGATGTTCGGTTTGACGACGACGGTGTCGCCGGCTTTGACGAAGGTTCGGACGCCGTCTTTGCCGCACAGTTTCTCGATGGCGGCCCGGGTGTTGCGTGCGGGGTCGTCGCCTCCGGTGGCGAGGCCGATGCGGTTCCTCCACTGCTCGGCCATGGGGTGCGGCCGGGCGCGAAACGTCTGCCCGCCCGTCTCGGAGGCGCATCCCGGCAGCGCGAGCGCGCCGCACGCCGCCGCGCGCAGGAAAGACCTTCGGGTGGAGCGATGTAACATATCGTGCCTCGTGGTTTGCGAACTCACGCGTCAGTGACAAGTGACAAATGACAAGTGACAAATGACAAGTGACAAATGACAAGTGACAAATGACAAGTGACAAATGACATTCGTTCTACTTGGCGTTCTCGATGCCGGCGTCGAGTTGCTTCATGAACTCCTGGACGATCTCCACGAGGTTGCCGATGGCGAACGGTTTGCGGAGGTAATCGTCCACGCCGTTCTGCTCGGCGAACGTCTGGTGCCGCATCCCCTCGTTGCCGGTCACCATGCAGACGAGCGGCCGCTTGCCCTTCATCGTGGGCTTGCCTTTGAGGCGCTGCAGCACCTGGAACCCGCCCCGCTTCGGCAGCATGAGGTCGAGGACCAGGATGTCGGGGTCTTCCTTCTCGGCCGCCTCGAGCGCCGCCATGCCGTCGGAGGCGGTCAGGATCGTCTGGTTCAGGTCCTTGAGCGCCAGGCTCATGGTCGTCAGGATGTCCTGGTCGTCGTCCACGACCAGGATCTTGTATTTGCTTTCGTTCTCGTCGGCCATAACAGGCTCCTCTCAAACGGCGTCAGGCGCACCCTGATTGTACGATACGAGGGTCTGCGCCGTCAACGGAACGTGCACCGCCGCAAGGGCGGAATGACGAAGAAACAGAAACGCGAATGTCGATTGGAGCGGGTCGGACAGCCGCCTCCGAGAGACAGCAGCCCACGAACGAACCTGCCAGGGTGTTGGATCGGTCGCCGTGACCGTCGTCGGGACTATCCTCACCCGGGGTTGCAGCCGGCGCACATGAGGAGGATCGCAAGCAGCCCCATGACGGCGGCCGAGATGAGCCAGCGTCGAACCGATTTCATCCGTGTCTCCCACCGCTGATCCCCAATCTATACTACGCAACAGATGCCTCGGGTCAAGAGCGCGAGACAGAACGGCTCACGGCGCCGCCGCCGAGATAGCCTCCATGCCGCCGATTTGCCAGACCTGACCGGTCACGGCGGCCGTGGCCAGACAGATGGCGTGGGTCAGGATGAAGGTCGCGCTGGCCAGGTCGCGGTTCAGGCCGAAGATGTTGGTGTCGGCCGGCCCAACAGGGGCGCCTACACGTCGGCGACCTTGACGAGCCTGGCGAGTTTGGGGTCGAAGGTCTTCTCGCCCACGGTGTTGAAGCGGACGCGGACCATGCGGCGTCCGGCGGCGGTGGCGAATCGGGAGATACGCCCCAGGCCGTACGTCGGGTGCCGAACCACCTCGCCCACCGCAAAGCCCGTCTCGGGGTCGGTCTCGGGCCGGATCGTCCGTTCGGCGCCCGGTGCCCGGTACCCGCGGCCCGACCCGAGCGGGGCGGGGCTGGTGCCGGTCGTCTCGTCGGCGGGTTCGACCGTCTCCGCCGGGATCTCCGACAGGAACGGGCTGCGGACGTGCCGCTCCGGACGGCCGCGGATGCGGCGATACCGGGCGCAGGTGAGCGTCAGGAACCGCTGGGCCCGTGTCATGCCGACGAAGAAGAGCCGCCGCTCCTCCTCGACGTCGCTTTGGCTTTCCTTGCTGCGTGCGTGCGGCAGGAGGCCGTCTTCGCAGCCGGCGATGAAGACGGCCGGAAACTCCAGACCCTTGGCCGCGTGCAGCGTCATCAACGGCACGCGGTCGAGCGCGTCGTCGTAGCCGTCCTGGTCGCTTGCGAGACAGGCGGTCTGCAGGAACCCTTCGAGGCCGCGCGGTGCGTCCGGGTCGTCGGCGCGGGCGTCGGCGTCGCGGTCGAAGGCCGCGCCGAGGGTGACGAGTTCGTCGAGATTCTCCTCCCGGTCCTTCGCATCGTCGCCCTTGAGGCTGTCGGTGTAGCCGGTCTCGGTGATGACGGCGTCGATGAGGTGCCGTAGCGAATCCCGGGGCTCTTGCATCAGCAGGTCCATCAGTTGGCGGAACGCGACCAGGGCGCTTCGGCCGCGCGTCGGCAGGTCGGGGATGTCGGCCGCGTGGGGCAGGGCGTCGAAGAGCGAGACGCCTTCGCGCCGGGCCCAGGCGGTCAGGGCCTCGACGGTCTTGGCGCCGATGCCGCGGGCCGGCGTGTTGATGATCCGCCGCAGGTTCACCTCGTCGTGCGGGTTGTGGAGGACCTCCAGATACGCCAGGATGTCGCGGACTTCCTTGCGTTCGTAGAAACTCGTGCCGCGCACGATCTCGTACGGGATGGGCGGCCGCGCGCGGCGGAAGGCGTCTTCGATGGCACGGGTCTGGGCGATGGTGCGGATGAAGACGGCCATGTCGCGCCGGGCCAGGCCCTGGCCGATGCGTTGGCGGATGCGGCGGGCGAGCGAGAGGGCCTCGGCCTCTTCGTCGTCCGTCAGAACGATGCGGACCGGGTCGCCCTGGGGATTGTCGGTGAAGAGGCCCTTGGCCTTGCGGTGGCGGTTGTGTCGGATGACGCCGTCTGCGGCGGCCAGGATGGTCTTGGTGCTGCGGTAGTTCGTTTCGAGGCGGACGACGCGGGCGTCGGCGAAGTCCTTCTCGAAGTCAAGGATGTTCGACAGTTGCGCCCCCCGCCACCCGTAGATCGACTGGTCGGGGTCGCCGGTGGCGCAGAGGTTGCGCCGCTCGCCGGCCAGGTCGCGTGCGATGACGTACTGGGCGTGGTTCGTGTCCTGGTATTCGTCGATGAGGATGTAGCGGAACCGCTCGCCGAGGGCTGCGCGGAACTCGGGATGCTTGCGCATGCCGAGGGCGACCTCCAGCAGGAGGTCGTCGAAATCGAGGGCGTGGCACTCGGTCAGGATCGCCTCGTAGGCCTTGTAGATGCGGGCGAGGTTCTTGGCCAAGAAATCGGTCTGCGGGGCGGCGGCGTAGTGTTTGGCGCGTTGGAGGCGGTTCTTGGCGCGGCTGATGAACTCGGCGCAGCGGGGCGGGTCGAAATGCGTCGGGTCGAGGTTCAGTTGCCCGAGCGCCCGCTTGATGGCGGCCCGCTGGTCGGCCGTGTCGTAGATCGTGTACTTCGGGTCCAGGTCGAGCACGTCGGCGTACTGGCGGAGCATGCGGGCACAGAAACTGTGGAACGTGGTGACGAGCGGCGGCCGGGTGCCGGGCACGAGGGCGTCGGTCCGCTCGCGCATCTCGCCGGCGGCCTTGTTTGTGAAGGTGATGGCGAGGACCTGGCCGGCGGGGATGCCCCGGCTCATGAGGTAGGCGATCCGCCGCGTGATGACGCGTGTCTTGCCGCTGCCCGCGCCGGCGAGCACCAGCAGCGGTCCGTCGACGTGCGTGACCGCCTCGGTCTGGGCTGGGGTCAGGTCTTCCAGGATATCCATCGAGTCCATCTTCGGTTCGGGTTCATTGCGGGCGGGTACTATAGCAGGGCGGTGGGGCGGTGTCTACGCCGAGCGCGAACTCGCGGACGGGGCGCCTGGGCCTTCCTTCCGCCACACGTCCGGAATCAACTCGTACCGCGCGAGGTCCATGCCGGTGTGGGTGCCGTTGGACGTTGAGACGATGTGCCCGCCGCCTGCGGCGGCATCCACCCCAGCCATCGCGGCCCGTGCATCGGGATGCGCCGGACCGGCTACCTTGCTGCTTCGCTGAGCGACACGTCGAAGCCTGTCAGTTTGAACGCATAGGCGTGCCGGCACGGCCGCCGGCCGGGCTTCAGGTCCGGCACGTCGATGACGAGTTGCTTCCGGTCGTCCACGCGATGGTTGACCTTCCCGTCGTAGCCGAGCAGTTCGACCCTTGCGTTGTTGCTGGACTGGATGGACATGGATCGGATGGTCAGCGGTGGCTGAGGCCACGCAAGCACAATGGCGTAGAGCGTTTTGGCGTCCTTGGATCGGGTGAAGCGGACGTCGCGGTTGGTAAATGGTTTGTCCTTCTTCTCGCTGAAGCCCCCGCCTTTGGCCTGTTGGGTCGGGCCTTCGCCGGGGACGAGCCAGGGGCGGGTCTTGTAGATGGCCTCTCCGTTGACCTTCAGCCAGTTGCCGATGCCGATGAGGAGTGTGGCGGCCCGATCGTCGATGCGTCCCTGGCCGTCGGGCCCCACGTTCAGCAGCATGACGCCGTTCTTCGAGACGATGTCGACCAGCACGTCGACGAGTTGATCGACGGTCTTGTACTTGGGGTTCTTGTAGTAGTACCAGGGCCCGATGGCGGTGTCGGTGAGCCATACGTACTTGGTGATGCGGCCCTCTCGGCCTCGCTCGAAGTCGAGGATGCCCGTGTGCTGGTGGATGGTGCGGTGCTTGTGCGCCACGCCGACGGCCTTGCCCCGGCGGGCCGCCCAGTTGTAGTAGTCGGCGAACATCTGCTGCTGGTACGGTTCGGTGATGACCTTGGCGAGGCCGAAGTCGAACCAGATGAGGTCGGGCTCGTACTTCGTCACGACCTCGTTGACCTTGGCGAGCCAGAGGTCGAGGAACTCCTTGGTAGGCGGGTCGCCGCGCTTGTGCGGTTGGCAGTAAAGGGCGGCGTATTTCGGGTCGGCCGCATCGTACTGGTAGGCGTGCTCGTAGTATTGCCAGGCGAATCCGTGGTGGAACGTGGCGATGAATTTCATGCCGCGCTGTCGGATGGCCTTCGCCAGTTCGCCGGTGATGTCGCGTTTGGGGCCGACGTCCATCGAATCCCACTCGGTCAGTTTGCTGTCCCAGAGGGCGAAGTTCTCGTGGTGGATGGCTACGGGCCCGGCGAACCGGGCTCCGGCTTGGCGGAATAGTTCCGCCCACTCGTCGGCGTTGAACGCGGGGGCCTTGAACTTCGCGATGATGTCCTTGTAGCCGACCGTCTTCTGATCGCCGAAGTGCTCCTGGTGATACGCGAACTCCCAGCGTTTCGGGTCGTACATCTGCCGGGCGTACCAGCCGCTGGCGCGGGTCGAATGCGAGTTGGCCAGCGAGATGGGCCCCCAATGCGTGTAGATGCCAAACTTGGCGTCGCGAAACCATTCGGGGGCCTCGTGCTTCGCCAGCGACTCCCAGTCGGGCCGGTAGGGGTTGGGTGCCCCGGCCGACGCCCCCGCCCCCAGCAGGGCCGCCAGCGCCAAGGCCGCAACCAGCCGGCACACGTGTCGGGGAAACGGTCTTGCCGCGCGGTCGGTGTTCTCGTCGGGCATCGGATTACTCCTTCGAGTCCATGGTTGGGCGGTGGCATGGTAATCTGTTGGTTGCTGCGGAGCAAGCCCCCGCGGCGTGGCCCCGGCAACTCGCGGCCTCGTGCAACAAGCGGCGGGGGTGCACAGCGTGCACCCGACGGCTTGTCAAATCTCCTTGGCGTTCGCACCGGGCGGGCGGTATGCTTCCGGTCATGATTATCGGGCACGGCATCGACCTGTGCGGCGTGGCGCGAATTCGCCGCATGATTGACGACCATGGCGACCGGTTCCTCGGGCGGACGTACACCGAGGCGGAGGTCGCCTGGGCCCGCCGCCGCAAGAAAGGTTTCGAGGAGACCCTCGCCGGCCGCTTTGCCGCCAAGGAAGCCGTCATGAAGGCCCTCGGCACGGGCTGGCGCGAGGGCGTTGCGTTCAGCGGCATCGAAATCCTGAACGACCCCGCCGGCAGACCGTACGTCGTCCTTCACGGCACGACCGCCGAGAGAGCCGCCTCCCTCGGCATCGCCGCCTGGCATATCTCCATCACCCACAGCGAAGACCTTGCCGTCGCGTCGGCCGTTGCGGAAGGGGAATGACGTCCTGCACCTCGCGCGCGGGCCGGAACGGATACCAGGAGGATGTTGCGCCGGCGCGGGTGATGTTCCTTTTGCTCTGCACGCCCTTATGCGGCAACCGCGGCCCGCCTCAAGGCGATACCGGCGGGAACTGAGGAAGGTGCTTGCCCCTTTGGCCGGCAGCGGGGTACACTGGCCGCTCGGCGGCCTGGGTCGGCCGGCCCCTTTGCGCACGGCGTGTCCGGTGTCGTATAGAGTAGAGGACGGGCGTGCGGACTCGGTCCGGCAACTCTCGGCAAGAGGAGGCAGGGGTATGTCCCGGATGACCTTGACGTGGTTGACGGCGCTGGCGGTCTGTGCCGTGACGGCGGCCATCGCGACAAAACCTGCTGAGGCGGCCAACGCCAGCGATTACAAGAAGTGGGCGAAGAAGCAAGACGACAAGAAGAACAAGGAAGATCCCTACGCGAAGGAGATCGAGCGGCTCGCCGCCGCCGCCCAGGCCGTTGAGAAGGAGGAAACCGCCGCCCAGAAGGCCCTCGCCAAGGCCGAGAAGGAGGCCGCCAAGAAGGCCGCCGACGACGCTGTCCCGCAGGAGCGCCTCGTCGCCTTGGCACGGCGAAAGGCGGTCGCGGCGCTCGAGGGCTGTGGGGCCAAGTACGTCCGGGTCCTCGCGGCAGCCCAGCCGATCGCCAAAAAGTCGGCCCTGAGCGACAAGGCGAAGGCGGCGCTCCAGACGCTTGCCGCCAAGATCAGCATGCTCCGTCGCAGCAACGTCGAACGCATCGCCGACCTTTACGAGACGATGGGCAAGGACCGCAAGGCCCTGGCGGGGCTCGAAGCGTACTACCGGTCGCTTCCCGAGCACAAGCGCTTTGCCGCACTGGCCATCAAGCAACGGATCGACGCGCTCAAGGAGAAGACGAATCCGAAGCGCAGGGCCGGCGCTGTGCGTTAGGACTACGACGCTACTTCGCCTTTTTGTCCGCCTGGTGGCCTTCCCAGGCCACCAGGAACAGGCATGAACGGCGTTCGCGGCGGCCTGGGAAGGCCGCCGCGCGGAACGTAGCGTTGTAGTATCAGGAGGCGGTACCTGCGGGGCGCGGCAGGGTGGTCACAGAGGTTGGACGTACGCCGCTTGCCCATGGCAATTCCCCGGCCGCAGCGCTGCCGGGGGCGACCGCAAGAGGATTACGTGAAAGGGCAGTTCGTGAGAGCGACGTGCCGCGCGACCCTCGGGTTCTCCCTCGCCTTCCTTGCCGCGCTGATTCTCGCGGCGTGCGCGCCGATGGCCGAATCCGCCACGTCCGCCGGGGCGGGCGAAAGTATCCGGGACCCGGCCGTGCGGAAGACGGCGGCTGACCGGCTCGTCGAGCACTACCTCGAGATGTACAGCAAGCACCTGAAGAGCCGCGACTGGATGGCCCGAACCATGGCCGTCATCGGCCTGGCGCGGATCGACGACCCGCGAATCACCGAGCGGCTGTTCGAGGTGTTGGACAAGGACAAACTGCCGCTCGTCCGCGTCTACGTCTGGGAGGCCCTGCACTCGCGGCTGGGGTCGCTCGACGAGACGCAGCGCGGGCGTTGGGTCCGGACGGGCAAGACGTTGCTCGGGCAGGGCCTCTTGCGCGGCGACCTGCGCGTCGGGCTCATCCGGGCGGTCGCGCCCGACGGACCCACCGACGAGAACCGTCGCCTGTTCCGGCACCTGTTCGAGAAGACCAACTCGATGGACTCGTCCGACATGCGGACGCTGGCGGCCATGCGCGACGTGCTCGCCCAGTGGCGGGACCGGACGCTGATCGCCGACCTCATCAGTGTCATGGCCAACCTGGATTGCGTGTTCCGGGCGGAATACGTCCTCGGCGGTCTCCCCTGGGCCGTCCCCACGCGGGCCAACTCCTTCGGCAAGGAAGGGACGGCCGTGCTGTGCAGCAAGACGCAGGAGATGTGGGCGAAGGCCCTCGAAGGCGTCGGCGAGGACGGGTTCAGGGCGGACCGGATGGACCCGTACAACGGCCCGTCGTCGGTGATTCCGGCGGCCGAGAAGATAACCGACCCCGGCGACGCCAAGTGGCGGAAGGAACTCGAACTGACACGCTTCACCCTCGACCATCTCGACGTGACCCTCGCGGTGGACAGCACGGGTTCGATGATGCCCGTCATCCGGTGGGTGCAGCGCGACGTGATAAAACTGATGCGGGCCTTCTACCTTATCAGTTACGAGCCGCGGCTGGGCATCATCTTCTACCGCGACCACGGCGACACCTACGTCGTCAAGCCGTTTCCGTTCACGTCGAACGCCGAGGCCCTGTCGCGGGCGATTCGCGGCATCGACGCCAAGGGCGGGGCCGACTTGCCGGAAGCCGTCTACGACGCACTCGTGACGGCCCTGACGAAGCAGAAATGGTCGTCGAGCCACTACGCCCGGCGCATCGTGGTGGTGGTGGGCGACGCCCCGCCGCACCCCGACACCATGGGCGACATCGAAAAGATGGTTCGGGCCGCCGCCGAGAGGAACTTCAATTTCTTCTGCCTGAAGGTGCGGGACCGGTTTACGGCGGGTGACCTGAACGACTTCGACCGCATCGCCGAGTGGGGCAAAGGCCGGTCGCTTTGGGCCGAGTTCCGCGACGAGCGGTTCCCCGACCTCGAATTCCTCGACGTGGCCGGACGAGACAGGCGGGTGGCCAAGGCCTTGGTCTGGGACCCGCCGCGCTACTTCGGTGAGGTTGCCGACCCCAGTGGGCCGGACGGACCCTATCGGAAACTGGTCCGCGAGATCGTGCGGACGGCCATCCCGAAGGGGTACCGCGACAAGACCAATCCGTTCGTCGACACCCTCCTGGAATACCTCGAGACGTACGTGCCCGAGAGTCGCCAACCCTTCGCCCCGTGGGAGGAAGAGGACCGGCCAGGTCCGGGAAAGCACAGGCGCGAGAAGGCCGAGCCTTTCGACCCCCAGGCGCGGTAGCCGGCGCCGTCCGGTTCTCGTGTGGACGGCCTGGGCCGGGCTCGCTACGGTGAGGGTGCCGCGGCCCGGGCCGCTGATGCGGCTTGTTGTTCACCCCTCGATGTGAGAACTGCTGGAAGTCTTGGCCACCTGATGGATGCCGACGCTGCCGGCGGGCATGGGACGCGGCGGGGCATGACTCGGGCGCGGCGGGCAATCCTGCCCGCCGCGCATGAAGCCGCCAAAGCGCGGTGGGCAAGATTGCCCACCGCGCGAGTTATCGCTACACAAGAACGTGAACGGCTCTAAGCGGGGTCAGGTAAGTCTCTTGCTGTGGCGAGAACGGCACCCGCTCGCTTACGCTCGCGGCTAGTTACACTCGCGCCCGACCAGCCACGTGAGAAAACTAGCCGCGCACGTAAGTAAGCGGCGCAAGCCCCTGGGCTACGAGCCCA
>Ga0307427_1001891_pt1 | contig 10358 bp, 7 predicted proteins | sample SalMarWE160190MG_FD_202162 | JGI IMG/M metagenome (GOLD analysis project Ga0307427, IMG submission 202162) | Salt marsh sediment microbial communities from the Plum Island Ecosystem LTER, Massachusetts, United States - WE1603-190 | ecosystem: Environmental > Aquatic > Marine > Intertidal zone >... | reverse complement strand
TCGCCCACTCACCAAGATAAACGGTCCCCGCCGTTGACCCCACACCACTTTCCCGAGGCCCCCTGCCTCTCCACTTCACGGAAGGATTCGAACCCCACCCCACATATATATGAGACTATATGTTTCCATAAACCAAAGTCATATCGAGAATTTCAATATCCTTGTCACATGGAACTAGGTTTTTAAAGCGTGTTAGAAGTGGCGGAAGCAACGTTCGTCGGTGAACGCCATGGCGATGCCGTATTCGTTGCACGCCTCGATGACTTCCTTGTCCTTGACGCTGCCACCTGGCTGGATACACGCCGTGACCCCGTGCTCGGCTAGGAGGTCGACGCTGTCTCTGAAGGGGAAGAAGCCGTCCGACGCCAGCACAGACCCCCTTACTGCGTCCCCGTGCCCCCTCATCACCGCCTTCTCCAGGGCTAGCTTCACGGCTGTGACCCTGTCCTGCTGCCCCGTGCCGACTCCGATGGATGCGTTGTCTTTGCTTAGTACGACACCGTTGCTGCGGACGTTCATGCAGACGTACCAGCTGAAGATCAGGTCCTTCACCTCCTGGGGCGTGGCTTCGCGCTCGGTTACAAATCGGAGGTCGCCTGGGCCCCTGATCTTGGTGAGCATGGGGGCTTGGAGCACTATGCTTCCGTCCATCTGGACGCTGATGTCCAGCGGCTCCAGCGGGTCCCCCACGTACTTACTGATGGCGTCGAGGCCGCGTGCCTGCATTATCCGGATATCCTTCTTCCTCTCGAAGTGCTCCATGCAGCCCTCCTCGTAGCCCGGGGCCACCACGCCCTCGACGTAGCTGTTCATTATCTCCTCGGCGGTGCCGGCGTCCACCACGGTGTTGAACCCCACGACGCTGCCGTAGGCAGCCAGGGCGTCACAGTCCCTGGCCTTGGCGTAGGTCTCCCTCAGGGGCTCGCCGGGGCTATTACGTACCGCGACGCCGCTGGGGTTGACGTGCTTCATGACTGCGCACGCCGGCTCCTCGAAGTAGCTGACGATGCGGAGGCTGTTGTTCACGTCCTCCACGTTGGTCATGCTGAGGCCCCGCTTCCCGGTCTTCAGTATCTTGACGTCGCCGACTGTGAGAGGCGTCCCCTGCGGCGCGTAGAACGCGGCTGGCTGGTGGGGGTTCTCCCCGTACCGGAGGCTCATCTTCTTCCTGTACACCGTCTCGTGGTCGCCTATTATGATCCTCATCTCCTCTGGGAACGACTCCTCGAGGGCGGTCCTGTACTTTCTCCTCATTGACTTGGGTTTGCTCATAGGTTCTCCTCCAGGTAGCTTACGATGGCGGAGTCGTAGCCCGCCGTACGCTTGAACGCGAGGAGGGCGTATCTCCGCCTCAGCTCGGTGGTGAGCTCTCCGCCGTTCCCCTTCAGGGTCTCTACTACCTCGGGGTACTGGGCCGGGTCGGTCACTATACAGACCCTGTCGTAGAGCAGCGCCGCCTTGGCGGCGGACCGTGTCATGGCGGGGCCGCCTATGTCGATATTGTCGCCGGCTTTGATGAGGTCGGCTCCCCCGGCGACCACCTTCTCGAAGGGGTAGAGGTTGCAGACCACCAAGTCGATGGACTTGACGCCGTTCTCCTCCATCCATCTCCGGTGGTCGTGGCGGTCACTGTCGAGGAGGAGGCCGCCGTGAACCTTGGGGTGCAGGGTCTTGACCAGGCCCCCGGGGCTCTCGGGGTGCCCCGTGTAGTCGCTCACCTTCACCAGCCTGTCGTACCCTATCTCCCTGATCCGTCTGGCGGTGCCTCCGCTGGAGATTATCTCGACGCCGTAGCCGGCTAACGCCGCCGCCAGCTCCTCCAGGCCGCTCTTGTCGTAGACGCTTATCAACGCCCTCTCTATCATCGGCTCACCCTATGGGTTAACGCAAAGGCACTGGGGCTATAGCGTTTGCCTTACGCGCGGCTGCAAAATTGCATAAAGAGGGAAACTATGGGCTGTACGCGGCGTAGACGGGGCTGCACCACGCCATGGCCCCGTCGCACTGGGTTACCTTCACCCAGTAGGGGTTCACGCCCTCCTCGATGCACTCGTCGACGATGGTGAACTCCAGGTCTCTCGGCAGCGGCTTATCGGTGATCGCCTGTACCTTAACTCGTCTGTTGACGGGTCCGACTTCGATCACCATGGGCTCGTACCCTATATCGGCTGGCCGGAAGGTGAAGCTGACGGGCTTGCTGTAGAAGGTGGCCTCGGCGTCGGGTGGGGCGTCCAGCTTCATTATGACTCCGTCAGGGTCTCCGCCGGTGGTGCTGGTCCACTCCAGCCGCTGATTGGTTGCCTGTCTCACTCCCTGGTCCAGGTAGTCGAACGCGTACCCGCTGTAAGACAGTATCCTGCCTTTGTCGAGGTAGAGGCCGCCGTCCCAGTTCACCCGTTTTGGTCTGCTTTTCACGCGGGCGCCCATCCACTCGACCTTTATCAGCCTGTCGTCTCCCTCCGGGGCGGCGAAGGGGTGCCTGTATATTAACTTCGTCCCCCTCATGACCTCCACGGCGTGCAGCGGCTTCGTCCCGTATACTTTGACGCTGATGGCTGGAGCCGCCTCCACATCGTATTCCTTCCCCATCATGTGCCCGTCCACCTTGAAGTCGACTATTATCCTCTCACCGGTGGTTCCGTACGTCCGCCTCGACCAGAAGGCCTCCCAGAGCGCCTCCTTCGTCAGGCTCTCCGCGTAGACCCCCGTGTACCCCCCCTTCGTGGTGAAGTTCTCAGAGGTGAGTGTCAGGCCGGGTCTGCACGTGTGGTCGTCGCTCGTGGCGATGAACCCCACCTTGAGTCCACGGGTCAGGGCTTCCTCGAGGAACCACTCGAAGGTCCCGTGGTGGCTGTGGACCTCGATGAGCGGCACCCTCTCGGGGTCCCAGTAATCCAGGTTGGCGCGGCGGCCCCCTATGTGGGCCACGGCCATGACGTCCTTCCTGCCCCTGAACTCCTCCCACAGCCTGCTTATCGGGTACCTGTCGGTTTCCGCGTCCGACGCATCCTCTATGAGCCAGTGGTCGCTGCGGTGGAGGTCTCCTTCATCGCCCAGGAAGTAGATGTTGTGGTCTCCCCCGGCGGGGGTGAGGCCGCTCCACTCGTAGCCCAGGAACAGTATGAACCTTCCCGGCTCGCTGTACCTCTTGGTCTTCTCCTTCACCTCCTCCCAGAGCTCCTTGGTGATCTGGAAGTCGTTGCCCTGCCAGCCGCCGAAGTCCATGTTTGCCACGTCGCGTACATATTGGAAGTACTCGTCCACCGTGCCGGTGCCTACCGTCTGCTTGGTCTGGCCGTGCATGTCTCCCCAGTACAGCTTGTACTTCGGCTCCTGCTTCAGGATCGTGATGGGGTTGGACTCCGCCGTGTGGCCGCAGCTGCAAAATATCTTCAGGGTCTGCAGCCCATCGCCGCCGAGGGTCACACTGAACCTGTGCGCCCCCTTGTCCTCCTCGTTGAACGTGTAAGGCTCCACGTCCAGTCCCTCGAAGCTCACGGTTCCCCTGTAACCGTCGCTCCTGTTGCCGAAGCTGTCGAGGGCCCTGACCACAACGTCGAAGGGCGTTCCCGAGCCCGCCCCCGAGGGAGCCGCCACCTCTAATGTCTCTGCAGGGCCACCTATGATGCTCACGTGAGGCGACTCCTCGATCTCCTCGAACCTGCCGGTGCCGAAGGGGTCGACAAGCACCTTGAACATGTGCTCCTGCTCCCTGAAGGTCTGGGCCCTCAGCCCGGGGCCGCGGCGGCCCCTGTCCCCGTAGACGATCGTGACCGTGTCTCCCTCGTAGAGGCTTCCGTCCCGTACGTCCACCTGGAGGGCTCCTCTGAAGGGTCGTATGTGGCCGCGACTGCTGAAGAAACACTCAAGCCTAACGTCTCTGTCCGTTGTTACGGTGGTGTACCCGGACTCTCCGGGGTCGCTGAGCTGGGGGTTCTCCTCGTCGCTTACGCTTCTGCGCGCCACCCTTATGCTGCCGCCGTCGTCTATCCCGTACTTGCCTACGTGGTAGACAAGGGGCCACGTCACCATGCTCCCGGCATAGACATCCGAGTCGGGCTCAATCGTCGCCCATCCAAGCCATGATCTGTTCAAAACCGATACCTGAATAGTTACTCGGCGGCTGCAGATGTAAAACTAACTAAGAAAAAGTGGTTAGAGGCTTCTGTTGGGGCCGGGGCGCATTATGTCGTGGGGCGCCGCCTCTTGGGCTCCCCGCTCCGTTATGAGGGCGAGCCTAGCCTTCTCCCATATCTCTGGGATAGTATTCGCGCCTACGTACCCCATGGCCGCCTTGAGGCCGCCCGTGAACTCGCCTAGGATGTCCTTCACGGGGCCCCGGTAGGGCACCCAGCCTTCGACGCCTTCGCTTATGGACTTTGAGGGCTGGCTGTACCGGTCCTGTGCGTACCGCTTCTTGCGTGCCCTCTCGCTGCCCATGCCGTAGTACTCCTTGTAGTAGCGTCCCTCCATGGCCACGAGCCTGCCAGGGCTCTCCCTGCAACCCGCGAAGACGTTTCCCATCATGGCGCACGAGGCGCCGACTGCCATGGCGACCGCGACGTCGCCGGGGTTCCTCATGCCACCGTCCGCGATTATCGGGATGTCTGCGCCGTACTTCTTCACGGCGTCGGCGACCCTGCTGGTCGCGTAGAGCGTGGGGGCGCCCGCGCGTGTGACGATGCTGGTGCTGCAGATGCTTCCGCTGCCGATGCCCACCCTGAGCCCGGCGACGCCGTCCAGCTTCGTGATCACGTCCTCGGCCGCCTCATAGGTGCCTATGTTGCCTACGATGACGTCCGCCTCCACCTCCCTGAGTATCTCCTTGGCCGCGTCGAAACAGTTACTGTTGTGGAAGTGGGACACGTCCAGCACCAGTATGTCCACGTACCTGTCCAGAGCCTTCGCCCGGGGCAGGTCGAAGGGGCTGATCGCCGCGGCGCAGATCAGCCGGCCCTCCTCGTCCCGAACGGCGTCCTGGTACGTCCCCTTGAGGGTGATGTCCTTCATCGTGATGAGTCCCTTCACCCTTCTGCTCTCGTCGATTATGGGCAGCTTCTCGATCCTGTGCTCGTGGAGGATCTTCATGGCCTCCTCCAGGCTCGTTTCCTCCGAGCCCGTGACAACGCTCTTCGTCATCACGTCCTTGACCTTGAGACCGATCTCCGCTAGGCGGACGTCCCTCCAGGTGACTATGCCCACAAGCCTGTCCTCGTTCTCCACGACGGGGAACCCCTTGATGTTGTGCTCCTCCATGAGCCTCAGCAGCTCGTCCACCGTGGTGTCCGGGTTGACGGTGATGACGTCTCTGATGATGAGTGCCTCGGCGCGTTTGACGCTGCGCGCCATGGCGACCTCCTCCTTGGCGCTGCAGTTCCTGTGCAGGACGCCTATGGCTCCCTCCCGGGCGAGTGCTATGGCCATCTCGGCCTCGGTGACGGTGTCCATGGGGGACGCCACGAGGGGGATGTTGAGCGTTATGTTCCGGCTGACCCTTGTCCTCACGTCGGCCTGAGTAGGCTCGACGGTGGTCCATCCAGGGAGAAGAAGAACATCGTTGAAGGTGAGGGCTTTTTCCGCGTCTTCAAACTTTGAACGGAAACTCATTCCTTACACCATTTTAGACACCCTTCTCCTTTACGCGCTTAATATATCTTTGGGTTAACGGGGATTGAAAATTTAACTAAAGATGCAACGGGGTGTTCATCGATATTTTATTTCACCGACGGGGTCACTAGGTATGGAGGCTCCACGCTGACCCTCGTAAAGACCATGTGCACGCGGGACTGCCCTGACGCCTGCTTCCTCGACGTCGAGGTCAATGACGACGTAATAGTCTCCGTGAGGGCGAGCAGCGAGAACCCCGTCACAGCCGGCATCACGTGCCCCAGGGCCCTCGGTGACCCCCAGAGGAATTACAGCATGGACCGAGTGCTGAACCCCTACATCAAGAAGACAAAGGAAGGGCAGAGGTTTGAGTTGACCACATGGGACGACGCGTTGAGCCTCGTAGCTGAACGGCTCAGGGAGACCCTTGATACGCACGGCCCCGATTCGGTGCTGCTCCTCGACTACTACGGCAACACAGGGCTCCTGTCAAGCGGCTTCAGCAGGCGGCTATGGAACGCGTTGGGCGCAACACGCACCGACGAGGCCGTCTGCGCCGCCTCAGGCCACGCCGCTCTGAGGCTCCATTACGGCCTCAGCTACGGCGTGGAGCCGGAGGCGCTCCTGGGCAGGAAGATCATCGTCTTCTGGGGGTTCAACGCCAAGCACAGCTCCCCCCACATGTGGGCCATGGCGCTCAGGGCCAAGAGGGAGAACGACGCCGCCATAGTGGTCGTGGACCCTCGTCAATCCGAGTCAACGTCCATGGCAGACCTCTGGCTCTACCCGAGGCCGGGTACCGACGTCGCCCTCTGCTATGGGCTGGCGCGACACCTAATCACCAACGGTCACGTGGACACAGGTTTCGTTGAGGAACACTGCGCCGGCTACGAAGAGTACATGGAGGAGGCCTTGAGGTGGACTCCGGAGCGAGTCGAAGCGGTCACCGGGGTGTCGTGGGAAGGCGTCGAGGCACTAGGAGACGCCCTCGTCAAGTACGGCGACCCCGTGTTCATGATAGGGATCGGCCTCAACAAGAGTCTCTCTGGCGCCGAGTCCGTTAGGGCGGTCTCCCTCATCCCCGCCCTCCTCGGGGAGCACCGCGGCTTCTACTACACGAACAGCAGGGGCAGGTACCTCGCCGGGGACATGGAGGGCGCCGCGCTTACCGCCTCAGCCCCGCGGACAGTAAGCCAGATCTCCATCGGCGAGAGGCTTGCAGCCGGCGAGTTCAGGTTCGTCTACGTCCAGAACATGAACCCGGTCCTCACCCTCCCGGACTCCAACAGCATCAGGAAGGGGTTACAGCGTGACGACGTGTTCCTCGTGGTTCACGACACCCACCTCATCGAGACGTGCCGCTTGGCGGACGTCGTCCTCCCCGCCGCCACCTACCTGGAGAAGGACGACGTCGTCCTATCCGACTCCCACCCATACGTCAGGAAGGCACGGAAGGCCGTCGAACCCGAGGGAAAGAGCCGGGACGAGGTGTGGGTCATGAGGGAGCTTGCTCGTCGCGTTGGAGTGGAGGACAGGTGGGTTTACGACGACCCGTGGGCCGAGGCCGGACGCACTCTGGCGAACGCGTTCATCGACGGAGGCTTCGAAGACCTGATGAGTGGGTCGACGCTGAGGCTCCGCATGAGGCCCGCCGACGAGTACCAGACGCCCTCCGGCAGGGTAGAGTTCTACTCCTCGGCGGCTGAGGAGGGTGTGTCGCCGCTGCCCAGACAGGATGAGCTAATACTCGGCTCCGACGAGTATATTCTCGTAAGCAGCAGCCTCCCCAAGTACACCCACACACAGTTCAGGGATGTTTACGGCGATATACCGGCGCAAGTCTGGATAAACCCCGCGGATGCAGAGAGACATAGCGTTCAGGAAGGGACCGAGGTGACACTCTTCAACGACCTCGGGAAGCTCAGGCTTACGGCGGTCGTCACTGATCGGGTGCCCCGAGGAGTGCTCTGGGCGCCGAGGGAGCTTATAGACGGAGAAGGGAACGCGCAGAACTCCTTGACCCCCGGGGTGCCTCAGATGATCGGCGGCGGCCCTGTCTATAACTCCACCAAAGTTAAGATTCTCTAGGGCAAGTTTTTACACGGATGTACCCCGAGTATGTATCCGCAGGTGAACCCGTTGAAGCTACTTGAAGACATACGTGTACTCGACCTAACCCAGTTCTGGTTCGGGCCCTTCTGCACCATGATGCTCGCGGACATGGGAGCCGAGGTCATACGAGTTGAGCCTCCCTGGGGGAGCCCGGATAGGGTCGCCGACGCCTACATAGTGGGCAGTAGCAGCTACACCTTCCACCAGCTGAACCTCAACAAGAAGGGTCTCACCCTCAACCTCAAGACCCCTGAGGGGATGCGGGTCTTCAAGGAGCTAGTGCCGTTGTCGGACGTGGTGGTCCAGAACTTCAGGCCCGGAACCATGGAGAGGCTGGGGCTTGGTTACGACGTCCTCAAGGAACTGAACCCGGGCATCATCTACGCGGCCCTCAGCGGGTTTGGCCAAACGGGTCCCTACCGTGAGCGCCCATGCTTCGCCCCCATAGCCGAGGCCATGAGCGGCCACAGCAGGCTCACGGGAGACGAAGTCGACCCAGACGGACCGCCGATCGAGATGGCTCAGGCGTACGGCGACTTAGGCCCCGCGCTCTTCGCGGCCATGAGCATAGTGGCAGCGATAAGGCACAGGGACCGCACCGGCGTAGGGCAGATGATCGACGTGGCCCAGCTGGACTGCATGGCCGCCCTGAACATGGCGATCACAGGGTACAACCTCTCTGGGATGCTCCTATGGCAGCTAAAAGAGCGGTACCCCCTCGGAAGGGGTTTCGGCGGCCTGCTGCAGGCGGGTGACGGCGGCTGGGTGAGGCTGGCCAGCTTCAGCCCCCGGCTCATCGACAGCCTCATGGAGCACATGGGTGTCGAGGAGGTAACCATGGAGGCGATCCAGGAGAGGGTCTCCCAGATGACCCGCGACGAGGCGGTGCAGTACTTCGTGGACGCTAAGGTGCCCGTTGCTCCGGTCTACAACGTCGACGACGTAGTCAGGGACCCTCACCTCCATTCGAGAGACATGTTCGTAGAGGTGGACCACAGAGCCGCTGGCAAGGTGAAGGTAGTGAACTTCCCCGTCAAGTTCAGCGAGACACCGTGCGAGGTCAGGGAAGCGGCGCCGGTCCTCGGTCAGCACGACGAGGACTTGCTAAGAAACATCTTGGGATACGATGAGTCGAAGATCGATGAGCTCAAGAAAGCCAACGCCATAATGGAGTGAAGAGGATGAGGTTCATGGTAGATGTCTTCGACAGGTACCCGGAGGCCCACATAGGGGTCTTGACAGCCAGAGACATGGAGGTCGTGCACAGTGACCCGGGTCTAGAGAGGATGAAGATCGGGGCGCTCTCGGTCGCTGAGGAGAAGATCGGCGGCGAGCCCGCGACGCGGCACCCTTTTATCGCGTCGTGGAGGCAGATGTACCGCAGCTTCGGCACCAAGCCCGGGGACTACAGGCCGTCCGCGGAGGCCCTCGTCAGGAGGGCGCTGAAGACGGGCGGCCTCCCAACCATCAACACCGCCGTGGACGCCTACAACGCCGTCTCCCTGCGGCACCTGATCCCCATGGGAGGGTTTGACCTTGACCGCGTCGCCGGCGACATAAGGCTGCGGTTCTCCGCCGGAGGCGAGGAGTTCACGCCCCTAGGCTCCGACAAGACGGAGGAGACTTACGTGGGCGAGGTCGTATACGCCGACGACGAGAGGATATTAACCCGGCGGTGGAACTACAGAGACTGCGACGAGACCAAGATAACGGAGGAGACACGGAACGCGGTGCTCTTCATCGACGGCCCGGAGGGGGTCCCACGCTCGTCCGTCGAGAAGGCCCTACTCGACCTCGGGAGGTTTCTCCGTGATGTCTGTGGAGGAGACATCCGCTCCGGCGTCGCGTGGGCAGATGAAAAAGAGATCACTCTCAGGCCCTAAAAAAGGGGGGAGGGTTGCTAGGCCTCCACGTTGTACTTGTCGTAGAGCTTCTTCAGCAGCTTGTTGAGTTCTCTGGCTCGCTCCTCGGACTCCGAGGGTTTGAGCTCCTCGCACTCGTAGCCCACTACCTCTCTCATGTACTTCACGTTCTGCTCGCAGTACACCACGGTGCCGTCGTCCTTGATCTTCTCGATGCCGTCGATTCTGCCGCCCTCCTCGTTGATGCGGATGGCCTCCTCTAGGCTGATGCCAGGCAGGACTACCTCGGCGCCCTTCTCGGAGAGCCTGCACGGGTAGGCCCCTGGCAGCCCGGCGGCGCCGGCGACGCAGGTGTGAACCTTGCCGGTGTCGTAGTAGATGGCGAGCACGTGCTTCAGGAAGCTCGAGGCTGTCCTCATCTGGTCGACGAGGGCGCTCTTGAACTGGCCCGGCGCCCCGTACCCGGCGTCGACGTACAGCTTAGTTATCTTCTTGTTGGGGAACCTGTCGGTGACGTCCTCGCCGTCGACAAGTATCTTGACCCAGTAGGGGCCGCCCATGCGGACTGTGTAGTATGCGCCGTGGTGCCCGACGCCGTAGATCTGGACGCTCCTGTACGGCACCTTGAGCTCGTTGGCCACTATCCGCTTGACGCGGCTGAGGCCCAGGTCCATGTTGCCGCCGCCGCAGACGGGCTCCAGCCCCAGCTTGCTGAGCACCACGTTGGTGGCGTCGGGGTAAGCCCCGTTGACTACCTTGACGTCCACTCCACTCTTC